>Ga0257123_1000017_pt1 | contig 182861 bp, 131 predicted proteins | sample SI106_135metaG_FD_190185 | JGI IMG/M metagenome (GOLD analysis project Ga0257123, IMG submission 190185) | Marine microbial communities from Saanich Inlet, British Columbia, Canada - SI106_135 | ecosystem: Environmental > Aquatic > Marine > Inlet | place: Canada: British Columbia | collected...
TGAGACGGCGGCGATGGTGGAGACGGCGGCGATGGCGGCGACGGTGGCGATGGCGGCGACGGTGGCGATGGTGGAGACGGCGGCGATGGTGGAGACGGCGGCGATGGTGGAGACGGCGGCGATGGTGGAGACGGCGGCGACGACGGTTCTGATGCAGGGCTACCGGCCTATCGTACCGACCATGCCTCAGCACTGCATAACCAGCAAATCTACTTTTATGGCGGCCATACCGGCTTCATGAATGGACAGATGCTCGCCAATGCCAACTCCGTAGATATTTACGATGTCGGTAGGGACATGTGGCAGTGGGGAATTCCTGCTCCGGTTGGTAGATCGTCACATTCTGGAAGTGTTGTTGGAAACGATCTTTACTTCTTCGGGGGTACAGACGGTATTCAGACCCAGAACACATTGGAAATCTTTCATACTTTCCCAACTCAGGCTGATACGGTGTACCGCGTCGAGCATACCTACGAGATCCTGCCGCATGAAGTAACCTATAGCGCAAGGGTTGGAATGGAACTGACCCAGGGACCGGACCGAGCTCAACATGGAAGTGTTGTGTATAACAATCGACTCTTCATCCTGGGTGGAGAGAATGCATCTGGACTCACAAATAGTGTTTTGGTTTATGATCTTTCTACCAGGGGGGTCACACCTTCTACCTATACCTTCCCCGCACTCATCACCCCAAGAAAAGGTCACTCAGCAACTCTCTTTGGAAACAAGCTTATCCTCCTCGGAGGTTTAGATTCCAATGGTGTCTCGGACCTCGTAGAAGTGTATGACCTCTTCGGAAATCACGCTCTTTTAGATACCCAGTATTCCTTTCCCGACATTGACGCGATTGCCTACCATCAGGCTATGGCCAGGGACAATCTGCTGATCGTGGTCGGTGGAATGGACTGGACCGGGGCTTCCAGTGATGAAATTCATGTCTTTGAGTTCGGTGCTACTGAAGCTATTGACCTGGGTGATGGAGATTTTGACCCACTCTCGGAAGCACGCCAGCAACACAATGCAACCATTCGAAACTCCATGTTGTTTGTCCTGGGGGGACGCAATAACTTTGGAGAATTAACCAACATTGAAGCCTATGATCTTAGCGAGGCTATCCCCTCCAAAATTCTTCCTTCTGAGTTGCCTGACCTGGAACTCGCACTTAGCGGACGAAGCATGGGCTATTACGACGATAAAATTGTACTGCTTGGCGGAGTCGAGGGAGAGACCGGATTGGAACCAGTCCATTCCAGTGCGCTGGAAGTGCTCCAAGTCCTACCTGCAGACCACATTTCAGGCAAGGTTCTCAGGCGCCATCCTTCCTATGCCGCGGCAGCACTGGTTAAAAATCGAGCGCACCATAGCTCAAACGGCTACGAGGACTATTTCGTTGTCTATGGTGGTAAGAATATTGGCGGCTTTACAACTCCCTCGATGGAGCTTCTCAAAGTCACCGAAAACAATGTTCAGACAAGTCTGGCCTCTGCTGAGAGCAGCAGGCTGCTCACCTTTGGATTACAGAGACTATTGCCCATTTCAGTCATCTCCAAGCCCATTGTACTTGGCACAAGCGGAACCTTACCGATCGTCTATGATCTGGACAATCCCGCACCCATACTGCTGACGGTAACAATGGAGTACTCACTCGATAATGGTCAAACCTGGTCAGCAGCCGGAAACTATTCCGGGATTCCCGACCTTTCCGAAGTTCCCTCAGGAGTCGGTCATAGCATCACCTGGGATACCCAGCCACAGCTTCCAGAGGATTATTCCGGAGTAATCGTCAGACTTAAGGCTAATGATGGGGCAATTTCACCGCCGTCTGATCCTTTTGACCTCTTCAATCACATTGATGTTCCGGTGAACCTCCCAGTTATCTCCAACCTGCGCCGCGATAGCCTTCTTGATAACAGCGGGCTCATCGATTTTCGATATAACGTGAGCGATGCCAATGGAGATCTCACAGATATCGAGGTTCTTTATTTCAATGGTGTTTCCCTCGTGAGTGTAACCCTACTTAAAAATATTCCAGTGGGAACGAATCGAACCTTCACATGGAATTCCACTGTATTTGAGGATTCATTTATAACCGGCACCTACTTGAGAATGGTTCCCTTTGATGGGGCCACAGATCAGGAAGGCACCCTGGATGATTCTGATCCCTTTGACCTGATGAACGGTAAAATCAACAATTTCCAATTTATCATTCGACAGGAACAATGCAACGGCTCCTCGATGACTCCAGTTGACAATGAGTATTTCTGCGGTTCACAGGGAAATACCGAAGCAACCTTCCTCTTGGATGCCACGGCATCATTTAATGAAAACCTTACCGAAAATCTAAATTATGTTTGGAGCATCCGTAACGAGATTGTAGGGGCATCTATCCCGAACCCAACTTCATCCGTAGCCACATTGCTCATTCAAGATGATGGAATCCTTACCGACAATAATTTACTTCGAACCGTGAATCTATCCCTGGAGATCAGTCAGTCCCAACATCCGGATGTGGTTGTAGGGATAATTGATTCGGTTACGGTACGCAAACCTTTCCTTGTAGCTGATGGCAGTATTGAGTCTTATACCTGCGGCACCTCTACTATTACCCTTACAGAGCCCACCAAATCCTTGGACGTTGGATGTCTGGCTTCAACCCTGCGGGTCATCGTAGACGGCTCTACAAGTTACAACCCGAACAATGGTGGATTAGATCCGTTGATCTGGGAGGCCCTCACGAATGGAGTCGCAATCACGCTACTCCCAGGAGATCGTGTACAGCTGGACCTGGACCTCGAAGAGTCACAGAGGACCAAAATTCTTAAACTCAGTGTATTGGACAACCCTAATACAGTCCTTGTAGACACTGACGAATTCAACTTCAGGGTAAGGAGAATCAACGATTTCAAACCTGCCTTTGATAATTTCCGCGTGGATGTAGATCACCAAACAGGTTTTGTCACTGTCACAGCCGATGTAAGTGACACCACCGGATTTGGAGAGGTTCAAACCTCCCTCAGTCAGATTTTTGCCCGAAAGAATCTAGCTTTCACCCCAAGTCCAGGCTCCATCTCAGGATTAAGTTTAGCCTACCAAACACCAACAACTATCCAATATGTCTGGGATTCGAAACTGGATATTCCCGGCTGTGAAAGCGGGATCAAGGTAGGACTCCGCCTTACAGATGAAGAGGGCGAGGAAATCGCTAAGCAGTCCGCTCCCTTTGATCTTTGGAATTGTGGTGGTACGGGGACGATCACGGGTACCCTGGATGTCAGGCAACCCGGGTTCACCATCATGTCAACCCAGGCTGATATGTGTACTTCCGCTCCCGGCTCTCTGATTGGTGAGGTGACTCTACTCTCATTGACTGGCCAAAATCTTGCCACCGGTCCTATTCATTGCTCGATTCAGCCTATGGAACTGCCAACCTATGTAGTGTCCTTACCGGTGCTTCTAAGGGATCTCGCTGAGGACAATTCTTCCTTCATGAATGACACCGTTCTGGAAGCAAGGTTCGCGAGCGGTCAATTCCTCGGTGGAATCGACCTGAGAAACCATACCTCTCAATACCTTTCCGCAACCCCTGATGCTATATCTAATTGGGAAATGGATCTTGATGTGGAAACCAGCTACTTCTACTTCCTCATCGGGCATTTTGCGGAACCAGCATTCCTTACCCCCATCGTTCATGATGTCCTTCAGGACCAAAATGTTGGTGTGGACTTGTTAGGAGATGCTGTAGAACGCTCCTTTGATGCAGCCGCAGCTGATCCCTATTACATTGGATATGGACATATCACCGATATTCTTGTCATGCTTTCTGAGACGGGTCTGAATACATCTACACCTACGACAGACCCCAAGGAACTCTTCGAGGAGTTCTTTAGCTCCGACAACTCCCAGACACTTACTGCGGAAGCCTATAATGTCTACCTGGAATCCCTGCCAGTCCTTAATAATCTTGTGAATGAAAGGGCTAATCCCTTCATTCAGCCCGAATTGGCAGTAGTGCTGGATACCATGATTGGCAAGCTGTTCAAGATCGGAAACCAGGATACTGACGAAATTCCTCCTGATCCGGGTAACCTGGATCCAATGAATCTCTGTACCCAGGGTCACTTTGCCTTATCCATGGCCAATGTACTGGAGAACAGTATCAGTATCTCTAATGCTGCCATGGGAAGTGCCTTCGAATTTGAGGCTGAAGCTCGTCTGAATACGCTACTGCAGGAGCTAAACAATCCCCTGTTAATGTTGCCGGTTGATTGCTCCCAGGCTGAAGCCAACTACATTGCCTTCCTACAAGAAGCAATTTCAATCTCAGATGGATTTATCAATTCTGTTTCAGAAAATACACAAGCGATGATTGATTTGGCTAACCTGTTGGGCACGGCCATCGCGAATCTGGATGGAGGATATCAAAGTGTAATCGATGATCTAGCTGTGGATCTGGCCAACACCGCCAACCTGGATGACCATATGACCAAACTGGAGCAAGCCGGAGAAAAATTACATACCCTGGCTAAGAATCTGGTTGATGGAGACCAGCTCAACGAGATGATGGGGGCTGCTCTTGCGCAGAGCGCTGTTTCTACCGCTGGCTCTGTGACGTTGATCGGTATCCTGCGGGATATTGAAGAAGAAGCCGCAAATCGAACAGAGGCTAGCGTCCGGGTCGATTTTGGAAAAGTTCTTGATATCGCTATCGACCATACTCCGTGGAAAAAAATTGATCTCATTGCCAATGTTCTTGATCAAACTGAGAACCACTCGCAGGCCTACGCAATCTTTGAAGAGGTTAGCGACACTCTTGGCAGGGAGGAAATCCAATATATTCTGGATGACAAGCTAGATCCGGGCCGAGTTATTTACGCCTCCATTGGCTCTGGAGAGAGAGTCCTTGTCTCAACGGGTGTTTATACCCTCGATCTCGAAGTTGGAGTTGTCTATGATCCGGATGACAAGCCTTTTGAAGATACTTATATCTATCATTGGACTGTGCGTCACGAAGATATGCAGGTAGCACCGCTTACTTATGACACCTCAGTGGGGGCACTTTCCCTGGACTTTGAGACTGTGGAAAATGACCTGGTGTCTTCACCACTGGAACTGAGCGTGAATCACCTCGATGGTACCGGAAGGATCGTAAGTCTGGTAGTTGAGAATCTCAATACGGGCAATACATCGAAAGTCATTGAAAACCATTATATTTATTACCGTTTTCTGCCCCCGGTCGCCGATGCGGGCGTTTATTCCACACTTATTGCGGGGCAGCAGGAGCTGATTCTGGACGGCTCGAATTCCTATCACACAGATCCCGCAGTCACAAAAATGAACTATGAGTGGACCAGGATCACCGGACCTGAAGTGCGCTTTGTAGATCGACGCAGAGAGGTTACTGTCATTCCAGAAATATTGAATCCGGGTTTATATGAGTTCAAACTTTTCGTGACCGTTCAGGATCCGGTTGGCCGCCTCTTTCATCAGAGCACCGACATCGTCAAAAAATATGTCTATGCAGTTCCTCCTCTCAATGCAGATGCCGGTCTAAATGCACTGGTGCGCCCAGGGGAGACCTACTTCCTGGACAATCATACCTACGCTCCCCTACCAGGAGTAGTCCGCTACCAGTGGACTCCCGCAACCCATCTGGATCTCGATAATATTGATAAACCTACCTTTACGGCACCACAGGAGGAGGGAGAATACACCTATGTTCTAGAGGTTGAGGATACCTACGGCCAAATCGCACAAGATGAAGTAACGATCAGGGTCCAAACCCTGCGAACTCCAGTTGCGAATATTATCGTAGATCGTGAGGTAGGCATAGATGAACTGCCTCTTGAGCTGGAACTTGATGGAACAGACTCGTTTAGCTACCTGGGCGAAACCCTGGACTTTTCCTGGTCTGCAACTTCATCGCTAACTTCTTCACCACTGTTTGTACAAAGCAATGACCGCTCCGTAGCATACCTACAGCTGGATTCCCAAGACTTCCCAAGATCCGCTCGTGTCGACATCATCATGGAGATTACCGATTCCAGCGGTTCCACGACAAAATTGGTTTCGGTTAAGATCCAGCCAGCCTCCTCTGCGCCCGTACTCATTGTTAAACATGATCCTATTTTTGAGTATTATCGAAGCTCAGACATTCTTGTTCTTGATCTCTCTGACTCTTTCAGCAAAACCAATAACTTCCTTACCTTTGATGCCAGACAGATTTCAGGGCTACCGGTAGACAGCCTCTTTCTCAGGCCATCTGGTGCAAATGTGGAAGGCATGGATCAGGTAGAAATTGTTCTTCCCAATTTTGAAGAGGGTCTAGAACAGTTCGTCTTCGAGGTCTTCGCTTACGATCGAATCAGTTCCCTGAGTACTTCGAACCTATCCACCGCATCTGAACTGGTAACCATTGAAGCTGTACCCTTGCTTCGTAAACCTCTCATTCGAGACTTACCGGATACTTTGAATGTACGAATCAGTTCCCAACCTACTCAACCCATACTCTATCTGGATGGAAGCAATAGCCGCACCCTGGATCACAATAATGAGGATACTCGTAATCCGATTTCCTTTTCCTGGAGCTGGGACCCAGATGTTCTGGCTGTACAGGGAGCACAGGATGATTCTGTACTTGTGTTCCAGATCCAGCCTAATTCCAGCAAACTGGCCAACATTGATAATTTTTATGAGACTACAGCTACCCTTGTAGCCGTAGATGACAATACTCAGAGGTTTTCCAGCCACGACATCGCAATCAGAATTTTCCCCAGGTACGAACCAGTGGACATGAATCTTGATTTCCAGATCGTTGGTATGGTTGAGACCATGCCCATGCCATTCTTCGATTCGATTACTTCTAATTGGATCTACAAGCGAACAACTGACGTAGGTCCCTGGATGGACACTCTTAACTTTGATTTCCTTTTTGATAACACCGAAAATTCACTTACTGAAAATCTCACAGACTCTCACCTTTACGGTCCACTGGGAATCGATCTTTCACGAGATGGTACCCATATCACCACCCTGGTGGACCTGGTCTCTTCAACCGGAGTTAGTTATACCCAAACCGTTGCAACTGGCAGCGCCTTCTTTATCGTAGATCAGGAAGGTGAATATGAGTTTGATATGAGGGCTTCAATTTCTGCCGGTGTGGAAACTACCAAGGGTGTACTCTTGAGGGCTCTGGAGGAATGGCTTCCCCTCGGTGCCGAACCCACCCTGACTGGAATCACTGTAGATGGGAATCCCATCGTCCTGGTGGCGTCCAATCCAACTCTCGATGGAACTCAGTTGGATCTGGTAGGGGATGAGGCCGTACTTTCCATAGATCTCGGGCTGTCCAACCCCAATGGCGGAAGCATAGTCTACACTCCAACCACTTCACCCGGATCCCATCCATTTACCATCCTCAATAATGGAAACGGCACCCTGGAAGTTTCTCTGGATGTTCCTGAAACACTCCAAACCGCAGGACTAAATCTACTCTTGAGTGATGGACTGGGTCGCGGTGCCTGGTCAGATCCATACCTGCAGGTACCGGATGTTGACAGGTCCTTCACATTCAGTCTACGTCGCGGTCATACATTGCCCTCACTGCTCCTGCGTGACAGCTCCATACGTGTTGTGGACCAATCCTATATTGAGCTTAAATTCGACCTGACGGATACCGATGGTGATCTCAATGATATTTCACTCGCCTTCTCTATCTTTGGAGATGAAGAACAATTTATTACTCCGACACATGTCGAAGGAGATCTTTCTGTCACTACCGGAGACCGGTATGAACTCAGATGGTATTTCTCCAGGGACGGTGCTTTCTTCATCAATCGAATCAATGAAATAGCGATCCGCCTTGCAGCAGATGATCACAGCTACCAGCCAGTGGGCTATTCCAATATAGCGACGGGTATCGTCATTGAGTTAGACAACTCAAACCTGGGTTCCAATATCGGAATCCTTTCGGTAGAGGATGTTCGAGTGCGAAGCGGTTCTGTATTCCTGGATCGCGAACCAAATGGTATTTTTAACGGAGCCAAACCTCTGGCTCAGTTAGGATCTGGAGATCGCATAAAAATCGAGGGAGATTTCTCCACTGAAATTGATCTTCGAGATTCCTTTAGCTTTGGAGTTACCGGAGCCTTGATGGCCTCGATAAACATTGAAACATCAGGCGACAGACCCGATGCTGCCATCTATGAGAGATCTTCCGGGCGGGTAGTCCATTTACTCCACGACGTCAATTTCGATCTTCCGTTCCTCATCAATGGCTCGGGTGGAGTCAATGAGTTTGATCTAGTCCTCTTTGGTACAGAAGATACGGGCTCCTATACAGTGGACCTCTCATTGAGCAGTCCTGACCTCTCAGCTCCAATTCATATTCTTGAGGTGGAACCCAACAATACAGCAAGAGACGATCAATACCTGGGTACACTCTCTAAAGTGTTCAAATACCAAATCGATGGATTTGGCACCAATCCCGACCTGTTCAGTTTCACTGTTGCTACTGCATATAGCGGTATTCTTCACCTCGTCTCAGAAATTCCAGGGCCAATTGAAGCAACTCTTTTTGACAGGGGTACCGGTAAAGCACTCGCCCACTATACAGAGGAGATGGTACTTAGAGCGGACTTGGAATTAGAACGAGGAGAATATGTACTGCAAATCCTTACCCAGGGGAACTATCTGGCGACTTTGAGCACCGGAGCCAAAGTTGGAACTTTCCACACAGCGCAAAATTCCACCGCCATCCTTGACACCCCAAATAGAACTGTTGCGGTAGGGGTAAATTACTTCGCCGGTCTCTACCGTGGAGATCACTCCCCAGTAGTACCAGGAAAGGTACTTCGCTTAAATCTTCCAGAAGAAGAAAATTCCAATTCCAGCACTTCCATGCGAGTATCCAGGATAGATCGCCCCATTATTGATGCTCTGTCAGTCAACCTTCCCTCCAGATCTAAATCCATCTCCAAGGCTGGCTCGGGACCGCGTACTTTGGAAGAGAAGTATGCTGATCTCTTTGCTACCATCTTAGCTGTAGAAGACTACTCAGACATTTACGGTGCGCATCGTGTGGAACCTGCTTTCTTCTTCCAGACCAGTGTAACCACACCTAATGATACTTATTTCAGCAACGGGAGCCTCTGGGGACTTGAAGCAATCAATATGCCGGACGCATGGGATATCTCCACTGGTGATGGCAATACTATCGTTGCCCTGGTGGATACGGGAGTTACTTATCACGATGATCTCATGGGAGATTCCCAGGATTCCAACGGCGCCTTCATAGCTGGATTTGACTTTATCCAGATGGATGACAATCCATTTATAAGCTCAGGAAATGTTCATGCCGCTCACGTATCTGGAATCATTGGTGCCAAAACAAATAACGGCCAGGGAATTAGCGGGATTAATTGGAATGTAAAATTAATGCCCCTGAGAGTGTGTGCCACATCCTGGTGTGACTCCTTCGCGATCTACAACGCGATTTTATACGCTGCTGGCTTACCAAACTCATCGGGAAGATTGCCGGCTCAAAAGGCTGATATAATCAACTTGAGTCTTGGTGGACCTGGACCTTCACCAACATTTCAAGTTGCCCTTCAGCAAGCTCTCAATAATGGAGTCCTGCCTGTATGTGCCGCCGGAAATGACGGATCCAACATGGACAGCACATTCTTCTCACCCGCAGGATACGACGAATGTATGGCTGTTTCAGCTGTAACCGAAACCCTGCAGCCCGCATACTTTACCAACTACGGATCGGCCATTGATATCGCGGCTCCCGGTACAAACATCTATTCCACTGTGCATAACAATGGATATGCTGCATGGTCAGGAACCTCTATGTCCTCACCCCATGTTGCCGGAGTAGCTGCTTTGATTAAGGCCGTGAATCCATCTGCGAGTCCCCTGGATATTCGAAACTATCTTGAGCAGGGCGCAACAGATTTAGGAGCTGCTGGACGCGACGCCTATTACGGAAATGGATTTCTCAACGCTTTGACAGCTATGGAAGGAGCCGATGATGATGCGGTTATCCTCGAACCAAAACTTTTCCTCGCTCCATCCGCAATGGATTTTGACCCAGGCAACGGGTATCAGACTCTAACGATTCTTAACCAGGGCAACTCTGAGGTCACCGATTTGGATATAAGCGTTGATTATGATCCCTCCTCCCCCTTCTCGTGGCTCCTGCTCAGAAAGCAAAACGACTTTGGCTCTACCCCTTCCAGAGTAGGAATCTATGCGGACCGACAGGGACTACAAGTGTCCATGGGTGCTGCTACGACTGTTACTTATTCCGCAATTATTACAGTGAGTTCCATGAACGCTGGTACGGTTACCCTGCCTGTATCCGTGACTGTTCGCTCGGATGAAGTAACTTATCCTGTTATTCGTGTAGAGATTGTTCAAAATGATGTCCCCGTCTATACAACCTATTCGAGCTATGATGAAGGTTATGCATTTAACTGGCCTCAAGATATAAACTCAGGAATTCTCAGGGCTGGATCAGATGATGACCATGATGGTGTGATTTGTGAAAATTCGGAAAGTTATTGTGGTTACCTGGGCGGTTTTGAAAATCCTGCAAATCTTGATGGAACCTTGCTCTACCACAACATTGATGTGAGTCACTTTGATGAAGGTTTCTTTCCGATTCCTGTTGCGCAGAACCTGGATATTGCCGGAGACTCCGGATTCATTCCCCTGAACTTTGATTTGCAGAGCACCTTCACGGCACGAGTCAAGTTGTACTATACCCTGCTTAACTCTGGCGAAGGCCCGGTAGAGGTTCCCGAAGCCCACCTCTCCCTGAGTGAATTTTCAGGAAATGGTACCCACCAGACTCTGTGGGACAGCAACCAGCTATTGCCATCCCAAAATGTGGATCTTGAACTACTTCTTGTACCTGAGACACTTCTTGGAGTTGAAGGCCAGGGCGCCACAGCGACTATGTCATTACGAAATAATACGCCACCTGTAATCTCTTCCCTTCAGGTTGATGGGGATAATCGAGAAATCAGCATCGTGGCGCAGGTATCTGACGCTGAGGGAGATGAGTTATACGTTAAGAGTCTGGAATACTCTCTGGATGCTACCGTATGGCACACGGCCACCGTTCTTAGTGGAAACCTGGACAACCTTGAGAACCCGGCCAAGATTCTCTGGCACTCTCAGTATAATCTGAGATCAGATGAGAACACCGTTCAAGTTCGTCTGGCAGTCTCAGACCTCTACCAGAGTACCAGTGAGGTTTCAAGTTCCTTCCCGCTGTTCAATTCAACTTCACCCTCCCGCTGGGATGTTGGTCCCAATAGTCCTGGAGGTGCTTGTGAAGGCGGGGATGCTGTCAGCTACCAACAAACAGCCTACTTCTTCTGTGGAAAATCAGGAAATATTCAAAATGGAAATATTTTGAAGCTGGATTTTGACTCTCTTACATGGAGCAATCCTAACCTTCAACTTATCCACCGATTTGGTCATACCGCTACACTAATCTCCGATCAGGTCTATTTGTGGGGCGGTCAAGGAGACGATCCAGAGACCCCAGCAGAAGAACTCTTTAGCACCCTGGGCGCGATGGAAGTATTTGACACCCAGAGTCAATCCAGCCAGCTCGGAACCACAGTGGGAACTCCAAGGTCACATCATTCCGCCGCGGCATACCAGGGCAAGATTCATATTTGGGGAGGACTCTCAAGTACGAACTTGAACCTGAATACTCTGGAGATTTTTGATGTGCAGGCTGGCACCTGGTCGCTTGGAGCTACCGGTGGAACCCCACGAAACCAGCATACAGCAACGGTATACGGGGGCAAGATGTATGTCCTCGGAGGAGTGAGTACCAACCAGTTTGGAGACGATACTCTGGATGTTTATGATCTTGAGACCGGTCAGTGGACTTCCCATCCTGGAATGGGAATCCTACGCTATGGTCATAGCGCTGTAGTCATTGATGGCGCGATTATTATCTGGGGCGGTAAAGACTCCAATTCCGGAGGACCTCTGGATTCCATCCTGGTTTTCAATCCGTCTGCGCTGGATGATCCAGGAGAAGACCATCTGGAAATGATCCAGGGAGCCGCAGTGGCAAGACACGACCATATGGCAACCGCACGTCATGGCAAAATGTACGTATGGGGAGGCCTAACCCCTGCATCTGAAATCATTCCATCGACAGAGCTCGACGTCTATAGGCCTGCGAATACACATCGAACCCTGGTGTCCTTTGGACGTCCCACCAGGCGAATCCTGGAAGGCAATTGGGCCGTGGAAGTTGAGATAATTCTAAATCGAACTCCTATTACTACATCCTCAGTAAATGTTGAGGTCGCGTCCGGCACAACCGCTGACGGTAACGACTTTGGATTCCAGCTATTGAATTTGAACTTCACGGCCGGCTCGACTCTACGGACTGTACTCACGATCCAACTGTTTGATGACCCGGATCCGGAAGGCGAGGAGACCATCGAGCTCATACTCTCTGATCCACTGGGAATGGCCCTGGGTGAATTCCAGAACCATACGATTACAATCGTAGATGACGATTAAGGAAAGTAGAGCTTTCTAGGAATCCCTGGATCTCGAAGGTTTAGGTAATCTGAGAACTTTGTTCCCGGCTATTCTCTTCACCAGGTCCTTGTTTTCAAGAGCACGAATCAGCCCCAGGACTTTAGTGAGGGGCAACTGGCTGTTGTAAAGAATTTCCTCCATATCTGTAGGACCCTCAGAAATCTTATCCAGTAGGAAATTCTCTTCATCAGAAACTTCAATTCTCTGTAACTTCCTGGGTTCCAGCTTAAGGTCCTCCAGAATATCTTTGGGAGAGGATAGAAGACTGGCCCCGCTTCGAATCATTTGATGAGGTCCGGCGGATAACTCTGAATGCATGGGTCCCGGTACCGCGAAAAGCTCTCTTCCCTGCTCAATCGCCAACCTGGCGGAAATCATAGAACCAGATCTAATCTTTCCCTCGACCAGGACTGTTCCTGAGGAAATCCCGGTTATGATCCGATTCCTTAGGGGAAAATTTCTTTTCGTGGCTGGAAATGAGAGAGGAAATTCACTGATGATAGAGCCGTTTAGAAGAATCTGCTCATAGAATGACCAGATCCGAGGTTTGAGGTATTCTCCGACCCCTGAAGCCACCACAGCAAGGGCGTAGCCCCTTGGATTGCTGGCAATTACTCCTCGATGGGCAGCCCTGTCCACCCCTCGGGCTAAACCGGATACTACGGAAATACCCTGCTCTGCCAGGAACCTCCCAATCTCTTCTGCGGCGCACTTTCCAGCCATCGTCGCATCTCTTGAACCAACCACGGCCACATGTATCATTTCCCGCGTGGGAAGCTTTCCCAGGACATAGAGAAGTCTTGGGGGATTATAGATTTCACGAAGCAAGGCGGGATAATCTGGATCTTCGATGGGTAGGAGGGTAATTTTAGATGCGAGAATTGATTCCAACTCGCTTTCCATACGAATCTCTCGTAAAACACGACAGATTCTATCGCATTTTCGAGGGCTAAAATACTCCTCCCATTTGGTTCTGGGAAACTCCAGAACCTCACCGAGATCGTACTCATCCTCAAGGGGTTGAGTCAGAACTATCCCTGCGTTGTGCTCCAGAAGATTGAACTTTAGATATTCGCCAATGCGCTCAAGTTTCATCTTGGAAATGACTCTTCAATATCTTTGTGCTCCAATATTTGAGATTGGGATCAGAACTATGTTGTGATTTCTTCAGATGTACAACCGCCAGCGCGCCGAACTCCAGTAGAAGTTGGGCCGCTATCTTTCGAAGAGCAACATCTTCATTGCCAAGTGCTTCTATCAAAGGAGGAATAGCATCTAAACCCATTTGAAATACACATCTATGATACAGTCCCCTCTCTGATTCTGAAGGATCCTTGGCAAGTATTCTAAGAATGGAAGGAATTACATCCTCCTCTGATAATACTCCCAACACACTCAATATTCTGGAATGTAATTCCCTCGGACATTCCTTTTCCAACATGCGACGAAGAAAGGGTACGATTGTACGATCTTTCAGATAAAGAAATGCATCACAGGCATCCACAGCAAATTGGGAATCTGCTTCAACAATATCCTGCAGTTGTCTGACAGATTCATGAATCTCCAACTTTCCACATAAGAAAATCGAATTACGAACCTGAATAGGTTCGGCTGAACCCAAGCCCTCTAATGCGGCGTCCCTGGCCTTAGAACTATCATTAAGAGCACATTCTTCAAGAACAGGATAGTCCTCGATTTCCAACAGGCCAAGGAGCCCCCAAACAGCCTTTACCTCTCGGTCTGGATGAATTTTCTGCAATGCCCAGCAAGCATGTAAAACAACGACTGAATCACTGTCGGACAAGGCCTCACTAAGATGCGGTTCAAAACTTGGATCGGCGATTAGCCCCATCGCTGTGGCGACAAGGTGGCGAGGGACTTCTCCGTGGTACAAGAGGGTTGATAGATGAGGATAAATACTCCGCTGATAGGATTTGAGAATCTTACCAATCCAAAAATGTAATTCTGAATCATGAATGGCCAGCGATTCGACAATTCTTGATACTGCTATTGGACCCGCGTTTACCAGGGATTCCGAAGCCTCTTTTCGAACTACCCAGGATTCTGACCTCAGGCAGTGCAATAAAGGCAAAATAGCTTCTTCTGGGACTGAATCCCGCAATGCTCTCGCTGCTTCAGAGACTACTTCCTTATCAGTTCTACGCAACAACTCTGATATTCTTCTGCGGCCTTCGGAACTCCTTTTAAAGACATAAATCAACCAAAATAACTCATCGGGATCAGAAGATGAGGATAAACTTCGCATAGCCGCCAAGGCGGAATCACCAGCCCTGATGAGTGCGTCCGCACACATTTTTTTGCACACCCAGGCTGAATCCTGAAGTCCTTGAACCAGAATTGGGCATGCTTCTTCTGAATCCAAATCCACCAGAACCTGGTAGGCAAAAACCCGAACTTCTTTCTTTGGAGACTCAATCAAAATCTCCAGGGTTCGCAGAGTCTCTACACCTAATTGCTCAAAAGCCGGCCTCGACTCCCAAAGATAATCCTCACCCCTTTCTATGAGAAAATCACCTAGAAGATCAACACCCTTCCTACCGAGCTTTATCATAGTTCGCGCATACCAATAGAGTTGATCTGCAGGCACATCCGTCAGGGCGTTAACCAGCGGATCAAGAGCCCTGGCTCCTACCCTTAAGATAGCGTCACTGGCTCTCTTCGGTGAAAGACCTGAACTCTTAGAGAGCGATTTGATTAAGAGTTCCAATGCCTCTCGATCGCCACACTCGGCCAGGGCTGACATGATCAGGAATTTTCGATCTCTATTGGAAGTCTTTAGCAGGTCTACAAGGTTTTTTCGACTCCTGGCGCCCATTTTTCCCAGCAATCTTACACCCCAGTAAAATAGATCCTCATTAGCGGTATCCAGGACTTTAGTTATGGGCTCTTTTACTCTTTCTCCATAGCACGCAAGCGCGTTGAAAACATCTTGCCGTATCTGCCAGCCAGAGGTGCCCAGCAACTCGATGAGTACGCTCATACTGGACCCTTGTTTCCAGTCACCCAGGGCAGCAACCGCCAATCTCTGTAAGGATGGCTCAGCGTCTCTTACGCATACCTCAACCGCAGATACAGCTTCTTTACCTATGGCTATCAAAAGCTGCATACCCCAGTATCTTTGATCAGCATTGGGGCTGCGACATAAATTAACCGCTGATTCCATAAGAACCGTCCCACGCGGTTGCAGGGTTTCAAAGGCTGCTCGGCGAAATTCATAAACAGGATCGGCCAACAACTCCAGCAAAAGCTCGGTCTCTTCCTCTGAGTCTCCCAGGGTATGGATCAATTTAATCTGATCACGGGGATCCATCTTTTGTAAAATACCGTGGTATCGCAGTGCTTCTTCCATCCGTCTTCCTCCTGAACCAACCTGGATTCAGCCATTTTTAAGGTGGACATTATACTCAATTTGTAGAGCAGTTAGGCAGGTCTACTTGACCCTCTGCGCTAATTTACTGATAGTGAAAGGAGAAGGGCATACAAAAGACCAGGTAGAGTAGGGAAATGTATCATCAAAAAGCGTCAATTTGCGGGATCTACCGGGTGAGATTGAAGACAAAGGAGACCGCTGTGGCAAAATGTATTCACTACGATCCATCATCGGTCTTTGTATTTATGGCTTTTTAGGTGGATGTGAGTCCATAGCAGACTGTTCCTCTGGGGCCGAAAGTTGACACCGAAGAAACGGCTCAAACTGGGAATCTTTCAAGCACCATTATTTTGAGCTTTGTCTTCCATTTTGTTGTGAACCATTCGATGGTGGGATTCGCATAGAGTAATCAGGTTGTCCACAACGTGCTTCCCTCCTTGGCTCACAGGTAAACGGTGGTGAAGATGAAGCCATCTTCTTTGGTTGCAGCGTTTCCCCAGAACCGAGATAAAGGCACACCTGCGTCCATCACGAGAGTTGACCGCATTTAGCACCCGAGCAGGTAAAGCCTTTCTCTGCTTTCCAGGACTATTGACGTGAATAGTGGCCGGACTCGGCATTGAATCCTGTTGCTCCTCAGTCTTGGAGATGAATCTCTTAGCAGGAGTTTCTTTCTTCTGCTTTTTTCTCTCCTTCACCCTCTTCGCTCTTTGCACCGGATCATGACGGCGATTGAATTCCAGGGTCGCTTCCTGGACGGACTCAGAGAGGGTACGGGGTGTTTTTGATTTCGAAGAGAGAAGGTCTTGCAGGAGCTTCAATTGTTCCAGGGTCTTTGAGTCCACCAGCAGGGTGAGCTGGTGCAGATCTGAGCCAAGGGTGCGAACGGATTCCCGGGCCTTTGGAGTACCCTGCTCTTCAAACACTTTTGCCTCGATTTGCCGGGTACTCATCGTCCTGGCTTCTTTAAGCAACTTCCCCTGGTTGGACACTTTGAGAAGGGAGCAGAGTTTGGTGGCCTTGGCCACTCCAAGGTGCCCTCTTCTGATCTCTTCCTTAAGTTCCTTCACCTCTACGGATTTTCGCGCTACGCGAATGAAATTATAGGCACTCTGCTCAGAGAGTTTGAGCTCCTGAACCACGTACTCGAACATGCTCGAATAGCCCATATAATGATGCAGGTTTTTCTGCTCGGTGATCTGCATGCGGTCGATGAGCCTTGCCTGAGCCTGTCGGTAGTTTTGCGCGGCACTTAGATTTCCCTGGTGGGTTGCTTCCATCTCTTCTTGATTCATAATAAGTCTCTCCTGTTTCCTATTCTTTAGTAATTCTAACCCCCGTTTTTATGAGGTTCTCAGGGCTTGCTCAAAGATGAAATTGACCAAGTTGGATCAGAAAAACACCAGGGACAAAGAGAGCCTGAAGGGACTCGTGAAAGAGGTTGAGAGTGGTTGGAAAAATAGCCAGTTGGGACTCTTGAAAAAGGAGCGCTGAAAATCCTGTCAAGCATTTTTTTGGTTTTTCAGCTCGGTTCAGAAAGAAAAGCTCGCACCCGGTATTCACGTGAATTGTTCCACAGAAACATCCACTAAACAGCCATATCTGCGGTGAATTCGACCCTGTTCACTGATTCATGGAACCCAATCAAAGGGCTGGGAGAAGCATCAGATCGGGAGTTTACCCTTAACTATTAGCATTAAAAGTGCCCTGGTAGTTAGTAGCTAGAAGTTTATTGAGAGTATGTCCCTGAATCAGGGTGGAAATATCAATTCTAAGCGGAACTTAATGACCCATCAGCTTCTGCCTACTAGCTGATTTTTCTTTGAGCTCTTCAATATCTTGAAAGAGGGCTTCTAGAGGTTCTGGATGGTTTCGTAGTTTTTTGGATATGAGGGCGGAGTCTTTGGGTGAGCCAGGAACATTATCAAACACAGCATATTCAGAAGTGGGTAGACATAGGGAAAATAGGAAGAGAATCATTGCCACAGCCATCCCCGCCCTCAGAAAAAATGTAGGTCTGAAATGAACCCAGAGTTCATATTCCGGAAAAGTGCTAAGGAGTCCTCCAAGTAAGGCCCTTGTATCTGAACTACTGGCGGCGTCCCTAAAGATCTGCGAGAAACTATGAAGCGAGCCATTCCACGTTTGCTCAAGAGAACCGAGGAGTTCTTCTGAACATAGAGCATCAGATAGGACTAAAGAAGTGTGCGCTCCGCCAAAGGGTACCGCCTGGGCCCATTCTTGCAGAACTTCCCTTGAACCTTGAAGCTCCATTTCATTGGGCTGTTCACCTTCAGAAGAGTTTGATTCCGGTAACACGCAACGCGCAACTTTACACGATTCAGGTGGTGAAAAAACACCAAAGTAAAGAAGATCTGAAAACCTCAAAAGAGCACAGACATTTTTTGGAAAGACATCTAGAAACAGTCGAAAGAGAACCCTGTCCAGAAAATCTATATAGCGCAGTTCAAAATCTCTCAATTCAGCCTCTTCGATCCATGCCTTGACCTGGGAACGAGAAACCGAGCACAGTAGAGCCTTTTCTTCTCGTGAATCAAGCACAAGCCATCTTGAAAATTGTCCCTCTCTTTTCTCCCAGTCATCTAAGCTGGATGCCAAATCATCATTTAAATCCTGAAGTCGACTTTCCTCTGGAATTTCTGCGACACTGCATACAACAGTATTTGAACGCTCTACGAGAATCCCCAAACTCGTACAATTTCTTTCTTCGGCGTAGCTGAAGACATCCGAAGGATCTACATCGCCTGACCAGACACGATCCAGACAAAAGTCCGGGGCTCTAAATCTTGAATGAGCCGCCAGGTAGAATCGACACTTCTCTCCAAGGTAAAGGATCCCCGAATTTGCTCCACTCATATCAATTGTTTCGATCTTTCCTAACTCAGTTGTTACAATACTGCCCCTCAAAAGGTAATTCTTGCCATTAATTTAGGCCTATAGTCTTCTAATCTGTTGACACCCCTTGATGTTGCTTTATAATTAGTGTTAGAAGCTGGAAAAGGATTTTTGGCTACCAGGAACAGGGAGGTTTGCCATGTCTCTGCGTATCTCCAACGCTATCTCGGTACCACAGAGTATCGAGAACCGAAAAATAGGAAAACCTAAGCAAGGTCATAAAGCTGCCGCTACTTCAGGCATTTCGCTGGATAAGGCACGTAAGTCTGAGTCCTCTAATCATCGAAATTCTGACCCGTTACGCTTTGAAGTTACTAATCTTAATGAACAATCGGTAAGCCTCCAACAGAAAATTTCATCTCGTCAAGCTGCTTTAAGCAATCTTGAGGAACTCTCTACGAGGGTAGAAAACCTTAAGAGCAATTCAAAGAATCCGCAACAATTACAAGGCACCTTGAAGGATTTAGGAGAATTAGTAGAGTCGGCGGAATTTGAAGGCAAATCTCTACTTAAGGGTCCTGCAAAATCTACCTCCAACAATCCTGAAATAGAGGCTGTGACCGTAAAGGATCCACCTCAGATCGGAAGTTATAAACTCTCTATTCTTGGCAAAGTCACCGAAGGATCCTTGCAATACAGGATTCAAGTAGCTGATGAACCGGACTTTAAAAAATCTCTCTTAACAGCACTAAGCCCCGCTACAGGAATTATTGAAGGGGTGGAAATATATTTTGAGGAAAAGGAAGGAAAACAGGAGGCTGAGTTAGAGATCAAAGCCCCTGTTGATGGAGATTTTCCCGTGCCGGATTTCCAGAACAGCCTGGCAAAACTTGAGACCAGGCAGGAGAATCCAGAACAGCTTGAAAGGGAAGCCGACCAAACCCTTCGAAAGATAGGAACTACAATCAATGGGCTCTCTGAAGGACTCGATGGTGACATCTCTCGCTTTCAGAGTATTTCTAACGCCCAGGAAAACATTCGTGCAGCGGTGAGTGAACCTAGAAGCGTCAGCAACGCAATTGAAGCATTGGAAAGTCTCAATTCCGAAATTGTGAAGCAGTCTTCAAACCTGAGTAATCTATTTAATAGTTCAGACACAGCAAAAGACCTTTTGGAGTGAACCGAGGTCGAGAATTTTCGGAGCTCCTGGGCGACTGCAAAGAACGATACTCTGCTCATCCTTCTCGAACGTGACGATGCCACGTACTTCGTCGTCTTCACAGGTCTCGTACTTTTCGCTCGCCCAGGAACTCCGAAAATTCTCGACCTCGATTCACGTTGAATTTTAAAATCAGTTCATTTCTTGGATCTCTTACACACTAACCAACGAGTCGCCATTGATTTACCCTTTATTTTTAGTTGGATGGTATTTTGGTGCCCTTGGGTTCTGATTGGTTTAGGATTTCTTTCTATGGGATTTCGGGTTTTGATTGCTGGTTCTAGTGGGATGGTTGGTCGGGGTGTTCTTTTGGAGTGCCTGGACAGTTCGAGAGTTTCCTCTGTGCTTGTGATCAACAGAAGGCCCCTGGGCCTGGATCACCCTAAGCTTTCTGAGGTCCTTGTTGATGACTTGTTTGATTTTGAAAACATCAGGGACAACCTTTCAGGTTTTGATGCCTGTTTTTTCTGTGTTGGTATTTCTGCGGCGGGTCAATCCGAGGAATCGTATAGCAAGATTACCGCTGAGTTATCAGTGGGATTTGCCCAATTAGTGCTTTCTCAAAATGAGGCCTGCGTCTTCTGTTATGTCTCCGCCCAGGGAGCCGATTCGGATGAGAAAAGCAAAATGATGTGGGCCAGGGTAAAAGGTAGGGCTGAGAATCAAATACTGGCGATGCCCTTCAAATCTGCCCATGTTTTTCGACCGGGCTATATTCAGCCATTACGCGGTATTAAGTCCAGAACTCCAGCCTATAATCTCTTGTATCAAATCTTTGGTCCCATCTATGTCCTGCTCAAACACTTCCCTTCCCTGGCAACCAATACTACAAACATTGGAAAAGCAATGATAAACACCATCGATGGGAATGTTGCGGATCGAATCTTAAACAACTCAGGGATTAATTCACTTGCCAATTCTCAGCCTTCCACCCATGATTAGATTGTTTCAATTCCTTGCAACTGGAAAGATATGCTTGAATCACTTTTCTCTAAAACATTTGCCATCCTATCCCTGCAGCTTTTAATTACATGGGCTGCTACCATCTATACGATCAACTGGTTCCGGGACCAATATCACCAGGGAAAGCTTGGGATTACGGCTTCGAAAAATGAGGCTGATGAACTGGACCTACATCTTGGCTTTGACGCTATAAAGCCGTACTTCTGGACCTTATTGATAGTTGATATTGGCGTATTTCTTTGCTTGTTGTTTTTCGGTCGCCATAACATTCTCATAGGTCTTCCGCTCTTTTCCATCTGGTCCATTCTTACGGGAATTGAACTGGCTCTTGCCCTTCTCTCAGTTGATGAAAACCTCGGAGCAAAGGTATTAGCAATCACGTGCTGCATTACGGTCGGCGCTGCCCTCACCGGTATCTATTCAGGAATTGATTTTGCCTTTCTAGGTCCAATACTCTTCTGGTCGCTAATCGCATTGCTCCTGGGAAATATCGCCAGGCTGATTTTTTCCATTCCAAGAGCAAAGCAGCGAGTCATGGCAGTTTTTGGCTGCGTGATTTTCACCGGATATCTACTCTATGACTTTGATCGACTGGCCCAGGCCAGCAAGGAGCAAGACTACAACAATTGGCCGGTAGCCATGGATTTCGCCATAGATATCTACCTGGATATCATCAACCTATTCCTAGAAAACCTAGATCTAATGAGTGACTAGCGGTGAACCGAGAGCCGGAGATTTTGGGGTCTCTGGACGGCTGCAAACCACGACACTCTGCTTATCGTCGTTGATCGTAGCCCTGCTACGTCCTGCCTCCTCTGCACAGGTCTCGTGCTTTTCGCTCGCCCAGAGCCTTCCAAAATCTCCGGCTCTCGATTCACGTTGAATCTTAAAATTGGTTCAGTTCTTAGAGCCTTTACCCACTAGCCAACGAGTCGTCATTGGTGGATTGGAAAGATATTATCAAGACTCACGAAAAGTGAGGCGAGGGTCTGGGCGTGGTGCCAGCATTAGAGCTCAGTAGTAGTGCGTTGTCAGTGATCAGGGCGATGCAACCCATCGTTCTAGAACTCGAGATTCACGTTGAATCTTAAAATTGGTTCAGTTCTTAGAGCCTTTACCCACTAGCCAACGAGCCACAATTGGTCAATCAGTTAAATATTACAAGACTCACGAAAAGTGAGGCGAGGGCCGGGGCGTGGTGGGTGATTGGGTGCTCAGGAGTGGTGCATGGGAGTAAATCGCGACGAAGGGCGATGCATAGTATCGTTCGAGGAGTGATCTGCTCGCAGGCGCCGCTCATGAGCACCCAAGCACCCGCCTAAGCCCCGGTCCTCGCCTCACAACTTAACAAACGGATTGGATTTGGCTTCGTAGGCGAGGGTGGTGTTGGGACCGTGGCCCGGGATGATGGAGTAGTCTTTTTTGAGGTTAAAGATTCTGTTCTTGATGGAATCTACGATTTGATTGAAGTCACCTCCGGGCAGGTCGGTTCTACCGATCGAGCTTTGGAAAAGAGTATCTCCGCTGAAAAGAATCCCCTTTTTTTCTAACAGGAAGCTGCAGCTTCCCGGTGTATGTCCAGGTGTATGTATCACTGAGAGGACATGATCTCCGAATTCGATCTGGTCTTTGTGACTGAGGTGTTCGTCTACTTCATCTTTTGGCTGTAGGCTCAAACCAAACAACTTTCCTTGCTCCTCAAGACTGTCATAAAGAAATTCATCATCCTTGTGCAGGAAAATCTCTCCATAACCTTTCCTTTTAAGTGGACCTGCCATTCCTATGTGATCAAGATGGGCATGGGTATGGAGCAGAGACTTAACTTGAAATCCCTGTTGCTTGATAATCTTCAGGATTTTCTCCTCGTCATCTCCGGGATCAATAATCACAGCTTCGCCGGTACGTTCACAACCTAAGACGGTACAATTGCACTGAAAACATCCAACAGGAAAAGTTTCTATAAACACTTCAGCCTTCCTTCCCAGGTCCTTCAATTAAGCCTTTCACCAACTTCCTTCCTCCTGGCAGCAAAACTACCAAACCTTCCGGAATCACATCCCTTTCCTCTACCATTTCCAAATTGTGAGTAGCCAAAGTGGCAATCTCCTTTTTTTCCAGAATCTCGAAAAGCTGGTCTCCCTTTCCCTCCTCACCTTCCAGAAACTCCAAAATCTCAGTACGGGAGGCTTCTCCTCCCTTCATAGCTAAATAAATGGCTACCTCTCGAAGAGGCAAGCCACAGCCCCTATAAAGACGATAGACAGCCCAAAAAACCAGTACTGCTGAGACGATTACTGAAGGTAATCCGACGAGGGGAAAGGGAATTGGATAGGGTGAGTCCAGCAATACTATCAGACCAACGACGAGCATCCCCAGGCCCCAGCGCCGGTCCCTCCTGCGAGTTTCTATCAAATCATGGAGTCGTGTTGAGATTCGTTTCGGCGCCACTTTCCAGTTCCTTTTGGAATCGCTGTAGTGAGAGAAGGTCTGGAATGGGAGATGCGGACTTCAAATCCGTCCAGAAGGTACCTTCCCCGGCATGAATAATTCTCACTGGAAGTTTATCATCAGGAAGAGCCCGAGAAGCGAATATATAAGCGTTGAACGCATCCGCACCTCCAAAAGCGTCCACCTGTCTTGCCAGAAGATTGGCTTTTTTTTCGGCTCTCAAGCGGATAACTTCGGCCTTGGCAGTGGAGCGAATATCCTCGATTGCCGTATCGAGCTTCTGTACTTCCAGATCTACACGCGCTACTTCAAGTCGGGTCCCGGCCTCGAACTCAGCAACTTCCTTCTCTGCTTCAGCCTGAACGGATAGTCTCAAGACCCTTGTATCAGCCCTAACCTGTTCTATTTCCTGATCTACCAGCTTGATCTGCTCTTCGAGGAGAGCTTGCACCTTGGAGGTTTCCTGAATCTCCAAATTCGTTAACAACTCTTCATTATTTAGCTGAGCCTGCATGATGGGAAGTTGAATTTTCACGGGTACAAACACCCTTCGGGGGAGGGCCATAAGCACATCGAGGGGAGAATCGCGCGTATATTCAAGTAGAGTCGCCGTGAAGGAAACCTTGAAGTCCGCCCTGGTACTTCCCTGGATCATCTTCTTGGCAGAATACTTGGAACCTTCGTTTCTAGAAGCGGAGTTGAGTTTGGGATGAATCACCCTCTCCACGAGAATATCATCCGTCCCATAGGTATCCACCGCCTGAACCGCCCGTTGAGGAGTAAGCTCCCAGAGGACGGTAACATCTATACCTACGGTGAAACCATCCTTGGAAGGGAAGGTCACCGCTCCTCCAGACACCATATCATCACTGTCCGAACCCACGCGCGAAGATGCTGTTCTGCGTACACCCTTCTGCATTAACATATTCTGCGCCTGGGAATTCGCGGCCACCTCACCTCGCAGCATACGTTCATCGATTGCCACACGTTTCCCGGAAGTCAGGGTATATTCGTTCAATCCGATATTGACGATCTCCACTTTATATTGCCTGGGATTGAGATAATGTACCCCGGGCTGTAGTACCCGAGTCTTGACCACACCCCCTGCCTGTCTGTCCACCAGGACCCCTACGGTCCCGGTTTCAATAATTGTTTGATCCTCAAGAGAAATTTTGAAGTGACGAGGATTCAGGCGGTATGTACCTGGCCCCAGAACCTTTCGTCGAATTCCGATCTCTCCATCTTCGGCTAGAAAGCGGTTTCCTTCCGGTTTGATTCCATCCAGGGCCGTGGCTACACCAATCTTGTTTGGAGGAATGACAACCACGGGAACTCTCTCATATTCGTATATGACAGGGAGAATCCAGTGATAGCCGACACCCAGAACTTCTCTACGGATTCCTCTCTCACCAGCCTCGGCAAGCACACGATCAGGAGGTTTGTTGCCTCCAAATTTTGCCACCAGAACCAGTGCTTCGTGGGGTCCAACATAGACCAGACCCGCAAAGAGACCCAGGGTACTAAGAAAGAGAACAACAGTGATTACAGCAGGAATGATCTGTTTACTCATGATTCCCTCCCCGGTTTCTGGTTAACTCTTTGGCCAGGGAACTTGTATCGCTGGTTAGCAGACTTTCAATTCGAAGTCTCTGGTTGAGAGTGTAACGGGCGTAGTCTTCTCCCCCGCCGATTGACTTGACCTTGGCAGCCAACTCATCCACTTCCGCCGCTCGAACATTAAACTCCTTGTGAATCTCGGCCTTTCCTTTTTCGACAATGGTTTCCTTCTGTACCTTGGCAGCCAGCAGATTTAGTTCGGCTATGGCGAATCTCTTATTGGCATGTTTTAAACCGATCACCCGCTCTCCCTTGACCTTTGTCAACCGCTTTTGCTTATTGATATCTTCCTCCACGCGCGCCTGGGATTTCTTGATTTCTTCCCGGTACTTGGCTACCTGGGCATCGGACTTGACCTTCTCAATCTGTGTGAGGAGCTTGTGCCGCTTCTCCTTTTCCAAACCACGAGTGCTGATAATCTGCCGCAGCACACTCGGGGGCATGATTTTTCGTATGAGTACTGAGTAGATGTGAATCCCGAGCTCCCCACAGCGCTCCTGCAGAAGGGCCTGCAACTGCCCTTGTATACTCTGTCGAGATTTCCCGGATATATAGTCTTTGGCCTTGGACTTCGATCCAATCGACCGAACATGGGAACGGGTAAAGGGATGAATCACCTTCTTCTCCACATCCTTAAGCGATCCAATCCTGGCAAAAACCTCCGGTACTCTCGATCGCTCTACAGCCCATTCGACCGTAGCTGTGAGACGCACTTCATAGGAGTCATCACTCATGAAGCTCAAGGTGTCCTGGCCTTCAAAGTCGGTTTTCTGTTTGCGGATATTATAGGGAATGACATCATACACATAAGGATTCATATAATAAGTCCCGGGTTCTCGAACCTCGGGCTGAATTCCTTTATAACCCTTTGAGCTGAGGTATTTAAAATCCTTCTGTTCGGCTCCGATCCGATCCACGGTGATACCGACATGACCAGCGGGTACTTCAAATACAGGAAATATCTGAACCTTATAAGCGTATGGATTGATATTATATTTCCCTGGTTTGAGAACTTCCGGTACAACTCCCCGTGTGTCCTCGGGTCGATTTAGGCTGTGGTCAGCGGAATTGGCAAGAATCCGGCCTTCTTCAAGCGGCTTGCCATATTGTCGTATCAATACTCCGAAAGTTGAAGCCTCAATCTTTGTAGCACGATGTAATTCTCTCTTCCAAAGTACAGAGTTATACCAGTGCCACCCTTCGGAGAGTACTTTATACTGAATACCCTGTCCCCCGGGTTCAGCGGCGATGATGCTGCCCGGTGCCGACTCCGAGCCAATTTTGCGAATGAGGGAGAGTACATGATCGGGGGGCACATTGATTCGAAAGCCCCAAAAAAACCATCCCAACCCCAGAACGGCAGCAATCCCAACTATGGTCAAAATAGCCTTTCTGGTTTGTTCTATAGATAACTCGGGGGGTTGATTAGCCATGAAGTCACACTCTCTGTCAGGTTTGTGGGGATACTAAGATACGCTCAATTCCTGTAAACTGCAAAGAACCTAAAATGGGTGATTTGTTGCAAGATGAAGCCGCGTAATTTACTCCTTTCCTGCCTCGGTGTTCCCATCCTTTCCTATCTCTTCATCCAACTCCTCTTTCTATCTTCCGAGTTACTTTTCCAAGAAACCATCACGCGTTTTGAGAATATCTTCCTCGACCGCCTCTTCATTAGCCGCTACCGAGTGAATTCCCCAACAAACTCACTTCCTCTGCTTAGCCAGTCTCCCACTCTCCAGCAAAGAGAAAACATCGTTCTTGTCACCATTGAGTCCCGTACACTAGAGGGATTGCAGGACTTGAGGCACTTTGAAAAACCTGCGTACAAAAGCTGGAACCTGTCAAGATGGCCCTTTGATCGCAGGGTGATGGGAGAAGCGATCGAAATATTGCAAAAATACAAAGCTTCCGTCATTGGGCTTGATTTACTTTACCTGCACAAAACCGATGAGGCACAGGACAGATCCTTTGCTGAAGTGCTCAATCGCTCGACTAACGTGGTTTTAGCATCCATGTTAGAGCATACGACCTCCGGCAGGTTCATCGGGCTCAGAGAACCTCTTGAAGGGCTTCTGCGGCCAGATTTCCCTACTGGATTTGTAAACATGGCCACAGATACTGATGGGATTGTTCGAACCATTCCCATCAGATCACGACCGAACCAGGAAAACTCTTCCATCTCCTTTGCGCTGGCTCTTTTCGGCCGTAAGCCCATTCACCGGGATTACGAACTACAAAAAGCCTTTCACAAAGATAATTTGCTTCTGATTCCTCATAAGGACGCTCGGAGAGCACCCAAATCCATTCATCTCTGGTCAAAAATTGAGGGACAAGAATCGTTGCTGGTAAATTGGAAAGGACCCGCGAATAGTTTCCCGGGACTTCGTTTTCGTGATCTTTTTGATCCGCATATGGAACAGTTTTTGAAAAGAACCTTGCCGGGCAAAATGGTTTTGATAGGACTGAACCACCCCGGGCTGCAGGATGTCTATCCTTCCCCCTTTTACAGCATGGACAAACTTGAAACTCCAGGGGTTGAAATCCACGCAAACGCTCTCAATACACTCATGACGGTGAGCCAGGGAAGCATTCAAAAACTCTCTATACTTGCCAACTTTTGGATCTATCTCGCCTTTGCTGTCTTACTTTGTACAACTTCCGCATTTTTTCGCATATGGCTCTCCTTTCCTTTATTCCTGGTTGAAGGTACGGGGGCCTGGCTACTCTCTAATTACCTATTCCAAACTCAAAATATTCTTTTATCCCATGCGGATAATGCTCTCTCACTCGGACTTTGTTACGTCTGTGTACTCTTTTTTCGAGCAATCATGAGGGAGCGGGAAAAGAGTGAGATCAGGATGGTGTTTAATCAGTACGTATCTAACCAGGTAGTTGATGAACTCCTGGGCAGCCCGCAAAATCTTTCATTGGGTGGAAATTCTCTTGAGGTCTCAACCCTTTTTTCCGATATTCGAGGCTTTACAACCCTGGTAGAAAGGAAAACCCCGGAAGAGGTTGTAGGACTTCTTAACAAATATTTTGAAATGATGGTGGCCATCATCACCAAGCATGGGGGTACCATCAACAAATTCATAGGCGATGCGATCATGGTACTCTACGGAGCACCTGTAATGCTCGCAAGGAAACCGGATGAACAAGCTTTAGCTTGTGTAAAGTCTGCTGTTGAAATGCAGGAAACTTTGAAGGCCACCAATGATGAGGGGCTGAAAGAGTTAGCCGTAGGCATCGGCATTACCACGGGCTTTTCCGTGGTAGGAAATATAGGAGCAAGCAAGCATAAGGACTATACAGCCATAGGAGACAAAATCAACCTGGCTGCCCGCCTTCAAACCCACTGCAAAGCCTTCGAGGTCATCGTTGACCAACCCACCTATGAATATACCAGGGGCGTTTTTGAATTCGAAACCCTTAAACCGTTCCAGGTCAAAGGCAAAGAAGAGATCATTCAAGCCTATAAAGTTCTCTATTGAGTAAAACCCCTGGATGAAAAAAAAATCACATTTCACTAGACGGGTGTCAGGTTAGTCAGTATAGTTACTTAAGTACGACACAGGTACATTAGAGAGGTTATACAGGTTCGAGAGCAGGAAGTCACAGAAATACCGATTAGCTATCGGGAACTCTGTAGTACTGATTGTTGGGAGTCGCCTCTCTTTACGGGATGTTACTGGCACTACCATTTCGCAAAGAGAAGGGATCACAAAAGTTCTCGAACCAACCTCCCCCTTCTTTTATGATCCGAGAACCGATGCTTATGGCGTTGTAGAGTGTTCATGAACTTCGCCTGCTAGCGGTTCCTTCGTCACCCGTAACTATGCTACGCGTTCCTCACGAACCACTACCAGGCTCGTCCCTGAACACGCTACAACACCAACGCATCGGCCCTCGAATCACTATCTCTTTCCTCTCCCGCCCTAATGGCGGGATCAGACTTCATTCCTTTGATTCCTTTGCTCCCTTTGATTCCATTGCTTCCCTCTCTAAAAAAGTCATGTTATTTTGTCCAACTTATGGATGAGCTCGAGATTCGTTGTATCCTTGAAAAATGCCGTGGAGGAGTGGAACTTTCTGATGAGGAGGGCATCCTACTCTATGAAAACGCTCCCCTTAGCTCCCTGGCTGAAACAGCACATTTTTTGCGTTGTCAAAAGACTGATCCCAAAATTGTTACCTACCTGGTTGATCGAAATATTAACTACACGAATGTCTGTGTAACAGCCTGTAAATTTTGTGCCTTTTACCGTCCGCCCGGCCATACTGAATCCTATATTCTTACCAGAGAGGCATTGTCCTTGAAAATCGAGGAACTTCTTGAAATAGGCGGAACCCGAATTCTAATGCAGGGTGGACATCACCCTGACCTTGGGCTTTCCTGGTATACGGACCTCCTGAACTGGTTAAGGGAGTCCTTCCCTTCCATCACCCTGGACTGCTTCTCACCGTCAGAAATTGACAATCTCTGTGATGTCGAGGGTAGGGATGCGCGCTATATCCTTTCCGCTTTGCAGGAAGCTGGACTCCAGGGACTGCCAGGAGGCGGGGGAGAAAACCTTGATCCAGAAGTTCGTGAGCGGGTTAGTCCTAAGAAGACCACGGGAGAACGTTGGCTTGAAATTATGGGAATTGCCCACGAGATAGGATTACACACAACGGCCTCCATGGTTATTGGATTTGGGGAGTCCTGTCGCAACCGGATTCGGCATCTGTCCATGCTTAGGAAGCGGCAAAGGGAATCAATGCGCGACTTTGGAAATGGTTTTTTAGCCTTCATAAGCTGGCCATTACAGTATGAATTTACGGCCCTGGGCAGACAGTCTCAGAATGAAGGGCTATTAGGAGCCAGTGTTTCTGGTTACCTCCGGAATCTGGCCATGAGCCGCATCTTCTTAGATAACTTTGATCATTTCCAGGCCTCCTGGCCTACCATGGGATTTGATATCGCCCAGGTAGCATTGAACTTTGGAGCCGATGATTTCGGCAGCACGATGATGGAGGAGAATGTGGTCTCTCAGGCCTCTGAAACCACCGAGTGCCAGGCGAGGATCAAGGATATACAAGCCCACATCCAGGGAGCTGGATTCAGTTTTCAACAAAGAAATTCCACTTACAGGATTGTAGAAAGCTGATAAAGCCAGCTTTCAAAGGGAACCAATTACTTCCATTGCTCCTAATGTTTCCATTGTTTCCAACAATAAGTGACTCCTTTGTTTCTTACTAATTGAAACCTTTTTCCTGCTCAGACCGTAATAAGAGTTGCTGGAAGTTAAATTATTTCTATGAAATTCCGGATACCAAGGTTTCGCATGGAGGAATCTGATGAATCTGCAAAGCACTATTAGTATGATTGGGAAGCTGGGGCTTGTGGCCTATTTATCCACTACTCCTCTACTTGCCGGTAATCTAGATGACCAGCTCATCTTCAATGATGAGCATGAATTCACCGATCGTCGGGACATCAAAGATTACGATGACACTCTCTCCAAGTTCGATGGTTCAGCCGACACTAAAAATCCCTATATCGGTACCCTGCATAGAGCTTTCGACTCAGGTTTTTCTCCGGAACGAGACCACAGCATGTTCATCAAGAGAATTCGAGAAGGTGTAGGAATCTACAAGAACCGTGGACTCACCCGATTCTCAAATCCATACAACCTCTTTCGTACCATCACTGACTATCTACCAGGCAGCGCCGGGTATGACGGTGGACAGCCCGCAGTCGCTATGTTTACCAGAACAAAGCAAATTTTCTTGATCTACCGTGTTTATGAGACCAAAGATGGAAGAGCAACCTTACTAGGCTACTACAATTCAGATGGTAAAATCGGTCATGGTGGCCGTGGATTTGCTGAGAGGCTCTTCACCATCAATGGGTATAAGCTCAAGAAGGGATATCGCTTCACCGAAGGAGGCTCTAACGGGAAGAGCGTGAAATTCGGGTTAGTTGATCCTTCTGAAAAAATGTCAGCCGAGGACGGCTATGATGAAATGCTCACCGGAACCAGTCGAGCCAGGAGGCAGATGGATACCGTGGATTCGGTTCTAGACCCTGAATCAGATTGGGAGAGGAGCACACCCCATCCTGACAATATCGGCTACTCAGACAATCAGATCGAAAAAAAGGCTGAAGGTAAGACCGATATCCTCCAGAGCATCATGGATCCCCTCATGTTTGGTGCCAAGCTAGGGGTTGGTGCTTATATGCTGAAGGAAGTCTTCAAAAAGAAAGATGATGACGACGACGATGACGATGACTTTTCCAATGGCGGCGGCTGGGATTACGGCGGTGGAATGGATTATGGAATGGGTGCAGGATATGGTAACGGTTCCATCATGGGTGGTGGTGGAGGGATGTACCCGGGAATGTACCCCGGGATGTATCCTGGAATGGGGATGCCCGGTATGGGAATGCCTGGAATGGGCATGCCTCCAATGATGCCCCCAATGACCGGATATCCAAATCAATTTCCCCCAACTCCCGGATATCCTTACCAGGGAGTGGGATACCCAGGGTCTTACCCGGGACAAATGCCTGGAGGATCCTACCCAGGAGCGAATCCCTACCCAGGTCCGGATTATTCTCAGCCAATCCCTGGAGATTACCCGGGAGCTAATCCCATCGGTGGCGGCGGATACCCAGGTGGCGGTGGATACCCAGGTGGCGGCGGATACCCAGGTGGTGGCGGATACCCAGGTGGTGGCTACCCCGGCGGTGGTTATAATCCACCGATTGGAAATCCAATTGACCCAATTGGGCCGTATGTTCCCCCTGGTTCAGATCCAAACATGTATCCAGTGCCTGGAAATACCGCTCCTCTGGCTCCAAGTTCTTCCGGAAACTACAATACCAACGGAACTCAGATCTACCACAATGACAATACTTTCCTGAGTCCATCTGGAATCTAAGAAAAACACCAAGTTCAAAAAAGACCGCCTCAAGGCGGTCTTTTTTCATTTCCCAGACCCTTTAGAAAGAATTCTCTGGGAGAATCTTCCAAACTGCAACTTCCTGGAACCTGGCTCGTATAATTAGTGAAGAAACCGACCTGGAGGCAGTCATGAAATGGTCCCTTTTATTTTTAGCCCTTATTCCTAACCTACTTGCAGCACAAACGCCGCTGCAAAAGTACAAATTGATCCTTTCGGCTCAGGCCGGTGAGGATGTCCTAAAGCAAAAGCTGTTCAGTGCAATTCTCGATGATCTCTCCAGAAATCAAAAGAGACATATTGATACGCTGCGCTCCTGGGACGAAAATCGTGTTCTCGAACACTATGGAAAGCGAGTCGTTGACCCAAATAGGAAGCTAACGGAAGATGAACAAAACCCCGAATTAGTACGCAGTAAATTGATCCAGGCTGTTCATAAGAGAAGTAAAACCATCGCGCGCAACATCTGGTCTATGATGGATGAAAAGAGTCTGAATGATCTTCGGGCGGATTTATCCAAGACCCTAAAGGTGGAAGTCTCGCATGTAAAGGAAGCTGAGAAAATCCAAGAGGATTCGAAAAAGATTGAGGGCGCCCCGGCAAGTCCCTACTATCCTGGCTTCAATAATGGCTATTACGGGAACTACGGCTATAATTACCTGCACAACTATGGTAATTACTCAAATCCCTACCCTTATTATTATTCCAACCACTATTACACCCCTACTCTGAACAATAGCGGGTATATGTACAATTTTGGTTATTACCCCTCCCAGTACTACAACAACCACTATTACCCACGGTACAACCGCGCAAACGGTATTTTGGCCACGGGAATCTTTGGTCTCGCGGCCATGGGTGCTTTTGTAGACTGGCTGGTGGAATAAACCATGGGGATCTTCTCCAAGACTAAAGTCATCATCAGGTTTCTTCTTTTTTTCGGGCTGATCTTTTCCTCTTTCGCTAATGCGAAGGTCTTCTTCGGTCCGGTTCCTGAAGGTGAGAAGTCCCTTGATGACCATATAATCAATTTTCTTTCACGGGCTAAAAAGACCATCGATGGTTGTTTTTTCGAAATTCGCGATCCCCGACTGGTTGAAGCTTTTCTCAGCGCCCATAAAAGAGGAATCGAGATTCGACTCCTCATAGATTCCAATTATTTCTATTTGCGAGATAAGGAAACCCTGGAAATTGATTATTCTAAGAGAAATCCCAACATCATTCCGCTTTTGGAAGCAGGGATCAATATCCGTGAGGACAACAAGCGCACAGCGTTGATGCACAATAAGTTTTGCATCGTGGATGGTTATTGGGTCTGGACTGGCTCTTATAACCTCACCGAACGCGGATCACAAAAGAATGAAAATAATGCTGCCGAATTTCGATCCAAGAAGTTAGCTAAAATTTTCAAGCGTGAGTTTGATGAAATGTACGTGGATGAACGATTTGGAATCACATCCCCTTCTACAGTGGATAAGCAAAGTATCACCCTTGGAAAGAAAAAGATTGAAGTCTACTTCGCCCCGGAAGATAACGCCCTGGGTCACATCTATGAGCATCTGTCGGACGCCAAGCAAGCGATCTATTTCATGCAGTTTGCTATGACAGCCAATGAGATCGGCGACCTGATGGTAAAGAAGTACGGAACCGGATTGAAAGTCAAAGGCATCTTTGACCGACTGCTTTACCGATCGACCGGTCCCTACGCTGAATTTGCCAAGCTCACTCAGAACGGGATTCCAGTGATTGTCTATGATAACGACCTTGGAGGCAAACTACACCACAAGGTTTTTATCATTGATCCTGGTGGAGAAAATCCTAAAGTAGTTTTTGGCTCCCTGAATGCCTCCGCTAATGGAAACGGCACCAATGACGAAAATGTCATGGTGGTACAAGATCGAGATTTCACAGCCCAGTATTACGAAAAATTCAAAGAGTTATTTGGAAAGACCTCAAGGGTAGTCGCGAGTTTCAAACGGATGAAACCGATCAAAGCGGACTCCATTATTGATCGTCTCACTCTAATGGTTAGCTCCAACGGTGTGACTGTCACCAACCTCAATATTCAGTTTCCCGCCAGATGGGCCAAGGAACAACCAAACCTCAAGGTAAAAATTTATCGATTACGGGGCGGGAAAGCCATCGATACGACTAAAAAAGAGAAGTTTTGGATTACACCCAGGAATCTCTATATTAATTCTGCGAACCTTAAACAAACCGGTGAAAAAGCCTTACTTATGGTACGTATGATGAATGTTACCGCACCGACAATTCCCGGATTATATAATCTGTACATACAAGCTAAATCAAAAAACCAACCCTATCATCCCCTACGAACTCAGCCCGTATTGCAAGTCATTGGAGCGGATCAGGAAGATGAAAATGATCAAGAGTCCTACAGGATACTAGCAGATCTTTTCAAGGATAGATTCACACGTTTGAATCGAGCCCTTTCCGGTTGTCTGGAATCCTATGCCTGTGATTCATTCCTTACACCCGGATTTATGACCAAGGCCAGACAAATACTCAGGCAAAAAATTCTTGTCGACGATTCTACCAAGGCGCGAAGAGCCCTGGAGGATCTTGACTATCTACATCGGTATGTCCTCCCGGAAATAATTCCAGATTCCCAGCTTGAAGTAGAATTTGAGAACACAGTTTCGGAGACTGAAGGTTCCTGAGAGCCTGTCTACGACCAAAACCATACAAAATAAGCTGATATTCCTACCAAATGTATTAAAAGGGTATTGAATCCCGACGATTCATACCCTGTGGAACCTATTCAGCAAACCCGTCTGGAAAATGGGCTCATTGTCCTGAGCGAACATCTTCCCTCAATCAAATCCGTACTTCTGGGTCTATGGGTCAAATCTGGCTCTCGCTCCGAGGAGGAGTCCTTTTTTGGCATGTCCCATTTCTTGGAGCATATGCTCTTTAAGGGGACCGCAAAACGAAATTCAAGAGAAATCGCCCAGAGTCTCGAGAGCGTAGGTGGTGAACTCAATGCCTTCACATCTAGAGAGCATTGCTGCTATTACGCCAAGGCTGTGGATGAGTATGCGGAGCTAATTTTTGACGTAATTTCAGATTTGGTATTCGCTCCAACCTTCCCAACGGTTGATCTTGAGAAGGAAAAGCAGGTCATCTGCCAAGAAATTGATATGTACGATGATTCTCCTGAGGAACTCGTGCACGAACAGTTAGTCCAAACCATGTACGGTGAGAGCCTCGGTCATCCCGTGATTGGATACAAGCCCACCATCAGGGGATTCACTCAAGATGATTTACAGACTTTTCATCAAGAGGTTTACTATCCCGAAAATCTCTTTCTCACCATTGTAGGAAACCTCCAGTCAATTCAGTTGGAATCAATGCTCAACCAATATTTCAATGTTTCCTCCAATACTGGGAAAGATCCTGTAAAATTTGACAAAGAGCAGCGTAATTCGGGTTTCAAAGCAGTCCAAAAAGACCTGGAGCAATTGCATATCTCCATGGGATGGCACGCATACGGAATCGCTCATGAAGATCGATATGTGCTGCACATCATCTCAACCCACCTGGGTGGAGGGATGTCATCCGTTCTGTTTCAGGAGATCAGGGAGAACCTGGGGCTTGCCTATAGCATTTATTCCTTTGTACGGGCTTATCATGAAACAGGAATCCTGGGAATCTATTGCGCAAGTAAGGATCAGGAAATTGTGACTCTTTTAGAGCATATTCACAAAAGTATAAAAGAATTAACCTCAGCAGGACTGGACCTTGAAAGATTGGATCGATTAAAGGCACAACTCAAGGGAAATCTCTTGCTTGGACTTGAGAGAAGCTCTTTTCGGATGAACCGTATGGGAATCGGTCATATGTATTTTGATTCCATCACTACTCCTGACCAGCTCATTGCCCTGGTCAATAAGGTTACACCGGAAGATATTCTGCGAGTTTCTAAGGAAGTATTCAGCCGCAAAGGATCTTGTATTACGGTAGGAAACCTCTCGCAGGATGCGCTTAAAGAGGCAATTGACTCAACAGGGATGTTCTCATGAAAGCAAAAAGAAAAGTCCCCGCTTCCCTACTGCGGATAACCTTCCTTGGGATTGGAATTTTTCTGGCTGCTTCGGCCACAAATGAAGCAAAACCTAACTCCAATGATGGCGAATCCTCCTCACTGGTTCTTTCCATACCAGAAGATACCGATTTCCCACGAGAACAACTGAATTTGACGATTCATCTTCCAGGGAAAATCCAACCTTCACGAGAGGCTCGCGACCTTTCTCGAAAAATCATCAAAAAGCGTTATGATTTTGAGTCTCACCCCTTTCGAAAAGTGTCATCCAGATCCAGGTTCCGAAGCATAATGTCCCGTTTTGCCAGGAAGGGTGTCCTGGTTACACCAACCGATGTTAGACAGGCTCAGAGCCGGGCTATACCACTTCTAACCGTACAGGCAGGAAGGCTCATCATACAGGTTTACAAGGCTCTGCTTAAGATCGAGGGTAGACAGGAGCTAAGAAAGTTTAGAATTCGAAACCAGGATATTGTGGATCTCAAAGAAATGGTGGACGAATTCCAAAAAGACATCAAGATGTTTACTTATAATCCCACCACAATGCACAGCCAGTTGGACCGACTTCTTAAAAAGGCGAATAAGACCACTGGTAAGGGCGCTATCAGAATCACCGGAGTATCTGAAAGTGACGATGGAACTCTTATTAATCTCTATATCAAAAAAGAATAAGAAGATCCGACCTAGATCATCCACTTTTCGCTAATTCACGCGACAAATGGGACAAGCTTTAATCTTTCTTTAGTTCGCTCTTGAGCTTTTCAAAATCATCGTCAGTTGATGATTTTGCGCTTCCCGCACTAGCCTGAGCTGAATTAGTCTTGTCTTCCAGTAGACCCGCATCTTGCTTGAGGGAAAGGAATTCCTCTTCAACTCTGCTATCAAAGGCCACTTCTTCCAGTTTATTCGTCATTTCATCCTGATTCAACTCGATCTGAGCCTGAGCGTGATCTCCAATTGTGTCGATCTTATTCTCAAGTCGCTCAAAAGCTTCAAAGTGTGATGAATTATCCAGGCCAACCATTTGTTCCGCGATGGCCTTCTGGGTCTTGGCAGTGGAATGCTTTGCCTTCAAAAAGTTTTTCTTGGAATCAGACTCTTTTACCTTGGCTTCTAATTTACGAAGATTGCCCTTCAGTTTCTCAACCATCTGAGCTTGCGAGTCGAGCGAAGCCTTAATTTGAGAAGCGATGGTCTCATGATGCTTTTTTCTCTGAAGAGCCTCTTTTGCGAGATGATCATTGGATTCATCTCCATCCGTCAAAATCGCCTTTGCCTTAACTAGATAATTCTGAGCTTCCTTCATTTCTTTCTGGTAGTCTCTCTCTAGCTTCTTTTGGCTTGCTATGGCTGCCGCTACATGCTTTTTGGTGGTTTTAAGCTGCTCATTCATGTCTCGGATAACCTGATCTAGCATTTTTTCAGGATCCTCTGCGCTGTCTAACATGCTGTTGAGGTTGCTAGAAAATATTCTTTTGATTCTTTGCCAAAGACTCATAGCCCTTCTCCTTTAACCATTGTTTTCCTTGAAACATCTGAGGTTTAATCAGATATGCGAAACCTACTCTATTCCGGTGTTCAAGGGCTCTGAGGATACCACGGGCCCGGTCCAGGTTTCACCCCCCTTTTGTTCCGCTTACCAACCCAGCATGTATCAGACTCTGAGAATTCATAGCAAGTCACCATGAAATCAGGCTTCCCAGTCGATATAATTTAGGAAAGAATCATGCTACGACTGCTCCTATTTTGTCTATTTCTTTGTAAGATCTCTGCTGATCCACCAGTGGTGAGCATTAACCCTCCAGGCCCTGTTTCAGCGGGTCTAGAGACTGTTCAGTTTACAGCTACGGCACAAGATGTAGATGGAGATGCCTTATCTTTTCAATGGAGCTTTCAAACTCTTCCCCCTTCCCTGGGAGGAAATGCACCTCAAATCACAGTCATTCCTGGTAACAACACTTCTACCGCATCCTTTCGAATTACTTCTGAAGGACAATATGTCCTGCAGGTGATCGTGGATGATCTAGATGGCAACCCGAATACGCTTTCTTCTGGATTAGTTGAAGTTCAGGCTATTTTTCAACAGACATTTTTTGTTTCCAATTCTGGAGACGACGCGACAGCGGTTGAGGATATTTCCCTTGATACTCCCCTTAAAACTCCTGGCCGTGCCCTGGAACTGGCAGGTCCAGGTGATACAATCCTGCTGCTGCCCGACTCGGTTCAATCTCCCGCCTTATCTACCTTTGTGATTCCAACGGAACAGATCCCGATCTCCGGATCACTTCAGAATCCCCTTCTCATCGCCGGGCAGACTAAGGGATTGATTGAAATCCATCCCCAGGGGGTAAATACAGGATTTCGGGTCATCAACCACGACTTTCTTACTTTTCGAAATCTTATATTTCGAGGCTTTTCCGACACTGCACTTTCTATAACCTCCGCTACAGAAATCCGAATTGAGAGCTGTGAATTTCACGATTCAGGGATAGGCGTCAGTCTGAATTCCAGCACCAGGACTTCGGTACAAAATTCCATCTTCAGGGCAAATGAAACTGGTATTCAGCTACAAGATTCCAACGAAAACCGTATAGCCCTTAGTGTTTTCGCGAAGAACTCACGCTTTGGGTACCGACAAATTTTCGTAGAACCCAACAGACCTTCGCGCAACAACAAGATTGAATTCTGTACCTTCTATGACAACGGTACGATCTTCGATGATTCGAATTCACAGGGAGCTATTGACCTCGGTGATAACTCCAGCAACCGCATTGAAGGAAACATCTTTTTAGACAACACCAAGGATTTTACAGCCGAGCACTTCTTCCAAACATCCATAAATCGGAATATTTCCTTCGCAAACCTCGGATTAGAGGCAGATTCTCGTTTTCTTCCTCCTTCCCAAACCGTCTTTTTTCCCATTGCAGATCCCTTCCTGGTTGACCCTGAGAAAGATGACTTCCGTCTTCTTGTAGGATCTATCGCTATTGGTGCAGGAAAGGGAGGACTCAACATTGGCGCTTTCCAGGGGCAGAATGTTGTTTTCCCTACTACTAAAACGATCCATGTGGATTTTGATCGAGCCAGCACCTCCTTTGTCCAAACCGGGCAGTCCGGATTTCCATTCTCTTCAATTAACAAGGCCTTGATTGAGGCTAATCCAGGAGACCGAATACTAGTTGTGGCTAGTAATCAAACAGCCTATACCTTGAATTTTGAAAATAGAGAGAGTTGGGTTCCGGGCTGGGGACGAATCACAATTGAGGGATCTGAAAAAACCGAAGGCGGTTCTATTTTCTATCCAACCATCCAGTGTTTCTCTCAGGGTGGTGACACTATTTTGATTCAGAATCTCAGGTTCCTTACCTTGAAAAATTTCACCTTAACAGGCATCCGAGACGGAGTTCCTGACGACTGCTCCCGCGGTGCTCATTTATTGAGGGCCCGACATATCGAACTTGAGAATCTGATTATTTTTGGCCATGCAACTTCAGGAGTCACGGTGGACTCTTCCGGAGGAACGGCACTTCGCTCCAGTGTCATCTTCGACAATACCCTGGGCTTATCGCTAAAGGGGACTCAGAATAGAAATCAAGCCACCCTCCTCGATAAACTCACAATTGCCGCTAATCTCTCGGCAGTCTCCATAGGGGCAAGCCATAGGACATCCATGTGGAATTCAATCATTTCGGGTAATGGCGGGAGCCCCTGCCTCAGCTCGGACGCCGCCTCATTACCGACTAGTCTGGATGTTCGATTTAGCCTGTGCAAGCAACCAGGAGTGATCCCTGACGCGTTTCTTGTCCCAGGAAATTTCAATCTTACCGGGAGTGGTAATTCCGCCGACCCTCGATTTCGATCAGAAGATTCCAATGTTCAGGAAACAAATCCTCGAGAAGCCTTTCTCTTGACCAAGACCAATGCCGCCATTTCACCGGCGTTAAATTCAGGAGACCCTGATTATCCAGACAAGCTTGTACTGCCTGAATTCCCTTCTCCTCTGGAAACCAGTCTGCCAACCACCACAACCAAAAATAGTACGGGTCGGATAGATATGGGGGCATTTGAACAGTCCCTGACCGATGTTGATGGAGATAATCTGAATAACGAGATAGAGATTCAGGTAGGTCTGAATCCGAATAACAAACTGGATGCGTCAGAGGATCCGGACGGGGATGGATTGACCAATCTTCAGGAAATATCCATACATGGGACCTCGATCACTAGCGCTGACACCGATGGAGATGGATTCTCTGATGGAATCGAAGTTACGATCGGATCAGATCCTCTTGTGGATGATGCCGATATTATCCAGGCTCTCATCCCCAAGCCACTTATTCTTGCCCATGAAACCTCTCTTTCTCCCACGGTATTCACCCTGGACGGAATTGATAGGAATGGTCGAGCCGTTCAGAATCTCTGGACACTCATCCAGGCTCCTGACCCGGAATCCGAGGTTTTTCTGGAGAATACCAACCGTACTCTCAAAGCCCGCGGCATCAAAGCAGGTACCTATCAAATTGGACTGGATCAGAAGCTCATAGCCAGTTCAGGATCCTCACTAACGCTTCAATCCCTACCCGAAGATAGGGATATCACAACTATCACGATTCAGGATCTGCCCCCGGTACCAGTAATCCCCCCCTCTATTTCCTCCACCTTTGCCCCTGGTCGGATCCTCTATTTCTATGGAGGTCCAGAAGTTACCGAAAATCCTTCTTATGATCCAAACGGAAACCAGATTTTTTCCCATGAGTGGATTTTAGAGCGGCCGGTAAATCCGGAACCCGGTATCATTGACTTTACCAGTCCCACTCCGTTTTTGACCCTTTCGGATCGAACGGAGATCTATGAGTTCAGGCTCAAAGTAACTTCTTCGGGTCCCGCGGGGATTCAGCAGGCCATTTCCACTGATGTCTTTCGAATCTCAGTAGTTGGCTCAGAAGTTTCGCTACCCAGGGCAAATGCAGGACCCGACAGGAGAATATTCACACAGACAATCACGAGTCTTCAAGGTCTGGGTTCCGGGGATGCCCAGGGGACCGCGCTCTCTTTCGCATGGCGTCAGGTCTCGGGTCCTACGGTTCAGTTTCTCTCTCCAGACGACTGTGCCTTAAATCTCTTCAAACCTTCAGCCATTTCCGTGCTAACAACCCCCTGTTCCACCGGTGTTTCTCCACAATTTGTTTCTGATCAACCAGGAGTCGCCTTGTTTGAACTCGTGGTGTTCAAAGATATATCCGGTGGAAAGCTAACCTCCCAGCCCGATTTTGTTCAAATTATCATTGACTCTCCCTCCAATGCGGTTGCAGAAGCGAGAATTCTTGAAATTGAAAACGCCGAAAATCTGAAAGCAATCTCCCTTGATGGCTCCCCTTCATTTGATCGCAAAGCACTTGATGGAACCCAGTCCAATGTACTGCAGTTTCAATGGAGGCAGATCTCAGGTCCCCCTCTTTACCTCGAGACAACCACAGAAAGCCGTCTAAGTTTCACTCCTGTCCAAGCCTCGCTCTATGAATTCGAGCTCACGGTAAGGGATGGACAGGGTGTAAAATCTCCACCTTTCCTACTGGAACTGCCCATTTCTCAAACAGGAACCACCCTCCCTACAGCCAAAGCTGGTGCTGATCAATCTACCCTGGTAAACAGATTTGTGGTCCTAGATGGCTCGGACAGCCAGGGGAGTTCAGGATCTCCGCTCCATTTTTTCTGGGAGCAGGTGGCCGGTCCGGAACAGATTTTGGCCAGCGGTATTTCCTCTCCCCTGCTGAGTTTTCAACCCAGGCTAGCTGGTGTTTATACTTTTTCACTAAGAGTGTTCGACGGGACACTAATTTCTTTAAGTGATGATATCTCCGTCGCTGTAAACTCTGACGTGCAATTTGTTCCGGTGGCTCTTGCTGGTAACAATCAAACGGTCGCGCCTGGCACTGTGGTGAGACTGGACGGCACAAACAGTTTCGATCAAGATAACGACCCGCTTACTTTCTTTTGGGAACAAGATTCTGGAACTCCGGTCATCCTTTCTCAACCCAACAACTCAATAACGACGTTTCGAGGTTTTGACCAGGGCCTTTATGTTTTTTCATTGGTGGTCAGTGATGGAAAGTCATTATCACCTGCAAACCAAACCCTGATTTCAGTCTCGGGAGGCCAGATTATCACCTCTCCCTCCACTTTCCAGCCCTTCGATCCGACTACGATTCTTGATCCCAACTCTAGTGGGGGAACCTGCTTCATCGTTTCAGCCAGTTTTGGCTCATCCAGTGGATCCGTGAGGTTTTTTCAACTCTTTCGAGATAGGATTCTCTTGAAAATTCCAGGCGGTCACTCGCTCATGAATGCATATTATCTCTATTCCCCCCCCCTTGCATCCAGGATCCAGCAGGATTCTTTTCTGAAATTAGTGTCTCAGTTGCTGCTTGTGTCCCTGATGATCTTCATGGTAGGTTTTCCCTTGATTTTTTTGTTGGTGGGAGCATTTTCTCTCCTCAAAGTTTACGATACACCCGGGAATCCACTAATAGATGGGAACATTAAAACAGGCTCCGGCAAACCTTGAAAAGCGTGTTCAGGAGCTGGATGAGCAACGAATGGCTCTCCAGGCTCAGATGGATTCCCTATCCAAAAAAAATCAAGAGCTTCAGCAAAAGATCCAGCAGCAAGATCATTTAATCGAAGGCATTTTTTCGATTCACAGAGCCCTTCTTGACCATCCCCGCCACAACGAACTGCTCTCGGATATCATGATCTTGGTCCGGAAAATTCTCAAAACAGAAGGGAGTTCAATTCTCCTCTTAACCGATGATGGAAAAGAGCTCTATTTTGAAGTTGCCCAGGGTGATAAGGGTGGAGAGGTAAAGAACTTTTCCCTCAAAGTAGACCAGGGTATAGCCGGATTTGTGGCCAGAAATTCTCAGCCCTTAATCGAGAATGACCCCTATTCCAATCCATCTTTCAATCCAGAATTCGACCAGAAAACCAAACATGTTACCCGTAATATCCTCTGTGTTCCGTTGAGATATCACAAGAAAACCATAGGCGTACTTCAGGTGATCAATTCCATAGGTCACGACCAGTTTGATCAAAAGGACCTTGAAATGCTGGAACTCTTTTGCTCCCAGGTTTCTCTGGCTCTAATGAAGTTTCGCATGATTGAGGAATTACAGGACAAAAACGTGGAATTGGAAGAGTCGAGTCAGCTCAAATCTTTTTTCCTCGCGACCATCAGTCATGAGCTGAGAACCCCCCTAACTCCAATTGTAGCCTGGAGTACCATGCTCAAGGATTGCGTGGAGGAAAGAGATGTCCTCATAGAGGGGATCGAGGAAATTGAGATTCAGTCTAATCATCTCACCGGCATCGTGACCAATCTTGTTCACCTGGCTGAAATAGACTGTGATCAAGTTTATCTGAACCTGGAGGAACTCTCCCTCAATGAAATCACCAAAACCTGTCTTTTGTTGGCGACCAAAAGCGTGAAGCTAAAGGGATTGAAAGTTGATTCAGAAGGTATTGAGGAAAATTTAGGGGTTAGAGCAGACGAGGAGAAGCTTCAGCTCTGTATTTCTCAGATCCTTGAAAATGCGATAAAATTTAATGATCCCCAGGGTTGGATAGTTTTCAAAGGCTGGAGGTATGAAGAATCGGTTTTTCTGCAATGTATCAATTCCGGAGACGGTATCCCAGAGAGTCTCTTACCCATTTTAACTGAGAGATTCCGTCAAGTGGATGAGTCGAGAACCAGAAAACATGGAGGTCTGGGAGTGGGGCTCTCCCTGGTCCAGGGCTTCATGGATCTCTTTGGTGCAAAACTTGAGATTACAAGCTCGGTAGAAAATCGCGAAACTTCTGTAACCCTTAGCTTTCCCTCTCTTTGAATTAGATTTGATGGGAATCCAAAAGCCCTTCTGCTTGCCCAAATTCCGCGAGGAAAAGAGATAGTCTCCTGGTGCTCCTCTGACCTTCCTCAATTCTCTCTTATGTCAATTAGCCGCCGAGCAATTGCAGCGCTTGCTGGGGTAATGCATTTGCCTGTGCTAATTGAGCTGTACCGGCCTGAATCAAGATCTGTGTCCGCGTAAAATCAACGGTTTCAACAGCGATATCCACATCGCGAATCCTTGATTCAGCAGCCTGTAGATTGGTGGTCGTAACGGTCAAATTGTTTATCGTTGATGTTAATCGATTTTGCAAAGACCCTAGTTTGGATCTCTCAGACGAAACTGTGTTGACTGCCCGATCCACTGATCCCAACGCCTTCACGGCAGAGGCAAAATTTGTAATATCTATACCCTTAAGCCCCAGGGCTGCGGCCTTAAAGTTCGCAATACTGCTCTCCAGGGTCTGGTTTTCATTGGCCCCAATTTGTAGGCTAAAGCTTCTGTCTGAAACGTGCACCGCATATTTGGTTTTACCATTTCCCTGTGCAGCCTGCGACACATCGATCCCCAGGGAGTTGAGAAGGGAGGTCTGAGTCGTTGCGGCTGTGAATCCTATCGGCTCCACGCCTACGCCAAAGCGCGGGTCTTTGGCCGTTATGAGAATCCTCGCGGACTCCCCTACACTCTTAGAGGCAAACTGAAGACGGCCTGCTGTATCAAATTCAAAAGTGACATCGGTGGTACTCAGGTTGGAAGCATTTAAAATAGTTTCAATGGAGGTGGAGGAAATGGTGATATTGTTGTTGGTGGCTACCTCCAGATTTGGAACACCAGTCTGAACCGCACTTGCAAAAACGATGTCTCCAGAACTAGCTCCAAATTGGTCGGTGATATCGAATCTTACCGTGGTATCAAAAGTATAGCCAAAATCAAAGAAGGACTCATTGGTATTCCCGACTAATTCTGCCTGACTGCCGCCCTCACCTCGATCTGAAACCCCGTCCACCAAACCCAGCTCAGAGAGGTTCCCTGAAATAAGATTTAGAATAAGGTTAGTATCTTCACCATCTTCAAGAGACTGTATAATAAGATTTCCATTGGCGTTGATTACCGCCTCGGCAAGAATATTCTGTGAGCGAAGCTGGTTCGTGATCACTTCAGTCAGACTTGTCGCTGAGACATTTGAATTGGCGGAAAAATCAATTCGTCCGCCAGGACTATTCAAAATTCCTGAACTTCTATTATCAGGACCGGTGATCTCAAAAGATAAGGCCTGGGTGCCCACAGTAAATCCAGTGGATACATCTTTTGTCCCAGTAATTCTTGCCTTCTCCCCCTGGTTACCCAGGAATACTCCATTTTGTAGTCCCAGGATATTGGTGGCAGCAGTGGAAGCCCCATAGATACTAATTCGGGAAGAAGATCCAGTGACCCCAGCCGTGAGGATAAGGTCATTTCCGCGAAAGGATGCCCGAACGTTTGGAGGGTTATAGGTACCATTGGGGTCACCTGTGAAACGAAGCCCGGTCACCTTATCTATACCCGTTTGAACATTGGAATTAACAATATCCTGAATCGATACCAGTGAATAACTCGTATCTGCCAGCAAGGTCACGGATACAGGATCGGAGGGCATGGCTTCAGACTGCTCAGAATTTGTATCCGCAAAGGTGAAGGTAATGTCTGTATTGCCTACCTTGATTACGTCCACGGGATTCAGATCACCCTCAATGAAGGCACTAGTAGGTGGCTGAAACCTGAGGTCAACCCCAGGAATGACCCCTGAGAATCGATCTGTGGTCGTGGATGCTTCTGAGACGATGGGGTCTGTGACTCCCTGCTGGGTAGCGGTCGCCCTGTAAGCAGGATCCTCTGATGGAATGGTTTCCTGGAATCCAAAAGCCTTAATCAGGTCTTCATCTGAAGCAAAGGAAATATCTCCCGTAAAGCCTTCCAGTCCCGAAACAATCGTGATTTGACCCGTTCTGGAATTGAAGGCCACGTCAGCCCCTTTGATTCCCAGACCGCCATCGGACTCATCGGAATTGATCGCGTCTTTTACATCAACGATAAATTCATCAATTGTAATATCCGAGGAGAGAGTAATGTTAGCCGCGTTGGCGTTTCCGCGAATTGTCAGAGTTACGGGATCGCGGAGGATGGGGTTTCGCTCGTTGTCATAGAAGGATTCCAAATCACCGAGGGATGTCTCACCAGTGGCAAGATTTCCATTCTCATCCTGCTTAAGTATGTTGGAAGCCTGATGTTGACGTTCTCCTCGTGACGCGAGTACTACTTCCACAGTGTAGTCTCCCGATGAAGACTGGGTAGAACCAACCTGAACACCGTCTAAGCCATCTGCGTTTACGCTTATAATTGCAGTTGCGGTACCATCCAGTAACTTCTTGGTATTGAATTCAGTGGAATTGGCAATACGATCCATTTCATCAACGAGTTGATCCACTTCTCTTTGAATCTCCAACCTGTCGTTGGTGGTGAGGGTGTCATTGGAAGACTGGATTGTCAGTTCCCTGATTCGATTGAGGATGGTCGCGTCTTCATTTAACGCACCCTCTGCTGTTTGAATGAGAGAGATCCCATCCTGAGCATTGAAGATAGCACGATTCAGACCCTTGATCTGACCTCGAAGCTTTTCGGAAATCGTAAGCCCGGCGGCATCGTCAGCGCCTCGATTGATTCTAAGACCGCTAGACAGTCGCTCAATTGAGGTTGTCAGTGAATTCTGGTTCTTCAGAAGGTTGCCCTGAGCAACCAGAGCGCTAATGTTGTTGTTGATTCGAAATCCCATGGACACCCCTCCAACATCTTCTGAAACCCTCTGTGGTTTCTTTGATCTTGGACAAAGCCCGCATCCATGGGGCAGTTAATCACTGTCGTCAACTATGCTTATTCGATCTATCGGCATTAGGTCCGAAAAATCTTAAAGAGAGTTGAGGAATTCAGGGGTGAAGGAGGATTTCCCGATTCAAGAGTGTGACTCAATTCCCGCCCAGGGGTAGAGTCGTAGGCTCTCTTCCAATTTAGACAAATAAGGGTCCAAATCACTTGAGAAAAAATTCATTTCTGAGAGCATTCTCAAAAACACATACCAGACCACTGGAAACCTGGAAGATGTATGAAAAAGAAATAGGGTATTTAATTCGGAAAGATAAAAACAATGGATTCCGTATCCGCTGGATTCATAAAAACATCCCTTTGGAAAATGAATTCCAAAATCCTCCAGAGACTGCTTTGTAAACTTTAAGGGGCCATTTTGAAAGGAAACCTGCCGTTCTTGAAAAAAGGTTTGAATCAGTGTAGCCAGATGAGGCATAGCATCGAGGGGAAGACTGATTTCCATACCCGATGGAATGGAATGGAAATGCTCTTCTCGAAGCTGGAGATCAAACAGTTTTTTCATTTCAACACGCAGAAGATCAGACTGCTTCCCAAAAAGTTTTGCATAGACAAGCAATAAGAATTTTTCCCACCCAAAATTCCTTCTCCCAGAACCCATCCCCTCCATAGGTACATCGATTTCAGAGTCCAATCTTGTCTCTACTGATTCAATCAACTCTCTGGATACGGGAACATAACTCAGGGGCTCAAGGTTGGAAAACTCCGGTAACTTCTGGTAGAGATCCTGCTCCAGACTCAATAGATTCCAAAAGGCCAGATTTTGGAGATTACCCAAAAGGAATTGACTCGGAAAGCCTTCCGAAAGGGAGCTTTCAGCGGTGTCAAGAAAGTAGACACAGGACTCAACCTCTTCTTTGGAGAAGACCTGAGAACCCACAAGATGCTCAACAATGATTCGTTTCATGCTATAGGTTAAGAGGTGGCTGCCACATGCTGACCATCTCCCTTAAAAGCCCTTCTAATTCCAAATTTTGTTCGAGAATCTCGCTCAGTGAAACGGGAAAATAACCTGAAACTTCGGAAAACTGTAAATTAAAGCTTTGATTTACATTCAATCCTACTCCAAAGATACAGGCTTCCAACTTCTCTCCCAAAAATATGTTCTCAATCAAGATTCCAGACAGCTTTCTATCTCGATAATATACGTCATTGGGAGGTTTCATCCAGAAATTCAGCCCCCATTTTTCACGGGCAAACCCAATTAGGAATTCGCTAAAGGAAATCACAAGCTCTTCTGGCTGAATTTTCTCAAGGTCTGGAAGTAGTAGCACCGAAAAGTATAATCCACCTGGTGTGGAGTTCCAAACGCGCTCAAATCGGCCTCGACCAGCAGTTTGTTGTTTTGCCCATACAACCGTAGAATTTACAGGCAGGGATTCGTAGTGGTCTTTTAGCCAACTCGAAGTTGAATTGATTTTATCGAAGTGAATCCACTTCTCGATTTCCATGGGAAGAGGCCTTGACTAGACGGAAAGATTTCCAAGCTGCTCACTGAGAATATCGTACTTGGACTCTATTGCTTCATGCATTTTCTTGAGAACCTTTACCTCATTGGAACAAAGTTCAATGAGATTTACATTGTCAGTGAAAAGATCTAAAATTCGAGAGATTTCAGCACCGCAGGAGCCATCCTCACGAGCCAACTTCTTCATATAGGATTCTACATCACGCTGAGCTTCAATAAAGACGGTATTACAGGAGCGCAAGCGATCAGCAAGTTTTTTGGTGAAATGAAGAATCATGGAGGGATTCGACTGAACAAGTTCGTCAATTTCATCGGCATCCACACACATAAGCCGACTTCTTGAAATCGCTTTCACAGTAGCGGTTCTTTTGTCGAACCCACGCCCCTTAGAAGCATATCCAAGCAGGACACTGATTTCACCGATGACCTCGCCCTTCTTATCGTAACAGGCGACCATCTTATCTCCGATGTAAACGCCAAGCCTCCCGGAAACAAGGATGTACATCTTATTGCCAACCTCTCCCTTGTAGCAGATTAGCTCCCCGGCCTTTTTCGAGATAAGGTTCCCTTCACTAAAAATAGGATCATCTTCACCAATTACATCTTCATCTGATGTCATGGCGGAAGAATCGATGGATTGATGTCGAAACTTGAGCAATCTGCTATAGAGAGGAGACTTTTTACATTCCTCATGGATGTTTTGCAGGCTTTGATCATGTGTCGCCACTACCTGTTTTAGGATCTTACCTGAAACCGTGACATAGATCGTGGAAAACTCACGGATCATATGGTCTACCTGAGAGAGAATATTATTGTATTTGGCTATGTAAACATTCACATCTTTCAAACGCTTCGATATCGTGATGGAAATATTTAAGCCCAGGCGCGCGTTGCGCATAATGGTACGGTTAAAGCTGTCGCCTACCGTGGGAATACTGGCTATCACCGCATCCTTAGCCACCACGATAGTCGCAGTTCTTCTCTCACCGAGGAGAGCACCCAATTCCCCAAAATTAACCATCTGTCCCTTGATGGTTGAGATTTTCTTCCCGTGTTTCTCAATAATGGGAATCTTGTCTACAGCATCCATCTGATCGCTAAACAAAGCGGGGTCCGTAAAGATGACTTCCAATTCCCCTTCCGTAAGAATGTGAATCTCTTCAGATGGCTCTCCCTGGATACAAATGTACTCTTGCTGTCGGAAGAACTTTTTACTCAATCCTTGAACCGCCTTGGGAGCCTGATTCAATTTTTCTTGGACTTGTTTGTCACCCTCAACATCCCGGATCATGACATCGGTAATATCAAATTTCTTTAACTGGGTGAGATGTACAGCTTTAAGGACCGTATGCTTGGGTACGATCACGGCAGCATTCTGCACTAGATCCTCTTCAAGAATCATTCCTTCCTGCAATTCTTCTATTGGAACGGTAATCATAGGGAATGAATGTTAAGTTGTCTGGCAATCTCTGACATCGACTTGCCAGACTCTCTCCATAATATACATTGAGGCATTGATGCTGCTCACGACGATCAGCCTGATTTCGCCTGGACACCAGATGTCTTGGAAGCAATGCTCTTTAGATAGGATTCCTCTACTCCTGACTTGGCATCGGTTATGTGATAAGTCTGAAGGGGATGAGAAATTCCCTTCACTGTAATTGGTTCCATTTTTTCAAAAACCAGTAGATCCTCAAGTCCATTGAAAGTGGTTTCATTGGCAAGAGTTCCATCCAGCGGCGCCTTGGATTCTACTCTGGATGCTGTATTTACAGGATCCCCGTAAACATCCCCTTCTTTCAGATAAACTTTGCCCGTATTGAGGCCGATTCTGGTACGCAGTTTTTCGGTCTCAACACGAAATTCATTGTACTTTCGCAGTTCCCTTTGGACCTGTAGTGAAAAAAGCACTGACCCCAGTCGATTTTCGAAGGTGTACATGAAGCAATCGCCGATTTTCTTTATGAGAGTTCCACCGAATTGGTTTCCGATGGGTTCAATGATTTTGCCGAAATCCTCCAACATTGACATCACATCTCCAATGGTGGAGGTACTAGACCTCTTCGTGTAGCCAGCGATATCAATAAAGAAAATGGTCAGTTCCTTCATATTTTGGTCGCGGCCAAAGGTAGAGGTGTTTTCAAGTGTAGAAGTCTCCAAAGTCGTGACAATGCGGGAGATAGTGGCTGCATCGATGATTTCTTCGTCGACCAACTCTTTCTTACCTTCAAGAAAGCTCTCGATAACCCGCTTTACTTCCCCTTTTCCAAATTCAGGATAATCACGATCAAAAAAGGAAACTACGGCATTCTGCACCAGAAAATCATCTGATTCCAGAAAGTAAAAAATTCGCTTCCAAGGCTTTCCAAAACGCAATGATTTGCAGGCTTCAATTGCCCTGCACAGCACAACTTTATCAGGGCTATCGAGGTATTGAACAACATTAATCAGGCCGAATTCCTCGCCAAGCTGATTCAGATACACAGATAATTCGGGTTTAAGCCTTTCCGGACCCTCTTTGAGAATACCAAAGATTAGATCTTTTAGATAACGAACTTCACGCTCCTTACTTTTGTTCCCTATCATTCCCTCAGCAACAACACCTACCATTTTTAAGTCATAATCATCTATCTGATATTTCTGCTGCTTTGCCTTCTGCGATAGGTGCTGTAAACCTGCCGACGGATCACTGGTACAAATCATCTGTTGAATTGATTGCCTGAGTTCTTCCGTGATTTGCCCAAATGATCCCGTTTCCAACTGGATTAGTATCCGCATCCAATCTGGATCATTAATGTGATTTACCTTCTGGAGAACTTTAACCACACTGCGAAGAAATCTCAGTGGGTGAACCTCCTTTCCAAAACGACTCTTCAAGAAATTTAAATCATAAAGTACGAGGGACGGCAGATCATAGAAAAGCTTATCCTGAAAGGCCTCACTCTCCTTAGGAAGCGCTTCAAAAACAAGTTGAATTGCATTTTCCCGTCCTGAGTACAACAGTGGTTTGAGTAGATCTCTGCGGAGTGATTCAGTTACTTGGAAATTCTTTGATATGGAAACAATCTTTAAGAGGGTTTCCCAAAGGCGATCTTTGGTAAAAAGACCCATATGAGGTGACAAGTACTTCAACCTTCGAAACAAACGTTCCGCCGCCTCGTCAAAGTTGATCTTAGAGCATTCCACAGCAAGAACGGCTCGGATCCGATTACTTTCTTCCATCAATAGCTTCACTACCGATGCAAGCCTCTGCTTTTGCTGGTTTGAAAAAGTAGGCCTGAGCTTATTGAGAATTGAGAGGATCATATTTCGTTGATCCACATCAATGGGGGTGGTTTTGAGGTACTTTACCACCATTTCCAGAATCCGCTCGTGTCCCAGGGATTCAAAGAAGTCCAGAAAATTGGTACGTACCTCACCGCCAGGACGACTCTCTCGATCCAAACGTTCTTTATACTTACGCTCCAGTACTTCATGGATTCCCATGACTGTAGATTCCAGGGTAAGGGTCAATGCGAGGGTTAACTTTGTGCCGCATTGATCTTTGATTGAACCCAAGAGCCTGCCAAATACTTCTGAGCGCTGTTGCTCCATCTTCGGAGTATGCAGGGGTGCTGTGACAAAAACCATCAGCGCACTAACGGCAAATGATGGATCATCATAGGAATTCATCGAGGTCAAAAAATTAAGTGCAAATTCCGCTTCTTTAGGATTCTGGGAGCCGCTAAGTTCAATGATCCATTCCTTTAGCTCGATGAGCAGATGTTCTGTTTCTGAGTCCCGTTCATAGCATCCAAAAAGTCCTCTAAGTAGACAGAGACCATGTTCAGAAAGAGGATTGTGAACCTTCTTAAAGTGCCTATAAATTTTGGAAAATGCTCCTTTATTAGGATTTCCCCAGAAACTATCCAAGATTTTTCGGGCCCTCCAATCACTTTCGTCCACTGAGATGAACTTAATACAAAGGGTTGACAGAAAATCAAGATCTCCAGCTAAAAACAAAGCCTCAATGGCTCTTTCACAAATTTTGTCTGAGGAAGTTCCGATTCCTACACGATCCCTCAGGTCATTGAGCAGTTCCAACTCACCTTTCCCCGATAGAGCTCCCATGGCAAGAATCGTCTTTTCCTTTACTATGGAGGAAGCCTCCCTGGGAAGAATATTCAGTAAAAAGTCTTTATATTCGTACTTGGGAAAAGCTCGTACATTGTCCAGGATTTTACAGCGAACACCATCTGCTGAGCCCTTGTATAAATTTTCATAATGTTCGGACAGCCCCGTGACTCTAAGCTTCTTGAAACACAGCAAGGAGGAATTCACCACTGAAGACTCAGCGTGAAAAAGGTGTTTAACCAGAAAAGGGGAGCAATCTACTTCGCGGGATCTAATGATTTTATGTACGCCAAGAATTTGCTTTGTTCCCAAGGTCATTGCGGGGCTCCAGAGTCACCATATTCTAATGAGTCGAAGCACTAGATTTCAAGGATAAAGATCCCTGAAAAACCTTTATTCAAGCGCATTATGAATGATTGATTACAGTGACAGCATCAAGTTCTCTGAGACAATGGCGTGAGGATTGCTTTAAACCAGCGTTTTACACACACTGTCAAAGCGCTTCAGAAAGTCATCTACAAGGCTTCTGGTATGCTCCGTAGAAAGAAAACATGCCTCGAATTGAGACGGAGCGAGATAGATACCTTCAGAGAGCATACCCACGAAATACTTTTTGAAACGATCCATGTCACAAGCGCTAACATCTTCGCGGTTACGAACTTCTCCCTTAGTAAAAAAAGCACAGAACATGGATCCGCAGGAATTTGCCTCCAAATCAATGCGATGACTGCTGGCGATATCCTTCATTTCTTTGACAAGCGTCTCTGAGATCTCCTCAAATTTATTGTAGGAAAACTGCTTGAGGTCTTTAAGAGTTGCCAGACCGGCCTGAACAGCAAGCGGATTCCCTGACAGAGTCCCGGCCTGATATACAGTACCGGTTGGACTCAGATGCCTCATCAGGTCTCTCCCACCGCCATAGGCAGCCAGGGGCATCCCTCCCCCCAAAACCTTTCCCAGGCAGACCAGGTCTGGCTTGATACCAAACTTCTCTACGGCCCCCCCAAATCCCACTCTGAAACCACTCATGACTTCATCAAAAATTAAGATCGTACCAAAATTGGTACAAAGCTTCCGTAATCCTTCCAGAAATCCGGGATCTGGAAGAATAAGCCCCATATTTCCGGGGACTGGCTCCACGATAAGTGCAGCGATATCCTCGGGAAAACTGTGAAACAGGCTCTCCACTGATTTCAAATCGTTGAAACTAGCTATGAGAGTATGCTCTGCTAGTTCCTTCAGTACTCCGGGCGAATTTGGCTCTCCATGGGTGAGAGCACCGGAGCCAGCCTGCACCAAAAGAGAGTCCCCATGCCCGTGGTAACAACCGTCAAACTTGATAATCTTTTTTCTGTTCGTGACTCCCCGGGCCAGTCGAAGAGCACTCATAGTGGCTTCCGTACCTGAACTCACCAGCCTGCTCATCTCCATACAAGGAAAGATCTCATGAATAAGCCGGGTTAACTCAAGCTCCCCTGGTGTTGGAGCACCAAAGCTCGTACCTAAACCAGCCTGCTCTTGAATAGCCTTCACTACGGAATTGGGCGTATGACCTAAAATCAGCGGTCCCCAGGAGAGTACAAAATCAAGGTATCTATTTTGATCAAGATCGTAGACCCACGGCCCCTCTCCACGCACCAGAACCGGTGGAACCACACCCATGCCAGGATAGGAACGAACGGGAGAGTTTACTCCTCCCGGCATAAATTGAACTGCCTCTTCAAAATACGACTCACTTTGTTTCAGATTCATGGTTCACCTCCGCTTTAATTAGCAATCCTCCGCTGATATAAAGTCCCAACATTAGGATCGCGGCACTAAATCGAAACATCCTTTTCAGATTTCTAAAACCTGTATCCTCCGGTGTAGCTAACTGGTGGATTCGATAGGAATATTCCAGGCGATTCAGGTAAGAATTAGTCTCGAGCAATAAAACAGCCGTAATCATCAATAAAATTATCCACAGACAGAGAGACCCAAACGCCTTTGAACGAAAAAGGGGAATAAAGGGTGCAAGAAATCTCATGAAATGGAGCCATTAAGATACCAGAAATTTAGGGAACTCAGGAAATTTGCCGATATAAGTAACAGCAAAAAGAGTGTCTGATTGTTATTTGGGCTCTATTCACTGGTAAACAAATGAATTAGGGAATCCATTGGATTCTGGTTAGTTCGGCTCTGCGGGCAAGCCAAAACCTCTTTTGCTCTTAACTTTTTGGTCTCACAAGATGTGGGATGAGTTGAACATCGTTCAACTCTCGCGGGCCATGGACGGTCAAATTTCCAGGGAGGAACCATGGCACTGCTTGATTATATTCGTGGGGGCCACACCGGTGTAAGGGGACATCAAGTAAGACTTAATGTCATTTCCAATAATATAGCCAATATCGGTACCGTGGGATTTAAACGCTCCTACACCCAATCGTTTGAATCCTATCTTGATCAGGTCACCCATGCCACCGATGCACCAGGCAATACCTCCACTGTTGATGAACTCAATAGAGGTTTTGGGATTCGTGCCATGGAGGCATTTATCGATTCTCGTCCCGGTGAATATGTACAAACAGGAAATTCTCTTGATCTCGCCGTGCAGAACAGCGGTTACTTCATCGTGGAAAATGACGGAAGACAACTATATACGCGAGACGGAACCATGACCTTGGATCGGGACAAAAACCTTATCCAGACTAGTACCAGTTCCTTTATCAAGGGATATAAAGCAGATTTGAATCCTGATGGAACAACCTCGGTTGAAATAGGCACAGACCTGGAGAGAATCACTTTTAAGCACCTGGAATTTTTGCCCTTTCGGTCTACCAATCTCGTTAACTTTGCTTCAAATCTAAACTCTGATTCCAGTGATCGAAAAATCCAAGTCGTCAAAAACCTTGGAAAGTTAACGGACGCCAATGGACGGGAACAGGTTCTTGATACCCGTTGGAAAACTCTTGGTCCCCAGTCCTTCGAATATCAGATAATCCAGAACAAACAACCCGCATTCAAGGCAGAACTGGAAGTTGACAGTCTTGGTAATGTTGTCAACTGGGTCGTCCCTGAACAGGAAGGAGTAGAAGTTTCAACCGATGAACAAGGAAGACAACGTCACGTTACTTATACGTATAATTCTGAAATGCCCGACGGGACTTTTGAGAGACTGGCCGTCACCACCACCCTTCCCCTGAAAAGTGATGCCACCTCGACTCAAATCCTTCTCAATCACCTCATTCGTCCTGGAAGACCAGGAGACGAAGGATTTGAAGATCAGGATCCTGTAAGGCTATCCTCCGAGTATACAAAAGGCACTGTTCACCAGGTCTTTAGCGAGGTCGTGGACAGCAAGGGCGTTGCCCATGACATCGGCTATGATTTCGAACATATCGATACTGCCACGAATCGATGGGAGTACAGAGTATCCTTATCTGAGGATGACCCTCTAATTCAAAGCTATCTTAGAAATCCTCTCAATGGAGTCCAAAATCCGGACCGCCCTGCCGCCGTAGATCTTGAAAAGGCTAAAGATGCAGTATTTGGTTTAAGTCGTGTGGGTCTTATTCATTTCTCGGAAAATGGTTTTCCCGACAAGGAGAAATCCATTATTCCTGATGTAGTAGGAAATGCCCAGATAATTGAGACTCAGAAGGTGGGAAGCACAACACTCAATACCCCAGACGGAAGCACCAATCTTCCCCTTGATATCTATGTCACACCTGAAGGGGCTGGATTTCGCTATGAACTTCTCCTACCAGCCTCCAACGAACATGTACTGGCATTAGCCAATGACCCGACCAATCGAATTGAGGAGCCCAATAATCTTAAGTTAAACGATCTCAGGAAAATTAATCGGCAGATTTTTTCGCAATCCAATCAAGGAACTCTTGTTTTTGATAGGGACGGAAACCTGGATCCACAAAGGAGTGTCACTCCCACAGTGACCGGTTCGCTGCCACAAGGCAGCGTCAGTTCCCCCGTTCCCTTAAGCCTGTTTGATGGTGTTCGATCCAGTTTCCGCCGATCCCTGGATTCGGACCAGGGAACCATTGAGATGAAAATGGATATGAGCCTGATCAGCGGTTTTGGGGGAGAATTTTCCACTGCGGTGCGTGAACAAAACGGATACGTAGATGGACTTCTAAAGAAAACTTCTATCACTTCCACCGGAGATGGCGTTCTCGTTGGCAACTATACAAACAAACAATTTAGAGAGATTGGGCAACTTGGCCTGGCTGTATTTAGAAATACTAGCGGATTGGTGAAACAGGGAACGAATCTGTTTCGAATTGGGGATAATACCGGGGTGGATGAAAACTCCATCGGAATCCCGAATTCCTTTACGCGAGGACTCGTTCATCCTGGAATACAGGAGCATTCCAATGTGAATCTGATTAACGAATTCACCAATCTCATCATTACCCAGAGAGCATTTCAGGCAAACTCCAAGGTCATCACCACGACGGATTCGGTTTTGCAAACCGGAATTTCAATCAAGAGATAAACTAGATAGTAGTTAGTAGTCATAGGTTATCGGTTAAGCGATAACCTATGAGAATCAATGGAAACAATAGAAACATTGGAATCCATGGAATGGTTGATGGGCTAATCCTTGGGTCGATGAGGAATCATTGAAAGTCGACTCCCAGAGCTTCAAAGATGATTTCGCCACCTTCATAGGTGACTCTTCATGTCATAAAAATGTCTCGCCTATATGGCGAGATCTTGCTTGATTCTATTGTTTCCATGGATTCCATTGCTTCCTTGATCCGGACAGAATGTAATCCTTAACCGAGAACCTTTGACTAGATACTGGCTACTGTAATTAAATCTGCCCTTCGTAGAAGGACAGTTTTTCTTTAGCCAGTTCTTTGCATTCTTCGTCTGTGTCCTTATCTAATATTTCTGTCCAGACTTCCCGGGCATTTTTTATGAAATGGTGCTCTTCCCACATTTCAGCGACTTCCACGAGGGTATCCCCATCATCTGGATCGACTGAAAGGACCCTTTCGAAAAAATCGATAGCCTTTTCCCAATCTCCGGTTTTTTTGTACAACCTTGCCATGGACATGAGCGAATCAAGATCTTTCGAATCCAGCTCCAGAGCTGCATGAAAGCAATCTTCCGCTTCTCCATAACGTTGGGAATGAACCGCTAGTCTACCGAGGCGATAGAGAAACCTACTCCTAAAATCACCGTCTAACGCAAGCCCTTTTCGCAGGTATTCTTCGGCTTCGAGGAAACGCCCACCATCAAAACAAGCGTTTCCGACCCTGAGCAGGCACTCTTCATTTTCCGGGTCTTCTTCCAGGATCTTCAGCAATTCAAACACAGCTCGCTCGTAGTAACCTGATAGCGCGTACTCCATGGCCAGCTCAAAAATCCGGTTTAGCTCAGAAGGATTCTCCCTCACTTCTTTTTCCAGAGCCTCGATCTGCTCCACGGGTTCAATCTCCAGCTTCAGGCGTGATATCTCAATTAGGATTTCATCCCTGATATGGGCACTTCGCACTATCCCCAAGGCACTTTGGAAGTAGTTAAGAGCGGTATCATGATCTCCATCGGCCCAGAATTCTCGGGCTTTTTCAAGATTTTGATCGGTTAGTTTCAGGGAAATAGACTCTAGCTTGCTCTCCAGGCCTTTTTCTTCCTCAGACTTCATACTGCGGAGGATTTCCAGGGCTCGTTCCAGTTCAATCCTGGCCTCACCTGGCCTACCATCCAGAAGTAGCCGTTCACCATCCTGCTTATGATATTCATACTCTTTGGTTAACAAATATTGCTTCCAGGCCATAAGCTCTCCTCAAATACGGCCCACGCTTTCTCGTGGAATCCAGCCTTTAACACCTTCACCCAACTCCACCAGGAGCCAGGCTTGCCCCTCTTCAAGAATTCGCAGAGACTTTCCTTCATGTATTTTAGCTGTGACCGCTGAACTCAGGTTCCGATTGGAATAAAGGGACGCTCGCTGACTGGTGATAATGCCCAGGTTTTTGGGAGGATTTATCGCATGACGGGCATAGACTATAAAGGACAGAATAGCGATCAGGATCACTCGATATCCCCAGGGTCCTAATGAGTTGCGTCTAAGAAAGAGTACCGAACCAACCAGACTCAAAAGAAAAAGGACCTGTAGAGCGCTTGTCTTGGATAAAGGAAGGTGGATTTGAAGATGGGAATCTTCTTCATCAATGAGTTTTTCAGCGAGGATATCTAAATTGTAAATCAGGTTTCTCTCATTAGGCGAAAGAAGTTTCGCCTTTTCATAGTAGAGCTTAGCCAGTCCAAATTTCTTAAGTTTATAGTAGGTATTCGCCATGTTATAAAAGAGCGAAAATACCTCGTTATCCAGACATTTTTGGTATTCCTCAAGAGCATCCTCGTATCTTTCTTGAAAGTAGAGCTCATTTCCAGCCTCAAAGGATGCACAAGCACCCTCAACAGGTAAGATTAGAAAAACGGTGAACAGGAAAGTAAGATAAAAAGAGAATTTCATCTTATGTTTGAAGTTCCTTCAGAGCATCGATAAGCTTATCAATTGCCTCGCCTGATTCATCATTATGATCCACTTCAACAGAAGTACATCTGCGGACTGATTCCAGGAGATCTTCGTTATCAACTGGCTTCAGCAGAAAGTCTATTGCACCGCCAAGATAGACCTGAATATCTGTTCTCATCCCAGGGTTTCCAGTAATCATAATGACACCGACTCGGGGATAAAAGTAGCTCATGAAATCCAGCAACGACATGCCGTCTTCTTCCGGCATTCGAATATCAGAAATCACCAAATCAAGATGCTGTTTTGCCAATATCTCCCTGGCTTCCTGTACATTGCCAGCAGAAAGAGTCTGGTATCCCGCGCCGTTCAAAATCCGGCTATAGGCCTTAAGGATGTTTTCCTCATCATCCACAATCAAAATGGTTGTTTCCTTTGGATCTTTCATTCAATCATTCCCTCCTCATCCCCTGCTTCCGACTCATCCTCATCTTCCTCTGCTTTTTTGATCGCTACTCGCTCTGCCAGCATGAGCCGCTGTTGCTCATAAATCCAATTGATGAGATTTGCTTCGGTCGAACGGGATAATTTTAAGAAATTCACAGCCATCCCATGACAGCGCGTATTTTTCCCCTGACCAACGGATTTTACCAGAACAACCCGGCAGGGAATCAGCGAGTTGATATCCACTTTACTATCTACAATATAAAGATAAAGATAGAGGGTTTGCCCTTTGTACAACACCTTCTCACGAGTCAGGATAAAGGCTCCCCCCTTGGATATATCAGAAATTACCCCCGTGAATTGCTTTTCAGGATCCATGCGGCCATAGGCACTGAGTTCCTCGGTATAGAACACTTTTAAAGCTGTTTTGATCCGCACATCCTGCCTCATCTGCTTGCGTTCAAACTCGTCAGGCCAGGAAACCCGTACAAGAGAAGGCTTTTGATGATTTTCGGAGATATGAACAGAACGAACCGTAAGCTCACAAACAACTTGCTGTCCATTATTGAGCCCACCCTGAAAAGATAGCTTGGATCCTTTTTCAATGGGTAATTCTTCTTCTTGAACCTGCTTTAAAGTCAACAAAATCGCGTCGTCATGAACATTGATAGAATGAAGTTTTGAAGGAAAGGAAATGTCTTCTCTACCCACCACCGTAAGCCGAACTTTTTCAAGCTTTCGCTGACAGATTTCAAAGAACTCATCCCGTCGTTCTGAAGACATTGCCATAAATGATTCCTATTTCGGGGCTTAGTATAAGGAATTTCAAGGTCTTTATCAAAAGAAGTAGCAAGATAAACGAGAAAGAATTCTGGAGTCAGGAGTCATGAGCCAGAATTAGGCCAAAGCCCGGCTAGAGGGCGGACTCACCGGATGCCAGATCGGGATCCGAATTACCCCAGAAATGAGGCGCAAAGCGACAAAAAGTGAAATCAAAAACTGATCGTGAATCGAGGACCGAAACGTGGTGTTTGGCTGAGAGTTCAGAAGTAGTGCATAGTCGGGGATCGCGACGACGGGCTATGCATCGCATAGTTCTAGGAGTGATCCCCGACTATGCGCTGCTTATGGGCTTTCAGACAAACACCTAAGTTTTGGTCCTCGGTTCACTACTTAACATCTCGCCGTTCGAAGGGTCCTACTTTGACAGCGACCTGATTAGGGTCTTCGTAAAAACTGCAGTGAGCCGCCTTATCCTGCAGTTTAAGAACCGCATTTCCTGTGCGGACAATTACACCAGGATGAGCGAAACTTCTTACCAAAACTCGGGCAAGACACTTCTTCTTGAAGCTCTTCATAAGCTCGTCCTTTTTCTTTTGCAGACCCTTTTGTTCATCCTGAAGTTTTTTCAACTTCTCTTTCAACTGCTTCACTTTAAGCATTTGGTCCGGGCTCATTAAATTCTTATCACCCAGAGATGAGGAAAAGAGTTCAATTCCATTCTGGGTCTCGTTGATCTTTTTCTGTTGCTCCTGCATTTGATCATTCACTTGATTGAGCATACGGCGAGTAAGAAAATGTTCCCCCACTACCGCATTTGTATTGGTTCCAATTTCCGCTCCCAAAAGGAGACACTCAATGCCCTTAACCGCCCTTATCGTACCCCCTATAATAGAGCCCTTTCCTTTAATGACCCTGACCTTCCCCTTACAGGTAACATCACAATTTAAGAGAGAATCTTCCACATAAATATCGGACTCCGAATAAAGATTTGCCGATGAACCGTGCCGGATTACAATTTTCTTTTTGGCCAGGATTTTGCCTCGATCACCTCCCACGAATCCTCTTTTCACGAAGACCTCACCACCCGCGTGTATTACGGCCCCCTCCACCACACCCATGACCCGTACATCTTCAGAAGCCCTCACTCGAAAGCCCCCGGCAACATTTCCTGCTACAATCACGGTTCCCAGAAAATCGATATTTCCAGTGGAATAATCGACGTCATGGGGGACGGTATACACAGGTAGAACTGTAAGTTTAATCCCTTTCACGCATGGCTGTCCGGCGGTTTCAGCGTAGAATTTTCGTTCGTTAGCGTCATAGCGCACATTACGAGCGGCAACAATTCGGCTTTCCTTGCCAACTTTACCGACAATTGGTTCTCCAAATACCGAAATTCCGTCTTCAGGTTCAGTTGCCGGGCAAATAGTTGCTAGTAAATCACCTGCTTCCACACAATCAATCTTGTACATGTCGCGATAGTCGATTCGACCTTCCACATCCTCGTCAAGGTAGATTACATTGTCTAATTCAAATTCAAAGTCCACCTGGGCATCCTGTGCGTCCAGGGGCGGCTTTCCCTTAGCAATGATTTCACCTAAAACAGGTTCCCTACGTTCATTTACCTGTCGCAGGAACTGCTCAATAGCTGCCGTGTTCACACCATACACAACTCCCTGTTTTTCTAGCTCCGCCTTGATTTCATCAGATTGATGAAGATCGCTATCATGAGGATAAAGGACCATCCTGGCATCAAGCAGATCCGGTGGAATAATGATTTTCAAATAGGGATCATTGGGACGCCTTTTCCTGGGATAAACCTCTTTTGAAATCTTGCTGTCCTTCTTTCCCGCCCCCTTCTTTTTCCCTAATTCCTCACCCATATCGTCAGGCGGTTCACTGAGATCCTCATCTCCGAGAGTGCCTGATTCCATCTTCTCAATTCGGGACTCAAGAGGATCATCCTCCATGAAGTTCTCATCAAAACCTGAGGGACCGGTAGAAGACTCGGGTTTTTCCTTCGCAGACGCCTCCTTGTCCATACGATCCCTGCGTTTGCTGACCGTTTCTACACCTATGTCTCCAACGATTTCTGAACTGATTTCAATACCTTCAAAAGCCTTCTGAACACCCTCCATTTCTTGGAGGAGAGATTCCAGAAAAGCATCGGGATTCTGATCTAACTGCTCCCTGAGAACTTCTGGGTCGCTTACTGTGGAGGTTGATGTAGGTCTGCTCTGAGAAGAGCTGGAACTGGACCGGGACCCTGAGCCCTTCCTCTTTCTGGATGCTATGCTTGCGGACCTTTCCTCATCTGAACCATCCAGGGTGTCCAACAAAGTCTGTACCTCTTCCCCCTGGGATACTTTCTTATTCGGATCGAAATTCTCAAGTAACTTCAAGGCTTCAGTTGCCTCCTCAGAAGGTGGAGGAGATGCTTCTTTCATTGCCGTTTCAAATTCAACTCCCAATTCCTCGTTGCTGGAAGTAAGAATCAAAACACCGGAGGCCCTTTCCTCCAAATCCTTCCAGCCAGGTTGTTCCAACTGATGTCTCGTACCGACAGCCAGAAAAAACCTGAGGGTTCTACCATCAGAACCAACTTGATTGAGCAGAGTACCCAGATCTGAGGGATCCATCCCTTCGCCACCTACAAGCACGGAGTTTTCTTCATCAGAGTTTGGGATTGACAGAGTGTTTGGATCGCTAACCTTAGTGAGAGAACCCTTGGATTCCAAAACCGGCTCAAGACTCTGCAATTTTGATTCAGGGTCTATCAGGAAAATTTTTTGCTCTGATTCACTCATTCTTTTCTGATCTCCCCAACCGGTTTGGATGGACTATCTAGAGATCTCCCTTTAACCTTTCCAGCCTCTTCAGCCGGCTTCTTTCTGCTCTCTTCTTCGTGAACTTTATCTTTTTCATCCGTCTCGCTCTGGACAGATTCTTTCCTAGATATCTCACTCTCAAGCCGCTCCCTGCGTTCTCGAATTGTTTCAACACCGATATCTCCTACAATTTCAGAGTTAACCTTGATGTTTTCAAAAGTATCCTGAGTGGAATCCAGTTTCTGAAGGAGAAAATCTAAAAAAGCATCCGGATTTTCAAGGATTCTTTTCTTAAGCACTTCCTTGTCACTTACCTCAAAGTCGACTGCGGAACCCGGTGAAGGAGTCTTCACTCCTGGTTTTGAACTGGGATGCACCCCTTGCTTGCTTCGGCTTGATGTGGACTTTCCACCCGGAGTCTCTGATCCATCAAGGGTGTCTAACAAAGATTGAAGATCCTCCTCCTTCAATACATTTCCAGTAGTACCAAAGTTCTCCAGTAACTTCAGTGCTTCAGCAGCTTCATCGGTCGGTGCCTTAGAGCCCCCAATCAATGCCTTTTCAATTTCAGCATTCAGTTCCTCATTTGAAGAGGTGAGAATGAGTACTCCATCCGCTCTATCCATCAACTCCTTCCATCCTGGTTGATCAAGCTGTTCGCTCTTTCCCACGGCCAGTAGGAACTTGAAGGTCTGCCCATCTGACCCGACACGATCGAGAAGACTGCTCAAATCCGTGGGCTTCATTCCCTCTCCAGCAACTATCACAGGTACTTCTCCATCAGAAGAAGTAACAGACAGAGACTTTGGATCGGTAACTTTAGTAAGAGATCCCCTGGAATTCAAAACCAACACAAGACTGAGAATTCTCTTGGAAGGATCTATCAGAAAAATCTTGGTTTGAACCTCACTCATTTTCTTCTTTTTACTCACTCTCTTGGAACTGCTGAAGGAATTGAGATCCGAGCGAGCATATCCCCTCCACTGACAGAGACACCTTCCTGCTCAAAAATCCACTCCAAGGTTCCCGACCTGGGAGCCCGGATTTCATTTTCCATCTTCATCGCCTCAACCACCAGTAGAAGTTCCCCTTCTTCAACTTCTTGTTCCGTCGTGCATAAAATTCTGATGACTGTACCTTGAATCGGAGAAACTACCTCACCATCCCTTTCTCTTTGAACGGGTTTGAGAAACTTTAGCGGAATGGTTCCAGGTGCATATAGCCGTACTGAGAAGACCTCTCCCTGGAAACCAATCTGAATTTCATTCTCTTCTCGCCGATAAACACCATTGACCGGAACCTGATCAACAAGAGCTTGAAATTCAGCACCGCCCATCCGCATTAACTTAAGCTCGACTGGCCTCTGGTCCTTATAATTTATTTGAACCACATCCACTCCACCAGGGTTGGAAATTTCAAAATGTAAAAATTTTTCGTTGAGACTGGCATGTAGACCATGCTTTTCAAAAACAGGATGTGTTTTTTGCAAGAGGTAGGAAATACCAACAGCCGCGGCCTCGTGTCGCTGCCGAAAGCTGAGCAAATCCGTATGGACTTTTTCCTGGTTACGGTCAAGAAAACCCGTATCAACCTCGTTGTCTAGAAAAGCATCTTGCTCAAGCAGCCATAAGTGAAAGCTAATGTTGGTAGGGAATCCACCCAGGTGAAAATTCCCCAGCACGCGCTTTAACTTCAACACAGCAGCATTTCGATTCCTTGCCCAGACTGTTGTCTTAGCCACCATGGGATCAAAAAATACGGGAACCTCCCCCCCTTCCCTCAAGTAGGAGTCAATTCTCATTTCCTCTTCATCGGGCATCTTGATCATCTCTACTTTGCCAGGAGAGGGAGCGAAGTTCTCAAGAGGATCCTCGGCATAGATACGCGCCTCTATTGCCCATCCACGGGGACTCATCGAAAAGAGCGCAGGATCTATAGATTCACCCAGGGCAGATCTCATCTGTAACTCAACCAGATCGATACCATAAGTCAATTCTGTAACGGAGTGTTCAACCTGTAGCCTGGTGTTCGTTTCTAGAAAGAAGAACTCGCCCTCGGGTGTAAGCAGGAACTCATAAGTACCCAATGAGTCATACCCCAGGTCCCGGGTTGCATCAACAACCCCGACAATCAACTCTTGCAGAATATCTGCATCCAGATCAGGTACAGGACTTTCTTCCAGAACTTTTTGATGGCGGCGTTGAACTGAACACTCCCGTGCCCCAAAATGACAGGCATTTCCATGCTTGTCACCCAGAACCTGGATCTCAATATGCCGGGCCTTTTCAACATATCTTTCCACAAAAACCCGTGGATCTCCAAAGGATTTAAGAGATTCGGAGGAACATTGGGTGAAGGACTCTTCCAGTAACCGTGGATCCCTTACGATTCGCATCCCCTTGCCTCCGCCTCCTCCTGCTGCTTTGAGGAGCGCCGGACCTTGAAATTGGGCTACCAGGTCCTGGATGGAATCGATATTCTTGATGGGCTCCATGGATCCGGGGAGAATGGGAACACCCCTGAGTTTCATGGCATTGCGAGCAGCAATTTTGTCACCAAACAACTGAATCAGTTTGGGTGACGGTCCGATCCATAGAAGCCCCGCCTTCTCACATTCATGGGCAAAACTTGAATTCTCAGCCAAAAATCCATATCCGGGGTGAATTCCAAAACAACCTGATAACTTTGCAATTTCAAATATTATCTCCTGGTTTAAATATGTCTCTGAGGACGGACCTGAACCCAGGGAATATGCCTGATTTCCAACGCTGCAATGCTTTGAGGCGTGATCCTCTTCGGAAAAAAGCATGACACATTGATATCCCATAGCTGAAAGTGTTTTCTGAAGCCTTAGAGCGCATTCACCACGGTTCGCTATCAGTATTTTTCTCACTTGAGCACCTCTCTAAACTTAGTTTTCCAAATTGGATTGGTTCCTATAGAGGAATGTTCCCATGTTTTCTCTCTGGTCTGAGTACTTGCTTGTGGGAGAAAATTTCCAGACCATCCAAGATTCGATTGCGGGTTTGAGCTGGATCTATCACTTCATCTACATAGCCCCTCTCCGCGGCAATATAAGGATGAGCAAACTGCTTCTCGTATCGTTCTATATACTCTTCACGGGCATTTGAATCTGCCTGTATCTCCCTACGATGCAATATATTGACCGCCCCCTTTGCTCCCATAACCGCAATTTCCGCACCTGGAAAACTAAAATTCAAGTCTGCTCTGATGTGCTTAGAAGCCATTACATCATAGGCCCCGCCATAAGCCTTTCGGGTGATTGTGGTGATAAGAGGGGTGGTCGCCTCACTATACGCATAGAGAAGCTTAGCTCCATTTTTTATGATCCCGTTATGTTCTTGGTCTACTCCAGGTAAAAACCCAGGAACATCAACGAAGGTAATGATGGGAATGGAGTAGCAATCACAAAAGCGTACAAATCTGGCCGCTTTCTGGGAGGCCGCGATATCTAGTACTCCGGCAAGATGTAGTGGATTGTTTCCTACTACACCAACAGGTCGTCCACCAATCCTCGCCAGCCCCGTAAGAATATTTCGAGCGTAATTTTCATGAACCTGAAGAAGAGAATCCTGATCCACAATTTCCTCAATCAAGTGCGCCATATCGTAAGGTTTATTTGAATTTGAGGGAACCAGATCCCGCAAAATTGGACATTCCCGACGCTCGGTTCCCCTTCCACCCAAAATGGGCTGTGGTGACTTCCAGCTTGAGGGTAAGTAGCTCAGGAGAACCTTTAGATGAGCGATGGCCTTTTCTTCCGAGTCATGAGCAAAATGCGCAACACCTGAAATTTCTCCATGGGTATCCGCCCCTCCCAATTCCTGCTGCGTAATAATTTCGTTTGTGACTTCTTTGACCACATCTGGACCCGTGACAAACATATAGGAGGTACCTTTGACCATAGAAACAAAATCAGTGATGGCTGGTGAATAGACTGCCCCACCTGCACAAGGCCCCATAATGAGTGAAATCTGAGGGATCACGCCACTAGCTCTTACATTACGCCAAAAAATTTCCGCGTATCCCCCAAGAGAATCCACTCCTTCCTGAATTCTTGCACCGCCGGAATCGTTGATCCCTATTACGGGAACCAGGTTGTCCAGTGCCAGGTCCATAATCTTGCAGATCTTGTTTGCGTTTGCCAGAGACAATGAGCCTCCAAATACGGTGAAGTCCTGAGAAAATGCAAAGATTCTGCGACCGTTTACATAACCGGTTCCAGTAACTACTCCATCCCCGTAAAATTTCTTTTTTTCCATTTCAAAGTCATGACAGCCATGGGTAACAAACCGATCAAATTCCTGAAAAGTTCCGGGGTCAAATAAAAGTTCCAGTCTTTCTCTGGCAGATTTCTTACCCTTTTTTAACTGAGCTTCAATCCTTTCTTTCCCGCCTCCCTCCAGAGCTGCTTCATTCCTTTTTTCCAGAATATCAAGATGTTCCTTCATGACCGATCCCCCCTAATGACTTGATTCTCATCACATCAACTTTCGTAGTTCCTGCTTACCATAGAGGTGAATACCTTTTTTTTGGGCAAATTCATGAGCCTCATCGGTGAATCCTCCGGGACAGAGAACACAAAGCCTCTCAGCCTGGTACCTATCTTTCTTTTCGATGAGGTCCTGTATGGATATGGTTCCCAGCACAGAGGCTGGTTTAAAGAAATAAACAAGTACTTTAACATCCTCCTTATCCATTCCAACAAAGATGGCTTCATTACGCATTTTTGACAGATTTTTTGCGACCACGACACCTAGTTTTGCTGAAATTTGAGAACAAACCCTTAGGAAGACATCATGATTACAAGTGGCCAGCTGGTTTGGGGTACGGGGCGTATCTAGCTGAAGCTTCATCATCAGCTTCTGATCCGTTCCCACCATTTTTAGAAATTCCTTTTGAACCTGCTCTTCCAGTTTTTCCAGGACAATCAGGGGAAAGTTATGGGGAAAGAATTCTTCTATGTGTAGAGTCTGGGTCAGCTCATGGTCAAAGTGCATCGTTTTTTGAAAAGCCTGGTAACGCTCTTTTAATTCGAGCTTATCTTCTCTTTGTAACATTGGCTTTGACACGATTTTATAGAGCTGATCCGCATGCTTATAATAGGAGTCCATACGGCACAGATCACGCAATACCGCTTTGGCTTCCTGAAGATGGCCCAGAAGAATATGAGCTCCTGTTAAGTGAAACAGAAACTCTTTACAGACTTCCGAGTCCGCTACCTTTAAATTGGCACCCCTTGTGAAAAACTGAATCACCTTGGCGAGTTCTTCTTCAGTTGGATTGTCTTTTTTAAGAATGGTGTAGCCCTTGAAAAGAAGTACGTCTTTGAGATAGATAGGATTCTTTTCAGTGAGTAGTTTGCCGAGGGTCAAGTTAGCATCCTCAATCAGGTTTAAGTCAAAATAGAGTTTCCCAAGCAAAAAAAGAACCTGTGGAGCAAGTTCTGGTTCCCGATCTATCTTCTTCAATGCGTTAATCGCGTCCTGGCGCTCTCTCATGGCAATCAGGCAAAGAGCCCTATAATAATGAATCTTTGGATTGGTTTCCCCCAGGGAAAGGGCTTCGTCAAAGTAGCTCGTTGCCTCTCCATATCTGCGCTGCACCATGTAGAGTTCTCCGAGATAGAAGTGCATTACACCACTTTGAAAACCCTGCTTGATAAGCAGCATAAAATTCTTCCATCCTTCTCTAAAACGTCCCGAAGCATAATGAATTTGGGCTATGCGCATCAGGGTTTCCATGGAAACCTCATCAAAAGGATCATTGATCGCAATCAGGGCTTGATTCAAGCATGAGATAGCTTTCTCAAACATACCCTGAGACTCATATAGCTGGGCTAATTCCAGGGTGGGGGGAACAAACAAAGGATCTGTTTTGACCGCTTCCTGGAAATAGTGCTCCGCATCAATGAGCCGCCTTTCCTTCATGTAGTCCAATCCCTTTCTATAGAGAACTCGGGCAGGACTTCCCGAAAAAATAGCGTAGGCTACATAGCTCAAACCCGCTAAGAAAAAGACTAAGAGACCTGTCTGCATGGATCTGACGAAGGATTAAAAAAAGCCTTAGGAGAAAGAAGGATTAGTTCTTCTCCGAGTTCTGGGCAAATACCTTTAGTTTATTTTCAGCTTCCTCAAGTCTTTTGGAACACAAATCAAATAGTATCTTTCCTCGTTCCAGTGCTTCCATGGCGACTTTTAACCGGGTCTCCCTATGCTCCAGACTAGAAGCAATCTCTTCTAACTCTTTGAGAGCATCTTCAAATTCAAGATTTTCCAGGTTCTGATCCGTCATCTTTTTTACCCTCCACCAACACATCTAAAATTCCTGAACGCAATTCAACTTTAAGTAAATCCCCCTGATCTACTTCTTGAGCATCCATGATGGGTACACCATTTTTGTGTACCATTGCATAACCCTTTTCGAGAACTTTTCTTGGATCGGACTGGGCAAGTCTTTCTTTTAAAACTCCAAGACTTTCCCTTTGCAGTCTTACACGATTGGAGACCGCTTTAAAACAATTGGAGTCTAAATGGGACAAGCGTTGTGAAAACTCTTCCAGCCGGGTAAGAAATGAAGAATTAAAGAAGGATGGATCCCGCTCCATCAGCGCTTTTCCCTTAACTTCAATCAGCCACCTGCCGGAGTGATACAAAGGATGGTCCCCTTCAGCTCCCTTCGGAATTTTCATTTCTTTGCGGGAAAGAAGATTCCTGGCCACCGACAATAAATTCATAATGGTGAGATCCAGGTCTTGACCGCGGCGCTCTAGGTGGTTGGTAAGCTTTTCGCCAAGTACTCCCTTGTCAAATTTGGATAACCTGGTACTCTGCAAATTTACTCTATCTGAAAACCTTATCTGCAGTGTCCGCCAATTTTGCGCCAGGACTTCTCTTAAATGAAGCGCATCCGGAACGCATAGTTCCCCGGCAACCGAGGGAGTGGCAGCCCTAACATCAGCTACAAAATCTGTCAGGGTAAAATCGGTTTCGTGACCTACGGCTGAAACTACAGGAATTTTTGATTCGAATACCGCCTCCACAACACCAGGCTCATTAAAGGCCCAGAGATCCTCTAAAGATCCTCCTCCACGTGCAACAATGATGACTTCCACAGAACCATCCTCATTGAGAAGTCTCAATGCCTGCGCTACTGATTGCCATGCACCTTCCCCCTGTACTTTTACAGGGAGAAGAATTAGTTCTAATCCGAGGCTGCAGCGCCTGGAAATGACTTGTTCCAGATCCTGGATCACCGCTCCTGTCGGAGAGGTAATGATTCCAATTTTCTTAGGAAACCGTGGGATAGATTTCTTAAGGGCCGGTTCGAAGTAACCTCTTTTCCGAAATTCCTCCTTGCGGCGTTCAAATTCAAGATGGAGATTACCAAGGCCTGCCGGCATGACTCGAATCACATTGATCTGGTAGGAACCCCTGGGTTCGTAAACACGAATGGATCCCGAGACCACAACTTGCTGCCCATTTTCCACAGGGAAGTTTAGATTCTTTGCGTAGGATCGAAACATTACGCAGGAAATAGATGCGTATCGATCTTTCAGAGTGAAATAAATATGGCCGGAAGCCTGTTGCTTACAATTGGAAATCTCTCCCACTACACTCGTCTTTGGAAATTTTGACTCTAGGTGAATCTTAACGAGGTTGGTTACCTGGGAGACTGATAACACCTCGGATTCAGCATTCACGAGAGACTGCTTTGACATCGATAGGGCGGTTTCCATAATACTTTGGGATAAGTTCGATTCCATCGATCGAAGAAGTAGGATTCATCATGCCCTAACGACTCCCACCATTTCAAGAGTAGGCAGAAGGAATTGAATTTGTACTTTAGTTTAGATAGATGATAATTATCTTAGTGCACTACCTTGCATGATGGCGCCTTGATCACTAACATTAGCTCACTCTGGAGGCAAGGCTTGAAATCAATGCTCTTTGGGGTTTACTCCGTATCGATCATTTGGAATGTTATTCAAAACTTTCGTTCTTTTCATCTAGTAAATGGATGCAAAAGTTTTGAACAGTATATTTCTGCAAAAAATAAATCGACCAAAACTTTGTTCATGGAGGTTCTTACCTCCTTGTACATCCTGGTGTTCGCTTGCGTTACCCCAATTTTCCTGGCCAAAATTAATGCTTTTTCCAAATTCTTGATACTGAGTTACGGCCTATATTTAACCTATAGATTCTGTACTTCCTTCTTACGTATTTCCTCCCGCAGATTCCGTGAGCTGGAGAAAGAAGCACTGGACTCGCTTAAAGAGGAGCTTTCTTTACTTGAAGAACTAATGGATGTCCGCTCTCTACTACTCCTAGCCCCAATCACCTACATAGTGTTGGAATCTATTTTCCTGGTGCTCTCCACCATCTTGATTTTTCAAGAAAATGTCCTCTGAAAGAATTAAGGGATAAAAAAAAGAAGGGTCTGCTAAGAGACCCTTCTTTTTTTTCTAATTCCAACTAATCAATAATGCTAGTCACAACACCAGCTCCCACAGTCCTTCCTCCTTCGCGAATCGCGAAGCGAAGTTCTGTTTCCATGGCGACGGGAGTATGAAGTTCAACTTCCATCTCCACGTTATCTCCAGGCATTACCATTTCGGTACCTTCCGGAAGATAGATATTACCAGTCACGTCTGTAGTTCGAAAATAAAACTGCGGGCGATAACCCTTAAAGAAAGGCGTGTGGCGACCACCCTCTTCTTTACTGAGAATATAGGCATTGCACTTAAACTTCATATGAGGATTCACAGACTTAGGCTTACATAAAACCTGACCACGTTGAATCTCATTCTTTTCGATTCCTCGTAAAAGAAGTCCTACATTATCCCCAGCTCGACCTTCGTCGAGGAGCTTACGAAACATCTCTACACCAGTACAGGTGGTAGTTTTAGTCTCTGACCCCATACCAACTAGCTCAATGGGCTCACCCACCTTGACGATTCCTCGCTCGACCCTACCAGTGGCTACAGTACCTCGACCGGTAATGGTGAACACGTCCTCGACAGGCATCAAGAAGTCTCGATCGACATCTCGAACAGGCTCTGGGATAGAAGCGTCAACAGCTTCCATCAGCTTCCTGACAGACCCGATTCCGAGATCACTTTCATCGCCTTCAAGAGCTTTCAGAGCAGAACCTGCGATCACGGGGATATCATCTCCAGGATATTCATACTTTGTAAGAAGTTCCCTGAGTTCTAACTCCACGAGTTCCAAAAAGTCGTCCCGCTCGGACTCATCGAGTTGATCTACCTTGTTTAGATAAACAACCAGACTTGGTACATTTACCTGACGAGCCAGTAAAATATGCTCCCTGGTCTGCGGCATAGCGCCATCAGCAGCGGATACAACCAAAATGGCTCCGTCCATTTGGGCCGCGCCTGTGATCATGTTTTTAATATAATCAGCATGGCCCGGGCAATCCACGTGGGCATAATGCCTGTTTGTGGTCTCATACTCTACATGGGATGTATTAATAGTTATACCCCGCGCCTTTTCCTCAGGAGCATTATCGATCTGGTCGTAATCCCTTATCTCAGCCAATCCATCGCCTGCCAGCACTTTCGTGATCGCAGCGGTGAGAGTTGTCTTCCCGTGGTCTACGTGCCCAATCGTACCTATATTTAGGTGGGGCTTATTGCGTTGAAATTTCTCCTTAGCCATGGTTCCTCCAACCAGATTCTTGAATGTGGTTATTCACTTTACTCCACAAGCCCACAATGGGAATTGAACCCATGACCTCACCCTTACCAAGGGTGTGCTCTACCTCTGAGCCATGTGGGCCTCATGCCCGAACTCCAGCATGTCATCTGAATGGGGAGAGAAGGATTCGAACCTTCGAAGGCCGAAGCCGACAGATTTACAGTCTGTTGCCGTTAACCGCTAGGCAATCTCCCCGCACAGGCGTGGTAGTTTACAATTGGTGATTCTACCCAGTCAACACTTTTTCAAGGTGGCTTTAACCCTTTGTGAATCAAGGCTTCGAAGGGAAGGTATTGAACCGGTGGAACCCAGACAGGAGAGTCAGTCCCATTGGGGATGAATCTTAGTTTACGGAGTCAGGGGGACTGCTGTTCTCGGGGGAAGTGGTCTCGGATTCTGTGCTTTTATTTTCCTGTGGGGTTGAATCAGTTTGTTTCTCAGGGGCTGCTGCTTCAGATTCTTTCTTTTCCTGCTGACTGTATTCGGAGGGACGATATTCAGTTGAATAAAATCCTGAGCCCTTAAAAATCATTCCGGCCGCAAATATCTTTCGACGAATGTTTGTACCTGGGCAAAGCTCGCATAACTCAACAGGATCAGCCTTGATACTTTGTATCACTTCGAATGATCCCCCACAATCAACGCATTCATATTCATAAAAAGGCATTTTGAACTCCCAAGTCACCCCAAACCAGTCGTTAACCCATAAGGATAGCAAGCATTGTTCCTGTTTTCCTGTTTCGTTCTATAACAGACTATCGTACTCTTTTACAAGCCCTTCCCAGGATTTTGGATCCGGTAATCCAGCTATCTTACCTGTATATCGGTTCATCTCCTCCTGTTCCAACAGTCGTCGAACTCTATCGATAGCTTCTTGCTCCATTCCTGAGCGTCTCAGAAGTGCACAGAGTTCTTGGGGGGTCACCTCACGAATGGGAATTCTAAGCTTTCGTAAAAAGAACTTGGAAACCGCCGCAGAAAAAGTCCCGCCTTCCCCCTGTTCAAGGGAATAGAGTGCTAGTGCCTGCCTATAGGCCTTTTCCACCGGATTCCTAAGACTTTCATCCCGGCGACGCATGCGATTCTCAAGACCGCCAGTGACCAACAGCACTACGAAAATCAAGCCCAGCCATGACCACCCTTCGGGTCCAACTGGGCGCCTGGCGTCCCAATCTAACTCAATGGGTAAGATATCCTTGCGAAGAATTTCCACCTTTTTCTTCATAATAGGAGTGGGGTCAGAGGTTGTCACCAGGGAATTCTGATTCTCCGGGGCAGTGACAATTATGGTGAATTCCTTGGTACTCACCGTTCTAAAAGTCTTTGTCTTTGGCTGGTAAAATATCAGCTGGAACGGACCCAGTCGGGTATCCCCTGCTTCCTGAGGCACAAGGGCGTATTGGAAGGTTTTGACACCTCCCACAAAGCCTTCCTGGGTTCTCTTCTTTTCCAGAGTTCCCTCACCATCGGGATAGACTCTGAAACCAGGTATCTCGACTTTAGGACCGCTCCAGTCCTGTAAAGAACCAATACCTGTGCAGCGAATAGTCAGGGTCAGGTTTTCTCCAACCTTCAATTCCGTCCGATCCACCGCTGCTTCAAGGTGGAATTCACCTACCAGTCCAGAAAATTCTTTTGGCCGGGTCTGCGGAAGACTCGCTATCCGAAGAGTCAAAGGGTTGGAATAAGAAGTCTTTTTTGTCCCTCTTCCCCTCGTAAAAAAATCATCCCCGAAAAAGTTAGAGAAGAAGTCCCTTCCCTTCTTACCTGTGGAGACCATATAGCTGATGCTTGCGGGAGGGATTTCCAGTAAACCTGAACGCACCGCAAAAATCGGGACTTGAATCTCCGTAACTTGAAATAACACTCCATCAAGAACCTCTTGACTCTTCTTTTGACTGGCCTGTTCTTCTTCAGCGATCAGATCCTGAAATTCGGGGAGAGAAAAATTAATACGGGAGAATCCAAAATTCCGGACAGGTGTATAGACCTTTAGAATGTAAAAAAGTTGTTCTCCGCTGGTAGCATCCGGTTGACTCAGTTCAGCTTCAGCAAAGATTCGTTCGCGTTTTTTAGCCTGAGTAGGCCGTTTTGTCACTCTAAGATCAATTGAATTCGATTGGATGGTTTGCGAGCCGTCCCTGAGCTCATAAGGTCCAATACGAAAGGAGCCTTCCCTGGAGGCCATAATTTGAAAGGAGACTGTATAACTGTCTGATCGAACCCCGTTGATGATGCGAAGAGAAGTTGAAGTGGATCGATCCATGACTCTAAATCCATCAATGGTTAATGAACTTAAATCGGGAGGGGAAGACACTCCCTCAAAAAGGAAGTTCAGACTGACCGATTCTCCCGGAATGACCTCAGTTCGATCGGCGGACAGGGTAAGACTCGCAGCGAAATCCGTGAAAACACAGACAAAAAAAATAACCAGAAATCTAGTCCATGAAAAAGCGGCTACCATTCTTTCCTACCACTCCTCCCCTTACCCTTCAGACGGTATTGAATATAACGTTTCATTTGGTCTGCGTTCTCACTGGACAAACGGTTTAGAAAACGCTGTGCCTCCTCGGGAGAGAGTCTCTGAATCTCTCCCTGCTCTCCTGATGATTTATTTTGTTCAGCCGAGTCTCCCGAGGAAGTCTGAGTTTGCGTAGATGACTGCGACTTCTCCTGGTCCTCCTTATTTTCAGAAGGATCCTTTGATTCCTGGGGATCCTGTTTCAATGTAGAAGGATCGGTCTGATCTTGTGAGGCCTGGGAACTCTGATTATTCTGCTCACCCTTATTGGGGTCTGAATTATTGTTCTGGTCCTTGGACTGGCTTTGTTTCTGCTTTGAATCCTCTTGCTGTGAGGAGTCCTTCTTATCTTGAGATCCATCCTGGTTTTGAGATCCTTGCTGATTCTGACCCTTCTGTTTCTCTTGGTGTTCCTTTAACTTTTTTTGTACAAATTCCAGATTCTTACGTGCCTTCGTATGATCTTGGTCCTTCGCAAGGACCTGTTCATACTGCTTTATGGCATCTTCAAGCTGACCCAGACGATAAGCTGTATTTCCGAGGTTATAGCGGGCTTTACTCTCGATCTTCCTGTGTTTATCCCCTGATTGAGAACCGGTACCCTCTCCAGAAGAAGCCAAAGCCTTTTCAAAATATTCGCGGGCACGAGAATAATCTCCGTTTCTATAATAAGAATTCCCGAGGTTCAAAGAGTTTGCCGGATCTCCCGGAAGAGAGATTTCGGCCTGCGAAAATCCAGAGACAGCTTCCTCATGTCGGCCTTCTTCATAGGCAGACGAAGCAGAGTCTAGGATTTGCTGAACCTCAGAAGAAAGCCCAAAATATTCCAGGTATCCTTTAGCTTGAATCAGACCAGGGGACCCAAAAAGGAAGAAGAGTGCTATTAAAGCGGTTTTTGCAAACATGGGAAGCTGGTAACGACCCAGGAAGCTACCCAGGCAAAGAAAAAAGACTGCTGCCAATAAAAAGAGCTGAAACCTGGGTTCAAAGCGCTTTTGGCGCGTTGTCTTCAAATCTTGAAGTTCAAGTTTTTCCAGAATTTCACGCACGTAAATCCGCTCTAGATCATCATCGGAGGTCGTGGCCCGTACATAGACTCCTCCAGTTTCCAGTGAAATTTCTTGAAGAATTGTCTCGTTCAGACGGCTGATCACGATATTACCAGAGCGATCTTTAAGATTGTGTCCTTGCTTACCCGGGTCTGGGACCGGGTGTCCTTCAGGGGAACCAATTCCCAGGGTATAAATACGAATTCCCTGGGCCGCGGCCTCCTTTGCCGCCTTTAGATAAGCACCCGAATGCTCTTCACCATCGGTAATCAATACCAGCGCACGACTCTTTACTCCGCTGCCTTCAAAAGCATCGATGGCCATGGATATGGCTTGATCAATTGCTGTGCCCTGCTGCGGTATTAAATCTGTATCAAGCAGGTCCAAGAACATTCGAAAGGCACCATAATCCAAAGTTAGAGGACATTGTAGGTAGCTTGTTCCCGCAAACGCTATTAATCCAATCCGATCTCCTTCAACAAGACTGAGTAAATCGAGAATTTTTCTTTTAGCCCTTACCAGGCGATTGGGGGGCAAGTCCTGAGCGAGCATGCTCTTGGAGACATCGACCGCAAGTATCAAGTCCACACCCCTCCGCCGTACTTCCTCCCATTGAAATCCCCATTTGGGTTGAAGGAGTGCCAGTGAGGAAAAGAAGAGAACCAGAATCAGGCACACATTTCGTGCCGTTCTTTGCCTGGGAGAATCTTCTCTGACCAGTCTGCTTCGGTTCTCGGGATGTATCAGCTGGTACAATCCCTTTGAAAGGGGACCTCGGAAAAAGTAGGAGAGGCCCACTGCCAGGGCTATCAGCGTCCAAAACCAGGCACTTGGATCACCCAGGCGGATTCCCGGAACTAAGAACATTTCCGCATCCATCATGGAATTCTCCTGAAAAAAGTTAGCTCCAGAACACGGTCAAGAATGAGAAGCAGCAAAGCTGGGATCACAAAAAAGGGAAACAACTCTTTATACTCCATATGTTCTTTGACCTTTGCCCTGGTTTTTTCCAGGGAATCAATAGACTTGTAGATGTCTTCCAATTCCTGAAGATTCTGAGCTCGATAATATTTTCCACCGGTTGTGTTGGCAATATTGGTGAGGACTTCCTCGTTGAGGTCTGAGCGAACATATTGATACTGAGGTCCGAAGATCGTTTGTACAAGAAAGGGAACCTCTCCCTTCGAACCTACGCCGATAGCGTAAATCTTGATTCCAAAGGCACGTGCTATCTCGGCCGCTTGAAGTGGATCCATCTCACCTGCTGTATTTTCACCATCTGTGAGCAGGATCAAAACCTTACTTTTGGATTTCAGATTTTTTAGCCTGTTAACAGCCGTTCCAATGGCGGATCCAATGGCAGTTTGCTCACCTGCCATTCCAATCTCCAGCCCGCTGAGAAAGGTAAGAAAAACTCCGTGATCAAGAGTTAAGGGGCACTGGGTGAAGGCCATTGATCCAAAGACAACCATTCCCAGTCGGTCACTCTCTCGATTCTTCACGAAACCAGAAACCACATGCTTTACCGATTCCAGACGGGTGACTCTCTTGCCCTTCAAATGAAAATCCTCCGCCTTCATAGAACCGGAGGTATCCAGGGCTAGAATAATATCTACACCATGGGTAATCACCTCAAGGGTTTTTCGGCCCTTTTGAAAACGGGCCGCTCCCAGGATCAAAAAAACCAGCGCAAACAATTTCAACCAGGTTCTATAAGGATATGCCCTTGTTTTCCAGGTTTTCCGAATTTTTCGCACAGAGCTAAGGGAGGGATAAATTATTGAAGGCTCCCTCCTACGAGTCTCCCAGAAATAGATCAGGGGAACTAATAGCAACAATAATAAATAGAGCGGATCATGAAAGCCTAAGAAGGTTGACCTGACGCTTTCAATCAAGGGATTCATGGTCCCCCTCCACTATTTCTTCCTGCTCTTCGCCGACTTCTAGCAGGGCCGTTTCCTGGACGAACCGACTGGTTCTCTCTAATGCCCCGTTCAAGATGGAGACCTCCTGTGTAACCCCGGCGAAGCGGACCAGATCCATCACTTTCAGAATTCCCCCCAATAAAGAATTCTGATCTCCGTTGAGTTCCTTGAGTTTAGTCATTCTGGGAAGAAGCTCCTGTAATGTAGATTCTTCTGCTGGAATCAAAAATCTACGGCTGAGGTATCCCCTTAGAATCTGAGAGAGCTGATGACAGTATTCAATGCTTTGACCCTTTGTTGGAAGATCCCTGGATTTGAGTTTTTCAAGTGAGAGTAAAGCCCATTCATGGGCTGGTATTTCAACGGTCAATACTTCCTCTTTACCTATCTGGCTGTACAGCCAATATCCAAGAAGGACCATGCCCAGGATTCCTCCAAGGATCCAAAGACCAAGGTATTGCCGGGGAAGTTTAATTAGTTCCAATCCGTCGATTTCAAGGATATCTTCCATTCCCTCAGAGGCATGCTCCTCACCAACCTCAAGGAAGACACGGGGGGTTTCAAATGTTTTCTCCTCTCCTTCAACTTCTACCGAAATCTTCACCGGGGGAAGAGTATAGCTTCCGGAGGCATCTGCCATGAGTACATACACGCGCTCTTTAAGCACCCTTCCAGCCCTACGCTGCGGTTCCCTATAAATGGGCTCCAATATTCTCAATCCCTGAATTGCCGGTCCCACTTCAGGAATTTCCAGCGGATCAAGACCTTCTAGATAGTCGAGCTTAATATGAAATCGAAAAGATTCGGAAACCCCCAATTGAGTCCGGTCAGTACTTGACACCAGTAGAACCGGCTCCGAACCAGAGTTCTCGAGTGAAGCTCTAGCAAGCGGGTTGCAGCCTAAAAGCAGCAAGACAAAAGAACTAAATAATAAGCCGAGAAATTTCATAGTCGATCTGTGAACACCTTCACATCATGTGCCCCTAAAAGCTCCCGAAAATATTTCTCCTTAAATTCCTTCTCAAAGTCCTTGCGATAAGCAGTCCTCACTTCTTCCTTACTGTCTTCAAAGGTTGAATTTCTAGCTGTACGATGATTCCGAATCCAGAAAAAATGGATTCCCCTACGACTCTTGAAAGGACCAGCTAGCCCCTTTTTCTGAGGCTGGAGGAATTCGAAAAGGCCCTGAAAAGTCCCGACACCCGGTATGGAGTCTGACTCGATCCAGCGCTTATGATGTCCCTTTAAGACCCTGTCCAGGGATTTTGAATTTTTGTGAGCATAGGTTTCAAAATCCTCAAGTTTCAAGGATTCTCTACTTAACAATTCCTCAGCCTGGTCTTCTGAATCAAGCATCATGTGGGAAACGTGCATGCCATAAGGGTGATTCCAAAGGTAGAGGTGGGAATGATAAAAATTTTTCAAATCGAATTCGCTGATCTTTTCTCGCGAAAGCTTCAGTTTCAGAAATCTGGATATACGCATCTGCTCAAGGACTTCATCTGCTTCACGCAGGAACTCCTGATCCTCCATCAATCCCATGGATTCCTTCTTTAACAAGCGCTGAATCACTAGTTGACTGAGGACTTCTAATTTCTGGGCAGCATTCTTACCCTTCATATTTCCCAGGTCTCTTGTGTAGATTTCTTCCTCGCCTATGGTTGCTAGTACTACATCTGAACCAGCATGGGGTTCCTCCACCGGAATCAAGGCAGTTCGTGCCTTAAGGAAGAGACTGGCATCCTTATCTTTTCCCAACCTTTGAAGGGTGTCATACAGTGCCTTTTTATAGCGCTCCCCGGACTCAGTAGGGTCCAGGGACTGAATCTGATACAAGACGGTGAGAAGAGATTTCCAATCTCTGCTGCGGGTATAGATTTCCTTCAGGGAATAGAGTAGAAGAATTCTCTGGTCTCTCTTTTTGGAAGTCTTGTAGAGATCTCGTAGAATCCGCGCTGCTTCTTCATACTGCCCTACCCTTTTCAAATCAACTGCCGCCTGCCTCAATTCTGGAAATTCAGACTCTGGCGCTGACTGGGGATCACTGGAATTAAAAAACAATCCGTAAAGCGGAATAACCGAACAGAGCACTAGAAAGGACAAGAATCCCTGAGCCCTGGTAGAAGAATTCTTTCGAATCGTTCGGGTTTGTTTCACCTCATCCATCGTTCCCTGCTCCTAAAAAAGCCAACCAGTGGTTTTACATATGGTTCATGGGTATGGATCTCAATTTGATCTATTCCATGATTGCTCAAAAATTCGCTCGTATTTCTCCGATCCCTCGAATAAAGAACCTGCAATGCCGCCCTGGATTTCGGATCTGAGGTATCAAAGAGTAATAATTCACCTGTTTCCGCATCTTGAAGGTGAACGAGCCCCAGGTCAGGCATTTCCTTCTCTCTCCGGTCACTTAGTGAGACGCAAATAAGATCATGCTTTCTTGCTGAAACTCTCATCAATTTCTCATATCCGGAGGAAAGAAAATCAGAGATGAGGAATACTACTGAGCGTTTACGAATCGCTTTGTTAAGAAAATCCAACGCGGAGCTGAAATTTGTTTCTTTTCCCTCCGGCTGAAACGAGAGGACTTCCCGAATCACACGAAGTACGTGCGTCTTTCCTTTTTTTGGTGGAATGAACGTTTCCACATGGTCGGTGAAGAGAATCAATCCAACCTTATCGTTATTCTGGATAGCTGAAAGAGCTAATAACGAGGACAACTCCGCAGCCATCTCATTCTTGGTCTGGCGACTGGATGAATAATACCCGGACCCAGAAATGTCCACCATCAGAATAACAGTTAATTCACGCTCTTCAACAAATTGCTTCACGTAGGGTTTATTCATCCTCGCTGTCACGTTCCAGTCAATCGAGCGGATATCATCGCCTGGAACGTAGTCACGCACTTCAGAAAATTCCATACCCTGGCCCTTAAAGGTGGAATGGTACTCTCCGGCTAAAATATCATTCACCAGACGGCTTGTCTGAATCTGAATCTTCTTGACCTTCTTGAGAATTTCTACGGGAATAACTGACATATCCGCACCCTAAGGGACCTTAACACTATCAAAGACTCTCTCTATGATGTCTTCTGAGGTTCTTTCCTCAGCTTCAGCCTCAAAACTCACGATCACTCTATGGCGCAAAACATCCATTCCAATTTGCTTTATGTCGTTAGGAATCACGTAACCGCGACCAGCAAGAAAAGCGTTAACTCGGGCCAGTTTGTTGAGATAAATTGATGCCCTGGGAGATGCACCATATTCAATCAATCCATCCAGGTCTTCGATACCAAATTCCCGGGGGTCTCGGGTTGCTTTGACCAAATCAACAATATAGCGATTGATCTTCTCATCAATATGAATCTGAGAGATGGTTTCTCGTGCGGCAAATATATCATCCGCACTCAGAACCGCTTGAATTTCTTCCTGATGGTCATAAGCGCTCATCTCCATAATCTGAAGTTCTTCCTCCCGGGTAGGATAATCAACTCGAATCTTAAGCATGAATCGATCAATCTGTGCTTCGGGCAAGGGATAGGTACCCTCTTGTTCCAGGGGATTCTGGGTAGCTAGAACCAGAAAGGGTTCATCCAATCGAAAACTCTCATCACCAATTGTGACCTGCTTCTCCTGCATCGCTTCGAGGAGGGCCGACTGAACTTTGGCTGGTGCCCGGTTGATTTCATCGGCCAAGACGATATTGGCGAAGACAGGACCTTTCTTAATGTAAAAATCTCCGGTTTTAGGGGAATAGATCTGAGTTCCGATGAGATCTGCCGGAAGTAAGTCAGGTGTAAATTGAATTCTCTTAAAGTCAGCCTTAAGTGCCTGGGACAGAGCATTGACCGTGGTTGTCTTTGCCAGGCCAGGAACCCCTTCCAGGAGCACATGGCCGCCAGCTAGAAGTCCCATAACCAGCCTCTCAGTCATATAGCGCTGACCCACAACATGCTTGGAAATCTCCGAAAAGACCTGGTCTACCTTCGGCTGGTGCCCTTGTACTTTCTGTGTAATTTGTTCCAGGTCAAAACTCATGACTCCTCCTCAATTATCTCTTTCAAGAGTTTTTCATCCTCTCGATCCTTTTGAGAGGATGCTTCGCTCCTGCGAAACTCCCGTGTGATTCTATCTACTTCCCTGCTAGAGGGGACGTTGCCCGCAAACTGAAACCGCTGAGCAATCGCCCCTGACTCGGACTGGTCAAGCTCCTGAAATGGATACTCGGGCAGGCTCTGCAGGATATCGAAAAACAAGCTCCATTGCTTGCGATCAAAAGCGGAACGTAAATCTTTCACGGTAGGAACCTCGGGGGAATTCTCCTTCGAGAGTTTTTTTCGAGGAAAAATCCACCACGAAAAAGCGCTAAGAATGAGCACCACAACTCCTGCGACTGACCAGTACAAATTTCGCCTTGTATCCTTCAGTGACGGAACTTCCACTGTCAGGGTGTGAAGCTCCCCATCCATTCTGTACTCCATCTCCAGAGCGGCAATCATCCCTCGAAAATTCAGAGGATCCTTCTTCGTATTACAATGGAAAATCACTCCCTTTCCCTGGACTTTGGAAAAGGAAGAAGAACCAGACAACTGCGCTTGCCCCAGAAGATGATCCTCCGGGAACTTAGGAGGTAGCGGAAGGATCGATTCAGCGTCTCCAGTCCACTCCAAAATGAGACGAAAGCCCTGGCTTCCCTCTTGAACACCCCCCCATTCAAAACGTCCTTCCGGCCCATTCTCGGAGGCGTTCAAAGAGAGTGAAAAGAGCAGGAGAAAAACTAGCCTGTACCACATAGGGTGGAGTTTTTAACAAAATTCTGGCTGGTTTTCAAGAAGGGAAGCAGCCAAAAGGTTGAGTCTACTCCCAACTCTGTGAGTCTGTACTTCGAAACGCCAGGGGAAACAAAGAATCTAGCGGAGCGCTACTCCTCCAGACGCTCAAATGTCGGAGGATGGAGTTCAATATGAATAGGGCGATGAAGGGTGGCAACATTGAGACCAGCTTCACGAAAGACATCCAGCACCCCTTCCGCATCCAGCTTATTGAGAAAATCTCGAATTGATGATTTCTTCTTCAAAACCAGCCTATGCATCTGAACCAGACGAAACCGTCCCTGCAGAAGACTCAATCTCTCTTCAGAGGTTATTTTCCCTTCTTTGAAAAGGAGATCATATTCCAAAAGACTGAGGCGCGTATTTTCAACAAAACTTTTGGGGGAAGGCATTCCTATGTCAAAGAGAGAAGAAGTATTCACGCCCTCTATGGACAGGGCCTGTAAAGATCCATTCTCTTTCAAAGTATCTAGAAATTTATCACCCTCACCCTGTGCTTTTGAGGCTAGAAAGGCAATTCGCACTGTACTGCCCAGAGATTTGATCAGGGCATGATATTCGTCATCTCCAATAGACACATCTTCGCGAAGAGCTTTATAGTCCTTGATGCGCTGCAGAATGGTTAGCTCAATCGGCTCTTTTGGTTTTTGAGAGACTTCAAGTCCTTCAGAAACATCCACGCCGGTGGACTTTATCCGCTCCAATATTCCGGAAGCGATAATATCTGTCTCATACCGATCTGCTGAGCCATCCTTCTTATGAAATTGGTATTCAACCCGGATGAGAGCCAGTAAACCGCTGTTGAGGCTTTTAAATTCTTCCGCATCAATTTCCCCACGCACAGCCAGGGATCCCCATCGATCCAGTCTCCTGAGATGCCTGATGGAATCCCCTTCAAAATGAGGAAGGTCTGTCTCATAAAAATCATGACCTGCGAAGAGACTAGCCGGAATCAAAAGGAACAAAACTGAAGACAAGAAAAATTTCAGGGGGAACATACCAACACTTCCTCAATAGTTAAGAGAGAACCAACTAATTCCTACGCTATCCTTCTTAGAAAGTTTCTCAAATTTGAAAATCTACCCTCCATCTAGAGTAGATTGTGAGTGTACCGATACCAGAAGCTCATTATAGTTTTCACGCATGGCTTCTATTACCGTACATATCATCTCTAATTGCTGAATCGGCGAACTTAACAAATGCCGGTGAGGATCCACTGTGTCGCAGAGTTCTATCGCGCTTCGTACCCCTGCCAGTATGGAATCTTCGGCGCCGTATGCCTTTTTAATGCCCTCGTCAAGAGCGGTAAGAGAATTGGTCATTTCCTGGTTCGATTGTGTTAATCTCGCTGCCAGACTTCTGCAGACATGAACAATTACTGCGGGATATTTCTGCGCCACAGTCTCTATTTCAGCAATAGGGATGATGAGAATCCTACTCTTAGTCAAAGCTTTTAAAGTTCGGGTTCGATGATCTTTGCGTGGTGGCTTCACCTTAAATCCCGCGAGAGCTTTCACCGTACCGAGGGTATCTCCTTGATCCCGGAACTGAAGTAAAATGCTGTCCTCTTCAAAAACTCCGATGCGTCCACAATGCAAAATATATATAAAATCAGCGTCATCCCCTGGCCCACAGAGCAGGTCCCCGGAATCAAATTCCTTTAAATAAGGATCCGGAAACAAATCCAATTCCATTTTCAATCCGGTTGATTGTCCAAATTGATCGTCCCTGGAAGGGGTGTTGGGCTTTTGAAAGCGAAAGAACTTGCGATAAAGAGGCGAAGATTTCAGATCCTGCCCTAACACCTTGAAGGCCACGATAGGGGATGATTCGCAGATAGCTTCGATATGCTCCACCGCTCGCTGGAACTTGGCTGGCTGTTTCGTGAACAAGTCCTGCAGAGTTGCCGTAAGAACCTCAAACAAAGTGATGTTATCAAGACTCTCTTCCATTCGCTGGGCGAGTCCCACCGCAATATTTAACCCAAGCTTGGAATTATGAATCAAAGTGTTACGAAATTCCTGTCCATTCGCGGGAATGATAGCCACATGGGAACTAACCCTGGCTCTTATACTCGTAGATCGACGCTGGGAAAGGAGGGGGCCCATTTCCCCTACTACCGTCATGGGACGCTTCATCTCCGCCACTCGACGACCTTCTAAAGAGATCAGTCCAAGTGCTTCCTTAGGATCAGAACACTCAAACAGTGAGGAGTTCGGCGTATAAATCACTTCCAGGGCTCCTCCGAGTAATAAAAAGATTTCCGTTGAGTTCTGTCCTTGTAAGAAAAGATAATCACCCTGGTGGTAAATCCTATGCTCCAGATTAGGTAATGCTCTGGATGCGGCTGATTGGCAAAGGGCCAATACATCCTCGGCCTGGTCCATTTTGATGGATGTGAAATCTGCCTCTGAAAGCCGATCGAGGTGGGATTGGTTCAAGATAACTCCCCTGGACAAAAAGGACCCATCCTTGAGCGTGACCATTTCGCCCAGTACCATTCCGATGTCAATTTCAGAAATGCTTAGTTTTGCCATCTCGAAGTTAAATTTACATTAATTTACTCAATCACCGCTGACCTAAAAATCATAGTCGGTTGGGAATACCGCTGTCCAACATGATAAACCTTGCTCCCTTTCAGATTCCCATTTGTCCTCGAACCCGGGCAAAATACTCCATTTTGGGTATATACTGGCAGCGTTTTATTGAAATGCGAGGTTTGCCATGAAGAATACAACTTTTTTACTTTCCATCTTTCTGTGCATTTGTTCCTTCTCCTTAAGCACCAGTCTTTTTGCCCAGGACTACTCCTATCTCGTCTCCAAGCATAGTGATTCCGGGTTTGGTGGTTTTTACCTGAATATCGAGATGACCATGAGAGAACTGGGGATAAGCCGCCTTCATGCGCATGAGATTCAAAACCAACTACGTGATGAGCTGGAAAGAGAATCGGGAAGCTTTTCGAGAATTGAGCAAACCCCCTTTCTCAAGAAGGCAATTTCCAATGCCGTTTACGCGGTCACTCGAAATAAAGCCGGGGAAGGATTTTTTAAACCGCTCAAATTTCAAACCGGAGAGTTTGTGATTGTGCTGGATTTAGACGAAACCGTGCTCACCCACTGGTACAGGTATGGAGGAGTGCGGGATTCAGAAGTCAAAGGCAGTTTCAAACATAAAGTACGCGACACAGTTCCAGATACAGTGGACCGAAAAACCGGGAATTCTCATTCAAACCCGAAAATGCACTTTTCGCCAAACCTCGTCCAACTGCGGCCAGGAATCGAAGAATTTACCAAAATCATTTCAAAGACCAAAGGCTTTAAGGGATTTATCATCTTCACGGCCAAAGAAGATAGGTCTGCCTGGGATGTCTATAAGACCTGGAAATCACACACCCCCTTGTTCTTTTCTCATCTTCTGGGATTCTATACACGAAATTATTTGCGTTTCGATAGCGGGGTTTCCAAACCCAGTAAAGACCTGAGAATCTTTGATGGCTCTCTTAAACATGTGTTCTTACTGGATGACAATGAAAGCAGGGTCATGCAGAAGGATTTGAACTACCGAATCCCCAAGTTCAACGCGGACGCTTACCTGGAAAGTATCTCCAAGGGTGGCAATAGATCCATTAAGGGCTTAAATGAAGATCTGCTGCCCTCGATCGCAAGGAAGGTAGCTATCTGCTCCATACGTGCGCATGAAGGGAAATTCAAAAGACAGGTTACAAACTGCCTTCGAGAGAACCTGGGAGTTCTCTCTAGCCAGGGAAAGCATAAGGAAATCGATCTTTATTACGAAGCTAATAAAAGCGAGCATCCCCTGGATAAAAAACAGCTCTACCAGATCTTTCACCAACCCTTTCATCCAGCCTTCTCAAAGGTGCTCACGGAGAAATTTCCAAAATTTGACAACTTTCATATGCTCGAATAAGTGTGACGATGCCACTTCTTCCTCACAAACCACTCCCGTGCACCATTTCTCGAAATCCCCGAGCGGACACAATCACTCCCTATCTCAACTCCTCCGTCATCCCGGACCACGATCTGGGACCCAGGATTCTTATTTAAACATTCCGTTCGTGCCGCTCAGTTCGGTTATTTTGACAGGGGAATCCCAAACCACCCGGAGATAAATCTCAAGGGAAAACCTCTTTGAAAGCTGATCCGGTGGGTGGCTCCGGGAATGGGGACCCTGCGGAGTGCAGTGCGGCGCAGGGTGTATGCGGGATGTTCAGGGGCCGTTGATAATTGATATGAGTCAGCCATGACAACTCCTTGAGGAGTTGTCTGGCGAAGAAGGTGATGGAACTGTGCTAAGATCCCTTCGCAATCGAAACGTAGTGGGGGGATTCCCGGTGACAGGACCCGCCTGTATGTAGGCTAAGTCTCTGGTAAAGTCCTTAACCGATAACCTATGATAAATGGATAGTCAGCAGGGAATATCCTTGAAAATAATTAACCTTCCGCTGCTTTGCCTTTTGGGTTTTGGGCCCGCTCTTGTGGCGGGGGTTGGATTTGGGCTAGAGGTGTTTCCAACCATCGTCCTTCCCCTGGGAAAACTAAGCATCCTGGCCGCTTCGATCTATTACCTATGGCCCATCAATCTCAGATGGCCGTCCAAGAGAGACCTGGGGCGAGGTCTAGTCCATGGGGCCGTGCTCTGTGTAGTGCCCATCCTATTTCTCGCTAGCGGAGGACTTGAGCTTCTGCCAACAGCGCCGCTAAAGGAAAAGATGGTGAGAATAGGCTTCCTTGACCACTTCTATTTACTCGTGACTTTGATTTCACTGGCAAATGCGGGATTCGAGGAATGGTTCTTCAGAGGTTTCATTGTAAGCCAGCTTCAGCGAAGATTTTCGATAAAAATAACCACAATCCTGGGAGCAATTTTCTTTATGCCCCACCACTTCGTCATCCTTGTTAACTATATGCCTTTGGAGTGGAACCTTCTTTTCACCGCGGGCACAGGAGTAGCAGGAGCCTACTGGACCTACTTCAGAGCCAGGGGAGAATCTCTCTACACCCTGTACCTCTCCCACCTGATTTGCGATCTAATCATAGTAGGAATCGGAGGAACCCTCCTGCTAGGTCTTTAGAATTATTCATATCTCAGGCATGCTATTGGGTCAAGGCTGGCCGCTTTTCGAGCGGGGAAATAACCAAATGCTATGCCTACAGTGGAGCCAAAAATTACCGACACGAGTATGGACAATCCCACACCGGCGATAGGAACATCAAGAAAGGCTCCAACCAGATACAAAGATGCCAGAGCCATTCCCGTTCCCATAGAGGAACCGCTGACGGCCAGGAAAACTGACTCTAGTAGAAACTGGTTCAGGATATCTCTATCCCTCGCTCCAATCGCCTTACGAACCCCAATTTCCCTGGTTCTCTCCGTAACGGTTACGAGCATGATGTTCATGATCCCAATCCCGCCCACCAATAATGAGATGGCGGCAATTATAGAAATAGCCCCAGTTACTATCCTGCTGAAATTATTAAATTCATCCAATTTCTGAGAGATGCTGGTAATGCGAAAATCATCTGCATCGTCGCCAAGAATTTTGTGTTTTTTACGCATATGAATTTGAATTTTCTGCCTTGTTTTCTCTACGTCATGATCCTCAGCAATAGAGATCTGACAGGCATAAAAATCCCGTTCATAAGTAATTCTTTCCATAGCCGTTGAGTAGGGTACGAAGATGATGTCCCCTTCCATATCTTTGTTGAACATCTTATTGGCCTTTAATACTCCAATGACCTGAAATTCCAGACCAGCCAGCTTAAACTTTTTTCCTAGGGGGTCTTCCCATAAAAATAGGTCGCTAGCTAATTCAGGACCTAACACCGCAACTCTGGCCCGGTTCAGAACTTCCTGGTGATTGAAAACCCGCCCAATATGGATTCTATTTTGGCCCATTAAAAAGTGGGTAGTGTCTACTCCTCGAATCCGGCAGTCCGCGTTTCTATTCTTGTACTTACCTCTACCACGATGGAAAATCCAGGGTGAGATAAACTCAACTCCCTCCACTGAATCTAAGACAGATAGCAGATCATCACTGCTTAGCTTTTGCCATTGATTGGTCTGAATCCCGTTGATGTATTTGGCAGAACCGCTTAAAAACAGGGTTCGGGTTCCGACAATGCTGATAAACTTGGAAATCGCGTAATTACGAACCGTTTCCCCAAGACAGAGAATTAAGATCACACCAAAGATTCCGACGATCATGCCCAGCATGGCCAGGAAGGAGCGGAACTTGTTGTCCCAGAGACTTGTGAGAGCCATTTCTCCGGCCATTTTCATCATGTTAATCAAGTTTCACTCTTTCTCTTATCCATAAATACTTGCCCATCCTTCAAGTGGATTTCACGCTCACATTGGTTAGCGACCTCCAGGTCATGTGTGACTATGAGGATGGTTTGACCTTCTTTGTGAAGATCATGGAATAGTTGAATCACTTCCTCGGATGTTTTGGAATCAAGATTACCTGTTGGCTCATCAGCCAGCAGTATAGAAGGCTCTGAAACCAGGGCTCGGGCTGTTGCAACTCTTTGTTTTTCTCCCCCAGAAAGTTCATTGGGCAGATGGTCCCAACGATCTTGAAGTCCTACTTGTTCAAGGGTTTGCATGCACTTTTCATACAGGTCTCTTCGATCACTGCGATACATCAGGGGCAAGGCAACATTTTTCAGGGCATTCACTTTCGGCAGCAGGTTGAAACTTTGAAAAACAAAACCGATTTTATGATTTCTCAACCACGCTAATCTATCTTTGTCAAAGGAGCTGACCAGGTCTTCATCAAAGTAGTAATTTCCCGCAGTCGGTCGATCCATGAGGCCGAGGATATTCATGAGTGTAGATTTTCCGCTCCCAGATTTTCCAACTATGGCAACCATCTCTGCGTTTTCAATCTTCAGACTCAGGTCACAGAGAGCATGAACAGCTTTTTTTTCCGGGTTGTAGATCTTTGAGATATTTTCAAGCAAGATCACTTTTTACTAACCTTTCCCCTTCTTTTTTTTGCCTTCCTTTCGATTCCAGGGATTATTTTCCTCACCCGAAATGATGATGATTTCCTCATCTTCCTTTAGGCCTGATTTCACCTCAAACATCTCACCATCAAGTCCTAATTCGACGAATCTCTTTTCAGCGGATTCAGGATCCTTACCCACCAGGACAAAGGGCTTTCCCTCCTCCCAAAAAATTGCCGAATAAGGAATTGCCAGCACGCCGTCTTTCTTGCCTAACAGAAACTCAACGGATGCGTTCATTCCAGGCCGTATCACTCTTCCACCGCTGGACTCAATTTTTATTTTGGTGGCGAAGAAGCTCATCCCCCTGTTGGGTATTCCCTTTGGGGAAAGACGTACTACCGATCCTCGAAATTCATCAAAGGGATAGGACTCAACCTGAAATTTGACCTCAACCCCCCTGGAAACTTTCCCTACCTGGCTTTCATCCAGGGAAACATCCACAAAAAGTTCGGTAAGATCAGACAACACCATCACCGTGGTCCCTCCGGTCACATTGCTGATCCCAGAAGCGATGATTTGACCCTTCTGAACATTTTTTGAAGTCACGGTACCCTCAGAACGGGCATAAACAGACGTTTCATCAAGTCGTTGCTGAGCGTCTGAAAGGGCTATTTGTCGGATCTTGATCTCGGAGCGGGCTTTTTCGATGGCAAATTCTTTAAACTCCAGACGTGACTCTTGAAGATCCAAAAGTCTCAGTTTGAGTTCAGCCTGTTTCAATTCACCGTCAGAACGTACATAAGAGGTATAGGCTACATCATAGTTTTCCTGTGAGTTGAGTTTTTTATCATGAAGGCTTTTCTGGCGTTTTAGCTTATCTCTTGCGTGCTCAAACTGTTGTCTGATCGTGGTCAGGTTGGTTCTGGCCTGCTCACGGTCCAACTTGATCTGGTCAATGGACAACCGCTGGTCGAGCTTCAGGCGTTTTAGCTCATTGGAGACTATTATCAAGGAGTTGGAAGCACTCTCAACCCGTCTTTTCTCATTCACCGGGTCCAGTCGCAGAAGCAGGTCCCCAGGCTTTACCCGGTCACCAACCTCAAAGGGCAGTTCAACAACTTCACCACTAGCTTTACACTTAATTTGAATATCCACGGCATTGGTGACACGTCCAGAAGCCACAAACCGAGAAGAGATCTCGTGCTTGGAAACTTTGAATACTTCATAGATTTCCTCACTCTTTTTACTAAAATCTATTTTGCAGCCAGTAAGAAACGAACCGATTAAAACCAGGGTGAAAATAATTCTCATAAATGCCTCATCTTCCTCTGTCTCCATGATCTAATCTCAGTACTGCTGCCCGGGAGAAGCTTCCTGACTTCTAAATCATTAGACAAAGTTGAAGTTTCACTGAAGGTAAATGGAGTTTAGGGTAATCTTAGAGGACAGTCGAATGTTTTTAGTGAACCGACTTGGGTTCAAAGTTGAGCCATGATGAGATTGACCAGCTTTTCCTTCAGGGTTGTTTCACCCTGCTTGGATTGAAGAGGCACTCCGTGGCACACAATCAAGGTATGAGGCTCAAACTGATCTAGTAAGTTAAGTATCCACTCTTTGTAAGCGCTTCTATGTTTAATCCCAAGGAACTTAAAAAGACGGGAGATTCTTAATCCAGGAGCGGCACCTGAGAGTTTCAAGTACCAGCCAACTGCTCCCGTTGGCATCCGGGACTGCGGAATATGAAAGAAGGAGTCCGCGCAGATCCAAAGGTACCTGGATTCATACTCCACAATAAAGAGAATTTCTCCACAACGAGTACCCGGCGCTTCAAAAGCCCTCACGTGGGAAGGAAGTACTGTGAGGAGATGGTCAAGAGGTTCAAGATTATGACCCTTTTTAGAGAATTTTTTTAGGAATTTACTATGCCCGTAACCCCTGGCAGCAGCAAACTCCTCCTTCCACTTCCGAATTCCCATGTGATGAAGAGTGTTAGGAGCCACCAGGTACATATTCTTTGGAGGCTGGACCGACGCTGGATCTTTGCCTCCCGTGAGAGTGGCGTTCAGGCTGGAAAGGTCCAGGTTGGTACCAGCACTGATAACCAGTAAACTCTCTTCATCAAGACGGATAAGGAACTGATTAGAGCGGGCAGAACCTGCCGGGTACAGCCCGGACCAGACATCTGGAAAATCTTCGATCGGTTTCAGCTTCATAATCAAGTGGCTCTCAGAAAGAGTAGCACACTACCTGGATCCGGGAGTCAATCTCTCAGCTAAAAGGGAATTTCATCTGAGAAAAATAGCCATCGGGCATTTTCTCTTGAATTCCATATTCTTTAGGCCAATGATCCGGTAGGAATAGGGTTCCGAAAAGAGCGTCCATCCAGGGAAATTGTCCGGCAAAATTCTTATTTTGACCTTCCGGGTCCTTACTATGGTGCCAATGATGAAAGAAGGGAGTGGCAAAGACCCTGCGAAGGATCTTAAGTTCGAAACGTACATTGGAATGCAGGAAAAGACCCCATAAGCCAACGAAGATGAGATAGGCTCCAAATGTGGCTTTCGTAAATCCCAGTAAAAGGAGCGGAGCCGCGCCAATAGCCCTGTTTATACCTACATTGATGGGATGCACCCTGGCTGAGGAGAGCCAGTCAAGGGTCCCGGGGGAATGATGCACACTATGCAGCTTCCAAAGGAATGGAACCGAATGGTGCAGTCGATGTGCCCAATACCCAAAGAAGTCCGCGATCAAAATCGCCAGAAGAAACTGAAGTCCCCCATGTAAGCCGGCAATCCATGCCTTGAGCGCTGGGAATAAGTCCCTGGTAAGAAGAAAGATGGGTAGTGCCAGCAGAAAAGTTGAGACCTTTATCAAGACCTCATTGATCAAAAAGTGCACCACATCCGTAAGAAAGCCGCTTCGAAAAATCTTCTGGTCAGGATGTAATGGGAATAGACGTTCGAGGGGTACGAATAGAAGAAACAGAAATGCAAAGGCAACAAGTTTACTCAATTTTATCCCCTTTCAGGCTTCAATCCCATTTGATGCCGACCGGAGGGCAACAGTTACAGAATTTTGTTTCAGATCGATAACCCCCGGTATGAGCTCGCAGCAATTCGCAGTAGAATGGAGATCGTAGACCCCTCCTAATTATTATGGCTCATTGCACCTACGAAAACCTCTCTGATCTTGAACCGATCCTTGCCTTGATTCGATCCCTGGATAGGATTAAGGAGAGAAAACCCGGGATCTTCTATTTGAAGTCCAGGGGGTTTCTCCACTTTCATGAGAAGAATGGGAAGCGTTGGGCAGATGTAAGAGATGGAGAGAATTGGGGCAGCGAAGTTCCCATTTCCCTGAACCCTGATCAAGAAGAAATGGATGCATTTTTCCGCGAGGTGCGCAGAAGGCACCAGGCTACTCTGGAAACCTGAATTTCCACCTGGTAAAAGTTTTTTACTGTTTTATCGAACTAGTACACGCTTTGTAGCGTAGGAACCTGTGAGGAGATTCTAATGAAAATATTCCTGCGTTTAGCCCTGCTTCTGATATTCACGACTTTTCCTACGCATGCTGGTCTTAAAGATATGTGGGACTCCCTGGTAAACCAGGATAATGGGCCTACGGATCAGGAAATCATTGAGAAAAATGAGAGCCACCTCAGATCAAATAAGGATCAAAAATGGTTTGAGAACCTCGTTTTGGATTCAGATACCAGTCCAGCGCTCATTTACCAGACTAAATTTTTTCAAATCGAAGTGAATGAAGCAGGGGTGAAAATTAACAGCGTATACCAGCCCTGGAAAAAGGGAACTCAGGCGCGGGTTTTTAAAGAGTCAGAGCATGTGAAATTCCACCTCGTTGTGAGTCTACCCAGTAAGGAATCTAATTCTCGAGCGAAAATCAGCTTCTTTGAAAGGCAAGTAGAGAAAGGGCAGGGATCCAATGTGGCCTGGAGAGAGCACTTTCAAAATCTTGAAACCGACACAATAAGTCTTAGGGGAACCCAGGATTATGAAGAACTCGTAGAGCTGCTCAACCTGATGGTTTCAAAGCCCTTCCCCTTTCTAACACGCTATGCAAATGTACCTTCACCCAAGAATGAGAAACTATCCCATTTCGCTGATAAAACCTATGATGCTATTAGACCCCGAAAGGGAGTAGTTTCCTTTGAGGAAATCATGAAAAAAGCGGGTCTAATAGAAGATGAAGAAGAGCGTACCTATGTATTGGTGAGCTACTTCAAATCTGCTATCAAGAAGTTGGATGTGGAGCAGATCCTTAAGCTTCAGCGTCTGCTTAGCATCAGGGCACACGACTACATCACCAGAAACTTCTACAACCAATTACGAGACAACAAAGAAGTTTCCACCGATCAAATCCTCCGCCTGATCCGCATGTCCCCTGGCTGGGTCTCTCACAAACACGTTCTGCTCAAGGACTTCTACCGGGCAAGAGAGCACACCAAAAAAGAAAAAGCAGCCATCGACCAACTCATGCGCGACCTATAAGGGAAGCCAGAAGAGCCCCTTTAGAGGAAGATGGGGTACAGCGCTTCCGATAAGAAGCGCCTGGAAGCCCTTCCCTCGTTGGAGGTGACTCTGCCACCTCCGCCTCACGAATCACTTCCATGCACCTCTTCTCGAAACCCCTGTTGAATCGACCGGGCATCATACCCGTGAGTCCCCTTTGTCGGGTTTTCCCCAGGTACCCGTCCATACATCAAATGAGTCATAGCCATGGGTTTGGAATACTCTAAGAGTGACTTGAGCCATTTCAGTAAGTGCTACCCACTCTGGGTCTGCTAATATGACATTTGGATTATCACTCGGCTCCTCGTACAGCCTCAATACGACTCTAAAATCACACAATGCCTCAATCAGCTCCAGAGGATACTTGCCCGAGGTTCGGTGCCGTTCTATGAAACCTTCAAAGTCGATATCATCAAACAGATTGCACCAAAGTTCATCATAGGAAATGACTCGCTCTTGGGGGTTTGAACAAATATTGTTAAAAGCATGCCTCTGAAACTTCAGGGAGGAAAAGTAAGAGATGTCCTCCAGGATGAATTTCAGCCATTCCTCATCTTCCATCATGAATGAATCACCTCAATTGTGAAGAAGTAATTGGAGCCACAACCCATACCATCATAATTATGGCATAGTCCTCAATAGTAGCTCTAAATCAATCAAGAAAACATCTCTCCCGGTGGCAGGGGAGTCGCTTTTGGGAGTGATGTCTTAAGGCAGGGTTTTCGAGAAGAGGTGCATGGAAGTGGTTCGTGAGGAGCGCGTAGCACCGCTACGGGTGACGAGGGAACCGATTTCAGGTGCCTTTTCTCGGGAACACTGCATAGCCAGCACTCCCAAAATCGGCTCCCCTGCCACCCTCACCCCTGGGGCACGTCGATTCTTAGTAGCATGTTGATTGGTCTTGGGAAGACTGTGAGAGTTGCTTTTAAGGGGAGTATTAGCCGTTTATCGGAGGCCTTTTTTCCTCGCTTTTCCATGTCGTAGTATTCCAACTCCACATCTACCTTATGCTTTTGAATTAGAATCTGCTCGGTTTTATCGGTTTGCTGGGCATGAAAGCCCAGTATCTGGGTCAACCCGCCTAGAAAAAGCCCTTGCCTTATAAGCTCATTGCGGTTTTTGTATTCAGCAAACTTTATTGCCTTTTTTTCCTGGATATATTCATATTTTATGGTGAATCCAGGATAGTCATGAATGTTGGAGCGGCCCAGCACGATGACGAGTATATCATTGCGCGGTTCAGTATATACATGGGGAAGATCCAGAGCGTTTCCACCGGGGGGAGAATTGGGTACGTAGACTTCTAAAGCACCCTTTAGCTCCTGTCTCAGCTTGGTGAGAAATAGGCGCACGGCCTGCTGTCCTCTGGATTTCTGAATGACTTTGATCAAGCGGGACTGGTAGGTCCCGTGCATCATGTAGAAGACGCTCAGAATAAAAGTAGCCAGAAAAAAGCTTACCAGCATCTCAATCAGGGTAAATCCACGTTTTCGACGCATTTTTGATGGAATTTTTCTAACCATAGTTCTCAGGAATTGTCCTTATAAATTTCCACTCACCCACTTTGATGTTCAGTATAGAAAGAAGTCAGACGTACTTCGTCTTCCTTCTCATTCATTTTACTCTTCCAAACGACAACAACAGTGACCATTCTAAGTTTACTAATTCGAACCATCTCGCCCAATGATTCTGGATTCGGTAAATCCTGAACGAACGCGCCGACTTTAAAATCATCCTCGTATACATGACTGAAGTAAAGGTTACGGCGAAGATTATCACCGCTGCTGATGAGATCTCGAATTTCATCTACCGAATACGCTTCTTTCCTTGGAGGAAGGACTTTAAAATCGGTCCCGCGAACCACTTCAATCAAATCTGCGGCAACGAGTACAGCGTAGGTCTTGTCAGAACTCTTGTAGACATACCTGGTACCCGCACTCAGCATATAGAAAATAGGACCAATCATCACTGTAGCGATCGCTATAGTGGCAAGAATTTCAAGTAGGGTGAAGCCGCCTCTTCTCACCAGCCTGCCTTCCAGGAAAACTCCTTGATCTCATCGGTCAGAGCAACCCAGTAATAACTTTTTCTTACCTGCTTTGAGACATCGCGAAGATAGAAAGAAGGATCAAATTTCACAACCCCTCCACGGGGTAACTGCCGCAATTTAAGCTCAGATGCTCCCAGTGTTCCATGCAGGCGGAATTCATGATTTGCCCTGGGGGGATACATAAAGCTATATACGGTAGCTTCCACTGTGACCGGTACCAGTTTGCGATCGGGTACAAACTGTACCCCGCCCAGGGCCACAACCGTAAGCAATGGGGCCTCAGCACCCCAGCGGGGATTATAGCCATATTTATTGTGTTGGCTCTTTCTCAGGGAACAATCAAAAATTACTTCTCCAAAAGTAATGATGATAGCCTTCCCGCGAAACTCCACTTCCTTCTTTCCCTGGGGTAAGAACTCAGAAAAGCGGAGAGGACGAGCTGTTCCTGTTATATAAATCACGCCGTTGAAATCCAGTACCTGGTCTTTTTCATTGAAATATTTTTCCCTCAATACATTTACACCCTCACCGCGCTTCCCACTGCGATAATCATAGATTGAAGAGATATACTCTGTGGCCTTGCGATAGTAGAGAAAGGGATTGAAATGCTGTAGCGGCATTTGGGGCTCCAAAATGCCTTCAAAAGGAGAGCGATAGTCTGGTCCCCATTTTCGGGACAATTCCTGGTCCATGGGATTATCAAAGAAGAGCTGCCCCGTTTTAGACTCCTTTACAGCACCCTTCTGATCATCAGTAAAAATTTTGATGATCTGGGATTCTTGAATATCAGGCTTGAGATAATTCAGGATTGAATTGTTATACGGGGCAAGAATGGCCCCCCTTGGAATTTTAGTACTTAAGTCCTGACCAAAAAAGCTTTGCTGGGATTTTCGCATTTCTCTCAAGAACTTGAAAAAGAGAGGGGTGCGAAGCCCATCAGGCAAATCAAGAAAGCTTTCAAAGCCTTCCTGACTCCATTCCGGGAATTTTGCTCGATCTGCTTTGGTGAAGGGCTTAGCGGCTTCAGATTCCGGAATTCCGTCAAGAAAGTCATCTGGAAATTCTGGAATTGGTATCTGACCCGGACCCAGGACCCCAATTCGTATGGTGTTAAGCAGTTTGGAAGTAATTTCGGTCACACCGTCCCAAAGAGACTCCCAGAAACCCTTTTTTTCCTTCTTTTCCTGGCGCTCTTTTCGACGCTTCCAAACACTCTTCAGCTCCCCTCCGCGGGTGTATTTATAGTCCATCACCCGAAAATAGGAGCTCAGGGCTTTGCCGTAGACGATGGTAGGACTCACTCTCAGGTTATAGTTGTTGTTCACAAACTCGTTTAAGATGGCGTCCGTAATATCTCCCACCGCATTGATAATTTTTCCGAAGATTCCCGTTTCCTCATCTTCCTTTTCGAGGACTCCTGGCTTGTACTCTACTCTTCCAAAAAGATCTAATCCTGATTTGGATGGATTTTGAGAATCTTTAGATGTGCTCCAAGCACTGATAAAGGCCTCAAAATAGGACTCAAACCCCATTCTCTCCTTACCATTGACAACGAGATCGTCCCCGCCTCGAATCTCTGCGCCATATCCGAGGTAACGAGTAAACACCTTGCCCGATTCAGGAAGTACCGACTCCAGTAATTTTTTCTCGGTATCACTCATCTGGGAACCGGCGGCTCCCACCAACCTCGCTTTATCCTCAAGATCAAAGAGGCCAGGAGGCGGAAGAAGTTCGGATTCAGCAGAAAAAAATGCGTTCTGAAGCATTCCCGCTTCTCGATTCCCATTGGTGAGCGGCACAATTCCTGTGTTTAGAAATACTCTCCCTGGAGGCACTTTACCCTGAAGGACTCGATCCTCCATTCCCTGACGAAGTTCGGGAATGGAAATCTCTGGTTTACCGAGTGCATCGTCCCACCCATGATCAAAGATCAGAGTGCTTTGGTCTCTTTCTTTTCCCGTCGTAGAACCCTTTTTATGGTAGGCCATACCAAACTTGGAAGCCCATTGTGAATAGTTAGGGAATCCTGGCTCATTGATAAAAAGGGTGAATAGCGACAGCGGCTCCATTACCGTCTTGACGACTTTCAGGGAACGCGTCACAACCAGCCGTTTTGCATACCCCTGGTATTTCACTTCGACGAGTAGCTCCAAAACAGCATCTTTCTCTATTCGATCCACTACAACGCCAGGCTTGAGAATTTCCTGATCATCCTGCCCTTTGATTCGAGGATTGATATTGATCGGACGAATATCTTTGATCTGGGCCTCCACAAAAGCCTGGCACTGACCTAATTCCTTGCATAGCTGGAGAGAATGGGGAGCCAGATACTTGGTGATGTGATCAGGATTGGAAATGGGAATGACTTCACCCTCAGAAACCTCTTCCCTCAATTTGTCATAGACTCCTCCGATGGGCCCCTTTTCACCCGTGTTCATCATGGCTTCCATGTTGCGGAAAAACTCTTCAGAAATTGCCTCTGAGAGATTTAAGGCAATTTCTGACCGATAAGCCAACTGGGTGGATTGATTATCCGAGATTGCTATATCTATCAATATCCCGGCTATCCCCGCGAGTATGCTAAGGATTAGCACCACCACATAAAAGAGGCTTCCCCGGTTCTTATTCACTTTCCTCTGCACTTTCCTCTTCCCACTTGGGAGCTGCCCATTCAGTCCCCGCCTTCTGCCTGGAATAGCTCTGGTACTCCGTTCCACCCATGGCGGCCTGAAGAAGTTTTTTATAGTGTTGGCTGTACTCCTTAGCCTTTTGAAGATTTCCTTTTTTCTGGTGAGTTTCCAGTAAGAAAAAGGCTAGTTCCAGCTTTCGGCGATGATCTTTGCGTGGCACTTCATCAAAAAGTTCTTCCGCGTAAAAAATTAAGTCTATGTCTTCTCGGTATTTAAGCCTGCGGCGAAAATCTTCCCACTTTTCACCGAAGGTTCGAACGTAAGAAGGTTCCAAACTCTTTTGATCCGCGGGTTTAGCAGGTGGTTCAATTTCTTCGGATATGGATTCGGAAGTAGGGGTTATCGACTCTCGTTGGGGAGGAGGAGGGTTGGTGCAACAGCCTTGCAGGCAGAAGGCGGCCAGAACAAGTACTGCCAAACGCTTAGACATTGGGGTTATTATATACCCAAATTAGAGTATTTTGCCCGGATTCCCGGACAAAACAAAATCTTAAGATTCCTGAACTCATCTGCGATTGAGCCATCTTGCATATGAAACTGCAAACAGGTATACCTAATGCCTTAAGGTCCAGCAGGGAAGAACCATTAGCTGGAGTCTCCTTGGATTCCAGTTGACAGCATTTAGGTACCCTCCTAGAATTTGGACACCTTTGAGAAAACAATTATGTCTACTCGTTTCATTCTTTTATACCTGCTTCTCCTGCCGATACAGTTTTGTGATCCCCATGAATTGTTTCTTGAGGCCTACGAAAATTATACTAAGTCTCAATTCGAAATGGCAGTACCCTTACTTGAGAAAAGTGTTCTCGAAGATCCTAATTTTTCAGAAGCTTATTTCCTTCTTTCACGTGTTTTTTTCAAAATGGGCAGTCCCCGCCGGGCCATCCAGACTTTTAAGCGGGGACAGGCGTTGAAGCGTAGAATTCTGGAGAATAGGAGACATCTTCAGAGCGAAACTTCACTTGAGGTTAAGACGGGACTCGATTCCATCCCGTTCCTTGCCGTTAAAAAAATCCAAGAGGCCAGAAAATCCTATTACAAGGGAAAAGTATCGCTTAAGCAGGGAAAGTGGTATGAAGCCATCGAACATTTTCAGCGATCCTCAGAACTTGATTCAGAACAGCCCCGCTATCTAAATGCCCTGGGATTCGCACTGCTCGATATCCACGATCTCTATTCAGCAGAAGAGGTATTGAAAGAGTCTCTCAAAAGGGATCCCTTTCAAAGGGATATCTACGAAAAGATTATTCGAGTCGCCGAAGAGTTGAAAAATTTTGACCGGGGGAAGGCTTGGTGCCTATTGGGAAGAAGACATTTCCCATCGGATTCCTATTTTAAGGACCGTTATCTCTACTTCGATCACCTCTTGCGTCTCACCTCGGATGCCCATGTCAAAGAAAACGAGTAAGTACCCCGGTACCTACGCATTCAACTCCAAAGCAAAGCATGATTTCTCTATTCTGGAGACAGTCGAGGCTGGCATCGTCCTACAGGGAACGGAAGCAAAAGCCATTAAATCTGGTGGCAAGGTTCAGTTCGCGGATGCTCACGTTCGAGATATAGGCGGTGAAATGTACCTCATCAATTGCTATATCGCGCCCTATTCCCACGGGACCCATCAGAATCATGAACCCACCAGGACGCGAAAATTGCTCCTACATCGAAAAGAAATACTACGCCTCTCCCAAAAAGTGAGGGAAAAGGGACTCACGCTCGTACCCCTTCGCTTTTATGCCAAGAAGGGCCTTATTAAGGTTGAAATCGGACTTGGAAAAGGCAAAAAGTCCTTTGAGAAGCGCGAAGATCACAAAACCAGAACCGTACAAAGAGATCTTCAAAGGAACTTTAAACAGAGCCAAATCAAAGTATAAGCCATCCCAGTTATGATCCTCCCTATTTTACTCATCACTACTCTTCTGCTCATATCAGATCTTCATTTTCCTACAATTTCAAAGCTTACCCATCATGTACTTCCCCTGGTTTCCATCGCCGCATTTGCAAGCTTCTTACTTGTCTTTTGGCTACGTTCATGGAAAAGTCTGCGATTTCTCCTTTGCCTTTCTACCGCAATAATTTTAGTCGGCGAACCCATACGCCTGCTATTCATACCCTATGTAGAAAATTCCGTTCTCAACTTGATCGGTTTCTCCCTTCTGACAGTCTTCCATTTCTTTTCCGCCCACTTCCCGGGCACAAAACTAAATGAGGAAATTAGAGCCAGAATGAGTATAGGCACATCACCCTTTGGTTTGTTCTCTAAGCTACTCCTTAGCAATCCATGGTTCTGGTTCCAGATTCTTCTGATCGGAGTCTGCGCCTCCTGTCTCTCCTCCTTTTTCCCTGGCACCGAGACCCAGGTACCGCTGGCAGCTAAATACCATCTCAATCACATGGGTATCTTTATCGTATTCTCAGCAAGTCTGAGCGTTTGCGGGAGGGAATTCTAATGAGACTTGAGGTCCGGGTAGATGGAAATAAGAAAGGGAACTTTGAGCTTCCTGCCTGGATTTTTGTTCGAAACATAGGGAAATTGATCTCCTTTCGACTGAAAGATGGGAAATCAAAATCGCTTCTAGTCTGCCGAAACACTTTCCTCAGAATCCGAAAAGGGACTGTGATCCAGGCACTGTCCAGGGCCGAACCGTCAAACGTGGAGCTCAAAAAGAAAATCACGGGCTCTCCCTTGCTTGGTGTTCTAAAAAGAAAGGTCTGTGAGCTCTCCGCCCTCGATCAGATGAGAGTTCTGGCAACTGCGCTTTTACTTTCAGATGTTGAAATTCTGCATTTCAAACTACCCTCCAGTATTTTTGCTGACCTGAAGCCTTCAACAGTGGAAGTCTTACTGCGGCACCTGAAAGCCTTTCAAGGCAGTGTTCTCTGGGAAGATTCCATAGAACAGTTTGAACCTTATTTCAGCAACAAGGTGGATCTCACCCCTACCAAGGAGCCCTCCGAAACTCCTTTGAAACTTGAAGACCTGGCCAGGTTTGAAACCTTGCCTTTTCACCCTTTTCGAGGAACGATCAACAAGTCAGATTCAGGATTAACACTTCTCATTGGTGACCATCATATTGAATTGGAAGCCGATGAGTATCCAACCATCCTCGGACTCGTCAACCACGAACTCATCGTGTGCCTTTCCGATGAAAGTTTTGAGTTTTTTCGCAAGGAGAAGAAAGGCTGCCTGAAGCTCCCAATTCTGCATCAAAACAAGTATGGGCTTAGCTATCACCAGATTTATGAGTTTGAAACCGTTCCCTTTTTGCATCGAGCAGAACGCCGCTCCCCAGTCCCGCACGTATTCGTGCGCCCATCCCTATCAAGGCTGTACTTGTTTCATCCCAAGTCCGGTGCAAGACTCTTTCCCCTGTGAGAAAGAATTTGGACAGGGTATTGAACAAATTCGCTCCTCGTATTGTCGAAGATATCGAACACGAACTACGACCCACTAACCACTATTCTCTTCAAACGGTATACTTATAGAATTGAAACCTGCGTTGTAGGCCCACCTTTGAGACGTTCATCATGAGACAGACTAAAGTCCAGTTTTTAAGCCCCCGTCGAGGTGTAGTGATTCCCATGATCATCGGGGTACTCACTATTCTGTTCATTTTGATTCTGGTCCTCTCCAGAGGCAGTGCCGATGTTTATAACCAAACCTCGCTGATCAATCACCGAACTCATGCACGTTTCATGGCCATAGCCGCCCTGGAAGAAATGCATGATATTGTCTGGAATTCAGTTTCTAATCCCATCAAAAGTGATAGCAATCGCCTGGAAATGCTTACCTCGATTGTCTCAGGAGGTGATTTCGAAATTGACCTGCATTCCAAACTCAAATATGCCCATAAAGTTGAGAGAAAACAGAAAAAGGTCACTAAAGAAAGAAAAAAGGCCACGTCGGCCATCCTGGAAGCTACCGCCCGATTTCATAATTTCCAATTGATCAAGTATTCCGTCCAGCAAAACATTTACGCTAACCCAACTACTTTCTACACTTCTCCTGATGGTGGGTCGGGAGGGAAGCCTGCGGCAGGACAACAGGGAACCCATCCCGATTTCTTTGGCTGGGTTACCTATAAAGTCAAAGCTCAGCACGGGATCGTGACCAAAACCGTCGAACAGACTCGACCCGTTAAAGTTGTCACTACTACTCCAATGGGTAAAGAATACGTGGTTTTCGAGATGGAGCCATCTCAAAACCAGAGTCTCAATGAAGGGCCTGGCTTTTTCGTCCAGGGCAATGACGAAGCCAGGATTCGCATCATCGGTCCATACCAGCTCGATGTGGAGGGTAAGAAGGACGGAAAGGCCCAGGGATGGATGGATCATCTCGATTCCGACGGGGGATACTCCTATCCCGATTGGGCAGGGGATAAATGGTACGATGACGCGATGATTCCCAAGCCCAAGGGAATTTCCACCTGCCCCTGGTTTGGTACCAACGGCGGTAGACCCAACCTGATCAGTGGAGGTACCGTAGCGGTGAGCCCCTATATACCACTACCGTGTTGCCCCCACCCCCTGGCTCTTCCTATCGATTATGTAGCTCAATTCATGAAACCTGACAGTCAGCAATGGATCGCGGGAGAAATCGACACAGGAGAGCAAAACTTTTCACTCTACGGCCCGGACGGAGATGTACTCTTTAAAGGACTTCTTTACCAGAATGGCGGAAAGTACGAAGAAGCACAGGGAATCACAGAAGACTGGGACCCTGATCCGGAAATGGAGATCCGTCACGAGGGAATGATCATAGGGAACTACAAAACCTACAGCACACAGGTCATTAAAGTTACCTTCCCCATAACAACAGTCTACGTAACCCTCTACTTTTGCGTTTACGCCTGGTTTGGAGGAGAGAAGGAACCCATTCAAGCAATTTATTCTCTCCGTGGGGATGAAGAACCGGAGACAGACTGGGCTGGTGTCATTATTGGGGGCCTGCTCGATGTAGCCGGTGGTTTGAGCATGGCAGGAAGTATGGCTGGAAAGACGGGAATCCAGGCGGTCGGCGCTGTGGCCGGGGGAATCGGAAAACAGCTCCTGGCTAAAAAGTTCTTAGGCGGAGCTACCACGGTGGGAGATGGGGACGCGATCAGTCCAGAATCCATTCCTAACGTTTTTCCAGAGGGTTTTCGGATGCTTCCCAGGGCTGCCGTGCGCCATTTTTCCACCCTGGAAGAGGCTATGTGGAAAAAGGATAAACTTCTACTCGACGGGATTTTCTGGGTGGATGACATGGTTGCTAAGAAGGACATCAGCTATATCGGCAAAGGCAGCCTGGCCATGCTGGGAGGCCCCTTTTCCACCGCAGGTGAATTCAAGAAGGTGGAACCAGAGATGGAAAATCGGGACTTTCTCAACATTTTTTACCTTAATATGGCCCAGGATCAAGGACTGAAAGTCTCTGCCCCTTATATGAAAGCCTCCGTCTACAGTCATACGTCCATTGATCCACAAGAACCAATGGTGCTGATCGGAAACCTGATGACTGGCACGATTCGGAAAGCTGAGATGACAGATGATCTGGTTGTCACTTATTGGAATGAAAAACTTAACGATATTAGCGAGGAAGATTATCAAAAGGATTTTAGAGTGGTTTCCATGAGCCCCAAGATCGAGGCCTATTCGGAGGTATCCTTCCAGCTTTCCCAGGGAACCGGCGATGATGGGATCCAATTAATCGTACCTACTATCGGAGAATGAGGACGACAAGGTGAAATCGGATCGAGTGATATGGATCACATTTTTTTTAATCCTCGCGGTGGTCCTATTTCTTCTCTTCCTGGTATTTGGAAAGAAACCCGAAGGTCCTTCCATTGATCCAACCTCCACTCCTGACTTCAGTGAACTGGGGGACTTTGAAGAAGACGATATCTCGCGTCCACGCCAATATCAAAGGAGGATCAATATCCAGGGAAGTGCAAGATCCACAATTAAGGATGATCCCGAAGATGAACCAGAAACACGAAGAAGAACAGCAAGGTCCCTGGCAACTGGAGCGGGAAGTACAAAACGTTCAAAGAGATCCAAACAATTTGATTCCATATTGGCTAAATACACCTCTAGGTCCGGTCCTCTCCCCCTGAACGTAAAACAGGATAAGCTTCGCAAGAGGCTGGCGGAGAAGGGTTTTAAAAGTAATGAATATATAGAGATGAGAGTCATGTCATTAGATCGAAAGCCAGCGGAGGAGGCAATTCGGACAGCCGCGAAACTTGTACTGGCGGATCGAGATGGAGAGGCTCTGGAATTACTCAAAGAGCAGCTAGCCAATACCGACCCACAAAATCTTGTAGTCCGGGGACTGCTGGTACAAACCATCCTTGGTTTCGCCCTGGATCGAGGGTATCCGGACACAGCTATGAACTTCACCCGCCAACTCACTGCAATTAAATCCCGTGTAAACGAAATCAAAATGGGTACGATTTTGATGAATAGCCCCATAGGAAGGGAAAACCTGGAGTCCGAGCGTGATGCGATCAACAAATGGCAAGGCAATCCTGAAGCCCTGACAGGTGGAATTGAATACTTGCGAGACAATAACGGGTATCCCCCTGAAGTCTGGAGAATGATCAAAGGTGCAGGGGTAAATACATCGAGACAATTCTCGGACCCCAACGCTCGAAAGGTGGTTCCTTCAGCTTTCAAGGATCTGGAAGACAGAGTAAGCCGAAATTGGGCTAAACCAAAGGAGTGATCAATGGCATCAATCTCTAACAAATCCAAAGGATTTACGCTCATCGAGATTGTCATTGTGATGGGAATTCTCGCCCTTGCCATAATTCCTATCTACCAGAACATCATTCAAACCAGGGTTACAGTTACCAAGGCTCGTTTTTCCTACATCGCGCTACAGTTGGCCAGGGAGAAAATGGAGGAAATGATGTCTATCCCTTACGATGATGTTAAGTCTCATCCATGGCGGCCCATCTCGGGACCAGTAGTTAGCGAGGACCTACTCCAGCATTCTCCCCGCGGAGGAAAAGGGAAAACCTCTGCCACCCTGGGCCGCACTCTTGCAGGAGGATTCGGCGGAGGCAATCGAATTGTCCCGGGGGCCGCGGGACAGTCAGTCATCGATCCCAGTGTTCAGGTCGGGGAGGGTGATTATCCAGCCCAATACCAGCGCTTTGAAGTGCGCACAGCGGTAAGCAAAAAGGGAAAGCGCTTCAAGAGGGTGGAAGTAGATGTTCGTTGGTATGAAAAGGGAGAAAAGGACGTTCGACAGAATCGTTATCTCTATAGTCTGAGCAGCCTTGTTGCCAACCATCACCTGGCGGCTTATAAGTAAGGAATGCCTATGATAGCAATAAAAGGGAAACGCGGAGTTACATTGATCGAACTCCTGGTAATCTCAGCTCTCTTGATTCTGATTATCGGGAAGTTGGTTGATATTGGAATGTCAGGGTCCCGGATGATGGATGAGACCTCAAAGCTCATTCAATTACAAAACGGTATTCGATCAGTCCTGGAGAACATGGTTCAGGATGTAAACGCATCCGTAGTCTTCCTGGCTCCAAAAAACCAGCAACTCACCCTGGCCCGCTACCTCGGCCCGGTGAACGACGATCTCTTACTTCTTAACATGTCTACTACAAACCCAGCCTTTCCCTACTACATCACTGGAGCTCAGACCACCATCAAACAGGAAGTTCTCTTTGTGGAGTACCAGTTTCATGATCCAGCTACCGGTGAGGTGGGAGTAAAATTTCTCTCCAATCAACCGGGGGCAATTTCAAGAATTGCCAAAAAGGGTGTCCTTGATTCCTTTGACTCCCCAGAGGGAGTTCCCTATATGATCGATAAATTCAATGTGAATACCGAAGCTTTGACCCTGGTTCAAAAGAGGGTTCTGGCTAAGAAGGTCACCTACTTCAATATGGACTATTACGGGTATGATGAGCTCAGTGGACAGTTGAGAACCATAGGTGAACTGGGAGGTGAAGACTCGGTAGCATCAAAGGTCTCCATGATGGCGGTCCACCTTGTTGCAGAAGATCCCTACGCCCAGTCGAATCGCCGAACCCCGGCAATGGAAATCTATACTAAAATCTGGTCTTTCCGACAAATTATGGAGAATAAATATCCGGAGTACTTCGGGCATATGGATCGAGATTTGAGGTTCTAAATGAATTCACGGGGTTTAGCCGTTCCCCTGGCACTTCTCACTCTGATCATATTCTTCATTCTGGTTCTAGTTCTATCCAGAGCGGGTTCAGATACCTATATACAGACGGCTCGTGTCAATTACTCCATGCATGCTCGTTTCTTTTCCTTCGCGGTAATTGAGGAAGCTACCACCCTTGTTCATGAAAGAATCTCGGATCCCACTGCGGTAAATATCTGGAAGGAGAAGCTTATTGAAAGCGCTTTTTCGGGAGCGGACCTTGAAGAAGACATCACCGATGAACTTCGGATTCTGGAGTTATTGTATTCCTCATCTTTTAAAGATCCCAATGATTCGGGCGGCTTTCAAGGTGGAAAAAGAGTGTTTGATCACGCCAAGCAGAAACTGCTGGCGAAGGCTAAAGTAAAACTTATCGAAGCTAGAGTCCTCTTCCATAATTTAAAACCCATTAAGTTTGACTCGCAAAATCCAAGTGTCTATCACGATCCGAGAAGATATTACCGCGACCGACTTGGGATTCAACCACCGCTGCCTCCGGTGGGTGATTTTTTTGGCTTTTGTACCATTTCCTCTAAGGTTCAGTTTGGAGAAGTAGAACGAACCCTGGCGATTACACGTGACATCAAGATCAGCAATAACGAACCCATCGGTCGCAATTATGCCCTATTTTCTTTTGGCGTTCCTGATCCCACGCATGCCAAGAGGGACCTGAATACACCCGGAGAACTGGTAGTGGATGCCAAGGGTGTGGGAAGGGTGCGCGTGGTAGGTCCATACTACATCGACGTGGAAGGATTCCCTGACGGGACCGGTTCAAATCCGCAAGGACATTCTTACCCGGGAGGAGACTGGGATGATTACTCTTTCATACCGTCTCCACGGGGAATTACAGTCAATGGGTTTCTCTTTAATTCCGGAGGTGTGGATCGTCCAGAGAAAAGCAGCGGCAGCTCAGGAGTTTCCATGGGTATAGGCTCTACTGGGGGATTAAGCTTTGTAATGTCTGGTGATCCTGGATACAAAGCACTGCCAGAGGTACAGAACTACTGGGCCGCCTCCGTCCCACTCGGAAAGCAAACCTTTTCTATCACAGGCCTGAGGGATGGCCCTTTTCAACAATGGCGGGGCTTGATTTTCTCTAACTCCGCTCCGAACCAGAGCCCTTCAGGAGATTTCAACGGCTTAGAGACACTAGCTGGGGATAATGAAGCCCGTATTGAAGGAAACCTGCTTGGAAACTACAACCAGATGAATTTTACGAAACGACACTTCTGTGTGAGCCTGGGTACTATTATCGATGCCTTCACTTCTGTGGGAGGCGCGCTGGGCGGACTGTTTGGCGGAGGTGAAGCTGGCGCTGGCGATGCAGGCGGACTCATCACCGGAGAAACCTCAGGAGGACCAGGGGGAACCGGAGGAGCCACAGCTGGTGGAACTACTTCGGGGGGTACTACATCTGGAGGTACTACTTCTGGAGGTACTCCGGAGGGAAGAAATACCCTGATTCCCAGGGATCAGGACCCCTACCCTGCGGAAACCCCCGCCGTGCTAGACCAGGAATTTCTGCGCTTAGCGGGTAACCTCTGTTCTCTCCATCGAGCTGGTAATCGCGAAAGCGGTCTGGAGTTCTTTCGATTTGGTTCGAGATCACCCTGGTTTGAATCGATTCCGGAAATCATCCAACTCTCTAAAACTATTCTATGTTCGGCTTTTTCCAAGACTTTACCCTGGATTCATACGCTGGAAAAAATTCCCTTACCCCGCATAGCGGATGCAGATGGGGGGACTGATTCAGGAGGCTCCACCGCTGGTGGAGGGGATGGCTCAACAGGTGGTACGGCTACAGCGGGGGGCAGTGGAACAGCTACAGCGGGTGCGGCAACCGCCGGAGGCAGCGGCACAGCAGGCGGAAGCGGTACTGCGGGAGGCAGTGCCACAGCAGGAGGAAGTGGTACTTCAGGCGAAAGCGGTGGAGCAGCAAGTGACTTTCTGGGAGGACTGGGAACCTTTGCCAAGGATGCAGTTCAGATCTGTACGCATTTCTATGAGGTGGATAAAAAGGGAACTGTACCTTATTACTACTCTTTGCACGCACCTTACTCCAGCAAGGTTAATAAATTTGAAGCCTTCATGGGAATTCTCAATGATGTAATGGGTTCAGTGGGTTCCTCAGGAGCAGGAAAGGAAGGCGGGTTTGCGAACGCAATTGGTGAAAGCTTCAAGAATATGGAACAAACCGCAAAGAATGCGGCTATGGGGCAAAATCGCTTAAAGGGTAAGCTGGGTACTGAAGATGCCGCATGGGCGCCAGATGTATTTGGAGTTCTACCCTCAAATTTTAAACCCATGGCGAGGACTTGTTCTCGCCGCTATGCGGACCTTGAAGAACATTTCAAACTGACCACAGGTCAAAAGCGCTCCTCTGAGCTATACATGGATGGGAACATCTGGGTTGATGAAATGGTGGCGGAGCAAGATATCCGCTACTTTGGAAACGCCACCCTATTTTCCGCTTACACTCCTGGGTCACTTTTGTACCTCGCCAGTAAAGACGCCAGCCTGGGTAATGTTGAGCCGGGAAGACAGGAAGATCACCTCAACATTTTTTACCGTAATGTGAAAAACGCTCTTGCCGGCGGAGGGATGCTGGAACTAAATGGAGACGTGACTGCCAGCGTTTATTCCTTTCAGGGCGTAAAACCCTCAGGTACAGCAAAGATCCAGGGAAATCTATCGGTAGAGCTCTTCAATAAGGCCCAATTTGGCGAAGGAAATCATCTCCTGGTTTACTACAATCCTGAATATCAATCTGAGAATAAGAAACTTGCCCAGTGGTTCAGCATTTCCATAAGTCCCAAAATTTCTGGTATGGGGTCCTCTTTAAGAGGAACTGCGGATGGTCCCGGAGATGACGGCATAGGTGTAATTGTAGACAGTATTGGAGAGTGAAAGAATGGGGCAGTCGGAAAAAGTCTTCCTGGCGATTCTAATGGCCACCGGGTTGGTGTTTTTCTATATTTTATCCCTCTTTTTCCAGGTACCCAAAGCCGCACCAGGCCCTCCCGACACTATGGCTGGAATTGAAGAACTAGATGAATTCGAAGATTCCGACGGCAAAAAAAAGAAGTATTCGTTTACTCGGACTCAAAGGCTGAAACCCCTTGGCCGCGACCAGGGATCCTTTGATGAAGACAGCTTTCGTCCTCGCCAAAAAACACCCCAGGCGCCCATTTCCCAACGGATCAAGGGTTCTCGTTCTAGAATTCAAATGCCCCTGGAACAGAGACAAAAACAGCTGAGGGAAAATCTCTTGGGAAGAGGGTACTCCAGCCCAAGATTTCTTCGTTACCAGGTCCTGGGCCTGGACAACAATGTCTATAAAGAAGCAAAAGCGACAGTGAGTCGTCTCATTGAGCAGGGACAGTTTAAAGATGCCCTTGACCAGCTGGACGGGATTCTCTATGAGGTAGACGCTGAAAATCTACAAGTTCGCAGCGGTGTTTTGGAAAAAGCTATTGAGGTTTCTCTCATGTCAGGTGACCTTCAAGCCTTTGAGAGATATTCAAGTGAGTACCATCAGGTTTTAGACGAGACTCTTGATATTTTCCGGACCAGTAGATTGATGGACTTTCACGCCTCCCGCGAAAGAATTTATGAATTGCAAAAGGCTATTCAAACGGGCAAAAAAGGAAGTATGCTTCAGTTCCTCAGGGCACTAAAGTCAGGTAAAGCCACTCCTCTAGAAATTGTCACTGGATTAAAGGTCGTCACGAGAATGGGAAACAATTCTTCTGATTCAAAACTCAAAGTTTCAGATCGAGACCTGAATGAAGCTACAGATAATGCAATGTCATTGTTTAAGAATTTCAAGTGAGCCAAAATCTCGTAAGGATTTAATGGATCTTGGTACAACATTCCTCTTCTTCTTTTTGAGATCCTCTTTCTTGAATCAGGATAGACAATTCTTTACATTATTGTGCCATTCCTGTTACTATCCAGCTGGCTTTCACTCTGGGGAGTCGTCAAGTGGTAAGACACATGGTTTTGGTCCATGCATTCGTGGGTTCGAATCCTACCTCCCCAGCTCTTTTCTCTGTGCCAATCAATGAGAATTTGCCTCTTTCTTTTCTTCATAACACTGTCGCAGGCGCAGAATCGAATTCCTCTCCTCGGCTCTGAGACCTTTGCCTCCGTTTGGGGTTCCAAGCTGGAGGGTGCCTACCGTAATCTAAAGTCTCAGGATTTCATCGCTGCCAAGCAAAAGCTGCATGATTTACTAGAGTCACCGCACCGTCCAGCGGTCTTGTACTACATGGCCCAGGTTTACCTTGAGCTCGATCAGATTGATAGAGCATTTGAGTTTCTTGGTCTCCTACAGAAAGAAGAAGGCTTCCCCAGGGCCATAAGACATTGCAAGGCTTCCTACAATGTTGCCCTGGGACGCTATTTTTTGCGACGTAGAAAATGGGCTCAGGCCAGTACACTGTTCGAAGGCGCTTTGAAGGAGGATCCCGATCCGCGAATTCGAACGGCGATCTCAGAGATCTATCTGGATCGAGTAAAATTCATGCGAAAAGGGAAAGATCTGGATCGAAAACTGCGACTCTTGACCCGCTCTCATAAACTAAATCCCAACCATGAGCTGACCCTGCAGGAACTTTCGTCTTACTACCTTGAGGACAATCAATTCAATCAGGCTGAAAAGTACCTGGAAACCCTGGCGCATCGATTTCCAAATCGCGATCGTCTTTATCAGCTTTCAATTTTATATACCTATACTGATAGAATTCGAGATTCAATGAAAATCCTGACCCGGTTGAAAGCTGAGTATCCTGAGGATCCGGAAGTTCTTGAAAAGTTTTTACAGGTACGCCAGTTTCTGACCCTGCAGGGAGATGAGACGGGAGAACTTTTACCCTCCGATTCACCCACAGAAGATCCCTCTTCACAAGAAACTGAAGAAGACAGCCCCCAGGGAAAACTTCAGGAAATGTACCTGGCTGGTGACTGGATGAAAGCGAGAAGTTACCTTTCTCGTCTTCGCCAGGAACAGCCGGACGAATGGAAGTGGGTAGCGGAAACCATTCAATTCTATCTTCTCCAGAAAAAGCAGAATCAGGCCATTGAATTTCTTAAAGCACAGATCCCAATTTTTGGAGACACCTTTGAATTTAAACTGCAGTATTCACAAGTCCTGCAGGAGATTGACTCAAACCAGGCCTTGGAGTTTGTTTCACAGGAAATTAATGCCAATCTATATTCCAAGACGCAGGTCAACCGTCTGCGTGAGATTCAAGGTAAGCAGTATTTAAAGATGGGTAGATTGGAAACCGCCAGAGAAATTTTTGAAGAACTCTTGTTAACTAAAGGTCCTAGAATTCATATTTCTCAGTTTTACCTGGGCGTATACTATAGTCAGAAGAAATATTTTCAAAAGGCGTTGGAGTATTTTCAAACAGCCAACCAGTCCTCTCCATCAAATCCAAAATATCTCCTGGCCCTGGCTACAACATTTCGCCAGCTTGGACTTCAGTCAAGGGCAAGCGAATATGTAAAACGACTAAAAAAGGATTTCCCAGATTCCAAATATACAGGCTACGCTCGTCAAATTTTCCAATCTGACGCCCCTGATAAGGATCTCAAAGAGGGATCAGTGACAGAGACTGAGAGTGCTGTATCCGCCTACTGGAGAACTTTTAGGTTTCTCAATGACAATCCAGATCAGGAAAAGGTTGAGGATATGATTCCCCTGCTCAAAGCCACCAGGCAGTGGGATTTCTTAACTCAAGTATTAGAGTCATATCTAAAGGAAAACCCCAATCGACCTTCACTTGAGAAAGAACTCGAATCTTTATATGCCAATTACGCAAATTTGGACTTTGAATATTCGATGAGATCTCTGGCTTCCATCAAGGAAATTTCTGATTTACGTGTGCAGAAACGTCATTCTGAGATCCTCAAGTTTTACAAATCCCTGCCTTCGGCAGTAAGCCTGGCTCCTAAACTGCAGCTTGAGTTCGTCCGCTCCTTTCTCGATATGAAGGAATATGAACTAGCCCAAAAACTCCTCTCAAGACTATTGGTAGAAGGTCAGGAAATCATTGAATACCACTCCTTGATGGGGTACTCCTTCTTCATGCAGAAGCGTTTTGATGACGCGTTGAACTCTTATTACCAGGCCCTGAGTCTAGAGCCCTCTAATGTGGCCCTGCTTTTCAAGTTGGCCGAACTCCTGAAAACCACGGGGCAGACTCAAAAAGCTCGCCTCGTCTACCAGGAAATTATTAAGCTCAATGTTGATGACAAATCAGTTCAAGATGCTCGTTTTTTCTACCGGCAGTTGGAAACCATCCCCAATTCTCCAGGACGTGGTTAAGGTTTATGCATCTAGATTTTTGTGTAGTTGGGCTGGGCAACCCTGGACAGCAATATGAAAACACGAGACATAACGCGGGTTTTTTGGCTTTGGATTACATCAGAACCCAGTGGGGATTCAACCAGTATTCTCAAAATAAATACCACCAGGCGGCGGAATCTTCAGGTGACCTGGGGAGCCATAGAATCCTGCTGCTAAAACCCCAGACCTATATGAACCTTTCCGGCAACTCACTCGTGAAGCTTAAATCCCAACTCTCCTCTTCTCAATTTATTATCTTATATGATGATTTCGATCTTCCGCTGGGCTCGATGCGCATAAAATCGAAAGGCTCTGCCGGAACTCATAATGGAATGAAGTCCATTTTATCTCAGCTTCATTCAAAGGATGTCCCCCGAATTCGTATTGGGATCCATCCCCAGCATCCGCTAGCCGACGCTACGAAATTCGTTCTTAATCCTTTTACGAGATCAGAGTGGGAGTGTTTAGAGCCAGTATTTTCCAATATTATGAAGTCCCTTGAATATGTCTTCACGGGCTCACTCGAAAGGGCTGCCAGAGAATTCAACCGTAAAGCGCTCTGATAACGGTTTCACGTTATTGTAGAGAGTATGCCTTAATGCTATACTTGGCGGTGCCTGCCCTATAAGGGCTGGCCAATGGAAATAGTTAAAATGGACCGACCTGCAGTAGAAGACAAACTAAACGAAGAATTGAATGTAGACGCCGAAGTGGACGTTGACTCCGAAGCGGATGTTGACCCCGGTGCTGATGAGGTAGCTCCTGAGCTAGCTGAAACTCAAGCCCCTTTCGATGTCAAAGAGCTTTCTGACGAAGACAAGGAGGACCTGCGCCTCTGGGAACAATACAAGAATCATGGCGATCCCAAAATGCGGGACCAACTGATTCTTAAGTATAGTCCTTTCGTGAAATATGTAGCCGGACGAATGGCGGTGAATCTTCCTTCAAATGTGGAGTATGAGGATCTCGTAAGTTATGGGGTCTTTGGACTCATGGACGCCATTGAGAAATATGATCCTCAGCGGGCTGTCCAGTTCAAAACTTATGCTAAAACCCGAATCCGAGGCGCTATTCTCGATGAATTGCGAGTTCTTGACTGGACCCCTCGCTCGGTACGTCAAAAGGCCAAGAGACTTGAAAAAGCCTATGCCGAATTGGAATCGGATTTAGGTCGCGAAGTTACTGATGAAGAGGTGGCCAAGCATCTGGAAATGGGGATGGATGAGTTTAAGAAACTGCTTGAAGAAACAAGACAGTCTCTTGTCCTTTCACTCGACGAATCAGATCCCGGGAATGAAAACAGTGCTCAGAGCCGACTTGATTTCTTTGAAGATTTGAATACCCCTACTCCTGAACAACGGGTGGGCACCAAGGAAATAAAGAAAATTCTGGCGGAGTCGATCAACAAACTCTCCGATCGAGAGAGGCTCGTTGTGACCTTGTATTATTTTGAAGAGCTTACTTCTAAAGAAATTGGAAGTATTTTGGGAGTATCAGATTCTCGTGTTTCTCAACTCCATACCAAGGCTATTCTAAGGCTACGAGGGCGTTTGAGTAAGAATAAAAAGCTATTACTTGAAGAGTAAGTAGCTAATTCCCCATACAAATTTCACGGAATTTGGACATTTCCGTCAGGATTCGTTCAAAAATGGCCCCCAAAGATCAATTGCCACCTGCTCCATTCCGATACATAATATAGATAGGGGATAAATTTTTCCCATTTTTCGATAGGCAGGAAAAGCTAATGACTATTACTCCGCTCGACATACAGACCTCTGTCAGCGGCTCTCAATCAGTTTCGGAGGCCCGGGGAAAAGAACAGGCAACCGAAAATATTCGGCAAAACAACCCGCAGGGCGAGATCAAGGATATGGAGAAGAAAAACCTTGAAGAGGTCAACAAATATGACCCGGACCAGGGAATCAATCCAGATGAAGAAAGGGAAAAACAAGAAGCCGAAGCAAAGAGGAAAGAAGAAGAAGAAGAAGAAGCAAAGAGGAAGAAAAACAGCAAACCCTTATCGGATGGAATCAGGGGACTAAAACTTGATTTTAAAGCCTAATTCAAGTGAAAATTCAGATACTACTTTGCATCTGGGCTATCTCTATTTTCTCTTTATTGCCCAGGAAAGCGTAATTGGCGGCTGTCTAATCGTGGACAGGGACGGATTTCCCCAGGATTTTCGCTATTCTCTGGCAACTCACCCGGAACCACTGCAAAAAGCGCTCTATGGCCAATGCCTTCAGCCCTATCTCATTGAATCCATGACAACCTCATTAGTGAGTGAATTGGTCTGTACCCCATCACTTTTCTTGACCAATTACAGATACTCTTATTCCCCGGAATCCATGCCCTTTCCAATCTTCTACCTCGATCTTTCCGATCCTGAGCAACGTAAAACCTTGGCACTAAATGAAATGCCCCTCGAACCGCCTGCTGCTAATTACACAGACGAGATCAAGTTTTCCTCCGAAGAGCCCTTCGCACGGCTCGAGGAAGCACTGACACTTCTGCGTGAGGATAAGAGTGAATCCTGATCAAGAAGTTGCCTCCGGCATTTACGGCATACGGACCCGCACGCTGAAAACTGGGAATCTTAAGCTCAATCCAAAGAGTATCAGCATCGCCATAAAACTACCGATTAACTCCATTTCTCCAGAAACTCCTGCACTTTTAAACAAAATAGAGAATCCCGACTGTCTCCCTCTTGGAGTTTCCTGTAGAAAACCTCTGGGTCCTCTTAATGTTAAAGCCCAAACCTCTACTGTAGAGGATCCATACCAAAGAGAATTTCACCCTTGGATTCAAAGGGAGCTTGAGGTATTCTTCCCCATCCCAAAGTCAGATCCCAATGCAGACTCCGAAACACTCATTGCAGGAATAAGAGATAAGTTTCCAGCTATTCACCCCAGGGACATCCATATTCTACAAGTCTATCCACGCTTTCCCTTAGGACGTATCTGCAGGGAAAAAATTGATGATAAGAATCTCTATGCAACATTTGAGCTTCCGGGAAGACCAACAAAAGTAGTTACCAGAGTTTATTTTCTGGATCGAAAGATCCGAAAGATACTGAATACGGATATTTCAATTTAAGGTTGAATCAAGCCCCAGCAACTCAAGGGAGCAAAAGAAACATTTCCCAAAATTCATAGTTTTACCGAAATCTTCGATACCTCTATGACTTTGCTTTGGAAAAGCTTAAAAAGCCGGGTATAATGAACCGATACAGAGAAGTATGAACAAAAAACCACTATTTTTCCTGTTTTTTGTATCATTGGTGATATTCTTTCTTTTCTTTCAGGATACCGGAGGAAGCAAAAAGGTTCCTCTACTCCTGAAAAGTCCGGAGGATGTACGCCAAAATCGGCTACGTAGCGTAGAAAGTGTTTCTGAGAAGGAACATGTCCTTAGTCTGGTCTTTCGATTTCGCAAAGACGCATCCTATGAAATTCAATATGATCCGCAAGAGTCCAGACTTGTCCTATACCTTTACAATATCTCCAAAAGGAGTTTTAAGCGATTTCTCAAAATGGAAAAGGAATACTTTGAGAAAATCCTCCTTTCCTATTCTAAAGATCATGTTTATAGGATCATTTTCCAACTAAAGAAACACATTATTCCTCTACCCTACGCCTCGAGAGGCAGAACCAATCCCCTGAGACTTTCCTTTTCTCGAGAGCATAGAGATAAAGAGACCTTTAAGAAAATTCCAAAGGTTGAGCTGAAGTTCTCGCCTACTCTCTCCCACCTTTCTAAAAATTACCGCAAGCCAACGGTTCCACGAGTTCAAAAATATTTGACGCAGGTCAGGGTTGTGGACTTCAGGCAAGAGGCGATTGAACCTGGAATTCAGCACTTTAACTTCCGTACAGCACACCCGGTAAATGATGCTTATGGATTTAAGATCAATCGTTCCCACCTGGATGAAAGATTCACGATTGCCCTGGGTAAGGAACAGCTTCTTGGTGTAGATACCTTGAGTAGCATGTCCAGAGCTAACCAGGCCCTGGTAGGTATAAACGGATCCTATTTTATGTCCAATGGCGATCCTATAGGACTACTCATTCGAGACTTCCGACTCTTGAGCGCTCCAGTTTTACTTCGTTCTTGTTTCGGAATATTGGACAACGGCAAGGCATTCATCGGACGGCCTGAATTTCAAGGTGAAATCGTCACAGAACATGGGATTCTGAAACTCGAAGGTCTCAACCAGGTTTCACGCTCCAATGCCACTCTACTGTTTACACCGGAGTTCGGCCTGAGGACCCCTGTACAATCGGGCACCCTACAGGTCTCCATCAAAAATAATGAAATTGTAAAAATAAGCCGGGATTCTCTAACGATTCCCCGAGATGGCTTCATCATCAGAGTCTCACCTTCTCGATTCCCCTGGATCACGATGCTGCAGACTTTTTCACGGGTGGTTCTTTCCTACGGACTTACTCCCCCCTGGACAAGGATGAAACACGGCCTGGGAGGAGGACCAAGACTGCTGGAATCGGGTCGGTTCACCCTTGAAGATCCAGAACATTTTAAAAAGAACTTTCTATCAACGAGGGCCCCTCGCTCAGCGGTGGGGATTGACGAACTTGGAAACGTAATCTTTTTAGTTGTGGATGGCCGCCGCGAAGATTCACCCGGACTGAACATTCGGGAATTGGCAGAAGTCATGAAACGAATTGGTTCCCATCATGCTCTCAACCTTGATGGAGGGGGATCCAGTACGCTTTATTTCGATGGAAAAATCCTCAATAGACCCTCGGATGGCTCCGAAAGAAAGCTCTCCAATGCTCTTCTTGTTCTAAGACGATAAGCTCAATCGAACATTTCTCAAGTACTCAATAGAGCTTTTGTTGTGCGAATGAAAAATCCAAAGAATTACTCCAGCGAGTAGGTTATCCCTCAAATCTGGCACGGCGATAATCAAATCAAGTAGCCCCCTCCAAAGAAGGGGGTTTTGCCTGATACAAATAATGCCAATGAGTATTCTATATCGCACCTTCCAGGTTCCCGGCGCATATATTCTCCGGGCAATCAATAGTTTTGGAGAAGTTACGATTCTTTCTATCCAAAGCTTTTATTGGATGTTCAAGGGAAAGGTTTTTTCACCCCACTTCATGCAGACACTCAACGTTGTGGGAGTTCAGTCACTACCACTAATCTCCTTTACTGCACTTTTCTCCGGAATGGTTCTGGTTGTTCAAGTAGGAAATCAGTTTATGGAACTGGGAGCTGAAACTTACATAGGCGGCGTGGTTGGACTTTCACTTACCAGGGAACTATCCCCCCTGATGGTATCTATCATTCTCGCGGCAAGAATCGGAAGCTCAATGGCCGCAGAATTAGGAACCATGAAAGTGACTGAGCAAATTGACGCACTGGAAGTTATGGCGACTAATCCAGTTCACTTCCTTGTGGTGCCGAGAATTCTGGCCTGCATGTTCTTCACTCCTGTTCTGGTGATTTACTCGAACGTTGTTGGCATTCTGGGTGGCCTGGGGGTCGCTGTGTTTCAGATTGGCTGTAACTACCATTTGTTTGTGGAAAGCCTGGTCAACATGGTAGACATCAGCGATCTGATATCAGGACTTATCAAAAGTACTGCTTTTGGCTTTATCGTAGCTCTTGTTGGGTGTTACAAAGGCTTGAGTACCCGTGGGGGAGCTAAAGGGGTGGGATCAGCAACAACACAGTCAGTTGTGGTCATTATCACAAGTATTCTCGTGTTCAACTACTTCTTCTCTCTGGCATTTTTCGCATTTCTGAAACTAACGGACCGGATGTAAATGGAACCAGTCATACGACTTGAGAATGTCTATAAATCCTTCGGAGACAAGCATGTTCTCCAGGGTGTTTCTCTGGAAATTTACAAGGGAGAGACCTTTGTAATCCTGGGTCCAAGCGGATGCGGAAAGAGTGTAACCCTAAAAATAATCACTGGCCTTCTGGAGCCTGATGCTGGAGAAGTCTTTGTGGATGGCAGGGACATTCTCAGAATTAAAGAGCCTGAGCTCAATGAAATCCGAAGACAAATGGGAATGCTATTTCAAAATGCGGCCCTGTTTGATTCTCTAACCGTAGCCGAAAACGTGGGCTTTGGGTTGAATCAGATGGGAACTATGGACCCTGAAGAAATCGCTCGTCGTGTTTCCCGCAATCTAGAACTCGTAGGTCTAAGCGGAATCGAGGAAATAATGCCTTCAGAGCTCTCGGGTGGAATGAGGAAACGTGTTGGATTAGCTCGTGCAATAGCCCTACATCCACGCCTCATCATTTATGATGAACCCACCACTGGGCTGGATCCGATTGTAGCAACGGAGATCGATCAACTGGTGGTTAAACTGCAACGTGAGTTAAATGCCACCTCCGTGGTCATCACCCATGACTTAAATTCCGCGTTCAGGGTCGCTGACCGAATGGGGCTCCATTTTGACGGAAAAATCTGGGAAATTTCAGACCCAGACACCTTCCGAAACTCTAAGAATCCATTTGTCCAAAGATTCCTAAAGGGCGAACCTGAGATCAAGGATAATCATAGAATTTATGAATTTAAGGGACGATTCGTATGAGAAGGGATCATCTTGAACTAAAAGTCGGGATTGTTAGTTGTATTGCCTTGTTAATGACCGCTGCATTAATTCTTGTTGTCGAGGATTGGAATCTGTTCCAGGGTGACTATATTGTCAGGGTTGGGTTTCCTGACGCTGAACTTCTCCTTGAAGGCGCGAATGTAAATATGTCTGGTGTGAAAATTGGAAAGGTCAGCGCGATGTACATTAACTTGCGCCCCTCGGATCAGCAGAAGGTCATCATAGATCTACAGGTTTATAATGAACATCGAATTCCCGACGACGCCTCCTTTCAAATTACGAGTTCTGGATTCTTTGGTACTCATTACGTAAGAATTTCTCCTCCTACAAAAGTTCCAAAAAACGGATTCACTTTCATTGATCCAACCATTACCAGGATCTACCAGGGAAGCTCCACTACAAATATCGAACAGCTCCTGAATCGGGGGAGAGGTGCGCTAGAGCGTATTCAGTCCATCCTGGATCATGTCAATGATGTTGTAGGAAATGAAAATACTAAAAAGGACATTCATTCTATTGTGTCAAACTTCAGGAGCTCATCAGAGTCCTTCAGGGATGTACTTGGCGAATTGAAAACCGATTTTCATCTTGTTTCCCAGGATGTACTCGCTGTCACCTCTCATTTGAAAAAGATCATGAACCTGCGGGAGGGTCACATACTCAAGACCCTGGAAAGCGCGGAGGCAATTACGGCAAACCTCAGAGAAATCACGAGTAGTAATCGAGAACGAATTTCACACATCCTGAAGAAAATTGATTCTATCGCCAGTGGAATCGATGATGACGGTCAATTCAAAGAAGCCATGCAAAGAGTTCGGGAGAACTTTGTTCGGGTGAGTGAAAATGTGGTTGAAGTGACCGGTAGAGCACAAGATATCATTGAAAATCCAGCCCTTGAAACCAAGCTTCATGGCGCGATTGACTCCGCTACAAATGCTGCCAACGCACTCGCCGACATTAAGCATGATCTCTATTCTATAGACACACGATTCTCAACCAGGGCACTCTACAATCCCTCGGATGGAAACTTTGAAAGCAGTTTTTACCTGGATACGACATTTAAAAATAAGTATCTCTTAAAGATTGGTTTGGAGAACCGCGATCCGGAACCAGGAGTTACCCTTATCCATGGAGGAATTCACCGCTATGGCATGTCCTTTCGCGCTGGTCTGACTAGAGATAAATTTGGTCTTGGAATTGAAAAATCTCTGCTCGGAGATCGTCTTCAAATTGGTCTTGAGTCCTATGATCTCAACGACCCGGTCCACAGGATTTTCGCCCTGCTCAGAATGAACGATCATACTGCGTTTATGATGAAATGGGATGATTTGGAAAGTGCAAGTTCAGATTTCCGCATTGGACTCCATCACACATTCTGAAACCAGCTTCTTGTGGTGCTAGTGAGGTAAGTCGTGACTAAGTGTTTCCAGCCTTTCCTCTTTCCCATTCCCCCTTCCCTTGCTATAATCCCTTTGAATTGGAGAAGTAATACAAAAAACATACTTTATTGTTTTTTTTTGGCCGATTAGAGCTGTATTGATCCTCTTTAAGTTAATGTAGGAAGGTCCATGAGTTTTGCTCGATTTCTTTTTCTTTGCGTTACAATTTCACTGACCCTATCCCCGGTCTATTCCAAATCAGGAGAGAAAATCAGCTCCCTGCCCAAGAAAATCAGCCAGTCGGTTAGTCCCAAAATCTCCGACAGACCCGCACCGAAGGGTCCCCTCGTTACTGATATTCTCATCAATGGGAATCAAAACACTGCTAAGCAAATCATCTTAGTTTCGATAAACACCAGGGTCGGAGGCCACCTGGATGAAGAAACTTTAAAAAACGATGTCAAATCCATCTACAAGCTTGGATATTTTCAGTCTCCTCCAAAAGTTTTGACCGAGCGTTTCCGGGGAGGAGTCAGGCTTGTCTTCACAGTTGAGGAAAACCCCCTGGTGGAATCCATAACCCTGGAAGGGAATACACTCTTAGCCACCGAAGATCTTCTAAAAGAAATGACCACAAGTCCGGGTTCTGTTTTAAACATACGACAGCTCTATGAAGACCTATCCCTGATCTCATCTTTGTACCGCAAAAAAGGGTATATCTACTCCGGAATCTACAACCCTGGAAAGCAAGTCAATATTGAAGGCACTAAAATTCATATTAAGATTCATGAATCCCGCATCTCAAAAATTCTGGTGGAAGGAAACAAAAAAACCAGAGATTACGTGATCATGCGGGAACTTCTGATGGAAGAAGGACAAATCGTCCACCGGGATGGGGTTGGAGATTCCCTGAGAAACCTTAGGAATTTGGATTACTTTGAACTTGAACAGCCAGAAATCAACCTGGATCCTGAAACCGGTGATACAAACATCACCCTCCGTCTTAAAGACATCAAAACAGGTACAGCAAGCTTTGGTGGTGGATATAGTTCCGTGAATGGTTTTGTAGGATTCGTGGATGCTACCGAGCGCAATTTTCGCGGCAAGGGACAATCCTTAAGGGTCAAAACCCAGTTCGGGGGGGAACAGGCCTATGAATTGGCCTTTACCGAGCCCTACTGGAGAGGTAGGCGACAGGCACTTGGCGGCTCCATCTTTCGCACTATTGTTGATCGAGATCAAATTCGTCCCGAAAACCTGAATTCAAGATTTGAAGAACGAAGGGAGGGCTTTTCCATCTTCTCATCGTGGAGAAAACGAAAGGATGAAAGCACAACAGTCCGCTTCATAGACGAGAGAATCAAGACGAATGTCTTGGTTGGAGTTCCAGAGCTACTGCTTAATGACCATCAACAGACCATTGGAGTCACCTGGGTCAGAGATCTCAGGGATAATTTTCAGTACCCCACCAAAGGCCACCGACATAGTTTCACTTTTACCACCACCGGTGGGATCCTGGCAGGAGAGAATAATTTTAATAAATATTCTTATGACTTTAGAAAATATTGGGATACGAAGTTCATAAGGAAGAATACTCTGGCACTTCGCACTCGCCTGGGTATAGCTCAAGAGTTGTCTGGATTCATCCCTTTTATTGATTTATGGAGTATTGGCGGTTCCAATTCCATACGCGGCTACGAAGATCGAGAATTTGTCGGAAAGAAGATGTGGTATACCAATCTGGAATTTCGCTACAAGCTATCCGAGCAGTTTACAGCTGCACTCTTTACTGATGCGGGATCAGCCTGGGATAACTTTCAAGGTTTTGATCTGAAGTCTGCCTATGGTGTAGGCATTCGATTCAAAACTCCACTGGGCCCATTTCGGCTTGATTTCGCACGCGCAAGTGACCGAAAGAGCAACAAGATTCACTTTGGAATCGGAAGTATGTTCTAGTCTAAAACTTATCTCCTGAATTCATTTTTTAACTACCCAAGAGATCCTGGTGGGAACTAAATTCAAAATGTCATGCAGCGCGAAGTCAAACGATTCGAAAGTCGAGACCTACACAAGGATTTATCCGGGCTACCCCGGTTTCTTCAGGATTTGAGAGAACTTTCTCCAGCACCGGAGGAAACCTGTTTTCTAATCCAAAGAAACGGCTTTATTTCGCGTGTCACGAGTACACCCTTACAGGCCTGCCTTTCCATTCCCATCCACTCCCGTACTCACGGGACCGAACCCTATATTCTTTTCCTGCTGTACCCTAAGAGACTCCAGAGTATTCCGGTAAAATTAAATAGACTCCTGTGGAAATTTCATCTCGACGCAATCGTTGTTTTTTCTCTTGAGCCTGAATCCCCACTTCTTTTTCTCAACTTGAAGGCCGAGGAGTTCAGGCTAACCCAGGAATTGGAATATAGAGAGGTGAGTCAAACCGAGTTGCGTCGACTTTTTAGCACAGACTGGTTCAGGCTGAGATCGGAAAAAATCGAAGACACCTGGGAAGAAGAAGAGGAAGAAAAGGCAAATCTCAGAGCCCTGTGCCTTTCCCTTGAATTCACTACCAGAAGTCTGGCAATCCCGTGTTCTCCTACGGAAGAATTCCACGCACTCGTCAAAACACTTGGATTTGAGATCCTTTTTGACGAATCTCAAAAACTTTCCCGTCCCCACTCAGGCACCTTCCTGGGAAAGGGAAAATTTGAGGAAATTGTCGCACGGGTCGAGATGGGGGACTTTACCCACATACTGACCAACTGCGATGTCCCCTCTTCTCTTAAACGAAAGTTCACCGAAGAGACTTTAATTCCGGTATGGGATAGAACCGACCTGATCCTGGAAATTTTTTATCACCACGCAAGAACGGAGAGGTCCAAACTACAGGTGGAACTTGCCAGGTTTTATTACCACTCCGAGCAAATCATCCAAACTCATCTGCAGGGCCCAGAGTCCGGGGTACGCCGTACGGTAGTGCACAAGGACAAGATTCGGTCCCGAATCACTGAACGTCGCCGGGAAATCAAAGATGAACTCGAACGTCTGAAAACACAAGATGAGAATCGTTTGCAAATCAGGCTACGTGAAAATCCTTTCTCCATGGCTTTGATTGGCTACACGAACGCGGGAAAATCTTCCCTGTTCAATGGACTGTTAGGACGCCATGAGGTAGATGTTGAAAATCTCCTGTTCAAGACCCTGGATACCACTACCAGGGCTCTGGAACTTTCCCTTCAATCAAGAATTCTGATTACCGACACAGTAGGATTCATTCAGAAGTTACCTCCCCATCTTGAGGAGGCATTCACAACAACCCTCTCTGAGTCCCAGATCTGCTCCCACCTGCTCATCCTCCTGGACCCGGTAGGAATGCCCTTAGAAATCCAACAGCAAGTATTGCGCGAAACTCTGGCTAAGATTGGCCGGACCGATGAAGAAAACTGGTTCTGGGTTCTCAATAAGGTCGATCTATTCGACTCCAGGGAAAAGGCTAACCAAATCTGTAAAACCCTATCGATTGAGTATCAAGTCAGCGCTACCAGCGATGACTCGGTACAGGAGCTCAAAGAGTCCATCGTGGAGAAGCTATTCGCTATGCTGCGCCAGGAAACCCTATACCTGGATTACGAAGAATATGGGAAGCTCCATGGGTTGCGAGAAATAGCCACCCTCGAAGAAGAACCCGCCTATTTCGGAACCCATTTGGAATTGCGCATATCCTTTCCTAACGAAAACACCCACCGAATAGAAAAAGTCTTCGGACGCTCACTAGATGAACTAACCCAACCAAAAAATTGAAGGAGCCTGGGGCTCTAGGAGTCAGGAGCTAGAAAAACCGAGAAATTTAAGTGCCAAATTTAAGTGCCAGTCTATCTTTCTCCCATCTCTTTGATCAGGTCATACCGAGACTTGATCGCGGTATCCAGCTTTTGTAGTTTTTAGCTGCGTTGCCTCCGGGTCCCGACCCCTCCGATCACCCCGTTCCTGCCGCTCAGTTCGGACCCTAAATTGGTGGCATCACAAACAACCCGAGCGCAGCCTACGTCTGCAGTCGGTTCAGTAGCTAGCACTATACCTGCCCTGAATAACGACACGCATCCGAATAACCGCTCTATGCACGGGGGCCCCATCTACGGCGCCACCCGGATCTCATCCTTGTTGGGATGGAATTGTTGGATTTAGATTTCAGGCACATGCCAAGCTTTGAACATTTTGGACATCATCGAGCGTAATCTGGGAATTATCCCTCTGAATGAAATATACGGAGAACTTTCATGAAAATTGAAGAACCCTCCTATTCAGAGACCCATTTGGCAGTGCGCATTTCCTTTCCCAGTAAAAACCTCCACCGAATAGAAGAAATCTTCGGCAATTTGGGCAACTATCACCCCTTTCTTCTGCTATTGGATACAGGTACAACGATAGACACACGATCATCGAGAATCTTATCCGGGTGGGGCCGTAGATGGGGCCCCCGTGCATAGAGCGGTGCTTCGGATACAGGCTGCGATCCAGCGCAAGTACGCCGCATGCTACTGTACCGGGCGCAGACGTAGTCTGCGCCCGGGTTGTTGGTGATGCCACTTTTCATTGGTCCGAACTAAGCGTCAGGAACGGGGTATTCGGAGGCGACAGGACCCGGAGGCAACGCGGCTAATCTATTAGACCAAATGCACACCGAAAGTGCTTTAATAGTTTGTATGGATGAATCCAACATAAGAACAAATTATAGGGATGACTCGTTTCTTCGTGAGGCATTTTTTGAATTCGCTCCCTGTGTGTTTCCGGGAATTTCATTCAAGGATTGGTTTGAGATGGGCTTCTGGAATGAGAGGTACATTCCATATTCTTTTTTGGAGGGCTCTAAGATTGTTTCGAACGTATCCATTTTTCTAATGGATATCGTTTTAAAGGGTGAACCTCGCAAGGCTATTCAATTTGCGACGGTAGGCACGCTTCCAGGTCATCGAAAGGCTGGACTATCAAGAATCTTGATGGAGAGGGTCATAGAAGACTACCAATCCCAGGTTGATTTCATGTTCTTGTTCGCCAACGACTCCGTTCTCGATTTCTACCCTAAATTCGGATTTAAGAGACAGGGTGAGTGTGCTTTTACTCATCGGGTAGAAAACATCGAAAAAAAAAGGGGAGCCAGACTATTGGACCTTTCAAATCCAGATGATTTTAGGATTCTAGTGGACCTCTCCGAACAAACTAAGCCGGTCACAGAGCGGTTTGGATCCGCTAAAAATGGGCCGATCTTTATGTGGCATGCCCTTTACATGCAGTCAAATAACCTTTGGTACATTGAGAAGGAAAAAATTGTAATCGTCTGTGAGTGTCATGATAAGACTCTTTCAATTTTTGACGCTTTGAGCGAATCTGATTTTTCTATGAAATCAATTATAGGTTACCTGGTTACCGAAGAAATTGAGAACGTTGAGGTTTACTTTACTCCGGATAAATTGGACCTCAATTTTGAGTCCAAAAATGGAGACTTAGATTCACCCTTGTTTGTAAGAGGTATTGATCTATCTGGATTGAAATTTAAGTTTCCCGCACTAGCGCAAACATAAGGGATATGCTTTCTGGATACCGCGATCAAGTCGCGGTATGACGGGGGTTATGGAGGCATCGCGCTTGTCTCATGACTAGATACTAGCTCCTACGTGAGATCTCAACGGCTTTTCAACTGTTTCCCAGCGCTCAATTTTCCCGTCCCTTAGCCTCAGGATTTTCTTAGCGTGATGGGCTATCTCATCTTCATGGGTAACCATAAGGATGGTTTTTCCTTGTGTGTTGAGGTCTTGCAGCAAGCCCATGATTTCATCCCCTGTTTTGGTGTCGAGGTTACCCGTAGGCTCATCCGCCAGGATCAGACCAGGATCATTTAACAAGGCTCGAGCTATAGCCACTCTTTGGCATTGACCTCCTGAAAGCTGGTTGGGGAAAAAGTTGATCTTTTCTGAGATTCCCAGCGACTCGAGAAGAGACCGGGCTTTATCTGTCTTTTCATTCTCTTGACGAGAATAGACTGAGGGAAGCAGAACATTCTCGAGTACCGAATGATGGGGAACCAGGTGAAAAGCTTGGAAAACAAATCCGAATTCCCGGTTTCTCAGATGGGAAAGCTGAGCATCAGAGAGTGTAGAGATCTCTTCTCCTTTAAAACGATAGGAGCCCAGTGTTGCCGTATCGAGCGCACCCAATAAATGCATGAGTGTGGACTTCCCTGAGCCTGAAGGGCCCATAATCGCTACAAAATCACCCTCGCATACTTCGAGGGAGATATCTTTAAGCACTTTGAACTCTTCCGCTACGGAAAAGTAGGATTTATGCAGTTCTTCCACTTCGATTAATGCCATAGAGAATTTCCCTTCTGATCGTAGATTGGTTAGGATATGGTTTTTAACTGGATTGATTCAAGGGAGGTATCATGCCAATTGATCGAGAAAAAATTCGTGAGATCATGCGCCAACGATCGGGAAGGCGTTCTATCGGTGCTTGTCCTGTTTGTAAGAACACTCCCCTACAGTCCATCAAGGTGGAGGGAACGGAGCAAGACTTTTGTGATAGTTGCCATGGAATTTGGCTGGATTCCGGTGAAGCAACTGAAATTGCGGAAGGGGTCAAAGATTTTCCAGACTTTGAATGGTCCTGGTCCAGAAGAAAGGCTTCTGTAAAACTATCACCGAAACATCCTGGGGAGTCAATGTGGGAACTACCCTACGCCGAAGGGGAAAACCTGAAAGTCGACTTTTGTGAGACTTCAAGAGGCATCTGGCTCGATGGATCTGAAATTGCCGAGCTAGAAAGAATTGTCGCAGATCGCACCGACCCGGATCAAAGACTCCATAAAATGATGGGAAATATGATCCGAGACGGCTACATCTGCCTCTCTTGAGACTCTACTTTCTTTCGAGATAGCCTCGAATTGCAACTTTTCCCAGGGCTCGAATAGCCTCCACTTTGGAGGGTGTGTTCACCCTGTGGGTTTTAAGATATCCAGAGAGAATATCACCCAGTTCATTGGTCTTAAGTCTGACCAATTCACGGATTGTAGCCTTCTTAATGGTCTCATCCTCTACATTGTAGAGAATTTTCTTTAATAGATTGACCCTGTTGATGGACTTTTTGTCCGCCAACTCATTTAGTACAATTTCCAGTACCTTTTCATCCACTTTGACCGTTTCTTCACCTTTACTATGAAGGAGTGCCAAATTATCCGAAGTGATACTTGTTGAGTTTTCTCTAAAATAGGGAAATATCCCTTTGAGAACCGATTCTGCCATGATCGAGTTCCTCCTACTGACCTTTAACCTATGTATATAACATCGGCATTTGTAGACAAAAATGTTATTAAATTGCTATTTTTTGTCTGTATCTTGTGGAGATGACTCGAGATTTGAATGTTTCCTATTGACAAGTTTTTGCACTGATTGGGAATTTTGTAAGGAGCCGACCAAAAGATAATCAGGCGTATCCACAATCATGAGATCCTTAATACAAACCAGACCGGTTTCTTTTCCGGGATTCTTTTGAAAAATCAGATTCGAACTAGCCCCTTCTGTAAATAAAGGACCCTGTACATCGAGTGGAACATTACCCTGGGCGTCTTTCACTCCCAACTCAAATATCGCCAGGTAGGAGCCAATATCGCACCACCCAATATCGCAGGGAATAACCACCAAAAGTTCAGATTTTTCCATTACCGCGATATCTATGGGAATGGATGGCAAGGACGCATAGATTTCCTGAAACTCCGGCCCATCAAGATCGTCCAGGTAAGGCTCTAGTCTCATCAGACCCTCATAAAGTTCTGGAGAGTGCTGTTTCATTTGCTCAAGCATGGTACCGGCCTGAAAGATAAACAGTCCTGCATTCCAATAGTAATTCTCCTCCAACAGGTACTCTCTGGCAGTTTCCTCGTCAGGCTTTTCATGAAATGCCTCTACCCCATGGACCGCTACAGGTGAAGTAAGGGGTAGGGCTTCTTTAGTCGCCTGAATATACCCATACCCAGTCTCAGCATAACCAGGCTGAATTCCCAGGGTAACAATACGACCTGCACTTGCTACTTCAACCGCCCTTTTGAGAACCATGAGAAATCTGGATTCCTTGCGAATCACGTGATCAGAATGTAGGGATACAACAACTGTGGATGGATCTTCCCTGGCTACTATCAGAGAAAGAAGACCGAGAGCAGGTGCGGTATTTCGACCTACAGGCTCACAAATACAATGCTCCGCGGCTAGACGAGGAAGGTGTTCCAGGAGTTTCGTCCGATATTTTCGATTGGAACTAACATAGACTTGTTCAGGAGCGAAGAGTGGAAGAACCCGCTCAAAAGTCTGTGTGATCAGGGGACCTTCCCCGAGTAAATCCTGAAACTGTTTGGGGTGTTCTTCATTGGATAGGGGAAAGAATCGAGTTCCCTGCCCACCTGCAAGTATTACCGCCACAGACTTCATATCAACTCCTCAATTTTCGAGGCCGCATCTTAGCACAATCCAAGAGCCTGTTAACGATCTCTAACAGAGGGAAATTTAGCCAAATCTCTTCACTTTTGGTCGTGCTGAAAAATTAGCTCGGAGAGATTGGAAGGAGTTGCGGCACTATAATGACCCGGCACATTTTGCCCATCAGTAATATATCCAATGCTACGAAGACTCATCTGTAAGACGCTGAGCATCGGACCATATGAACAAGTCTCATCGATCTTGGTAAATAGCAGGGCGTCTACACTAAGCCTTGAGAAAGCACTGATTGTCATCTTCAGGTCCTGGTATCGAGAAGTAGCTGAGAGTACGAGATGAGTTTGGGTGTCTAGTTCTTCAGGAAGAAAATCCTTCAAGGATGAGATGTGATTTTTATCTCTAAATCCTCTGCCTGTCGTATCGATAAGAATCACATCTTTCTCTTTATATTTTTCAATGGTCGGTAGGAGTTTCTCAGGCCTGAATACCACTTCCCACGGACAGTTGAGACCCTGCGCATACTCCTTGACCTGGGCTGGCGCACCTAGTTTAAAACTATCTACTGTAATCATAGCCACGGAAGAGGGACTCTTTCCAAGGATCAGGGCAGAAGCAATCTTTGCCATTGTAGTAGTTTTACCTACTCCAGTTGGACCCACAAAGATCATGATTCGCGGACCGTCCTTTTTCTTTTCTTTCAACTCTTCAAATATCGTTTTCTGAATTCTCAGATTCTTAGAAAACTTCTTGCGCACATATTCCTTCAATTCCTCAATACCTGGACTCTCCTCATCCTTGTAGTGCTCGTGGGCAAGTTCCAGATGCGCTTCAATGACATCGCTGGCAAAATCACCTTTTTGCAGAATTGTGGAAAGGGCTTGAAAGGAACCCGTGAGTTGCGGAGACTCTTTTCTATCCGATTTAATTACCGGTTTATCTTGTGACCTATCCTTCAAACCCTGGTTTTTCCCAGACCCTATGCGGATTTTAAACTCTGTACGCAGCGCACTGAATTCATCCTTTAGGCTTTTAATTTCATGATGAAGAGTACTTAGCTCTCCTGGGGAACCGCTAGTTGGCTTACTCAACTTGAAGGGGGATTTAGGTTCTTCAGAAGTTTTGGATAGCTGGGACCGAGGAGAATTAAAAGAACTCTGTGAACTCAGTAATTCTTCAAGGAGCTTATTCGCCTCACCTCGAGAATACTGAATGGAACTACTTGATTTCGCATCGCTTCGCGAATTTTGAATAGAGCTGTCCGATTCCGGCTCATCACTTTTTCGCCTTAATTCACTACCCATGGACCTGTTAAGATCATCCAAGAAATCTCTGCCCGCAGCCTCAGTCACATCAAGGGTTCGCTTTGGCGAAACAGCGGGTTTGGGCTGTGTGCCTGGTGTTTCCCTTTTCCTTGGTGATACTGTAAGGACTGTACGCCCGGAGAAAATTCCGAGAAATCCTCCTTCTTGCTGAACATTAAGGATCTCCCCTTCTTCTCCAAGCTCTTCAATCATCTTCGCTTTAGCGGCACCATAACTGGATCCCTGAAATTTCCTGATGACAGTTTTCGGAGTGGGCATATCAGCGGCCTCTCGCAAAGAGAGACATCAATCCTCCCAGGAACCCGTGTTTCTTGGCGGCAATGGGCGCCTGCTTTACACCTCCAAAGGAATCTGCAAGTTTTTGAATGCAAAGACTCGCCTTAGAGTCAGGATAAAGCTGGGTAAACGGTGTTTGAGAACGAACCGCCTTTGAGACCAGCTCGTCCTCCAGGATAAATCCCTTGTACTGAATTTCCGCTTCAAGGAATTTGCGGGCAACCGTAGTCAATCTGGAGGACACGCCAAAAGCTTCCATGGAGGAGGCCGCCCGATTCACCACGACCGACACCGAAGGGAAAGGATCCGGGCTTTTTGCCAGAGTTTTAATAATTCCGTAAGCATCCGCCATAGAGGTAGGCTCAGGGGTGGAGACCAGCAATACTTCGTCCGCGTACTGAAGAAATCCGATAACATTGGAGGATAATCCAGCACCTGTATCAATTAACAAGATATCCGCATATTGACGAATTTTAGCCAATGCTTCAAGGATAGAACCGCGAATGGAATCATCCAGATCAGCAAGATTGGAAAGGCCTGAGCCACCCGCGAATAGTTTCACCTTATCATTAACCGAGGTTACAATATCGAGAAGGTTCTTCCGGCCTTCCACTACATGGTACAGAGTAAACCTGGGTCTAACACCGAAGATTACATCAAGATTAGCCATTCCAAGGTCAGCGTCAAATACAATCACCTGCTTACCGCGGGCTCCCAGTGAAAGGGCTAAGTTAGCTACCAGGGAAGATTTACCCACTCCCCCTTTACCAGAGGTAACCGCAATGGTACGGCACTGCGAGCCGAAATCTAAATCTTCCTCAAAGGCGTCGTACATTTTGAGATAATTTGCTGATCTGACTAAACCGGAGACCAGGGCGCTACTAAAGTGCCTCGGAGGTATTATATAACAAAATCAGGTCAAAATCTTTATTTTTTGTCATTGTAATAAATCGAGAATCTTTTCAACCAGCCCTGGGCGATCTTCAGGACCCGACACCCCTTCGAGCTTATTTACAATCCGAGTGATGTTTTTACTTACATCTTCATTACGGTATTGCATTAAAAAGACCTGTTGGTTCCGGGAAGCTTCGAGAACGCTCTGATTATGCATCACAAAGCCCAGCGTGGTGATATCACTCTTCAGGAATTTTTTGACCGCTACCTCCATCTTATTCTGTACAGACTTGGCTTCAAAAATGGAGTGGCAACGATTAATCACCATTCGAATTCTAGCGCTGGGATTTTGGGCAAGAACTGACTTTACTACCCCATAAGCATCCGCCATAGCCGTTGGCTCCGGGGTAGTGATCAAGATGACCTCATGAGCCATTTGGAGAAAAAACATCACGCTGCTGGTAATTCCCGCACCGGTATCGATGAAGAGATAGTCCTTATCACGTGATAGTTCTTGAATCTCAGTCGCAAACTGAACCAGTGCCTGAGCTGGCAGCCTTGTCAGCTCCTCAACACCGCTACCACCTGGAATAATGCTCAACCCTGCAGGACCAGTCACCATGATCTCACTTACGGGTTTACCGGAAAAGAGAACATCCTCGAGACCCCCGCTGGGCTCCAGACCCATGGATATACACACGTTGCCAAGGCCAAGATCTCCGTCTAATACCAAGACTTTTCGCCCCATTTCTGACAGTCTTATTCCCATATTGACCGCGAATGTTGTCTTACCTACGCCGCCCTTTCCAGATGTAAAAGCCAGAATTCGGGGACCTGCTGAACCACTCATTGCACTTCCACCTCCTCTTCCAATGAAATGGATCTTACGTTGTCAATTTCAACATCAGTAACTATTTCTTGAAAGGAGAGTACAACCAACTGGGGAGCTACCCGCTCAACAAGTCGCTTAAAATGGATTCGAATCACGGGAGAACAAAGAAGTACCGGCTGCTGACCTTCTACCAACATATCTTCAATGGCTTGATTTAATCGTTCAAAGAGGTTCCTGGCGGAATCGGGATCCAAGGCCTGATGGATGGATCTCTGCCCCTGAATAGAGTCTACCATTTTTTGCTCGATGACCGGATCTAGAGTCATGACCCTCAAGACATCGTCTATGGTGTACTCCCTGGTAAGCTGCCTGGCAAGCCCCTGGCGAACATGTTCTACGAGAGAGTCCACGTCAGACACATGTTCAACAAAATCCGCAATCACCTCAAGAATGGTTGATAGATTTCGAATGGACACACCTTCTGTAAGTAAGGCCTTGAGAACCTTCTGAATGAGTCCCAATCGCCCCTGGCTCCCCTCCGGAACCGCAGCGTCAACAACAGCCGGGATCTGCTCTTTCAATTTGTCCACCAATTCCTGGGTCTCCTGCCTTCCTAGAATTTCAGAAGCATGACGCTTGATCAATTCAGTCAGATGGGTGGCGATCACCGAGGGCGCATCAACCACAGTATATCCATTAAGTTCAGCATCTTCTCTCTGCGTTTCTTCAATCCATAGAGCACTTAGATTAAATGCCGGCTCTGTAGTGGGAATTCCTTCGACTTTTGAAACCACCATCCCCGGGTCCATGGCGAGAAACCGATCGGCGTAAACTTCAGCCTTACCAATCTCAATCCCCTTCAACTTGATAGAATAGTGATTTGGCTGAAGCTGCATATTATCCCGAATACGCACAGCCGGAACCACCAATCCCAACTCAAGAGCAATTTGGCGCCGTATCATCTTAACGCGATTGAGAAGGTCTCCTCCCTGGTTGGGATCTACCAGTGGAATCAGCCCATACCCTATCTCCATTTCAAGAGTATCTACATGCAGCAAACTAGAAACATCTTCTTTTGAGGGCTCCTCACCACCTTCCGCCCCACCTTCTTCAGGACCTCCGCCACCGGGTGGAGCACCTCCGCCGCCATCAGGTCCGGCCGGCAATGGCGGACCCCCGTCAGGACCTTCTGCCGCGGGCATAAGGAATTGATCCAGGGTTCCAGTGATCATCAAAGCTAACAGTCCCAGGCCTGTGGAGAGAATGATGAAGGGAAGCTTGGGCAAGCCCGGCACCAGGGAGAAGGCAAGAAATAACGCGGAAGCAATCATCAGGGGCTTAGGTTTAGAGGTAATTTGCTCCATTAACTCAGTACCCAGGTTATGTTCAGAGACTGACTTGGTCACAATGATACCGGTAGCCACCGAAATTAAGAGGGAAGGTACGATACTCACAAGACCATCACCAATAGTGAGGAGGGTGTAGGTGGCCGCTATTTCAGCTATGGACTCGAACTGCCCTGAGATAAAACCTACTATGACCCCTCCAATGATATTGATTATTGTGATCACAATACCCGCAATCGTATCCCCTTTTACAAATTTGGACGCACCGTCCATTGCTCCATAGAAATCCGCTTCCGCGGATATTTTTTCACGACGATCCCTGGCGGCATCCTCGGTGATCAGCCCCGCATTTAGATCCGCATCAATGGCCATTTGCTTTCCCGGCATAGCATCCAGGGTAAATCGGGCGGCGACTTCAGCGACTCTCTCAGAACCTTTTGTGATCACCAGGTATTGGATCAAGACTAGAATGAGAAAGATGATGATCCCAACAACGTAGTTTCCTCCTACCACGAAATTGCCGAAAGCTTGTATAACTTCTCCTTCGAAATCCTTACCCTTGAGTAATATCAGCCTGGTGGAGGAAACATTGAGGGAAAGTCTGAATAACGTTGTGACCAGTAGTAAGGATGGAAATACGGAAAACTCCAGGGGATCTTCAAGATATGTTGAACTCAAAACCAGGACCAGACCCAGGGCAATGTTGACACTCATTAAAATGTCCAGAATGAACTCTGGCAAAGGGATGATCAACATGACCACAACACCCACAAGACCACCGGCCATGAGAAGATCGGCCTGTCTTGTGAGCGCTGGGAGCACTCTTTGTAAAAATCCTACGAAAGAATATAGGAGAGAAGGCCCGCCTGCAGCGTCTGAAGGAGTGGCTGACCCAGAAACCTCGGGCACTGGAGAGGAATCAACGGATGGGGTAGAGGGGGCCTGGGGCTCATCAGCCATAAAGCCTTATTATAAAGGCCCTAAAGAGGATAAGTAAACAAATTCAAGCTAAAATAGACGTATTTTGTACTAATAATCCTGTGATTGCTTTGTATCAAGGGATAAAAACATAAGTAGAAGGACTCAAGTATTTGAAAGGCTAAGACCTTTAACCTGGATTTACACCCAATGGAGCCTGTGATAAAGTAGTTTGGTTCTCTCCCATCCCCGCTTCATAAGGGCTCCTTCCAAATCATATGGAAAACGTAAAAGGCATCATCGGGGGCGATAAAGCCCTTAAAGATATAAAATCCCGTGAAAAGCTTCGAAAAGCCACCGAGGATTTCGAAGAAATTTTCATTACTATGATGCTCAAGGAGATGTTCAAAAACCTTGGCAATACCGGTTTCCTCGATGGTGGAAAACACGAGAAAATGTTTCGTGACATGCTCATTGAAGAAAGAGCAAAAAACATGGCCGAAAGTGCTGACTTTGGTCTTGGCGAACAAATGTTTAATCAATTTCAGAAGTTAATCAACACCCAGACCATCCCCGATCAGGCAATCCAGCCTAATGGCCTCGAGGAAATGTACCATCAAAACCAGATAGAAAAAATTGCGCAAAGTTTCCAGCCGTCTAAAGGAAAAAAATCATGATCATCGGAGTACCTAAAGAGATAAAAAATAATGAAAATCGGGTTGGACTTACCCCTGAAAACATTGATGTCCTGACTCATTCCGGGCATACCGTATATGTCCAACGAGAGGCTGGGGTTGGAACGGGATTCCTTCCTGACGAGTATCAAAGTTCAGGTGCTCAAATTCTGGATACCATCGAAGAGATTTATGCTAAATCCGACCTCATCGTAAAGGTGAAGGAACCCATTGAGCCTGAGTATGATCTTCTGCGTGAGGGGCAGTATCTATTCACCTATCTTCATCTGGCAGCAGACAAGAGGCTGACTGAAGTTCTTCTTGAGCGCAAAATTATTGGTATCGCCTATGAAACAGTTACCGATGACTCGGGTCATTTACCCTTATTGAATCCCATGTCGGAAATCGCTGGCAGGCTGGCAGCACAAATTGGCGCCACCCTACTTCAGAAGGCGGCCGGAGGCCGTGGAATTCTTCTTGGAGGTGTCCCGGGGGTATTACCCGCCCGTGTTGTAGTTCTCGGTGGAGGAATCGTGGGATTCAATTCCGCACAGATGGCGATGGGACTTGGCGCGGATGTAACCATCATGGATGTAAATACTGATCGGATGCGCTATCTCAGTGAGGTTACCAATGGAAGATTGAAGACGATGATGTCCAACAGGGCGAATGTGATCAACATGATCGCAGAGGCTGACCTGGTTATCGGCGCGGTGTTGATTACGGGTCGGAAAGCTCCTAAATTGATTACCCGGGATATGCTGAAGTATATGAAGCGAGGAGCGGTTCTATGTGATGTGGCAGTAGACCAGGGAGGTTGTTTTGAGACTACCCGTCCCACCACGCATACTGATCCTACCTTTGAAATCGATGGAATCGTTCATTATTGTGTAGCTAATATGCCGGGAGCCGTACCACTCACAAGCACCTACGCACTAACAAATGTAACTCTCCCCTTCGTCATGAAACTCTCCTCCTCTGCAGAGGATGCCTTAAGGGCGTCAAAAAATCTGTGTAACGGCTTGAATGTTTACAAGGGGAAACTAACCTGTGAAGCGGTAGCTGACGCACATCTCCTACCTTATACCGCGGCGGAGTCCGTTTTATAATCCAGTGACTCCTACACTTACTATCAGTTTTTTAATTGCTTGTTTTTTCGTCGTTTATGGCGGAATTAAGCTAACAAAAATTGGAGATCAGTTTGAGGATGTGGGAATTTCCTCAGGCTTCGTGGGAACAGTCCTACTGGCCTTGATCACATCCCTTCCCGAATTTGTCGCCACATTCAGCTCAATCTACCGATTGGATGCCCCCCAATTAGCACTGGGAAATATCTTCGGCTCTAATACCTTCAATCTGGCAATCCTGGCGGTCATGGATCTTTTTTTTATTCGTGAAGTACTCTATCACCGAGTTGATCGATTCATTGCAAAGTCCCTTGCTGTCGGTCAAATCATGACCGTATTAGCGTTGGCGGGAATTTTCCTCAATTCATCGGCCTTCGTAATAAGCGTGGTATTCAATGCGGAGCCGTTTTTAAAAATCAGTGTGTTTAATTTTCTGATCTTTGTAGTCTATATCCTGGCATTTCGCCTGAGTACAGTTGTTGATGGAGATCCTAATTCAGTAGAAGAGGAAAAGGAGCCCCCCAACGGAGAACTACCCACCAGCTCAAGCCTCGGCTGGAAGTTTTTCCTCTATGCTGTTGTTGTAGTCATAGCGGGTATCTGGCTTACCGACACTTGTGATCAGATTTCAGAGGCCACAGGTCTTGGGAAGACCTTTATCGGTTCCATTTTACTAGCCTTTGCCACTTCACTACCCGAAGCCACCGTCTGCATCACGGCCATGCGGCTTTTCAACTACTCTCTCGTTTTTGGGAATATTTTGGGAAGCAATGTTTTCAATCTCTTCATTCTCTCGCTGGCTGATTTGTTTACTCCCAAAATCGCCCTGATGGAAACCAAACACGTGGAATTGAACTACATAACTGGTTTCGGATCGCTGCTGATGAGTGCGGTTGTACTTCTCGCTCTTAGCTACCGCGGCAAGAGAAAAGTCATGAAATCCTTATCATTAAGTTTGATTATTGTGTATTTCGTAGCCTACTACATAATGTTCCAAATGAATTCAATTTAGGAATCGTGTTAGAATAAGTCTGTCGACGTGAAAACTTTTCGTGGTATTCTGTCGAACTCAGGCACAAACCCAAGTCTTTAGGTCGGTGTCATCAAAATCGAGTTACCCCTTTCGTAAGAATTTTCTAGCTCCCAGAATGATTTCATTGCAGTCAAAAGTGCTCGACTAGGTTCTTACGAGGCCAATGTCTTGGAAGTGTTATCACTCGTTAATAATCAGTCATGATGTTGACATTTAAGGCGTAATCTCGATGTGCTCATCGCAGATGAGCAAAGGAATTGAAAGGTTCCTGGGTTGGCCGGGAATCCGGGCAAACCAAATAAGTTTAGGCATAAATCAGGAGGGATCCGTGTGTAATCAAGGTGCCAAAGAACAAGAGGAATCCAGCAAGGAGCCTCAAAAAGATCAGGCTGAAGCAAACCGAACCAATCATTCAAAATCCGAGAATGAAGATCCTCCACCCTATCGCCAGTACCGTGGTAGACGTGGGTCCAAAGGTCCAAGAAAGGGCCATGAAAAAAGTAAGCCGGCCAGAGTTCGCTACCTCGATCTGATCAAGCTCTCAGAAGAAACCATTAGAACTGATGCCAATGAGTACCAGATTAAGAATGCTGCGAGCATGACTAAAGATGAGATAGGATTTCAGCTATTTCGATCCATGGTTGAGTCTGAAGGCAATGGTTTGAGTGCAAGTCGCGGGATCCTCGAAATTCTTCAGGATGGATATGGATTTCTGCGCACTCAGATGTGCACCATCGACAAACAAGACGTTTATGTTTCCAGTGCCCAAATCAAAAAGCTCGGCCTGAGAACGGGAGATTTCATCGTGGGTCAAACCCGCGCGCCCAAGGACAGTGAATCGTACCACGCTCTACTGCGTGTGGAATGCAGTAATACCATTGACCCGGACAAGATTCGACGAATCACCCCTTTCGATGACCTGGTACCCCTGTATCCCAATCAAAAATTTGATATCCATGTAGAGAATAAACATGATCCATCCGTAAGAATCGTTGACTTGATCACTCCTATTGGAAAGGGACAGCGCGGATTAATTGTAGCTCCTCCAAAAGCGGGTAAGACTACCCTTTTGAAACAGCTTGCCAACGCCCTAACCGAGAATAATCCAGATTTGGTTCTATTTGTTCTGCTCATTGATGAAAGACCTGAAGAGGTAACTGACATGACTCGGTCCGTAGAGGGAGAGGTTATCGCCTCCACTTTCGATCAGCACCTGACTAATCATATTCGGGTATCTGAAATCGTTCTCGAAAGAGCAAAACGACTCGTGGAACAGGGCAAGGATGTCGTGATTTTATTGGATAGTATCACCAGGCTGGCAAGAGCCTATAATATAGCCGTCCCTTCTTCAGGACAGACCCTCTCAGGTGGAGTTAATCCGCTTGCATTGTATAAGCCCAAGAAATTCTTCGGTTCCGCTCGAAATATAGAATTCGGCGGCTCTCTTACAATTCTGGCTACAGCCCTCGTAGATACCGGGTCCAAGATGGATGACGTTATCTTCGAGGAATTCAAGGGAACTGGAAATATGGAATTGCACCTTGATCGTAATCTCTTTAACAAGAGAGTCTTTCCTGCAATCAATCTACCCAAGTCCTCAACGCGGCGTGAAGAATTACTCGTTGAGCCGGACCAACTCAAGGGTATGACCATGTTACGCAGAGTCTTTGAAACCCTATCAGCCCAGGAAGGCGTGGAGCTTCTCATCAAGCAAATGAAAACCACAAAATCCAATAATGAGTTTCTATCAAATTTACAAAAACAGGCTGGTCTGACAAATAATTAGCGTAGTGGTAAAATGCTGCCTTTCTCAGTTTAGAAAGGAGCAGTCATGCCCATTGCCACTTATGAAGAATATTCAAAAATGCTGGATAAGGCCCTTGAGGGCGGATATGCTTTCCCAGCAATCAATGTAACCTCAACCTCAACGGCTAATGCCGCAATTCAAGCCTTTGCGGAAGCCGGCTCCGATGGGATCATCCAGGTTTCCACCGGAGGGGGAGAATTCGCCTCCGGACAGGGCATCAAAAACGGAGCCATTGGCGCCATTTCGATCGCTCAGCATGTTCACCTTGTGGCCAAAGAGTATGACGTTCTCATAGCGCTCCATACAGACCATTGCACCCCTAAAAAAGTAGAGCCCTTTTTAATACCGCTGATTGAAGAGACAGAGCGGCGACGTGCCAAAGGTGAGCCCAATCTCTTTAACAGCCACATGTTCGATGGTTCTGAACTTCCCACCGAGGAAAACATAAGAATCTCAAGAGAGCTTCTAGAAAGATGTGCCCGCAATGAAATCATCCTGGAAGTAGAGAGTGGAGTAGTGGGAGGGGAAGAGGACGGTGTTGATAACGAAGGAACGCCTGCTGAAAAACTCTACACTACGCCGGAAGACATGTTGGCATTCGCGAAAGCGCTCAAACCCATAGGCAGGTATATGCTTGCGGCAACATTTGGAAATGTTCATGGAGTCTATAAGCCTGGAAATGTAAAACTGACTCCCAGAATTCTGCGTGAGGGACAGGCGGCTGTGGAACAAGAGCTTGGCAGAGATTTCCGTATCCACCTTGTTTTTCATGGCGGCTCCGGTTCCGCGCTGGAAGAAATTCATGAAACCCTCAATTACGGGGTCATTAAAATGAATGTGGATACAGACACGCAATACACCTATACCCGTCCCGTTGTGGACTTCATGCTAACCAACTATGACAAGGTTCTTAAAGTTGAGGGAGAAGTAGGTTCTAAGAAACACTATGACCCAAGAAACTGGATGAAGATAGCCGAGACTTCCATGAAGGAGAGAGTCAAGCAAGCAGTAATCGACCTGAAATCAGACGGTAAAAGCCTACTCAAGCAGAATACCGATTGATTGAAGCACGCAAGGCTTGTGTGTTTTTGAATTGCCAGGTCAAAACCCGAAGATGACAGAAGGTACTGTAGGGATAGAAACAATACAGAAACCGACTGCCTTAAATTAACAACTTTGGGGTCAAAACCTAAAATTAAGGGATAGTCAGGAGTGTGGAACAAAATGGCAAACTCAGAAAAGAATTCATCCATTAAGTACCCAGGTAAGAGAGTTACCTGTAACGGAAATCAACTTGTCCTGCACGCAGAATCGCTCATATCCGATGCCGGTGTGTTCTACCCGATCACCCCTTCAACTGAGCAAGGAGAGATGTTTGAAAACCTCTATGCTAAAGGGCATTTAAATGCCTTTGGCAATTCTCTCATGGCTTTTGAAGCCGAGGGAGAACATGCTGCCCAGGGTGGTGCCATTGCCATGTCCGTGACCGGTAAGAGAGTTGTAAATTTCACTTCCGGACAAGGGATTGTCTACGGCGTTGAACAATATTATCACGCCCCTGGAAAACTAAGTTCCATGGTGGTTTCGGTGGCCGCCAGGGCACTCACTAAGCATGCGCTAAATGTGCATTGTGGCCACGACGATGTCTATGCTGCCCTGGACACTGGCTGGATCATAGCTTTTGCCAAGGACGCCCAACAGGCAGCCGACCACGCGCTTATCCTCAGGAAGGTTTGTGAACTGAGCTTGAATCCCGGCATAAACGTTCAGGATGGATTTCTCACCTCACATCTCGATCGAAGTTTTTACGAGGTTGAACCTGCACTGGTAAGAGAATTCCTTGGCAGGGCCGACGATGTTATCGACTGCCCCACCCAGGCACAAAAAACCCTCTTTGGACCTACCCGAAGAAGGGTTGCGCAGATGATCGACCTCAAGAATCCGGTATTGCTCGGACCTGTGCAAAACCAGGAACACTATATGAATGGAGTCGCGGCCCGCAGAAACAATTTTTCAGAGCCGATTCTAGGTTTCTTCGAGAGCGCATACGAAGAGTTCGCGGCCCTCACAGGTAGAAAATATGGACTCATCTCCACCTACAATCTCGAAAAAGCGCAGACTGTTTTCATTACCCTTGGTTGCTCGGCGGAAAACCTGGAAGCCGCTGTGGACTATATACGGGATACCCGGGGTGAAGAAGCTGGGATCGTACACGTAAATGTCCTACGCCCCTTTCCTGAAAGGGCTGTGGTAGAGGCTATTCAAGGTAAAAAGAACGTAATTATTCTGGAGCGAACCGACGAACCTCTCGGTCCGGATAACCCCCTGACAAGGGATGTGCGAGTTTGCCTGAGCAAATCCATCGAGAATTTCCAAACCCATGCGCATCCCCACCTGCCTAAATTGAATCCCGCCACTGAAAAGCCTTTTATATTTTCAGGAGTTTATGGCCTGGGCTCCCGTGATTTTCGACCGGAAGGAATGCTGGGCGCTTATGAATTCGCAATGGGACGACTGGCTCGACAAGACGGCAAACTTGCCACAGATGGAGAACGATTCTTCTTTCTTGGCATAGATCATCCCTATGCCGTTGAAACCGAAGAAACTCCTTCCCTGCTTCCAGAAGGAGCACGCGCAGTACGATTTCACTCTATTGGCGGATGGGGAATGATCACCACCGGAAAAAATCTCAGTGAAATCCTCCTGGCCTGTTCCACAAACATTGCCAAAAAGAAAAATCTCTATGATGAACAGGGAAATTTGCAGGAACTGATTCACATCAGCGCTAATCCCAAGTACGGCTCCGAAAAAAAGGGGTCGCCAACCAACTATTTTCTGGTAGCCGCAAACCAGCGAGTGCGCGTCAACTGCGATCTTCGTCATGTAACCGCTGTGCTCTGCTGTGATCCAAAAATCTTCACCCACACCAATCCCCTGACCGGACTATCTAAAGGCGGAAATTTTGTATGGGAATCCTCTGAGACCGATCCTCAAAAAGTGTGGCGAAGAATTCCCCCAAAAGCTCGAAAAGAGATTATTGAGCGGGAGATTCAAATCTATGTCTTGAGTGGATTTAATATCGCCCGTAACGCGACGAATAGAGAGGATCTTCAGACCAGAATGCAGGGCAATGCGTTTCTCGGCGCTTTCTTCAAAGTCTCCCCCTTTCTTCAGCAAAACAGTATTTCTGATGAAGAATTTCAAACTATTGTACGGGGCCAGTACATGAAAAAGTTCGGACGTTTTGGAGAGGCAGTGGTCGACTCTAATATGCAGGTCATGCAGGCCGGATTTGACTCTGTGATAAAGATCGAGGCTCAGGATCTCGATGCTCCAGACACTTCAAGATTCATAGGTACCCTGGATCTGCCCTGTAAGACCGTATCCCCTGAAGTAGTTCCCGCAAACGAGGAATTCCTCCCCATGTTTACCATGGAGGCCTTCGATGCCGAATACCGCGCTGGTCTGGGCTACGATCAACCGTCTTCGCCATTAGCATCGGTCGGCATCATAGCCGCAGGCTCTGGAAAGGCGTCCGGCAAGTATGTGGCCAGAATTCAAACCCCGGTCTACATTGCTGAGAACTGTACCCAGTGTATGGAGTGTATCAGCGTATGCCCTGATACTGCGCTGCCAAACACAGCCCAGGATTTGGAAACAATTCTCAAGACAGCGATCTCACATTATGTAACTGATAGAGGCTCAAAGGAGATTCTTCTGTCGAAAGTCTCAGAGATTGAGGCATCCACCCGCACTGGTATGGTCAGTTCGGTTAAGGCAAAGGAAAAAGTCCCCTTTCATGAGATTATTTCTGGGGAAATCGCGCGAATCCGGGAGCAGGATAATGCCGTCACCTCAGACTCACTTGATCAACTAAGCCATATTCTTGAGATCCTTCCACTCTCCTTCCAAAAGACCAAAAGTACCTTTGAGCTAAAAGAGAAGAAAGAACCGGGATCAGGAGGACTTTTTTCTATTTTTGTCAATGACATGTGTAAAGGCTGCGCGGCCTGTGTAGAGGCCTGCGGCGATCATATGGCACTGAAGATGGTTGATGAGACAGAGGATGTATACGCTCATCATCTTTCCTCCAATGAATTCCTGAAACTACTGCCTGACACTGAACAGAAATACATGGGCATGTTTGACGCCATGGATCCGGCCCAATCACGCGCTGCCGCTCTTCGCAATCACCTTATGATGCAATCCAAATATTCGGCTTTTGTAGCGGGAGATGGAGCCTGTGCAGGATGTGGAGAAAAATCCGTCTTACGCTCTATTGCGACCATTACCGAGACCTATATGCGACCTATCTTCCGTGCCAAAGCAAAGAGACTGAGAGAAAAGGCCGCGCTGCTTGAGGAGATCGGTGAAAATGCCCTGGGCCAAATGAGAGAAGAAAACACCGAATCCTACCTACTCTATGTGAGGGCTATCCAGCATCTGATCCTGGGACTTGGCGGAACCGATGAAGAGGATACCAAACAAAGAATAAGAGACGAGTTTCAGGGGTCAGACGAAGATTTACTCAAAGCAGTTTGCGCAGTTTTGCGCCAGGATGCCTATAACCATGATCAGCTAAAAACTTCCCAGGATACCCTCGAGAATGGCATGTGTGTGATGGCGATGGCTGCCCATACAGGATGTCAGACTGTCTACGGCTCTACTCCTCCTAACAATCCCCACCCCTACCCCTGGATGAACTCACTTTTTCAGGATGGCGCCACCATTGGGTGGCTGATCGGAGAGAGCTTTATTAAAACTCATTCCTTGAGATCGGTGATCCCCGAAAGACTCGCAAATGTCTTGTTGGGAACCAGCATCCCTCTTGAGGATCACAGTGACTCCATTTCTATAGATCCGGGACTTCCCGAATTCAGTGAAGATGACTATTTTCGATTCTCCCACTTTTCCGACTCCTACATGACCGATTCAGAAATTGATGAACTTCCCAAAGTATGGGTCGTAGGCGGTGATGGAGGAATGGGAGACATTGGGTTTCAGAATGTTTCCAAAGCCGTTTTACAAAACCGTCCCAATGTAAAAATGGTCATGCTTGATACCCAGGTCTATTCCAATACCGGGGGTCAAAATTCTGAACAATCGCCCATGACAGGTGGTTTTGATATGAATCAATACGGGAAAGCCAGTGAAGGGAAACTCTCTGAAATGAAGTCGGTCGCCCAATGTTTTTTAAGCGGCCATGGATCCCCGTTTCTTGCGCAGGTCTCCATGTCAAACGCGGCTAATTTATACAAAAATATTCTGGATTGCCTCACCTACAGAGGGACGGCATTCCTGCAGTCCTTTACCACATGTCAGCCGGAACATGGAGTCCCGGATCACGCGGCCCAGAAACAATCCAGGCTGATACGGGACTCTCGCGGAATGCCAGAATTCGTGAATAATCCCCAACTAGGCGAGACTTATTCTGACAGCCTGAGCTTGAAAGGGAATCCCTCTACGGAAAGAGACTGGTACCTTAAGGTTGTTCCAGGCTCCAAAGAAAGATACGCCTATACCTCAGCACATTGGGCTTTCACTGAAGCAAGGTTCAGAGCGCACCACAAAATCATCAAAAAGGAAGAAGCCCTAAAGCTAATACCCCTGGAAGAAAAACTAAAACTGATTACCATGAATGACATCGTCTACAGGAGACATTTAGACCCCGAGCACAGAGCCTACGTCCCGCCCGTGGGAGTTTACGTCCTGGATTTTCTAGATGACGGCACAGAGGTTTATCACAAAGTCTCAAGACAGATGGTGCTTTTCTGCGTAGAAAGAAGAAAGTCATGGAGACTCCTACAAAGCCGAGCAGGAGTTCACAACAAAGACTACCCAAGACAAAAGGTACTCCTAGAAAAAGTAGACAAGGGCGAGTGGAGCACAAAAGAAGCCCAACAAAAAACAGAAGCCGACCTGGACGCCCTACTATAAAGAAAAAACCAAAACCGGAAAGCAGAGCAAAGCGAAGCAAGACGAATGAACCAATCCGGAAAGCAGAGCAAAGCGAAGCAAGACGAAAGAACCAAACCGGAAAGCAGAGCAAAGCGAAGCAAGACGAATGAACCAAACCGGAAAGCAGAGCAAAGCGAAGCAAGACGAATGAACCACTAAAAGAAAGCCCCGTGGTGGTAAGGGAGTCGAATTCCCGAGTGATCAAGAAGGGCTGAGGTTTCGAGAAATGGTAGCTGAGGGTGGTTCGTGAGGAAGAGGTGGCATCGTCACCTTTGACGAAGGAACTACCCTCAGATGCCGTTTATCGGAAGATCAGCACCGTGAGCGCTCGGGAATTCGACTCCCTTACCACTTATTGGTAAGAACTTTATCGGGGACTTCCTTGCGTCGCCAGTAAAAAGTTTCCCCGTCAGCAAACCCGATCTGCTCCTCATTGAGAAAGACAAAGGCGTTCACAATGTCATTCTGTTCCGCGAAGATGTGTTCGGGTATATCTCGAGGAAAAAGAGACCAGAGACTGCGAACCAATTGATCCGCTTCCCGTTTGACCTTTAGTGACTTATCCTCGATGAACTGCTCAGCATCAGTTTTTTTCCTGGGAAGACGAGACCTATCGTAACGGACCTGGAGCTGGACTCCACCACTTTTGCCCAGGTACATTTTCACCTTATGTACCGAACTCGAATGCTGAAGAGAGAATAGGCGGAAGTGGAGGTCCACCCACATGCCGAAGGTTATCGGAACATTGACTCGATAAGTGTTGACCAACTCTTCCCCTGCGAAGGAAGGAGCCAGGCTCAACAAAAACAACCAAATTCCAATCCAAAGCGCCTTCAACAAACTCTCCTTTTTTGTGAAATCGGCACAATGGGGATGAGAATCAATGGGAAGAATGGAAACACAGAAACAAAGTGAAATGGGGGGGGATGAGGAAATGGTTACCGTGTGGAATAATGATCTGTAGTGGAAAAGAGAACCAGAAATGATAGGATTTCAGGTAACAATTTCTGACGACTCACGTAGTGTCTGTGATTACAAAATTTGTAGTGGAGCATTAGGAGAACTATGAAGGCCAAACTGATCATTGCAACATTTGTCCTATGTGGACCTGTTTTTGGAGAACCAAGTTCCCATTTCGAAGTGGCTAGAAGAATCAAATTCAATACCACCGATGAGCTTGTAGCAAGAAAGGGATTAGGTTTTATGGATTTGGTTGGCGGGCTCACTGGTCTTGGCAAAAAATTTCGGACTCGCCTGGCATCTACAACTTCTGATCCTTCTGATTTTAAACCTGCTGAGAATAAACTTTTACACTCCAGAGGTGTTTGCGCTGAGGCAGCCTGGAATATGAACCAGGACACAGGTGCTACCGGGCTTTTTTCAGGCGGTACAACAGTACCTGCTATCGTGAGATTCTCCGGTGGGCAGGACAACAGCGTTTGGAAGGAAGGCAAAAACCGGCTATTTGGTATCGCGGTAAAATTATTTCCATCCCAAAATAAGAAACAAAAGGTCCAGTCAGCAAATATCTTCTTGATGAGCCAGAATGGACTTGAAGGAGATTCCCGGATGGGATTTTTCTCCAAGCCTGAAGATGAAGTAGTCTTCAGCAACGTAATTCCAGAGCCCACTGGCTTCGCCCTGAAGTTGATTGGAAATCTATTTAAGAAATTTGATCCGATTGCTGTAGAAAGACCCCTTTTTGCGGTTGCTGAAGTCAACCAGCAAAGTCAGGCCGTTAATAATTCAGTCACCCCTTTCAAAATCAATGTAAGAGCTCAAGATTTTGGCCATCAAGGAAAGGGCGGTGGTGATTTTCGATCCGAGATCATGGGTTATGGCCCAGGTCAGATGAAGTTCGATGTCTCTGTGGTGATGACCAAAGGATCAAACGAGGAAAAGAAGGCAGGAGTCCTGGAAGTGGGACAACCCTTCATGTCCGATGTCTGCGACAGAGAGCTCCATTTTCATCACCATAAGAATCGGTGAACCGAGAACCGAGGCTTAGAGTACTGTAGAGCGTCCATGGGCTTCGCCTGCCGGCGGTTCCCTCCTCGAACGATACGATGCATCGCTCTTCGTCACGAACCACCACCATGCTCGCCCCTGAACACTCTACAGCACTCACGCCTAGGCTCTCGATTCACGGAATAAATTCCTGAATCAAAACTATCTTCTTCTCACTTTCAAAAAATTTGAATCGAGGTTGATGAAATTCGGGTTCTCTGGACGACTCCCGACTCCTCGGAACAAATCCTGAATTAAAAATATCTTCTTCTCTTTTTCAAAGAACTTGAATCGAGGTCGATGAAATTCGGGCTCGCTGGGCGAGCGAAAAGTTCGAGACCTGTGAAGAGGACGAAGGTCTTAGCATCGCTAAGTTCGAGGAGGATGAGCAGAGTATCGAGCTTTGCAGCCGCCCAGCGAGCCCGAATTTCATCGACCTCGGTTCAATCTAAAGGTAGACTAGGGCTTATGGATGTTACTTCTCAGGCTAAGCCAGATTGGATTCGTGTTAAGGCACCTGGTTCCGCTGGTTATCGTTATCTTAAGGATCAGGTGCGAGAGCTGGGTCTGAACACGGTCTGCCAGGAGGCTCGCTGCCCCAATATTGGAGAATGCTGGGAACAAAAAACCCTCACTATCATGATCCTGGGGGATACCTGCACCCGGTTTTGCAAATTTTGCAACGTGAAGACTGGTAAAGGCAGCGGTTTAGTGGACCCAGAGGAGCCTCGCAGGACTGCACTGTTACTCAAGCCATTGAGGTTAAATTATGTTGTCATTACTTCTGTGGACCGAGATGATTTACCCGATGGGGGAGCGTTTCACTTCGCAGATACGATTCGCGAGGTCCGTGAAGAATGTCCCGGTACGACACTCGAAGTCCTGACCGGCGATTTTTCTGGGTCCAGGGACTCGCTGCTAAAGGTAATTGAGGCCAGGCCTCATGTTCTCTCCCATAACCTTGAGACCGTAGAGAGACTTACTCCCGCCATTCGTGACCGACGGGCTTCCTACCAGACTTCCCTTCTACAGCTTCAGCGCTGCAAAGAAATTGACCCCTCCATCTTTACCAAGAGCTCATTGATGCTTGGATTAGGAGAGAAACCTGAGGAAGTCATCTCAGCAATGAAGGATCTAAGGGGGATCGAAGTTGATTTTTTAACCCTTGGCCAGTATCTTCGACCCAGTAAAATCCATCATCCGGTGGAAAAATTTGTCTCTCCCGAAGAATTTGAAGAATTTAAGAATATCGGTTATCAACTCGGGTTCAAGATGGTTGCTTCCGGCCCGCTCGTTCGTTCGAGCTATAAGGCCGGCGAGTACTTTATTGAGGAGTACATCCTCAAACAGCAGGCTGCGACCGGCATCTAATCCAACCCAATCACTTGCCTTAAAAGGCAAAGTCAGGATCTCCCAACACAGTTAGGACCTGAAAGGTCTACACATGAAATCAATGAAACCAATAGAAACCCTTTCTTACCTGGATCCGGAAGGCAACCTTCCCAAGGGCTACAAGCATGAAATCTCCGACGAAACCCTGATCCGAATGTACCAGGTCATGCAGTTTACAAAGAGGCTCGATGAGCGGATGATTACTCTCCAACGCCAGGGGCAGGTTAATTTTGCTATGAGTTCCAGGGGCGAGGAGGGGTGCATTGTAGCCAGCGCCGCGGCTCTTGAACAGTGTGACTGGATCTATCCCCAGTATCGAGAACAGGCTTCCATTTTCTGGAGAGGCATGAGTGCACAGGATTATCTCCACCATATGTTTCTCAATGAGAAAGATGATAGCAAGGGTCGCCAGATGGCAAACCATTTTGGACGACGAGAGCTAAATGTTATGACTGTTTCCTCCACTCTTGCCACCCAGATACCACACGCTGCGGGTTGTGCCTATGCCATGAAAATATCAGGCAAGAAGGAAGTAGCACTGTGCTACTTTGGAGAAGGAGCAGCCTCCGAAGGTGATTTTCACGGCGCTCTGAATTTTGGTGCTGTTCGTAAAGTACCTGCCATTTTCTTTTGCCGTAACAATAAGTGGGCCATCTCCACTCCTATCGAGGCTCAATACTCAGGGGACGGCATCGCTCCAAGAGCCCCTGGATATGGAATTGATTTCTTTCGAGTGGATGGAAATGATGTATTTGCTGTCTATGAGGCTACCAAGAAGGCTCGCGAGATGTGCCTTAATAACGAAGGACCCATATTGATCGAAGCCATGACTTATCGACTTGGCGCTCACTCCACCGCCGATGATCCCACAAAATACCGTCCCGAAGGTGAGTTAACCGAGTGGAGTCCAAAAGGACCCATTGTCAGGCTGGGGAATTATCTTAAAAAGAAGAAGTTATGGAGTGAAAAGAAAGATAAAGAGTTTCTTGAATCCGCCTATGAAGAAATTGAGGAGGCTATCAAAATTGCCAGAGACACCCCCAAACCTGGGATTGAGTCCATGTTTCAAGATATTTATTCCGACATCCCCTGGAATCTCAGAGAACAAAGAGATTTTCTCAATCAATTCCGGGAAGAGGAGGGACACTGATGCCAGTGATGAACATAATTGAAGCTATCAACAACACACTGCATCAGGCGATGGAAGAAAATGAGGACATCGTTGTTTTCGGAGAGGATGTAGGCTACTTCGGGGGAGTATTCCGAGCAACGGTTGGATTGCAGGAAAAATTTGGGGAAATGCGGTGTTTTGATACGCCAATATGCGAGCAGGGTATTATTGGGTTTGCCCTGGGAATGTCGAATTACGGGATGAAACCAGTCCCTGAGATTCAATTCGCTGACTATATGTTTCCAGCATATGATCAGATTGTGAATGAAGTAGCGAAGACCCGCTATCGCACTGGCGGAAAGTGGCAAGCCTCCATGGTAATTCGTACCCCATATGGTGGTGGAATTCATGGCGGTCACTACCATTCCCAGTCTCCAGAGGCTCAATATTTACATACTCCCGGCATTAAGTTAGTGATCCCGTCAGATCCATATGAGACCAAGGGCTTACTACACAGTGCTCTTCAAGAGGATGACCCTGTAATCTTCCTGGAACCCAAGAGAATTTACAGAGCATCCAAAGCAGAGGTTCCCGAAGAAAAGTATCTTATCCCCCTGGGCAAAGCTCGAATTGCCAGAGAAGGTTCCGATCTCACTCTAATCGGATATGGGGCTCAGCACCACGAAAACATGAAGGCCGCAGAACAGGCCAGCCATGAAGGGATCGACGTGGAGGTTCTTGACTTGAGAACTCTAAACCCGGTAGACGTAGAAGCTATTGAGAATTCCGTCAAGAAAACCGGAAGGTGTGTGGTAGCCCATGAAGCACCGTTAACAATGGGATATGGTGCAGAACTAAGTGCTATGATCATGGAACGCTGCTTCTTACACCTGGAAGCGCCTGTTTATCGATGCGCTGGTTTTGATACGCCCTTTTCCAATGCACATGAACACGATTACATGCCAAATTCACCCCGTGTACTTAAGGGAATTCGTGACACAGTTGACTACTAAAAAACCAGATTCGAGGAGAAACCATGTCTGATATTTATACCGTGAATCTTCCCGACATCGGAGAAGGTGTAGTTGAGGGCGAAGTCATCGCCTGGCTTAAGGAGGTTGGGGAGGCACTGGCTCAGGACGAACCGGTGGTTCAGGTAATGACAGATAAGGCCACAGTTGAGCTGCCAGCAGTCAAACCTGGAAAACTAGCCAAACAATATGTAGGAGTTGGGGCTATAGCGTTCAAAGACAAGCCCTTATATGATATTGAAGTAGGAGATGCTAAAGGAACCGCTCCACCAAAACCTGAGGCCTCTCTACCCGAGCCTCCCAAGACTGAACCGAAAGCTCCCAAGGCCGCACCTCAACCCACGCCCCCCGTCCAGACAGTTTCAAGAAAACCGGGTCAAAAAGTCCTGGCATCTCCTTCCACCAGGCATTATGCCAGGGAAAAGGAAATCAACATTCAGGAGGTAGCCGGTTCAGGCAAGGGCGGCAGAGTCACCCGGGAGGATATTGACAGACATCGCTCAGGCGGCGCTTCCGGGTCTATGCCGATCTTCGGAGGCCCCCGGGTCGGGACACCTGTACACGAATACGAAGGAGACGAGAGAATTCCACTTCGCGGGATTCGAAAAATCATCGCTGAACGAATGGTGGAAAGTAAGCATATTGTCCCACATTTCGCCTATTTCGATGAGGTGGATCTCAGTGAATTAGTCAATTTGCGAAAAGAACTAAAATCAGAGGCTGCCGAGCAGGGAGTCAAGCTCACCTACCTCCCCTTCTTTCTAAAGGCCATTTCTCTTGCCATCCCAAAATTTCCTGCGGTCAATGCCTCACTGGACTTAGGTACACAAGAGGTCGTTTATCACCAGGTTCAACATATCGGTATGGCAGTAGCAACAGAAAATGGACTGCTAGTTCCGGTGGTACGGGATGTTGCTCAAAAGAGTATCTTACAGATAGCGCAAGAAGTTGAAGATCTTGCAAATCGCACGCGGGAAGGAACTATCAAGTCTGAGGAGCTCAAAGGCTCTACGATCACGGTTTCCAATATTGGTTCTATCGGTGGTCTCTTCGCGACGCCCATCATCAACTACCCTGAAGTAGCTATCCTTGGCATGACACGCCTTCAAGAACGAGCGGTGGTAAGAAAGTCCCAGATCGTAGTACGCCATATGATGAACCTGGCATGGTGCTTTGATCACCGAATCGTAGATGGGGCCGTTGGGGCGCATTTTTCAAATGAAGTGATTCGATACCTTGAAAATCCAAGCCGCATGCTGCTGGGAACTCGATAGGAAGTCTGAGGGATTTTATGAAAGTGCATACAGTTGTCATTGGAGCCGGCCCAGGAGGCTATGTGGCCGCCATTCGCCTGGCTCAACTTGGAATTGAAACCCTGGTGGTAGAAAAGGAATATTTTGGAGGTGTCTGTCTCAATGTAGGCTGCATACCTTCTAAAGCCTTGATCCATGCTGCCAAGACCTATTGGAAGACCCTGCATGAATCAAAATCGATGGGAATTGTGGCAAAGTCCGTCGAGTTAGATTATGCACAGACAATCTCCTGGAAAGATGGGATCGTCAAGAAGCTGAGTACCGGTATCCGTACCCTTCTTAAGGGAAACAAAGTTCAAATCCTCGAAGGAGAAGCAAAATTTAGCGGACCCAATAGCCTTAATATCCTTAAATCGGATGGAAAGATTGAACCGGTGGAATTTCAAAACTGCATCCTTGCGACTGGCAGTTCCCCCACCAGGATACCTACACTGCCTGTGGATCAAAAACTGATTTTGGATTCCACCGGAGCCCTGGCTTTAGAGAGACTACCCCAGAAGATGACCATTGTGGGAGGTGGATATATCGGTTTGGAGCTTGGTATGGCCTTTGCCAAATTGGGAACCCAGGTCACCATCGTAGAGTTTCTTGAAAATGTCCTTGCAACTTTTGATGCCGACATCATCAAGTTGATTACTCGCAAACTAAAGAAGCTCAAAGTGGAGGTTCTAACCAGCTCCAAGGCAATGGGCGTAAAATCCAAAGGAAAAGGAGTCAGCCTTAAAGTAGAAACCCCCGCAGGAGTGAAAAATATAGAGTCTGATTATGTGTGCGTTTGCGTAGGCAGAACTCCCAATACCTCGGGACTTTCCCTGGATACCACAGGAATAAAGACGGATGAACAGGGATTCATCCAGGTGAACTCCAAACTCCAAAGTTCCGTCCGGCATATTTATGCCATCGGTGATATCTCAGGCCAACCCATGTTGGCCCACAAGGCTTCCCGTGAGGCGGAGGTGGCGGCGGAAGTAATTGCGGGTCACAAGAGTGAAATGGATGTAAGGCAAATTCCCGCTGTGGTTTTCTCCGATCCAGAAATTGCCCAGAGCGGTCTTTCTGAGAAAGAAGCCCAGGACGGGGGAATCAAAGCTAAGGTTAGTACATTCCCGTACGCAGCTGTGGGCCGATCCATGACCACCAATGAGACAGAGGGATTTGTTAAATTCTTAACGGATCCAGAAACCTCTGAAATCCTGGGCATCACCATCGTAGGTGCTAATGCTTCCGACCTCATTTCCGAAGCTGCCCTTGGGATTGAAATGGGTGCTCTCGTACAGGACATGGCACTCACAGTCCACCCACATCCCACCTTTGGTGAAATCCTGATGGAGGCCGCAAAAGGTAACCTGGGTGAAGCCATCCATATTCTCAATAAATAAGAGTGTGCGCCAGCTGAAAGTCTTATATAACGATCTTGTTCCCTACGATGAAGCCCTATCAAAACAAGTTGAACTCCTGGAAAAAAAGAGAAAAGATCCAAACCTTCCAGATATCCTCTGGCTGCTTTCCCACCCTGAAGTGATCACCTTTGGAGCCCGCCGCAGTTCCGAGGCAAACCTGCTCCAGGAAACCTCAATCCCCATTCATAAAATTAGTCGCGGCGGAGACATCACCTACCATGATCCAGGGCAAGTCACGGGTTACCTGATTTTCTCACTGAATGAGGACGAGAGAGATCTCAAAAGGTTTTTGCACCTCATTGAAGAATCAGTCATCCATACGATCCAAGACATCTTTAAAATGGCCACGACCGGCTCCACTGAGAAATCTGACCCAGTTTTTCATCGAGTTGAAGGAAAGACGGGAGTATTTTGCAGCGAGAAGAAAATCTGCTCTATCGGTATTGCATGCCGACATTGGATCACTTTCCATGGATTCTCGCTGAACTTCCACTCTAAGCTGGAGAACTTCGCGATTATGAATCCTTGCGGCCTGAAGTCGTCTCTGATGGGGAACCTGGATGACTTAACGCCCGTGAAGAAAGGAACTTTCCTTAAAAAATACCCGGAAACATGCGCGCATATCTTTTCCAGAGAACTTTCGGAACTGAGTAATGTTTGAGATAATTAAGCCTCGTCATCCCATGGCTGTACCCTGGGATCCACAATGACAAGCCAACGCATATGAATCGAATCTTAATTTTTGCTTTTTTACTTTTTTCCAACTCCACCCATAGCGGACATCTAGAAAATTTTTCGGGTACTACTCTCTACCAGTACTTCTTTGAGCATCCGGCTGATAAGAAAGAAACGATCCCGATTTTCCTGGATTTGATCGAACGAAATGCCAGCCTGCGAAACAAAGTGCGATTACATGCCGGGGCAGAAAACAATAATGAAAGAGTGCTGATCAAATTCTCCCTGGAGATCATGGATCCCGCCCTCGTTCCACAGGTGGAAGAATACCTGGGAAAGCTTGATCTGCGCATGGGAGCAATTCGATCCTCTGTGGTTCAGGTTCAATATGCCAATGCCTATGATGTAGCGCTTCAGCTCCAGAAGATATTTGGCCTGGTAGAGGAGAAATACTCACCGAAAGGGAAAATAGTTGGGGCCGTGGACTATAAGAAAGAAATCCGGATCGTAGCAAATCCCTCTATGAACTCCGTACTCCTTGACGGTCTCTATCACAAGGTTCTCAAGGCTGAAAAACTCATCCGAGAAATGGACACCAGAACTCCCCAGGTATTGGTGGAAGTCCTGATCACGGAGGTTACTTTGAACAACGATTACGATCTGGGCATTGAATGGAACTCCAAAGGGAATGGACCGGGAGGAGGGGGAGTAGAAAATGAGGCGAAAGTAGACTTCGGCACCATCAATAAGGGCTCAGACAGTCAGGCAGACTTCAATTTACAAAACCTACAGGGACTTAAGTTCTCCATTCTCAACCAGGGCAATTTCGAGTTTTTTCTTAACAGTGTTGAACAGCTCAATAGTATTAAAGTCATTTCCAGACCAAAGATTTTGACGGCAAACAACAGACCGGCGGAGTTTAAGGCGACTCAGAGAAACCCGATTCTTAAATCTACAAACGCCGATGGAGTTGTGGAAAGTACGGTGGAATATATCGACATTGGAGTAACCCTCCAGGTCACCCCAAGAATCAATCGAGATAATTACATAAGTCTGGGGATCAGGCAGACCATTCAGGAAATTCTCGGATTTGACAGGAACGCACTCAATTCACCTGTATTTTCAGAAAGAATGGTCAACTCAGATATCTTAGTCAAGGACAACCATACTCTTGTGCTCGGCGGAATAATTTCCAGCTCAGAATCAAGGCGCGATAGCAGAATTCCTATTCTTTCAAAAATTCCCTTCATTAAACACTGGTTCCACCGTAAGGTCAGGGACTCTACAAACACCGAAATGCTGATCTTCCTCACTCCTCATATCATTCGAGACTACAATACCGCGGATGATTTCACTAAACTCCAGGCCGATGAACATAGATCACAAGAGAGCATCATCAGTTTCATGGATCGTAACAAGGTATTCTCCGACCAAAGTGGGGATGGCATTTCCATGATTGGTACCGTGGCCCACGTGAATACCAACAATTCAACTGTTCTAATCAATGCGGTGGATGATGATCGTATTGAACTCGGTGAGAGTTACCAGGTAGTGCGGATTCGAAAGGAACTCATCGATAAAATTACCCATCAACTTATGGGTCATGATTACGAAACCATAGGGCACATCAATATTCTTGGGAAACAAAGTGAAGGACTATTTTTTGCTAAAGTTCAAGATCCTACGAATCCAGGAGATATCCTGGTGGGAGACCGTATACGAAAATCCAGTTCCACATTTTTTCTCTCCAAAGGTGAAACTAAAATAACCAAGGTATATGCCCGTACTCGCATTCAGAATCCAAAAGATCCAATCGCTTCTGTAGAAGTTCGCTTCGATGGAATCAATATTCACGATGAGCCTCTCGAAGAATTCACGCTTTCAGATGGAGTCTTTACCAAAGACACGCAGTTTTTTAATCCCCAAACAAATGAAATACTCCATGCTGAAATTATCGATCAGCACAAGATGAAATTGGGAGATTCTCATAAAACAAAAGGTGATCCTGATCCGCCTGTGCGATATACCTTTCGGGCAGATTTGAAAGAACCGATCCCGCCCGGAAAGCCCTTTTCTATCCTCTACCGTACAGAGCTACCCAAGCATTGGCTTAAGATGATGCAGAGGCGTAAAAAGTTCATCCTCAATAGCAGTAACAATATCGATTCCATTTACGATTTGGAATATCCCATCGGATTTCCCATCCAGAAGACGGAACCGGAACCAGTGCACACTTTTGAGCGCGATGGTTACACCGTGATGCGCTATTTCAAGCCTAAAGAGAAATTTCAAATGAAGGTAGAGCACTATTACAATGAAAATTAGTCTCTTGAGCGGAGTCTAGAGCGAAGAGGTAATCTCCATTTTCTAAGTTGCCCGATTTGACGCACTGTGCTATCTTTCGGCCTCGATTTTTGGGGCAATAAGCCCCCAGTTCAGTTTAAGAATCTGGTCTACGGAAGGAAAAAATTATGAGTTCAGCAGCCAGGGAACATTGGGGATCAAGACTCGCCTTTATTTTAGCCGCCACCGGTTCTGCCGTCGGACTGGGAAACATTTGGAAATTTCCCTACATCGCACATCAAAACGGAGGAGGAAAATTCGTTCTTCTGTACCTGGTCTGTATCGCGGCAGTGGGGCTACCCATTTTGGTCGCGGAAATGATGGTCGGCCGCGCTACCCAAAAAAGCCCCGTAGCCGCCGTAGAAGAACTCTCCGGCAAAAACTCAATCTGGAAGGTACTGGGATTCATGGGAGTGGCTGCCGCCTTTGTGATCCTCTCTTTTTATTCCGTGGTGGCCGGTTGGGTGATGCACTATATTTTCCTTGCGGCGAAAAATACTTTCGCTGGTATGCAGCCTGCTGATTATGGAGCCATGTTCGGCTCAATCTATGCGAGCCCCTGGCTCAACCTCTTCTGGTCTACTGCCTTTATGGCTGTGACGATTTGGATTGTTCACTTTGGGGTAGCGGGTGGAATTGAAAAATGTGCCAAAATCCTGATGCCGGTTCTTATGCTGCTTCTGGTAGGAATCCTGATCCGCTGCCTGTTTTTACCAAATGATGGTTTTTCACAGGCCTGGAATTTTCTCTTTTCGACGTCGGGTGAATTGCATGGAGAAGCCATGCTCGAAGCCCTGGGACATTCCTTCTTCACGCTCAGTCTGGGAATGGGAGCCATGCTCACTTATGGTTCTTATCTAGACCGCAGTACCAATCTCTTCTCAGCGGCCTTCTGGGTAGCCTTTTTCGATACCATAATCGCAATCGTAGCCTCCCTGATTATCATGTCCATCATGTTCGCTTACGGCGGTGAGGTCAGTAAGAGCGTGGGCTTAGTTTTCATGTCCCTTCCCCAGGAGATCGTGAAGATGCCCGGCGGCTATATCATCAATCTCTCTTTCTTCATCCTTCTATTCTTCGCAGCCCTAACATCAGCGATCTCCTTGCTGGAAGTAGCCGTTGCCTACCTGATTGACAAAGGATGGACCCGGGAGAAATCGACCTGGACGATGGGAATTGCCATCTGGCTGGTAGCCATCCCTTCGGCCCTCTCGGGCTCAGCGGGCTGGCAAAAAATCTTTAAGGATTTCACCTTCTTTGATGTTGTTGGAAAAACAACCTTCTTCGATAAAATGGACTACCTGGCCTCCAACTGGATGCTACCAATAGGCGGCCTCTTAATTGCTCTCTACGTGGGATACGCCCTTACCTCCAAATTTACTAAGGAGGAGTTTTTTACTGGATTTCAATCCCTGGGAAAATTCTTCCACGGCCCCTGGGTAATCTTCACGCGGTTCGTCGCACCAGCAGTAATTCTGGTTATTATCGCAGTTGAGACTGAAGGAGCCTTCGGCAGCACCCACCTCAAGAAAGCAGTAAATGACTTCTTCGACGGAATGTTCGGCGCAGAGAAAACAAAGACAGAACAGACTACTCCGCCGACCAGCGGAAAATAGAGATTTGAAGAGGTAGAGGGGAAAAGAGTAGTCTTCGGACTTACCCCGGAGATCCCTGTCATCCTCGTGCCCCGACACGGGGAGCCAAGCTATCCCTTACATGGATCTCCGGGTCAAGCCCGAAGATGACGGAAGCCTGAATCCAGACGACTCATTATTGACAAACAACGTGAGGCGAGAGCCGCAAGTTTTTGATATATAGAGTGGTCAGGAGCAAGCATGGTGGTGGTTCGTGACGACGGGCGATGCATCGCATCGTTCTAGGAGGGAACTACCAGCAGGCGAAGTTCATGGACGCTCTATATGTCAAAAACTTGCGGTTTTCGCCTCAACATATTACAAACTCCGCTACCCTCAGCATCCTTTTCGGTCATCCAGCCATCCTTGATCAAAACGCTGGCTCCTCCGAGGGTTCCGTGGTTATGGCACCACAGGTTTCCCTTTCTGTCGGATCTGTAATTATCCCCAAATTTACAACCGGGGTCACTAGGTACGGCGGGTAAATATCCCTTTTCAACCAGAATCTTGATCTCTCCCTTTCCAAAAAGAGTGATCTTCTTATTCTGCCCCTTTTCGTAATTCTCCATAGCCTTCAGGATGTGGCGCTGGATCGCGAAACATTGGAGGCGCTCCTTAAGTTCCTGGTTTCGGGATCGAAGCCTCTCAATGGCCGTTTTGATGGAACTGAGGGATGTATCCACATCAATCTCTTCTTCGCTAGACTCACCCGGGTTAAAGGGATTGGAAAATTTCAAATCTCCAAAGAGATTATCAAAGGGATTAGAAAAAGACGTGACGCAAAAAAGAAGGGCAATTACGCCGTAACGAATGATTTTTGACCTCATAGAAACCAATCCTTCTTTTATCTATACGAAAGAAAAGGAAGATAGGTTGCATTAAGGATTCCAAGAATCCTCTCCACTGGTTACAATAACCTTAAACAATGAGGTGAAAATGACAGATAAAAATCAAAAGTCAGAGCCGGTGGCAGAGACTCCCCAGGAAATTGAGCTAAAGTCAGAAGGTAAAGAGCCAATCCCTAAATCACGCCTTGAACTAATGGAGGAAAAGGCTCAAAAAGAAGCGCAAGAAAAATACGAGGAGCGCAATAGCCTGGAAGATCACCGGGATCTACTTAAAAACCGGGCTTATACACCTTAATCGCTTATATTAGTCCTACAAGTCTCTTGATAAAACTCGCTAACTCTACGGTTATGGGGGACCTACAAGGTGGCTCCCAGCTGTCGTTACTAACGTACGGAACTTACTTGGATTATCTATGAGATCCTGCAGTTCAGCATCTGTCTTAGTCCTTGTTAACTGAATTTCTACTAACCCCGCTGCACCCGTAGCGTTCATAGAGCTTGCCACTGAATTAAGCGTGATTTTAGCATCGCTTAGTAAGTCCTGTCGCTTCTTTTCAGCTTCCTCAGCGGCAGTCGCTGCCTGCTCCCTAACCTTCGCCGCTACCTCTGTAGGATTGTTTCCCAGGTAATTACCATCCTCATCGTAATATGCTCCTCCTCTATTCTCAATACTAAGTTCAGGATCATTCAGAAATTCTTCATCAGAAGCCCTGGCTAGTCCTTGAGAACGAGCACTCTCAACGGCATCCACGCCCCCTAACTGCTCCTCGCTTTTTGTCTGATCCCCCATGGTCCATTTAAATTTTCCAGTGCCCTTACCTTCATCATCTTTAATTTCAGTTCGCTGACATTCATCGGGCTTTGCGCTACATGCTTCAATAAAGTCTTCATTTTGTTTTTTTTCTTCAGTTTCGGCGGCCTTAGCTCTTTCAGCCCCGATTTTTTCCATTTGCCCACCGGCAGTCTGCATTAAACCACCCACGGCACCCAGCATCTTATTGGTCATCTGGCGCTCAGCAGCTAAGGCCTCTGCAGCTTTTTCGTTAGTCAATCCGGCGCGCTTGGCAGCCATAGTCATATTGAATTGAAACTGTTGTCCCCGCTGTGCCCAATAGCCTGGGTTTTTGTAGGGATCAACAATGGGATATCCCTGGTTAGGAGTTCCCAGGTTCTGCACTGGATTTGTGTAAAGGCCCTTGGTCTGCCCCTGGCCAGTGGCAAAGTTCTCTTGACTGGTGACCTTTCCAAGCTGTTGATCAAGCTGCTGCTGTTTTTCGTCGGATTTATTCTTATCTTGCTGAGCTTGCTGAACGCCCTTTAGAGACGTCGCTATACCCGTCAAAGCACCAGCCCAATCACTGCCCCCGGTTCCAAAAACATTGTGGATTATAAAGAGGGTCAAGATGAAACCTGACCATACTTTCTGCCTCATGACAAACCTCCAGGTAGAGCAATTCATGAAAGGGAGCCTATATCCCCATTAGAATCAATCTTAAAACACTTGTAAAATCTGTCAATAGACTCAGCTAAATATCTTTTCTTAACTCTAGTGCTCTTCTTTTCTGTTCTTCTCTTTTTCTATTCATTTCAAGCTCTTCATCATCTTGGATTTTTCTTAATACGGCCCAACTGGAATAAAGCACTTTCACAGCTGGGGGTTGCTTAATAAAGGCAATCGCCGTCTTATTGTCCTGTACAAACCGCCAAAGCCAGGTAGGTGATTTATCCTTGGTTTTAGCAAACCTTACACCATACTTTTGTATGAAACCCCGGTACAGTGTATTTGTGAAGGAACTTTTCATTTCTTCAGTAAGCTGACCACCCCCAACTGGAACAGGCATTATGAATAACTCGGTTTGTTTCAATCCATGTTGCTCATTAAGTACAAATTTTACTGTGGCCTTATACCCACCCACTGAGGTATGACACACGGGCATCTCTGATGGCTTTTCCGGTTCATTACAATTCAGCTTCATTTTCTTGATTTCCTGCAGTACTTCTGCCTTTGAGAGCCCCCAATCAAAAGTTTTCCAGCCCGCCGCCATGCTTTGATTCGCGATGGTGAACAAAATAAGAAATCGAAACATAAAGTGTCCCCTTCCAATCCCCTTTTCCAAAGCCCATGAATAGACTTAAGGGCATTTGATTGGTTAAAACATAGTACCAAATATCTATTTCACCATCGTGGACTTGATTCCGAATAGGGGGAAAAGCTACGGTAAGTAATTTCCACCGAGAGCTTAAAACCTGAGAGTTTTCTCAAAATCGATCCCCCTATTTATCTGCATTAAGAAGAAAGTACTTACAAAAGTATGTAAATATCTGCTATTTTTGTAAGTATATGCATGTTAATGTCAATCAATATCAGCATATCAATCGCCAGAGTAAGGTTGAGAAGAAGCAAAGAAAGAGAGCTTCTAGTGCTGGAGCAGTTCTAGAAAACAAGTCCTCAGAACGGATCCTAAAGAGAGACTATGTGATTCTTGAAGGGAACGAAGAAGAGAGGGCTGAACAGCTAGAAACACTGGCAGGAAGAATTCTCAGAGGACGTGCTCCCCTTGGTCATTTTTTAGACCTTCGGGTTTGATCTTAACCAACAACAGGGTCACATCATCAGAAAGTGCTCTTCCCTGGCCGAACTCCTTCAATTCCATCAATATACGTTCCTTCAACTTCTCCGTTTCCAAATGCCGCCACTTAAGAAGAAGCGCTTCAAAACGCTCGTTCCCGTAAAGCTCAAGCTCCGGGTTTTCCCATTCTGTTACCCCATCGGTATATAGGACAACCAGGTCTCCAGGACTTAGTTCCAGGTCCCTGGTCTCATATTCACAAGGGAAGAACATTCCCAACACAAGTCCCTTAGCGCTGAGATACTCAATCTCTTGAGCCTGATCTCGAATTAAGATCATGCGATTGTGACCAGCAGAGGAATACCTTGCCGACATGGTCTGCAAATTGATTGCCATATAAAAGCCAGTTGCAAATAGCTGTTCGTATTGGAATTTGCAGAGATTCTCATTCATGTTTCTCAGAGTTGAGCCCGTGTCTTTAGAAGAGACCGAGAGCAGTTTCAGGTACGCTTTACAGGTCGCTCCAAAGAGGGCTGGCCCTATACCCTTGCCCGATACATCTGAAATAAAGAATCCTACCGCACCATCCTCGAATTGAAGAAAATCAAAAAAGTCTCCCCCGAGGTATTTTGCGGCAACAAAAGAAAAGGCAACATCCAACCTGCCATTTCCATCGGGAGCCTCAGATGGCATCAGGCTCTCTTGAACTGTCTGCCCTTCCATTGTCTCCTCACGGAGTTGATCAAGGTAGGCTTTCAATAAAACGGTAGCTGCCTGGTTTCCGAAGTCCTTAAGAAATCCAAGCTTTTCCTCCACCAGGAGATGTCTCTCCACATCGACCAGGATCACAAAGCCTTGAAGACGATGTTCGGAGATGTTCTCACTCTCTTTTTCGGGTTCAAAATCCTCCAATACCTTTTGAATTTCATGCAGTCCTTGAAACGCGGGGCGTATGGACTGAAAATGAACAGAACCCGCTTCAATTCCGATTTCAGCCTCATCTGTGACCTCTTCAAGAAGACCACCTTCTCCCATTTTACTAGCTCCAAGAATTTGAAAGGAGTCCTTGAGCAGATCTTGATTCAAATCAGATTGATCCTGTTGTATGAAGAGTCTGGAAGCAATGAGACGCTCAGTAGAATCTTGTTCAAAAAAACCCACAAAACCGATTCTTGCTCCGGTAAGCGTGGTAAATCGTTCGACCACATGGATCATCAACTCTTCGAGCTTTTTACCTTGCAATAACAAAGAATTAACCTGATTAATCGCCTCCATTTCAGCGACTCGCTGGTCGATTCTGCCCACCATAGAATTATAGAGGTGGGTCATTTGACCAATCTCATCGGAACGCTGCACTTTTAGAGGCTCTCTATTCGCTCCCGCGGCATATACCTTTACTTCTTCGCTTAGCGAGTTAACGGGAAGAACAATCCTCGAAGAAATTCTGGTTCCCAGTAGTAGTGAAACAAGAATAGTGATGGAGCAAATCAGAAGAAGAAGAAGGATCAGATATTGATTTTCTTTGTATGCAATTTTGGAATCCAGAGAGAGAAAAAAGGTGAATCCCCGCAATTCGCTGGAATTAAGAATAGTTCCAATTCGTTTGCTACCTTTCGAATCCTTATACTCGATGGTCAATACATCCTGCGGATTTTCGAGCCAACGCTCCAACCTGTCTTTTGTAAGGGCAGGACCAATCAGAGATTGAAGTCTGTTTTTTACAAAATCTTCCTCTTTGAAAAAAGAGCTCCTTAACATAGTCTTCTGGGGGATCAATTCAATCCTGGTAGCCTTCCTCCAACTTTCCTTACGATCAATTGGATACTGTGAGCGCAAACCAATCTCATGAAGTACAAATTCCAGAAAGGAAGGAACTTCCCCTTCTTCCTCAGTCACTCCAAATCTCTTGGACATTCCTGAGATCACCTCACGAATTTCTGGCATAGCTCCTGAGAAGGCTGGGATGAGATCCGTTGATAGGGACGAATTCTTGTAATAGGCCTTCTCTAAAGCCTCGAAAATCCCAGTCTTCTCGTTCTCCTTGAGATGTCCTATGGCCTGGAAAAGCCTGACAAAGTGTAATATCAAATCATGCGTCTTTAGTACTGAACAGAGCAGAGCCATGGGAGGGCTCCCAAGTCCCGCCTGGAAGTCTTCAATCTGGTAGCTCCTGGGAATCAGGTCCCAGAGAATGCGAATTTCTCCATGGGCGGCAGACATGACCAGGGACTGGTTCCTTGTCTGCTTTAGATCCTGGGTCCTTACCATCGCGGTAGCACCCAGGCTTGCACGCGCATCCAGGGACAGATCCCCGGCGATGGAAAACTTAACCAAATGGAGTAGAAGTTTACTGATCAACTCCCAGTCCGAGTCTGGAGAAACAGATAGACTCTGTACTCGATCCAATAGAAATTTCGGATCAATGAAGGCATCCTTCAAATCGAAGGAAAAGTCCGGGTTAAACCTCCTCAGGTTCAAAATCCGGTCCAGCTTGAAAGAAAATACATCCAGACTGTTACCAAATAGAAGCCACTCTTCATCCTGTAGCCCTCTATCGAGTAGCCTTTCCATATAGGAGGTAGGGGACTTCCCGTATTTCTTCAATCCTTCTCCCCTCAGCCAGGAGGAGGAAAATGTTTGCGCAATAAGAGTTTTTAGTTTCTGGAATTCAGGGACTGAAGCAAGTTCTTGAGTCTGAAATTGAGTCTTGCTGCTTCGATCAGGGCTGTATTTCCTCTCTGAGGATTCCCTGCGCTTATAATACTCGTCTCGAAGATTTGAAAAGAGCGAATACACTTTTTCCCGGTAAGCCGCGATCCATTGCCGGAGTTCCTGGAGGTTCTCCAGACTTGACGGAGATTTCAGCCTGGAAAGAGGTCTGAATATCGAACGAATCTCAGCGGCTGTCGGCGGGAACTCCCGTTGAATTTCAGTAAAAATCCCTGCTTTGATTTTTACCTTTGTTTGCAGATCAATTAAATCTTCCCTCACAGCAAGATCTCTACATTTACTTTCGAGACTTTTTGGAATCTCTCTGGCCGCACAATTTCTTTGAAGTTCGGGCAAATCTCGTTTCTTACCCAGGCGAAGACCTTCATGAGGAATCAATGCCATAACATCATAGATGTCTCTAATTTTAGTCAAACCCAGTTTCCGGTTTGAGCGCAGTCGATCGGGATCAAGTCCAATCTGACCTACCTGCAATCTACAAAATAGAATTTCGGCAACTTTCTCTATCTCTAGTGCATCGGCTTTGGTCGCAATACGAAATCCGAGCCAGGGAAAAATTTCACTATAGAAAATCTTGGATAGCGATATGGATAGCTCATTGATCGATGATCTTTTAGGATGCCTGAGCTTTAGCTTTCTAAAAACTTCATCAAGCCTATCAAAGGACTTCTGAATTGCGGTGTGGTGAGCAGAAGAGAAGTCAACCCTAAAGTACTCCTCTATATCCAATACCTGGGATAGTTGATTTTCGCGAATGGTTTGGCGCATTAACGATCTTCGATCGGTGAGTGAATTGGTGGAAAAGTAGAGCAAAAAACCAATGGGTAGAACCAGTACCAGGAGGAACCAACGACGAAAGCGGAGTCCAAGGCGGGATTTAGAGCCAGACTTAGATTTCATCAAGCTTTCCGTCATTAGATTGAAAAGATGAGAGGATTCGAATCCTTAGTGCGGTCACATCATCGGATGGGTGCACTCCCCTACGAAATTCATCCAGCTCAGTCTCTAGCTCTTTGGCCCAGGTTGCTGAATCCGATTCCAGATGACCTAAACAGAATTGTTCAAAACGCTGCCTTCCAAAGAGTTCGCGGCCAGGATTCTCAAGTTCAGGAATTCCATCGGTGTAAAGAACCAGTGATTCTTGAGTACAAACTGTTAATGTACAGGTTTCATAAATCTGATCATCCAGCATCCCAAGGGGCAGACCTTTTGCCTTTAAAAGCTTCAGATCACTTGTCTGAGAAAGATAGAACATATCGTTATGCCCTGCTGAGGCATATTTGATTTCAAGACTTTGAAGATCAAGCACCACATAAAACAAGGTCAAAAACAGGGAAGATGTGTTCGTACAAAGGAGTCCGTTTAACTCCGCGAGAACGGTCCCGGGAGAATCGGGATACTTCAGGGCCAGAACTTTCAGATATGCTTTAGCGGTTGCGCCAAAGAGGGAAGGCCCAACTCCCTTACCTGAGACATCGGCTATAGCAAAGCCAATTAAATTCTCTTGCTCAAATTGAATGTAATCAAAAAAATCACCTGCCAGACCCCTGGCTCCATGGAAATAATGACCTACCTCAATCCGGCCTCCCACCGTAGGATCAGTAGACGGCATCAAACCCTCCTGAACCTCCTTCCCCTTTCTTGCGTCCGATTGAATTTCATCGAGCAAAGATTTGAGTACGGCAAGCTTAGCCTGACCACTCAGATGAATAACTGGGTTCTGCTCCCCATCAGAAAAGAGCATTCTGGAGTCTTCTTCCATCCCAGCCATGAAGAGTAATCCCTGAATTTTAGCCTGCTCTCCCTGGGCTGGCAGCAATCTACAGGTAATTGCGCTATTTGAATTCAACCCGATGGATTGTAGATCTTCTTTGTCATGATGACTGATTAACTCCTCGTTCTCTTTCATAGTCCTCACCAGGGCTTCGATGATTTGTCTCTGCTTTTCGTCTGAATGAGGAAGCGGATTCCAGGTTTGATAATCCGTATGAATCTCCGAGAGACGATTCTCAAAAAAACCGATGACACCAAAACTGGCGCTGTACCTGATACAAAGAAGGTGTAAAATATATCGCAGCATTAGAGACCTGGAAAATTCATAGGTCATGAGAAGGTTCACGGTACCAATAGAGCGCATCTCAAAGAGTTTTTCCTGGATTCTCCTGGCCATTCTCTGAAATTCCCGGCTCAAGTCCCCAATTTCGTCATCTCGTTCCGATTCCTGTCCCTCTGGGAATTGACCCTTTTCCAGTTCAGAAATATGACCGGATAACTCTACAACCGGGAGCACTACCTGCCTCGACAATAACCGACCTAAAATACCCACTCCCACAACTACAAATAGGAATAAACCAAGGTAGAGAATTTGCTGGGACAAAATCTGCCTACGAAATTTTTCTTGGGATTGAAGGAAAACATACGCGCGTCCAGGAAAAACTGAGGACGGCATAACGGTTCCAATCATCTCTTCAGAGGAAGGATGGGCATAGGTAAAACTAAGCGCTCTGTTCAGGGTTTTTGAAGCCTTTAACGCTTTTTTTAGATCTGGATATTTCGACACCGTAGTGCTTGAGGCAAAGAGCCATTCTCTCCCCTCTTTTTCAGTAGAAGTGAGATTTTCAAAAAAGCCGGTAAGAGACTCTCCTTCCAGGTTGGTCTTTCCCGTCTTTTCATCGAGGATTCCGATTAAAGTTTCTACGAAGGGAACTCGACCATCAATTGTCCAGGGAGACTGAAGAACTTCTCCTGCGTCAGACGCATCTGGAGTCTGCATCCCAAGTTTTGGATCAAACCCCAGGGTCACAAAGGAAGCTGGCGACGCTCCTTTTTTATCCAACCTGCGCAGGTTTACTACGGCAAGCGCGATAGCTTCGTCCTGTAAGTCGGATTTCCATTGATCCAGTCCCTGCGAAATAAACCGCAACGCTTTAGTTCTATGCTTCCCCGATACTAGTTCTAGAAAGTGCGATTCCGCTTTAGAATGATCTAAAATCAAAAAGTAAATGCCCTCGGGTGCTGGAATTCGACCCGCTTTATACTCTTCCCTATCGAAATTTGCTGGTAAAGTTTCCCAGAACAGTCCAAGTGTAAATCCTGGCAATTGAAAGGGAATAAAAATGCTACGGCTGTCTGCCAGACTGGCCTTACTAACTTTTTCAATATTCGCAAGATCCCCTGTCGGTACAGAGTTTTTCCCAAATAACTGGCTTAGTAAGAGCTCCCTGGCTGTTTTCTCCAGGTTGTGCCAGATCTGGTTCATCAGAGAATTTCCTGTGTAAAAAATCTGATGCATGGGCAATCTATCAACCAGGTTTCCGTATTTGAGAGCCCAAAAAAATGGAGATGATAGGTGCTTGGCTCCACCCATCAAAAGATCCTTTTGAAAAACATCCTTTCCCTGGTGTGATGGTAGACTCGAATGACTGCGCTCCCAGACGCTGACCTGTGCCTTGAGCGGAGCCTTCCACTCATCATATTCAGTGATATCCTCATAGAGGGCTGACCAGATTGTCTTTTTGTAGCGGCGATTTTGCTTTAAATAGGAAAGTAAAATCTTTCGCTTTTGTAGCGGATTAGACTCCAGTTCACTAAGAAAATGTTTGGAGCGGCCAAACCAGAGGTTTGGGTCCTTCGCCCCGGATAGTCTTTGTAATGCTTTATCTTTAGAAAATCCGCGACCAATTTCCTTCAGAGTCTTTCTATAGAGACGATAATGCTTATCCAGGGAAAATCCCAGAATTCGATGATGGTCTCTGAGCTCTCTCTGCTTTAGCGCAATTTTCTGTACATAGGAGTCGTATGCGATTCTGCAAAAGGCTAGAAGGGGAATAAGAACGGCCCCGAGGAAGAACCACTGGAAGGACCTCGCAAGTGATTTGCGAAACCTGGGGTTTTTGGTGGTAGTCATGAGATGGCGTTAAGCCTGATTCTGGAGTAAACCCTCATCTTCAATGCGACTGAGTTCCTCTCGAAGCTGCTTCAACTGTTTTTTAGACAGGTAATCTACAAAGAGCTTTCCTTCCAAATGATCAAATTCGTGCAAAAAGCACCTTGCCCACAGACCATCTTTTTCCTGCACCACTTCCTCTCCATCTTCATTTATGTATTGGACTCGGATCCATTCAGGCCGCACTACATCCGCAAAGAGTTGAGGGAAGGATAAGCAACCCTCGTGAAAGGTACACATACCCCCAGTTTCGAGGATTTTCGGATTGATGATTTTGTCAAACTCCTCTTCGTGAATATTCATCACGAAAAGTCGTTGATCCCAACCAACCTGGGGAGCAGCAAGACCGATTCCAGGTGCCAAAATCATGGTTTCAATCATATTGTCCATGAGGTCAATGAGTTCATCGGTAATCGCCCCCACTTCGGTGGAAGAGCTACGCAAAATTTCAGCCCCAAATTTAAATATTTTCATACCGTCACCTGAATCACCAGGCGCCTGTCGGAGAATTGCCTTTTACTGCGACCGGCTGCAAAAAGCAGGCTCGGCGTTGTCACCAATTAAATCGCTCTCAATGTGCTTCAAGCACACCTTCGGCGATTTTATTGCCTCCGCCTTGATCCTGAATTTTTCGCTCGGCCTCGCTACAAACTCAATTCTCTGACAGACTCCTAGAAGTCTATCATAGGCTGGCCCTGGGCTACAGTAACCAGGAGTCAGCTATCAGAGAAGATAAGTCTCATTCAAAGAGACAAAAAGGGAAGATTCAAAACACATCTTTCAAAGCTCGTATCTTCGCGAAGGCTCTGATAGGGTCTGCCTTTTCTTGTTCTGTTAAACAACTTAGAGACTCCCTATAGATTGGATCCGCCACCCTGAAGAATGGATTGTGTTTGAATTCATCCTCAATGGTTGTAGGAAGCGTCGCCCCATGCTCTTGAAGTCTATCCTCCATAGCTCTGGTCCAGTTTTGCAAGGCCTCTTCATCATAGAGAGATTGAGCAAATCTCAGGTTTTGCAGGGAATATTCATGGGCAGAATACAGTTTTGTGGATAAACCAAGAATTCCAATTCTATGGTGAATGCTCTCAAACATCTGGGATGGCGTACCTTCAAACAGCCTTCCGCATCCCGCCAGGAATACCGTATCTCCACAGAAGAAATGTCCCTCAAGAAAATAACCAATGTGTCCCAGGGTATGCCCAGGAATTTCCACAACCTCTAGCACCAGTGATTCCCAGGAAATCTGATCACCCTGCTTAACTACATGATTCTGGTGGGGAATTCGTCCATGTTCTCCATCGTAGGCTCCACCATATACCGAAAGTGTTTCTCCGCTCTTTGAGCGCTTGTTATATAAACTTCTGTTGGCACCCACATGGTCTGGATGATGATGCGTATTGAATACCGTAGTAATCGTGATCGAAAACCGCTCTTCATAATCAAAAAGTGTCTCCCCCTCAAGGGCATCAACCAGTGCCCCCTGCCGGGTTAGAGGATTAAAAATTACATAAGCGTAGTTGTCATATCCCTGGGCGACCGCATCGATCCCAAACCGTTCAGAACGGTACATTTCAATAATTTTCTTTCTCATATCGGTCTCATTATTTTAACAGATCCAGAACTTGAAACACGCCTCTCGTCTCGGCCTGGCAGCACCGTGTGGTGAATTGGGAAAGGAAAAGAACAGGGCTGGCCAGCCTGCGGCTTGATACAACCGTACTAATAGCGGGATCATACCTCATTCTTCTGATTCCTTTTTTTCCTTTGCTCCCTTTGCTTCCTGGAATCTTTGATTCCTCTCATTTTTAGAGAATCTTTGATTCCTCACTGTATAAATAGTACATTTCAGAAGACTACTCGAGAGTCGCGGCCCTCCGCTCATGCTTTACCTACTTGCTCTTTTTCTCTATTTCCTTGTATACCTTGCGATTCGCTCTGAATACGTAGTGGTAACCATCAGAGCTCAAGTCCCTTCTTATACTCCTGATCGCGTTCTTATCATTGGAAATCTTGACTGCCTGGGAAATTGGAAAGAATTTTCCCGTGAAATGGAAAAAGTTGAAAGCGGGCTATTTGAGACAAAGATACGGGTGCAGCGCTCTGAAACCATCTCTTTTAAGTTTTCTCTGGGCTCTTGGGAGACAGTCGAGAAAGGCTCCAGGTTTGAGGATGTAGCCAATCGCAGCATTGCAGCAAAAAAGAATTTGGTACTGGAGTTGGAAGTTCACCATTTCGGTGGATATGAGTGGGAATCAAGATCCCACACAAGGACTGGAAACTTTCAGTTTCTTCGTAATTTTCCCGCCAGATCACTCTCCAACCAACGCAATATCATAATCTATTTACCACCTTCTTATACTAAAGAAACAGCCCGTAGATATCCCGTTTTATACATGCACGATGGTAACAATGTCTTTGATTCTCAAACTGCTTTTATGGGTGTGGAATGGGAAGTAGATGAAGCATCTGAGACACTGATTCGGCATGGTGCCATCGAGGAATCTATCATTGTCGGGGTCTATAATACCGCTCACCGAATGGATGAATATACTCCCATCAGATCTGGTAAATATGGAGGTGGAAGCGGAAGGCAGTACCTGGAATTCCTGATCAAGGAACTTATGCCAGTGATCAATCAGAGATTTCGAACTCTGAAAGGTGCTCAACACACCGGCATCATGGGTTCCAGCCTTGGAGGACTCATTTCCTTATACGCGGGATTTGCGTATCCAGACGCGTTCTCTATGGTCGGCTCCCTTTCTCCATCTCTATGGTGGGGAGATCACTATATGGAACGTGAATTTATCCCTGCACAGAAACATCACAAGGGGATGAAAATTTGGATGGATATGGGAACGCGGGAAGGCATGAATTCTAAAGGTTTTTCCATAGCCCTGGAGGATACCCGCAGAATGAACCGTCTCCTGCAAAAATTGGGCTATAGCCAGGGAGAGGATCTCTATTATTTCGAGCACCAGGGGGCGGGCCATGATGAAGCATCCTGGGCAAGAAGAATTCACCTGCCCTTGCTCTACTTCCTGGGTGAAGAAGTAGACAGCTCTCTTTGGAAAATTCCACTTTCACTTTCTCTGCCGCAACCTCAAGAAGAAGAGACCAATCTACTCAGAGCATCCTAACCCTCCCCAAACAGTAGGGTCGAGGCATGCCTCGACCGCAGATTGACCATCGTTGAATAAAATGCATACGAACCGGGCATGCCCGGCCCCGTATCAAGTACTAGGACGACGAAAAAGTTCCGTCATTTTCTGGCTTTACCAGGAGATCCACGATTACTGTCATCCTCGGGCTCGACCCGGGGACCCTACCCCACGGGTGGGACTTGCCCTATTTTTTCTCCACCTCTTCCAACAAATACACACCAACTCCATCAAGTTCAGGCATTAAACGGTCGAGTAGTTTTTGAACTATTTTTCATTCTTGGAGGCTAACGATCATGCTTAGAAAACTTGCCACCGCCATCCTTTATTTCTTATTCCTGCAGAGTCCATTCGCGGAAGAGACTCAGGTTGAAGGAGTAGTTTTTGTCGGGGGTGAGGCACGTTCCGCCCTTTATACGGTGAAATCCCAAACCAAGTCCTTATTTTCTAGAGATAAATTCTCAGCTCGTACTGGCAATGTCGTGGGCGTTCCCGCAGCAAATGTTCTCAGGGTGCAAACCCCCAATCGAATCGAGGAGTTGGTTTTAATAGGATTGATCGACGTATCCCCTACTATGAATCCAGATCTCAGGAAATCCCTAATTTCTTCGATGACAAAGAAATTTCTCAATCACAGGGTCCAGATCTACTCTCCAAAGGACTTTAAGAACCATGGGCTTTTTCCTGGTCACGGATTCGCGATTATCAATGATCGTCTTGTTCAGGCTGAGTTACTGGAGCAAGGGCTTGGAATCACTTCACACTCCCGTGATTATGAACCCGAGCTTTTAAGAGAATTTCAAAAACTGATGTTGGATGCTACAGAGAACCACAGGGGCATTTGGAAAGATAAAGGCTAGAAATGTGTCATGAACCAGGTTTTAAAATCGCATTGTAGTGTTCTAATCCCTGGTCTTTGAACTTAAGTCTTAACTCTGAGTTTTTGAGAGAACCCTGACCATCGACCAACTGAAAGGTTCCCCAGGTTCCCCTGATGGTCACTCTATCTTGAAACTGGAAAAAGAAGACCTTAAACACTTTTCTATCCGCGATACCCTCGAGAGTCATCGTTGCGCCGAAGGCATTGAGAGTTCCTTCAAAATTGGAAAACTCTTGATCTGATAGCTTCTCAAATGTACCTATAAGAGGAAGCAGGTGAAGAGACCTAAACGGCTGTAAAGCATCTACCGTAAGATCTGGATCGGCAGGAGTGAAGGATGGGCTACATCCATAAAAGATGAGCACCATTGCCCCGCCCAGGAAAAACCAATGCAGCGCTTTCATACCACTAATCTTCGGCTATTTAGCGGATAATCATTCGGGGTGAGAAGGAAAAGTAGATGGGTGAAATCACCACCTATCCTGCATCCCTTTTAGTTGCTGCAACATGAAATCAGGTACCACTGGCTTCCTGATTCCCTCAATATTTCTAAACTGTTTGAGCAAACCCGAAGCTGGCAGGGGAGGTTTTCTTCCACCTGGCTCTGAGCCTGAAGCCTTGAACAGCACCGAAAGCGGCTTCTGTTTAACCCAGTTCACGAGCGAAGCTTTTTGATCTCCAGTCAAACTGCCAGGATCACGACCAGCCTTTTCCAATAACTCTCTGAGCCCTCCATTACTGGCCGAGAAACCCTTATTGTGGTCGACTGCCACTGGCTTACCTTCCTTGCCTACTCTTTTTAACAAGACCTTTCCACAATGAAAACAAAAGAAATGGCTCTTTTTATGAATTTTCTGGCAGTGGGGGCATTGGTAGACTCCCTTTAAAATGTGTAAGCCTGGGATAGATCGCTTCTGAGCCTCCCACCAACCCCACAATGGCTTAAGGGAAAAGTCACATTGATTACAATTCTTTTGATCCTGTCTAATCTTTAATCCGCAGTCCGGACAAAATTCTGAGTAGGAGGTTGAGATAAAGATAATACAAAGGACTATCCACAAAGGGTTCATTGAATAATGATAACAAAAATAATAGATTTTATTAATTTTTTGTATGACTAACAGCTTCCGTAGGGGCCGCATATGCCCGGTCCTGAATCCAGCGGGTGAGGCATGCCTCGCCCCTACATGATTGTGCTATAATCCGAGCTTTCTTAAGGGGATCTCTCAACACTCATGAAAGTAGTCAGTTATAACATCCTGAGGGGTGGACAGCTTGAAGCCGGAAATCGCATAGGTCAGATTGTGGATTTCCTTGCGGCTCAAAACCCTACAATTTGCGGACTTTTTGAGTGTGATAATTTTGAAGCCAATGAGGGCAAAATAGCCCATATTTTCGAGCAAGAGCTCGATATGAAAATAGTCTTACATCGCTCAAGAAGTAAATCTAATATTGGTTTGCTATACGATCCCAAGGTTATGACCCTTATCCAGGCCCTAACCTTTGATCGCTTTATGTACCATGGGCTTTTGGCGGCAGATTTCGAATTCCAGGGAATTCCTCTACGATTTGTCCTGGTCCACCTCAACCCCTATTCTGCCGAGCTTCGTCTAATTGAATCCCAGATTTTGACACAGATTGCCGTTCGAGCCGAAAATACGCTCATCATGGGAGACTTCAATTGCCCTCCTCCTGGCTCCCAACTTGAGATGGAAAAGTTCAAAGCAACCTTTCGAGCCAGGGTTACCAATGAAAAAAGTGTCCTGGACACCCGCAGCATCGAGCACATCCTGGCAAATGGATTTGATGATCTATGGAATGGGCAGCACCCTGGTGATAGCGAGCCTGGGAGTTACCCAACACCCCTGGCCGGTAAGGATCAGTTTTACCCCGAAACAGTTCGAATCGATTATTTTTTTGGTTCTCCTTTGTTCAAGAAAAGCTGCACGACCTGCGAAGTAATCCGTAATGAAGTACTCGACCACACCTCAGACCATTATCCAATTACCTCCACTTTCGAATTTGAATATCAAGAGGATTAGTCGATTGGACAGACGGATTTCCTTTTCCAGGTACACCACTCGATACACACGATGACAGACACAATTGGGTAAGGTTTTTTTTGAAAGCTTGGATTCAAAGACTCATTCTATTTACCTTGCTTGGATTAGCTGCTTTTCTCGTAATTGAAGAATATCAGGCTGGATTTGCCAAACAATATAAAGAAAGGATTGGTGAAATCCTCCCCCAAATTACTGATATCTCATGGCTTGGAGGATTGGAACCAGAATCTGAGATCTCAACCCTATACATACGATGGGAAATTTGGTGTCCCGCATGCCTGCAATCCATCGAAAAAAATAATGAGATTTCTCAAAAATACGCAAACAATCTTCGAGTTATTGGACTGACGACACAGTGGGATGACGCAGTCAAAGACTTCTCCGCCAAAACCATCCAGTACCCTGTAGGGTTTGATTCAAAGGGCTTGTTAGACAAGATTTTTGAAATTAGAGCAATTCCGTTTTATGTCCTGGTAAATGAAAACAGAAAAATTCTATACCAGGGAAACTCCATCGATGAAGAGGTCATTAAAGCACTGCTTTGAAGTCGGCGATTAAGTCGCGGGTTGAAGCGGTGGGTTGCTGTCCTCTCTTCTCTCTTCTCTCTTCTCTCTTCTCTCTTCTCTCTTCTTAGAAGAGTGTACCTCCTGGTCCACCTTCGACTAGGTACATCCCTTGCCTCTATGTACCCGTGCGAGTGCTGTCTTTTTTGCTATTCCTTCTATTCTTGATCCATGGACAATCTGTCTCTCAAGAAGGGGTAGTGAGCACCATCAATTTCCAGGGTTTTCTCCAGTCTGGAGAAACTGAATCTCCCTTCAACGGCACCATTTCAGTTCGATTTTATCTACATACACAAGACGAGGGGCCACCAGATGGGATTCCGCTATGGGAGGAGTTTTACTCACAGTTAAATGTAAAAGACGGGATCTTTTTCGCTCGCCTTGGAGTACTCAATCCTCTTACCAGGGACCTCTTTCGTTCGGACCGCCCTGTTCAACTTAGTATGAGAATCGTACGATTCGGTACAGGTGAGGCTGCATCCTATATTGGTCCTATTGCCATCGATGGAAACGCCTATTCTGTTTCATCAATCTCAAAATCAGGCTCGGACAGTAAAGAAGGAACCGTAAAAATCATCCCGCTGGCCGTGGATGACCCTTCCTCCTTTGGCTTATTGGAAATTGACTCTGATGATCCAGAAACTCTTCACAAATTTGAAATTCGCTGGGATAAAACAGGATTCCCGTCTGCTGACATTGGTCGCGGTCTTGTAGTCCAATACCCTCAAAATATGGAGCTAAACTCCTACGCCCCTTCCAGCAGTGAGGACAGGCTTCCCTGGGATTCGGGACAATTCCTGATTGATTTTCAAGAAGAGGTCCCCGACATCTCAGTCTACATTGTGAATGGAACGGTAAGACTGGGGGGAAATCTCACGCTGTCTCCTCTTGAATTTGATGATTTTAAACTTCCTGGAGATCTAAAGGCGCATAATGCCAATGTCACTGGTGACATCAAGGTCAATGATCTCATCGCGACAGGCCCTGGGGACGGCTCTGGAGGCATTATAAAAGGTACCAGACTTGAATATTGCGCCGGCCCGCCAGATTGCCAGCCAAAACCTGGTTCCTCCGAAGCCAAATTCTCAAACTACGGCATCGACCCCTTTCCCGCAGAGGATGAGTCAAAATCCACCCTGATCAACAGCCTGGAGATTCGCTCCAAGCTTGATGATACGGGTAAACTGCTTTTTGAAACCGACCGAGGTGAATTCCTCATAGACGGTCCCTTGCAGACATCGCAAACTTCCTTCGTCCATGTTTCGGGAGCAGATGGGTTTGTTTACGCGTCCGCGCTCAGGTCACCCTTTCCCTCCAAAGATAAAAATGGGAATATCTCCCGTCCCTATGTAATCGCTCCGGACAAGATTTCTGTTCTTGATTCTCTGGTCCTCATCACTGACACCACAAATCGAAACAGGGATCCCAAGTACCCAGCTTTTAATGAAATCTCGAAAGATAGGGACGCACTACGCTCCCCCCTTAACGCTTTTTCAGCGTTTGACCTGATTTCAACCATACCTATCTGTAGCGGAGTGCCTACTATCGCACCCTATTCAGCCCATTGTCAGGAAACCTGGTGTATGGCTCTACGTCCAGACTATTGCGCACAAGATCCCAATCCAAAAATTAGAGACAAGTACAAGGATATAGATCCCTGCCATGGAATCTCTTTCAATCAACTCAAGGGATATAGGCTCAATTGCCGTCCTGAAGAAATCATTAGCGATCACCCCAATCTTCAGACGGATGAAAATGATCCCGCTAAAGGTGCTAAATACTTCGTTACCAGCCATATCCATCAACTGCTCAATAACGCCACGGCTGAAACCCTGATCGAAATAATCAATGCCGCTCAGGCCGGCCAAACTCTTAACAAAAGGCTGTTACCCACGGATACAGTTAACCTGAATCTACCTAATACTCTGACTGGCACCAATGTTTTTGAGACAGTACACTCAGCTCACCAAATGGTTGCTTCCATCGACCAGGATATTGACGCCTACCTGGGATCCTTTATTGTTGGATTAGCACAGCCAGCCAGGCTGGGCAGTTTGAGAACTCATATCAGTCAGATAGATTTCCTAAAGGACCTCAATACCGTAGGCACTCTAAACCTTCACGCCGGCTCCACCATCCTCCATACATCAGCTGATCCTGCCAGACCTCAACGCCATGAGGTTCAAAAAGATGTAGATGTCGGCGGTAAGCTCATCGTTCATTCCAGCGTTTTTGAAACATCTGGAGATCTCTTCTTTGAAGACATTGACCTGGACCCCGCCAATGGACCTTATATGAACTTCATCGGTAGTGTGAATCTTGAGGGAAATCTACGCTTTCGCCCAGAAGAATTCCAAACCAATAGAAATTTATTGGGTTTGGACCAAACCATAGCATCAAAATTTATAGATCTTGATGATCAATCATTCTCAGTCGATCCAGATCAGTATTCTACGCTATCCTTTCTTTCTGTAACCGGGTCTTTCCGTGTATCTAAGCCTTCACGAGTACAGGGAGACCTGGTCATCCAACGGGACCTTTATGCAATTGAATCCCTTGAATCCGCAAGTTTTCTAAAGGCCTCAACACTCTCAGACCTGGATGATCCGCACTATTTCATAGATCCACCCGGCACTTCTCGAATCCGGGGACTGGTAGTTGAGGAGAGTCTTACCATTCAGGGAGATTTCACAGTAGATTCCACACTGCGTGTCACGGGGGTGGTAGATGTTAGCGGGTCATTTTTCAGCTCTGGGAAACTGGAAGTGCAAAATCCATCTAGCTCTGTTCTTTCTACCTACCTGGAGGATTCCTCTGACCCTAAGTACAAGGTGGATCCCACAAATCAATCTTTACTTAGAGAATTAGGTCTCAACAGTTCTTCAAATGTCGGGGGAGACCTCAGTGTTGATGGTCAAATGGAGATTCAAAATACGATGACTCATGAGGGTTCCGCCAGAGTTGTGGGACAAGTCCAGTCACAGGACAGAATTCTGAGTCCCAAACTGCTTGATTTTGAGGACTCAACCTATTTGGCTGACCCTTCACTTCAGTCAAGGTTTCATGCCCTCGAACTCATCAAATCTCTAAATGTTACGAACAGCACCTCATTATCATCCTCGTTAACCATTCTGGGGGAATTGCGATCTAACAGCTCTCTGAAGATTCTTACTGACCTTATCATTGGAGAGGATCTTACCGCTTTCAGCTCCCTTCAGATCTATCATACCTCCGGTTTGGGATTCTCAGTTGATGAGCTAGGAAACGCCACCGGTCGTTCCATCACACTAGATGAAAACGCATTTGCCCAAGATCTGGAAATAGGAGGCAATCTCAATCTCTCCGGCACACCAATCGAGTTCAATGCGGATAGCTCCTTCGAGAAACTAACCATTTCCACCCACTCACTAATCTCAAGACGCTCCAGCACATCTCTGGGATTTGAGTCCGCCGCGAGTATTGATAAAGACGGCAACCTAGAACTGCATCATGAACTCTTCCTAGAGGATGAGATGATTATCTCTGAAAACATAAGATTCCATGACGGAAACTCCCCTGACCGTATGGTTCTGAGTATCGTTAACTCCGCTCTCACCAGCGTTCATATCGGCCTCGACGGCCAGAAAGATCTGAACCTGTCAGGACTCTCCTCAAAGACCCTATCTGTCCCTACAGCAACCTTCTATCGATTTGAGGATTCCGATAACAGTGCCTACCATTTGGATCCAGCCAGTTCCACTCGTTTTCAAATTCTTGAAATTGAACATAGCCTCAGAACAGAAGAGTCACTTACAGCACCTTATTTAATGGATCTTCAGAACTTGTATCTTGTTGATCCTTCAGATAAATCACGTCTCCTCTCTCTAGAAGTCCTGCAAAATACCACCGCACAGCAAATCCAGGCGGCAAGTCTTCGGATTGACTCACAGAACCTTCTGCCCGGCAGCACCCTTGTAGAGGCCGGGTCCATGAGAATTACGAAGGGAGCTACACTAGGATTGACAGGACAGACCTATTTAGATGGATCTAACTTTCTGATTGGTTCCAGCAATGGGATCCGCATCGCTGACAACCGTTCCCTTGGTTCAGGCAGCACGATCACCTATGGCGAATTGAACAGCCTGATATCTGGTGCTAATGCTGATCATCTACACAGACATGATCTACTCGGTGGAGTTGAAATATACAACATAGCCAGGCAGGACATTGACAATCTCACCGGACCAACCCCGCAGACAACCTCCTCTACCAAAGGACTCTTTGGCAAAAATTTATTTACTTATCCAGGTCTTACAATCTCTATCAGACCTGTCTCCCACCAGACGCAATCGGCCTTGTTTTCTGTCAAAGATTCCTCAGGTAGTGCTGTGGTTCAGGCTTTTGCATCCGGACTGGTGGAAGCTGTCACATTTCAAGGAGCAGGACAGGGGCTTTCCAATATTTCTGGTTCCGGCACATCCAATGATGCTATCTCAGATGGAACCATCGCCTCAGATAAGATTCAAAACAACTCCCTCGGAGGAAGTGTTTTCGCTACTCAATTACTGCAGCTTTCCCATCTAAAGGATAGGGCTTTGGAGGCAAAACACTTCTTAGAGAGGTCTCTTGATGCCAATGTCATAGAGGATGGTTCTTTAGTTGGTGAGAATTTTCGAGACGACTCTATAGAAAATCTGCATCTCACCAGCGCTACCATAGACACCACTCTCATCGAAAATGGTTCCATCAGTTCGTACCACATCAAGACACGAACCATTTCGGCATCTCATATTTCACCCTCAACGCTGGATAATCGAGTATTACAGTCAGCATCTGTCCTGGGAGATCGAATCATTGACGGATCTATTCAGGCTCGTCACGTATCGACAGGAGCTGTGAATACAACCCGAATCACGACTAATGAATTACAAGGCTCCCTGTTTGAAGATAATTCGATTTCCACAGTAAAAATACAGACTGCCGCAATTCAGACCTCTTCCTTCGCCTCTCTGAGTCTGACCTATTCCGATTTCGCAACGAATTCCATCCTGAGCTCGAAAGTTGCCAGCTCCTCTATTACAGGGTCCAACTTTGCTTCTGGTACCCTTGACTCATCAGCTCTTGCAGCTAACTCTATCAATTGGATCAAGATTTCTTCCCTGTCCCTGCAAGCCGTAGATATTTCCACTTTAGCTATCCAATCTTCTTCTGAAGCAACACAACACAAGGTAAACCTCGCCGCTATTAATTCTGATAAGATCCTCGACCGAGAAGTTGAGGGAAGCCACTTTATCGCTGATAGTATTTTACTTAGCCATTTAGCGGCAAACGCTGTCTCATCCACTCATTTTCAGACTCAGTCAATTCTTGGAGAAGACATCCTTACGGGTACCCTATCCGGTCTAAAAATCAATGATTTATCCATCCAGACAGCTCAAATCGGTGATCAGGCCATCACCAAATCTGAAATCGCGAGTAGCGCACTTGATTCGAACTCCATTGCTAACTTAACTTTGTCGAGCGAATCCTTTCAGGATGGCTCCATTATACGTAGCAAACTAGCTTCAGATACTGTTGCCAGCCTGCACTTGCGCAATAGTTCTTTACTTGACAAGGACTTTGCTCTGAATGCACTAACCCAGAGCAAATGGAAATCGGACACGATCAACACAATCAAGATAGCCACTGGAGCTATCACTCTCCAAAAGCTTGCGACGGGAGCGGTACGTTCCCAGGAGGTTTCCTACCGTGCTGTCCTCACTTCTGCTATCTCCGCGAGCGCTATTCTCTCTACACATATACTCTCTAACCAGGTTACTCAGTCCAAGATTGCAAATTTCACCATCCTTGTTGAAGATATTGGAGATGCTCAGATCGATGTGAGAATCGTTGCTCCAGACTCGATTCTCACCACCAATATTCTTGACCTTTCAGTATTCTCCCCCCACATCTCCACGAATGCATTGAGCGGTGCGATTCTCTCGGAAGACGCGATAACACGGGCCAAAGTTCTCTCAGATCAAATAGACTCGGCACAGATCCTCGATGGGTCCATTTTCTCGGGCAATTTTTCCACTTCTGCCATCCTGTCCAATCACATAGACTTGGACACACTCTCTTCTCGAGTTCTAGGTACAGCACAGGTACTTACCACCCACGTCGCAGAAGGTGCGATTGGAAATTCAAGAATTCAGACCGATCAAATCAACAGCCGCATTCTGACACAGTCCTCCGTTATTGCAAGGCACATACTCACACACACACTCGGAAGCTCAAAGTTCGCGTCTTCAATCCTCACCGATGAGCATTTCCAAGACGGGGCTATCAGCCCGTCGAAGATCGCCACAGATTCGTTGGTGGAGACTGTTTTCCTCAGCTACACTCTCTTAGGAATTCATGTAATCCCATCTTCACTCACATCTGGCAGCCTGGAGGACTTAGCTATCACAAGTTCTCAAATCTCCAATGACACGATTTCCGGAGAGCATATTCTCGAGCTAAGTTTAACTGATCTGGAGCTTGCAACAGATGCACTGGATAATTCTGTCTTTCAAATCGACGCGATTTCCAGTCCCAATGTCCTGGATGAATCCATCCTTTCACAAGACATTGCTACCGGTGCTCTTCTGAGCACTCACATTGCTGCTGGGACGCTGCTTGACGAACACTTTGCACCCTCTTCCATTCTGACAACCCATATAGCGAATTTTACAATTGGATCAGGGGTTTTACAGAG
>Ga0257123_1000018_pt1 | contig 181083 bp, 143 predicted proteins | sample SI106_135metaG_FD_190185 | JGI IMG/M metagenome (GOLD analysis project Ga0257123, IMG submission 190185) | Marine microbial communities from Saanich Inlet, British Columbia, Canada - SI106_135 | ecosystem: Environmental > Aquatic > Marine > Inlet | place: Canada: British Columbia | collected...
AAGAACATCTTGGGGCATTAGATCTCTTGCAAAATGATTCCCTAAAGGCATCTCGAGCCATCGACCACCTGCGAGAAAGATTGGAGAATCGAGTTTCCAAACTCTCAGAGATTCTCACGGAATTTCGAACCCATGAGTCAGAAAGGGTCAAAATTGAGGAACTTGAGAATAAGGTAGGAAGAATTCTCGGTGAAAAGGAAGAGCTTCAAATGAACTGGAGTGAAGAAAAAGAGGGCTTAGAGGAACAGCTCAGGGACCTTGTAGAAACTCTCCAGGAAGAACTATTCCTTTCAAAGGAATATCTCCTTTCTCAGTATGAATTGGAAAATCCCGATCCGGGAAGGTCTGAAGTCGAGAGTGTTAAGGACAAAAATTTCAGCTCAAAGTAGGGTTCGACCTAAACAATAGTCCGAACCGCCTTTCCCAATAAGAAAAAAATCAGGGCTACAGCCACAAACCCAAATACATACTTCATATAGTAACAGGGGTATACGCGGGCTCGACACCCTTCACGCTGCGCTTCATGACCGCAATGTGGACATGAGCGCGCACTCTCGCTGATCTCTTTTTCACATTCTGAGCATTTAATCAGAGACATAAAATCCTCCCCCCCTTTAATTATACAAGCAAAATCAACTAACGTCAGGGGTTCGCATTTCAAAGAGTGGCGCGGTCAGGCCTCTTTAGCGTTCTTAGCCAAAGGCAAACGCCTGACAAGGAAAGCTCAATCGTAGATGAAACTTGTGCTCTCGACCTGTTTTTCATCGGGAAGAGGGGGATCTTGTGAGACTTCATCCTCCTCTTTGGCGGGGATTTGTTCTGAAATTGCAGGGGCTTTTGGGTAATCCTTACCAGTTTCCTTTTCCACTTCTGGCTTTTCCTCTTTAGTTATTTCTTGTTTAGTTATTTCTTGTTCGGGCTTTTCTTCTTCCGGAAGCTTTCTTAGCTCTACCGTGAAGGAAGGGGTTTGGCTCATGACAAGGGTGTGATTTTGACTCTCATATCCAGCCTTATGAAATTTAATGGAGCAAACCTGGTCCGGACGAGCGTACAGGGTCATCTCATCCTGGTTCATGTTGTTGTAGGAAATCGCACAGTCAGAAGCTTTCAAATAAGCCCAGCGTGGAGAGATAGCAATTCGAATCGAAATCAGATCCTTAATCATCTCGTGAGCATGCCCGGCGAACTGGGCATTTTCTCCATTAACCCTTAAGTACTCTGTGGCCTTCTTATAACAACCCGTGAATTTCCCTACTTCGCAAAGGGAATAAGCATAATGGAAATAAAAATCAGGGGGCTTGGAAACTACATCTCTACCATGTTTATTCAAGAGGGAATCATACTTCCCCAGGGCTCTGGCTACGCCCTTCCAATGCCTGTGTTTGATCATCTTTTCAGCTTTACGAAGGAAAAACTTTGCCTGAAACTCAGGGGTAAGGGTCATGGACTGAGCCAGATGAACATCAACAAACAAAAAACAGAGCAAGATGAAGAATCTCATCGGAAAATCACCTTTCAAACATTCTCAAAACCAGAGTGTGCACCATTATATACTGAAATTTAAGTTTTTTGTCCGGCTCTGAGTCCAAACCAACCTTTTTTATGCCCAAACGCATTTGGTTTGTCCTGATTCCCGGCCAAACCATGAATCTGTTGATTCCTTTGCTCATCTGCGATGAGCTTATTTTGGTCATGATCCCACAACAGGTATACTGTTTACCCTTGAGTATCGGTAACTTGAAGCCAATCAGGTTGCTATAGAAACGGTAGGGTTTTGATGAATTTTCTCGACTGGTCAATCATGGTCTTGTACCTGGGTGGAATGATAGGGCTCTCCTACCAGCTTGGTAAAAAACAAACCGACGCGAATAGCTATTACCTCGGCGGGAACAATCTTAGCTGGTGGTCTATCGGCATTTCCACCATGGCCACCCAGTGTTCAACAAACAGCTTACTAGGTGCACCTGCCTTTATTCTCACCACCGGGATGCTCTGGATGCAGTACGAGTTCGCGGTTCCCCTTGCCATGATTCCGATCATGATCTTTCTCCTGCCTTTTTACCGAAAGCTTAATTTGGTGTCCGTGTATGAGTACCTGGAAATGCGCTTTGGCGTTGGGACCAGAACTCTATTATCCATTGTCTTTCAATTCTTGAGGGCCTTTGGAACCGGGGTGACCGTTTACGGAATTTCCATTGTTCTACAGGAAATTCTGGGCATCGACTTCGTCTATTGCGTGCTTGTCCTGGGGGTCGTAACCATTATTTACGATTTATTGGGAGGTATGGAAGCTGTAGTGCTCTCCGACGTCATACAGATGGGTATTCTCTACCTGGGAATCCTGCTCTGCCTTATCTACAGTCTCAGCGCGGTCGGTGGAGTTTCAGCCGCCTTTGAACTTTTCCCTCAAACAGGGGAAACCCTGAAGAATTTTTTCCCTGATCTTAACCTCTCTTTTGAAGGACTTAAGGCCATCGATTTTTCCGGGCATGGTTTCGGGGACGGTAAAACATTTACCTTCCTTCCAATGTTTTTTGGAGGTCTGTTTCTTTATATATCCTATTATGGATGCGACCAAACCCAGGTACAAAGAGAGCTATCCTCAAAAAACTGTGATGACACCAACCTATCCTTGTTTCTTAACGGGCTACTACGCTTCCCGCTAGTTCTAACCTATTGCCTCCTTGGAGTTTGTATCGGGGCCTACATCGTAAAAAACCCCCATTTCCTGAATTCCCTCGTAGAGGGATCAGGCGAACCCAATTTCAATCTGGCTGTACCCAGGTTCATTCTCCAAAACCTTCCTCACGGAGTCATTGGAATCATGATGGTCTCGCTTTTTTCAGCTGCAATGTCTTCGCTCGACTCGACCATCAATTCACTTTCCGCGACGACTACCAGGGACCTTTATGAGCGCTTTCTTTGTCCCCAGGGAATGGATGGTCCCACCCAGTTAAAGGTCTCCAGAATCTTTACTGTTTTCTGGGGAGTAGTATGTGTGGCCTTTTCCTTCTTTGTTGGTGGAATTTCTCCCTCCATCATTGAATCAGTAAATAAGGTGGGCTCACTGGGGAACGGCCCCATTCTGGCACTCTTCGTCCTGGGAATCCTGACGCGGTTTGTTCATGGTACCGGTGCGGTATGTGGACTCCTGGGAGGTTTTGCGTTTAATGCCTATTTATGGATCAATGAACCTCAAGTTTCATGGCTCTGGTGGAATGTAACCGGCTTTGTCGTAGCGGTGGGAATTAGCCTTTTAGTCTCAGCGCTCATACCCTCACAGCGCCGGAAACCTGAAAGCCTGGATGGGTTGGTTTTTGAGAGTGGAACTGAGGATGAATTCCACTACGAACGAAATTGGCCCAGGTATCATGCGGTACTATTGGGTTACACGGTATTAATGATAACTGCGTGCTGGTTGTGGACTTCCTCTTTTAACTAGTGACAATCAAGGCTGAAACAGATCGGCCAACGGCTTAGATAGGAGTTTTTGCGAATTTACCCCTAGCTCTTCAAGAAAGACCTTTAAGGGACCAGTCCAGACCCCTTCAAAGGCATCGACGTCGCTGACTGGATAATCTAACCCAAGGGAATGAAACAATTCTGACAGGGTAGTGCGGTGTAGGTCTCTGCACAGTACATATCCTCCCGGCTCTGTATAGGCAAGGTATCCACGCATTTCTAATAATTCCAGTAACTCATGAACTTCTCCGGGAGAAGCACTCATAGATTTTAGGATTTTTTGCTCTTTGAGCTTGGTACCTTCACTCGCATTTTCGTAAAAAAGTTCCAATATGCTCAGCGATAGTGAGAGACGATAAGTGGGCGAGAATGTGGTTTCTGACTGGACCTGAGTCCCCTCAGGACTGCTTAGCAAATCCCTCTCTGGAAGTGTAGCCACAACTTCTGCACCCAATAGAGCGGCTCCCCATGATAGATACAGCCACAACAAGAAGATGGGTAAAGTTGCCAATGTCCCATACAAGACTTCGTAAAAAGGAAAATGAGTAACATACAATCCAAATCCAGTCTTTAAAATTTCAAAAAGCATCGTCGCAAAAGCTGCTCCGATCATTGAATAACGCCACCGAATCGGAGAATTCGGGACAAGGACGTACATGAGAAAAAAGGCCAGCCATTCCATAAATACAGGTAAAAACACAAGGTACGCAGAACTCACACCCGCAGCCCAACTTGCATCCAATAATTTGACTCCCGCGAAGAGATAGCTTGATACAGACAGGCTGACACCCAGTAGCAGCGGCCCCATGGTCAATGTTGTCCAAAAGGCCACCAGGTTTTGCACGGGAGTTCTTCCCTGTCTCCATTTCCAAATTTTTTGGAAACAAACCTGAATCTCCAGAAGGAGAAGAATGGAAGTGATGGCCAAAGCACTGACACCAAACAACGTGGAATGACTGGCGTTCTTTACAAAGCCTCGGACGTAGACTCGAATCGTCTCTCCTGCGGCCGGTACAAATGAATTGAAGACTAAAGTCTCGATTCTCTCAGCCATTCCTTCAAAAGCTGGAAAAGCACTGAGAATAGCAAAGGCTATGGCCAGGATCGGAGTCAGTGCCAAAAGGGAAGTAAAGCTCAAGCTTGCGGCGGCTTCCAGACAACCATCTTGGTGGAATCGACGCAAGACTGCTTTAATATATTGAGTGGTTCGAGATAATTTCACCCTTTTCATATTACTATGAGCTGACTTCAGGTTCGTAATTTCAAGTATTCGAAGCCTAATAAAATTCAACTGATGGAAGGAAAAGAACTCTCCCGATTGGGCAGTGCCAGGGTAGGTCTACTCAATATTTCCTACCCTTTCGCGAAGTTGCGGGTTTCCCGGGAGCTCGTAAAACTTAGTACCCTACTAGGAATCTATGAACTTAGCGCCTTTCAGGTAATTGAACTATATCCCATCCGATTTCTCGGAATTCATGGAATTCGGATCCTTCATCGGAAGTCTACCTACCCCGCTTTTCTTACCTTTTTTTACTTTGGATCTCGAGAAAAGTTTTTTCAGGAACTGGAGGCTACCGAGTTTCAGTCCCGCGGCATTGGTTTGCCGGTACAGATTAGAAAACAGGAGCAACCGCTTAGACCCTCCTTTCTATTGCTGTCTTTTTCAGGATTTTGGCTCCTTCTTCTGACAGGAGGAATTCCCCTATTTCTGGTGAGTATCATAGCCTGGAGTTCTTCTTTACACAGTATCGTACCCATTCAAAAATTTGGCCTGAAACGCAGGCGCCATATCGATGAGGTCAGACACTGGTTACGACTTGTGTTTTACGTGAGTTTGGCGATGCTTATAGCCCTACTCTAAGCAGGTACTAATCTTCAAGCAGTGCAAGGAGAAGTGAAGAAAATTCGGGACAAGACACGCCAATACACTCTTCATCATCGATTTCCACACTAGACTCAGCAACGAGGGAAGCAACCGTCATAGCCATGGCTATACGGTGATCTCCAAAAGAAGACACTTTTCCGCCTTTGAAAGTACAAGGACCGAGAATACGAAACCCGGTGGGCGTCACACGACACATGGCACCCAGGGTATTTAGATTCACTGCAATAGAGTTTATCCGGTCTGATTCCTTAAACCTTAACTCCTCTGCCCCGACGATTTCTGACTCCCCCTCTGAAAGAGCTGCCAACACTGCCAATAGGGGAATTTCATCAATGAGATCCACCACTTCTTCTTCGGTTATTGTAAAAGCCTCCAACTCGCGGACACCTCGTACTCTAAGATCACCTCTGATTTCATGGTTAATCTCTTCTTCCATCAGGATATCTACGTTGGATCCCATTCGTTCCAGAACTCTCAGGAATCCAAGCCTTCTCTTATTCAATAGAATGTTTCGGATCATAATCTCAGAATCTTCCAGGATGGTTGCCATGGCGATGAAAACCGCTGCTGTAGAAAAATCTCCTGGAAGATTGTACTCGAAGGGTTCTATTGGACCTCTGAGCTTCTGAATACTGATTTTATTACCCTGTACCTTTACTGGAAGACCCAGAGCCTGAAACATACGTTCAGTATGGTCCCTTGTATGAAAAGGATCAGTAACTACCGTGGCCCCGTCTGCCCCTAATCCGGCCAGAAGGAGAGCTGACTTTACCTGTGCACTCGCGATGGGCAGCTGATACTTAATCCCGTTGAGTTCCAGAGGATCAATTCGCAGGGGAAGTTTCTCATCCTTTGCTTCCAGAAACGCCCCCATGTGGCGAAGCGGATCTATGATCCTACCCATGGGTCTATTGCTGAGTGATTCATCTCCGCTCAGTGTTGCCTGGATGCCTTGCCCACAAAGAAATCCTGTAAGCAAACGTGCCGCCGTACCTGAATTTCCACAATTCAAGATACCTTCTGGATTTGAGAGTTCAGCCCCATCAATACGGTATCCCCATGGTTCCTCAATTACAGAAACTCCACATTGGGATAGACAATTTGCGGTCGATCGAGCATCTCGTCCTGAACAAGGATTGTAAATTTTACTAGCACCCTTGGCCAGGGTTGCCAGGATCAAAGCCCTATGAGTTAGAGATTTATCACCCGGAAGCGATAGAAAGCCGTCTAGCTTCATGGATTGGTTGACCTAGTTCTCTTCCAAGTGCGGAGGCTACCCCGCCACATAGTTTTAAAAGGGTTCTGAATTCATCGGGAAGCAGTGCTTGTGGACCATCACAAAGTGCCTCATCAGGCCGATCATGCACGTCTACGATTAATCCGTCGCACCCTGCTCCAACACCAGCCAGAGCATGGGGTAGTACCATGGTTCTATTTCCGCTCGAATGACTGGGGTCCACAATGATGGGAAGATGGCTGACCTGTTTAATAGCCGGAATGATGCTTACATCCAAAGTGTTACGTGCATGGGAGTTAAATGTACGAATGCCCCGCTCACACAAGACTACATCCTGGCACCCATTAAGCAATAAATACTCGGCTGACATCAGAGTCTCGTCCAGGGTGGCCCCCATTCCTCTTTTGAGTAAAACCGGCTTACCCTGGTTAGCTACGGCCTTAAGCAGCATGAAGTTCTGCATATTGCGGGTGCCCACCTGAAGCATATCCGCATATTGTGCCACGAGCGAGGCTGTCTCCGTAGTCACAACTTCTGTAACAACAGGAAGTCCGGTCAAGTCCCGGGCTTTTCCCAGAATTTCAAGCCCTCTCTCACCCAAACCCTGAAATGAATAGGGAGAGGTCCTGGGCTTATACGCGCCTCCGCGGAGCATTTGAGCACCACAATCCGCTACCTGTGTAGCAATCCTAAGTGTAGATTCCTCCGATTCGACCGCACAGGGGCCCCCAATGATGACTACATTCCCATCACCAAAGCTGACTGAACCTACTCGAACCACTGTGTTTTCAGGTTTGACTTCTCTACTGGCAAGTTTGTATGGGAGTGTTACGGGGACAACCCTGGCAACTCCCGGTAGTAATTCAATTCTGGCAATATCATCCGAGCCCCTCTCTCCAGTGACCGCGATACATGTCCTTGAATCTCCATGAACCTGGTGAGCGATATGACCTAGTTTTTGAATTTTTCTGGTCACACTCTCGATCTGATCTCGAGTGGCCGAATTTTGCATGATGACAAACATGGGTTCTGTTTCCGAATTTACCGGCTCCCTTCCTCCCTGGCCAAATCCAGCAAACTTGCCAGGGTGGCAACTGGATTTGAATATCCCACCAGAGATGGGTCTAGCAACACCCCATCAAAACCACAGCGCACAGCACTTCTTACTGCATCCGCTTGAGGGTTTACGTCCACAGCCAACTTGGGAATCCTTCGTGCTTCAGACAAAACACTGATCCATTCTTCCTCAGTGTACACTACAGGTCCTTCACTCCAACAGACCGCAAAGATCTCCGCATCCATTTTCCTTAGTATTTCTATCTGAGATGGCTCCCTTACCTCAGGTATAGAGGTCATCCCAAGCTCAACCGTGAGTTCATTGAGTCTGATCAGATTTTCCTCGGTAAGGCTTGAAACGCTCAAAGTCAGTCCATCAGCCCCATGTAAATAGGCTTGATGAACCTGTTCTTCACAAAATATCGGTCCTCGGAGCACAATAGGGACTTCAAGGTTTTTCTTGAGATTTTCAAGATCCTTCAGGGTTGTCCCGTAAATTTCTTCATCCAGGTAAAGAACAGTACAACAAGCTCCGCTTGCAATGAAATCACTTGAAAGACCGAGCATATCCACCGGGGTCTTTTCTGGAGTTTCCACGAAAGCGGAGAGTCCGCAAAGCAATTGAAACTCGCCATATTCCATCAAGGCGGTTTCGATGTCGAGCAGAACATAGGGACGTGAGCGAGAACGGAGTTGATCGAGAGACTCTTTGCCACGAAGACTCTCTATTTTCATTTCCTTCTCTTTCAACAAATTTTCAAAAAGACTCATTCATCCCGCCTTTCTCAAAAACCTCATGGGTATAGGCACGATTCGCTAATCGTCAGGTAAAGATACCAAAACGAAGCCATTTGTCCGAATTCTCGTCCAAAGCGGAATCTCAGGCCTACCTATTGTATTGGAAATGAAAAAAGCCCCCACCTTTGATGGTGAGGGCAATTTTTTAAACTAGAAACTACTTCAGTTCAACAACTTGATTAAAGCAAGCGGTTGCTTCCAAGCCAGAAGGCTTAGCGAGTACAACGGCGGTTAAAACAACGCCATTGGTTACACATCCTGGAGAAGTTCTCTCCAACATAGCCAATGTGGCTGCGTCGAGACCGGCAGATGGATAGTTATTAGCTACAATCACGGTTGCCTTGTCGCTGAAAAACTGGATGAAGTTGTTTCCACCCTGATTTCCAAAGTTGCGGCCATTGAAAGGAATTTGAGAAGCTCCAACACTATCGAATTGAGCGCCTTTATGAACTCCTCGGATTTGGCTAACATCACTACCATCTCGATAGATGGTGATATTTCCAATTTCGTTGGAAGCAGAAACTTCGTCACCGGGTGCCATGGGAACAAATTTCTGTACAGTATGGAGTTTCTGAAATTTACGAACCTGCCCGTCAAGGGTATAAGCCTTTTTCAGCTCCAGAATACCAAGAGGCTCACCAGTTACGATGTCCAGAACCTGTCCAGGAACCCAGTCAACAGCAAAAGTTCCAGTGGCGGCTACTACCGCGAGACCAAGACTAGCAATCCATTTTTTCATTTTAACTCTCCTATATTTTTTTATTTCGTATGGATGATTTCCATACTAATTTGATATTACGATTCAATGAGTACAAAAGTTTCACTTTCGAAAAAGTGTGAGGATTGTGCCTCTAGACGACCAAAGTGTCAACCCTTTTATTAATTTATTTTTACTCAAATTCCAGGCCTGCCTCAGCCTCCTTGAGAGTAGCCTCCATCATCCCCGAAGCCTTTGCTTCCATTCCCGCCTTTTTATAGGCTCTCATAAGCTCCATGCGAACCTTTGTCTTTAGCATGTCCGGCACCCCTTCTTTACCCGATTCCTGCATCGCTGTTTCAAGACTTTTCACAGCCATATTCCATTGCCCTTGCTTCCCATAAATCGAACCCAATTCCATGTAGGTGTGTGCCTTTACAGCTTTGATAAAGGGCGGAGCACTGGTGAAAACGGGTGGAAGCTTAAGCCTGGATCGCTTCTCCAGAACCTTGATAGCTTCCTGGAAACGCTTCTCACGAATATACATTCTAGAGACTTCATTGCTCGTATGCAGATATTGAACGACTTTCTGAGCCTGAGCCGCCTGATCTTCAGGAAGTCCTTTGATCCACTGCCCAACATCATCCTTCATTTTCTTGCGAAATCTGCCCTCTCCCCCCCTACCTTGCCTACCCTTCTTAGCACGAAGTCTCTTGGATCTCTCATTCCTGGGATTCTCTTCTCTGAATGAATCCGTATCAGAATCTTTTAGAAGGTGATTTTCATTGGCAAACAACGCGCTTGAAAAACCTAGCAGTAAAAATAGTATTGCTTTCATTTCAGACTCCTTTGCTATCCCTCATAGGAAGGGATGAATTCCCAGGGGTTCTCCTGCTCTAATTCCGTGGAATAAATCTCCAGGATTGATCCATGTACCACTTGATAAGCTTCATCCGCTCCATTTCTTAGAATTTCTGAATACTCATCTCCGTACAGGGATCCCACTTCTTCCCAGGGGTCCACATCTATCGCCTCTAAGGCCCCGTCCCAGCCCTCTCTCACTTCATTCTCATAAGCAAGAGCCAATTCCATTCTTTCAGTTGTTGGAAGAGTCAGCGGATTTGAGGGACCCTGCGTTTGAAAGGGAAAAAATAAAAACAGGGCAAGGGCTGCACCCGCTACAATCGGAAGGAAAGAAACTCTTGATTGGGTAGTGTTTTGGACCAACCCCTCCCGTCGAAACGCCATCTCCAGCCTACGTACCTCCAGATAAACTTCTTCACAGGATTCACAGCCGCGCAGATGAGTCGTCAACTCCTCGGAATATTCTCCTACCGGCAGTCCCATGACCTGTGCCTTTACCTCTTCACAGTTCACCAGAGCCTCCCTTCACATACTCTTTAAGTAGTCCCATTAATTTCTTGCGTCCTCGATGCAGAATCACCTTTACGTTGGAAATACTAAGTTCAAGAATTTCAGCAATTTCCTTCTGTGACATCTCCTCATAGACCGTCAAAAGAAAAACACTACGTTCTCTTTCGTCGAGCTTATCCAATGCTTCCCTGAAATCGTGACGGAGCATACTAGGCTCTTTTGAATCAGGCCCAAATGCTGTAGCCATGTTTCGAAAATAAAGATTCATGTGCTTTACCAAAGTCTTCTTCCTGCGTAGTATCTCAAGATTTTTGTTGATACAGATGGAATAAACCCAGGTCGTGAACTTGCTTCGGTTCTCGAAATATTCCATTTTTTCGAGAACTTGAACAAAGGTTTCTGACACCGCATCTTCAGCCTCTGCCCATGAGCGCTGGTACTTCAGGCTCAGGGATAAAAGTCGATCCTTCAGTTCCTCGAATTGGGACTGCAGCAACTCTTCTTTCATAGGTACATTTGAAACACATTTGAAGACTCCTTCCAACATACACTCAATAAGATGGAGGCCAACTATAAAAGGTTACAATATTCTATGGATTGAGTTGAAACCCCGGGGTAAACTCAAGAATGATGGAAGCACCTTCAAGAGAAGTTAACGCCCCCGTTATCCTGCTCACTGACTTCGGAAGCAGTGATGCTTATGTAGGAGTCATGAAGGGTAGAATTCTCACCATCAACCCTGGTTGCACCATCATAGATCTCTGCCATGAAGTCAGTGAGCAGAACATAGTGCACGCGGCCGTTCTACTCGCAGACAACTATGAGTATTTCCCCCCAGGCTCGATTTTTTGCTGCGTGGTAGACCCGGGAGTTGGAAGCTCCCGTAAGGCCCTGGTTCTGAAATCGCAGGGATATACTTTCGTAGGACCCGATAATGGGTTGTTCACAAGTATTCTTGATCTGGAAGACACACAGGGATTCAGGCTGGAGATTCCAAAGGACGCTTCAAAGACCTTTCACGGAAGAGACGTCTTTGCCCCGCAAGCCGCGAGGATCTCACTTCAAAGAGAAGTATCCCAGGAGCTCTTACCCATAGATATAATGAAATGCATTCGTTTAGAGGACCTTGAGCCAGAGAACATCGAGAACGGCTTAAAAGGAAGGGTTCTATATTCCGATCATTTCGGAAATCTGATAACAAACCTCAAAAAAAGTGATTTCCCCAAAACCTGCAAAATCCAAATCGGTGATCAAGAAGTCCCGCTAGTCAGCACCTACAGCGAGATGAAAGAGAGAGAACTCTCTGCTCTCTTCGGAAGCACCAACCGACTGGAACTAAGCGTTAAAAATGGAAGCGCTGCCCTGTCTATGAAAGGTAGTGAGTTGAGGATCATTGCGCCACAGGAATAATCCTAAGATGACTCGTCATTCTTGAACCATAATCTGGATTTCAGTTCCCACCACCCCCAGCATTGATGCTTGAAACTCTGTGCACCCCGGTTCCATTGTTTGTAGCGGTAAAAGTTTGCTCTCCCTCTGCGGTATCAGGCGGAAAGGTACCCGCCTCATCAAACTGATAAGTGATTACCCTTACGGTAAGGGGTTGATCGGTGTTGGTGGGAACACCATCAATACTATAGGTTCCGAGAGTCCCCTGTATCACAGGAGTTCCCCCGGTAATCCCGCCTTCCAGTCCAGCCTCAACTACAACCGCCGGAAACTGTGTAAACGGATTTTCTACGGTTCCTACAATGGTTACGGTTTCAGGCACCAGCGGAGGAATGTCTACCCTGATAGAACCTGCGATGGGTCCGAGAATATTGTTTACAACCTGGTCCAAAAATCCCTTTCTGGTGACTCTCACGGTATAGGAGCGCTGATTGGTGGATGTTCGCACTGGAACCTGGACTGAGAAGAATCCTGTCTGATCCAGACTTGGCTGTAATACCGTGTCCGGTACACCATCCACGGTGACTTTTGCCTGGGCTATATCATAGAGCTGATCATACTTTTCAAAAGCTATTCGACCCTCCAGTCTGCCTAAAACAGGAGCTATGGTAATTGAATATTTGATCGACTGACCTGCCAGAACTGATATCTCGTTAGGTACCTCACCATCAATGGAATAGCCTTCGGCATTAATGCTCAACGGCAGAGTCTCACGTGCGGTTTGTATCTGATCAGCGGGGATCTTCATTGTGACATCGAGAGAATAAGTACCGTTTGAGCTGTCCGAAGTAGATGAGCTTCCCACTGTTACAGTAGCACCGTTAATTCGATCTCCGCTGACTCGGTCCAAAAGTTCAACAACAACAGTCCCTCGTAATCCCATGACCCCGCTTGAGTCACTTGCATCACTCCCGGTAGTGTTCTGCCCCTCTGGTACTGAAAAGTCCCAAACACATTCATGCGCGGAGTTGATGTAGACCCATTTCGAACCATTACACAAACACAAATTATTTAAAAGGTTGAGCGCTAGGACACTTTCATAGGCATCGTTACACGGCGCTGGCTCTTCGTGGTACTTGCTCAATCGCATAAGCCCCCGCAGGCTCAACGTTGTTGCCCGTAGATCTTCTACAAGTGCTGCTGAAACCAGGAGATCTCCAGGCTCACCCTTTTCTCCTGGCGGCCCCGCAGGCCCCCGTTCACCCCTCTCCCCTTTGGGGCCTCCATGGCCTCTCGGGCCTCTTAAAAAAGGAACTTTCGGGTAAGACATCCCCTTACTAGTGGCATAGTATCCCCGACCCGGTTCCATTAATTGAAACTCTTTAAATCCTCTTTCTAATAGCTTTTCTCGATCATTGGCTTCCTTACTGCAAAATTCCCACTGCCTCTCGCTGGGGTTCCAACCCCACAAAACCCTGGGTGTGTTTTCACCGGCGAAGAATCTCTCTGGCTCAATGGGAATATTTGCGGAACCAAAACCTATGGAATGAGCCCCGGCTTGCAGGGCAAAAGCATAGTCTTTACTATCATCAATTATGTTTTCCGCCTCTATGCTCAAATCTACTGAGCTTTGGAGCCAATACCCTCTCCTGGGTTCAAACTCTTTCAAACTCTCAAAACCGGCATAGCGAGGATAAACAGCCCAGCCACCTGCCCCTTCCTTCAGATCCTGGTTCCACAGCCAGATACTTTTCAGTTCAATGGAATGAATCTCCAGGAATGATTCAATGGGAATTTTCTGAAGGATGGGAATGGAGACAAAATTCCATCCTCGTACCAATTGAAGTTCAGCTGACTGAACTAAATTAACATTGGTTAGAAATAGGAAGAGAATGGAAAGTATAGAGTTGCGCCAGATTCTCATGGGATACCTTATGTATTGGGTTTATAGAAAAGTTAGCACAAAAAAGTATTATTTCTCTACCTTTTTGTCTACTTAGCAGGGGTGACGCCAATATTTATGGGCTATCTCGCTTCAAAAGTCATTTTGGTCTTTTCCACTCCAGAATTGTGCACATCAAGGCTGGAATTAGAATAAGGGTAAATATGGTGGAGACCAGGAGTCCGCCGAGTATCACGGAACCTATACCCCGGTATAGCTCTGAACCGGGTCCTGTCATCAACACTAGCGGTGCTAATCCAAATAGGGATGTCAGGGTGGACATCAAGATCGGTCGTACCCTTAAAGAGACAGCGAACCCAACAGCCTGCCACGGAGGAGTGTTTTTCTCACGGGTGAATTGAAGAGTTTTATCTACCAATAATATGGCGTTATTCACAACTGTCCCAAGGAGAATGACGAAGCCCAGCATGGTCAGAACATCCATGGACTGATGAGCAATGGTGAGATTCACCACACGCAATGCCAGGATTCCGCCCATGGAAGCCAGGGGCACCGAAAAGAGAATTACCAGGGGATATAGAAAGGACTGGAAGAGCGAGGACATCAGGAGATAAATGACGATAGCAGCCGTCAAAAACAGACCCTGCAGCGCTATTCTTGTGGAGGTTAACTTATCTGCTGTGCCAGCCATTTTCCAGCTGTAGGGTGCTTTAAATTCGCTATCGATCGGGGCCATAACCTTTGAGCGAATGGTTTCCATAGCCGTTTCCAGGGGCATCTCCCTTGGCAGGCTAACCTTCAGAGTAATGGCACGGATCGTTTCAAAGCGATGAATCGCGGTGGGTCCCATTTCCTGTGATATCGTAGCGATACCGCCCAGGGGAGCAATTCCTTTACCGGGAATGAATAGCGGAATATTTTCAAGGTCCTGGGTATGAAGGATGCGGCTTTGATCTGAACGTAAAATCACATCTACGAGTTTCCCATCTTTGAGACGAAACTCACCCGCTCGTGTCCCGTCTACAAGGCTATCCACAATTTGTCCTAGCTCTGTTGAAGTCCATCCGGCCTCGGCAAGAGGATGGATCTTCGGTTTTACCTGTAACTCGGGCTGTCCGAGGGAAAGTCCGGGCTCTGGCCTGATCTGCGCCCCCTTCAGCTCTGCCATGAGGGAGAAAAATACGCGGCTGGCCAGGCCCATCAGTTTCTTGAGCTCGGGACCCTGGATTCGCAGGTCAATACTTCTACCTCCAGACAGACCCCTGCCAAAGAGACCCGCCCGAATCACCACTGCGATCATACCGGGAACCTTCGAAAGCTTAGCCTGCACTTTCTCCATCAACTCTTCAACATGGTCTGAGTGACTGGCTCGAAAGCCCATAAACATTCTTGTACCCATGGCCACAAAAAAGAAATTCTTTATCGGGGGTGACTCTCCCGACCAGAGCTCTTCAAGATCTCCCTCGAGGTCTTGACCAATACGAACCATTTCGTCGAGATTGAATCCCGGTGGGGGAATCAGGATGCTAAAAACCAGGTTGCGGCTTCCCTCGGGGAGATATTCAGCTGGAGGGAGAAAAAACCAACTCACGAAAAGAGAAACCAGGGTGAGGGTGACGATCACGCCCAAGCGCAGGGATCTATTCAGGCAGATTTTTGAGACCAGACGCTGAAGTTCATCAGCAAACCAGTTTGAATTTGCCGCTTCTCTTGAAGGAGCCCTCATGAGATTGGTGCACAGGGTGGGAATAACCAGGACCGAAACAAGCAGAGAGAGTACAACAGCACAGCTAATCGCCAGTGCGATATCCTGGAATAGCTGAGCCACTTCGGCATCCAAAAAAAGCAGGGGAACAAAGACCACAACAGTGGTTAGCGTGGACGCTAGTATGGCACCCCAAACCTCGCGGGTTCCATCAATAGCCGCCCTATGAATGGATTCACCCTCCTGTACCCGGCGAAAGATTGCCTCAAGTACCACAATGGAGTTGTCGACAAGCATTCCCACCGCGAAGGTCAGTCCTGCCAGGGAGACTACATTGAGGGTTCGGCCAAGAAGAAACATTCCAACAAATGTCCCCACAGCTGAAATGGGGATTGCGAGAGAGATAATCAAGGTGGGACGAGCAGCGCGTAGGATCAAAAGCAAAACCATGATCGCCAGGGATGCTCCCAGAAGCAAATTGCGGGTCACGCCCTTTAATGAGCTTCTCACGTACAAAGAGGAATCGTAGGCTTGTTCTAGTCGAAGCCCACGTCGGGCCAGAAGATTTTCATTCAAGTCTTGAACAACGACCTTGAGCTCATCCATGATATCCAGAAGATTACTACCGGTTCGGCGTTGGACATTGATCGCAATGCAGGGAGTGCCCTTAACCCTGACCTGTGCTTGAGGATCTTCATGAAGGATTTCTATTTTGGCAATATCTCCAAGTCGGACTCGATCTCTGAGATCTTCGCGGATAATCAAATTTTCCATAGCCGCAGGATCTTTAAATGCACCTATGGTACGTACGAGGTACCGTCTCTTTCCTTCGTCTATTCTTCCACCGGAAATATCACGACCGTTCTGCCTGAGCGTATTTAGAACTTGCTGAATGGTGAGGTTTCTAGATGCCAGGGCTGATGGGGAAAAGGTGACCCGAACCTCTCTATCCTGGCCTCCAAACACGTTGGCCGCGGCCACCCCCTCGATGCGTTCGAGTTGGCTTTCGATTTCATCTTCGACGAATTCCTTCAGATGAGGAACAAAGAGATTCTTGTGAGAATCAAGCGGAACAAGTACTAACCACGCTATGGCGTTTTCTCTTTCACCGCTAGTTCTCAATACCGGGAGCTCCGCTTCCTCGGGATAGGAAGAGACCCTGCTGAGCTGATTATTGACCTTAAGAAGCGCCGCGTCGATTGAGGTTCCAGGGAGAAACTCAAGAGTAATCTCAGAGCGATTTGGCAAGGCCTGGGAGTTCAGCTCAACGAGACCCTCCAGAGAGTTTAGAAATTCTTCCTGACGCTCTACTATCTCTCTTTCGACTTCCTGCGGACTGGAACCAGGCCACAGGGTTTCCACAGAAATGATGGGACGGCTGATATCAGGCGTTAATTGAATGGGGATCTTCAAGCCGGATAGAATCCCAAAGAAGAGGACGAAAAGGACTCCAACGGCAACGCTGATGGGGTATCGAATGCAAGACTCGATCAGCTTGGATTCACGCATCGACTACCGGGCTTGTGCCTTTTCGCTCACGATCACAGATGCTCCAGGCCTGAGTCTTTCGTTACCCTTGATGATCACTTCCTCCCCCTGCTTGAGACCAGTGAGAATTTCGATCTGAGATCCCGACATATGGCCCAGTTTCACATCTCGAGGCTGAACCTTACCCTCCTCGTGAATATAGACCATGGGGCCATTCTCGCCCCCCCTTAGCACTGAGTCTTTATGTACCCACAAAGAAGATACTTCTTCACCAAGCTCCAGTTGAACAGTAACACTCATCCCTGGCTTTACAAGATTTCGAGAATTTTGAAATCTAACAATCACCGGCACTGTGCGGCCTGCCTGGGTGGTCGCCGGACCAATACTGGCGACCAATCCGGAAAACTCCTGCTCATTTAAAGCTGTGAATCGACAGGCGACCTTACTCAGGAGTCTAACCCTGTAGATCAAGCGCTCTGGCACAAGCACAACCACATCGATTTTGGATGAATCATACAAGTCAGCAATAGGATCTCCCTTACCAATCCAGTCGCCCACTTCAACAAAGACTTCTCCAGAAGTTCCAGAGAAGGGTGCTTGCACCCTCATTTTTGCGACGACTTTTTGCATTTCGTCAACCCTGGCCTCGGCTGCACTCCAGCGTGCCTGGGCACCAAGGATCGTCTGTTCACGCTCCCCCGCCTCCAGAAGCTTTAAACCGGCACGAGCATTCTCTACTTGTGCAGTAGCCACCTCTTCATCCCTTACAGCTTCATCGAAGAGATCTCTTGAAGTGGCACTCTGGGACAACAGGCCCTTGATCCTTTTTAGTTGTAGTTTCGCTTCACGACTCTCTGCCTCAAATTTTTTCAGCTCTGAGCGAGCGACCTCAATTTCTTCGATTCGACTCCCTTCCTTCTTTTCCAGGAAGTCCTGGTAAAGCGCTTCACGCTCGGCCTTGAGAGCGTCAAGTCGTGCAAGTTGTTCGGAACTGTCGATTTCAAGAAGAATCTGACTCTCTTTTACATCCACTCCATAAAAGATGTTTCGTTTCTTAACTATGCCTTCTGAAGGGGATCCCACACTCGATTTTTTCCAGGCCAGAGAGGTGCCGGAAAATTCTCGTGTCTCTCTGAGAGATTTGAGTTCAACACGGGAGATAGTGACTGGTGATGGCCCTCCGAACGAAAAAACCGGGATAGACCCCAGCACATATAGGTAGAGCCACGCGAAGTTTAAGATTCTCCTGTAATTGAGGTGTTTCACGGTTCCAGAATAAAGCTTTGAGCAGCTTAGAAGCAAGATCACCGAATGAGCAGGCAAAGTTTTCAACTCATCTTTGCGCCAGGGATGCTTCGAAATTTGGCAGAGATTCATCGAGATGATCGTTCTGCTTCGGTATCGTTTTTTTGTAGATTGAAATCTGTGATTGACCGTATTTTCGGCTGTCTATCAGATGTAGAGAGCCCAGGGCATCTGGAAGAATCCTTGGTAACTTCTTGGTATGCTCCACCAAAAAATGACCTTGCTCTTTTACTGCAAGCTCAAAGGGAATTTCATCCATTTTGTGTTTCTCAAAAAATCTCCAGGGAGGATCAAAATAGACCAGATCAAATTCAATTTCTCGCTCTAAAAAAACTGAAAAGCTCTCTGTGAAAAGCCTTCTCATTGGCTCCTCATCTAATCTTCGTTCCACTTCCAGGAGATTTTTCAATAATGTTTTTACAACTTTTTGATCTTTCTCCACAAAGCGAACATCCACTGCTCCCCGAGAAATTGCCTCGATACCCATGGAACCGCTGCCAGCACATAAATCACAAAAGGACTTTCCGTGGAGCTGCTGTCCCAATATATTGAAGACCGCCTCCCTGACTCCGGACTTAGTGGGTCGAATGCGGTCACGATCAGGCGCGTGAACCCGCATTCCTTTTAGAATTCCGGTCAAAATATTCATAGTGCGGCTCCTGGCCCAACCCTCACTTCAGGGTTCCAGATGGGTCATCATTCGGGGAAATGGAATGGTTTCGCGGATATGCCTGACGCCCGTTATAAAAGACACGGTTCTCTCCAGACCAATACCAAACCCACTGTGCACATAAGTACCGTATTTTCTCAGGTCGAGATACCACTGAAATTTGGCGGGATCAAGACCAAATTCCAGGATGCGCTGATGCAGAATGTCATAATCATCCTCGCGCTGAGAGGCTCCAATAATCTCACCGTAATCAGGAGCCAATAGATCAGAACATAGCACCCTGTCTGAATTCTCAGGATCGATTTTCATATAGAAAGCCTTGGCACTGCGTGGGTAGTTTTCTACAAATACCGGTACTTTATAGTCCTGTGTAAGCAATACCTCATCCTCAGCCCCAAAATCCTTACCGGGCTCCATTGTGCTCCCCTTTTGGCGAACCCGCTCCACAGCATCGTCATAGCTGATGTGAGCAAAGGGCTTCAAGCATGCTTCCAATGAGGAAATGTCTCGGCCCAGGGTCTTGAGCTGGATTTTAGATGTATCAAGAACATGTCGAATCACATATTGGAGCATCTCTTCCTGAATACGCATATTTTCCACGTTATCCGCGAAAGCAATTTCAGCCTCAAGCATCCAAAACTCGGTGAGATGTCGACGTGTCTTGGATTTTTCCGCGCGAAAAGTAGGGCCAAAACAAAAGGTTTTTCCCAGGGCAGCCGCGGTCGCTTCGAGATAGAGCTGTCCTGTCTGGGCTAGATAAGCTTCTCCTTCATCAAAGTATTCGGTTGAGAAAAGAGTAGAGCCTTCCTCTCCGATCGTTCCGGTTAAAATCGGTGAATCGGTGCAGATATATTCCTTTTCGTGGAAATACTTTCGTAATGCCCAGATGACCTGGTTGCGCACTTGAAGGATAGAACGCTGCAAACGCGAACGCAGCCAGAGATGACGCCGTTTGATAAGGAAATCCGGCCCGTGCTCTTTCTTGGTGATAGGGAAATTGTCGCTGATCTGATAGGGCTTAATTTCCAGGGTCTGAATCTCACAGCCTGTGAACGACTTGGGGTGTTCTTTGACCAATCCTCTTAGGGCAAGAGAACTCTCCTGGGTTAACCGCTCGGCAAGCTCCCATGCCTCATCTCCGGACTCTTCCCTGGTTACCACGCACTGTAATACAGCCGTGCCGTCCCGAAGCTCCAAGAACTGGACATTCTTAGAGCCTCGCTTATTGAATACCCAACCCTCAAGCCAGATTTCCTGGCCAAGATGCTGCTTGATCTCAGAGAACCAAATTTTTTTCACAATCCGCCTACCTCACCATATACCCGGATTATTCCCCAGAAATTCCGGGAGGATAAAATACCATAATTATCTCTGAAAGACTTCGCTTTCCCAGAATCAAGGGGAGTAATGGATGCGGAGGATTTGGGAAATTTGGAAGGCTTATTGAAAATGAGTAAGAAGGAAAATAATTCTACTTTTCTTTTTCTCTTTGAAACCATAGTCAGAATAGGACGTATAAATTTTCCAGAGTGATAAAAATTGCCGCACTTTTTTGATCCCCTTTTGAAAGGAATCCTCATGAAAAAACTTATCTTGATTTGCCTGCCTTTACTGATTTCCGATTTCCTTTTTGCCGCTCCATTTTATTTTCGGGAAAGTCTAAGCGCCGCCAATGGAAACCCTGCGATCTATCTGGCAAAGCAGCAACTTGATTTAAGTGCGGACCCAGATGTTAGCAAGGCGGTTCTGTCTGGTAATCTGATCCTCCTTGATGGCGGTCACAGCAACTATACTTTGACTTTGCCCTATGAATACAAGGGCAAAATGGAGACTACAACCTTGACCCTTCGTCGTCATGGAATTTTGTTTGGACTAAGCCATACGGATGATTCTGACCGTACTGGATTTCCCAACAATGTTCAGAGCCTCACACCTTTTAGCCTGATTCCCAAGAGTAAAGATCGCTACCAATTGAAAGTAGCTCGGGACATCGTCCAAGATCCTGAAATGAAAAAAGCCATGAAAGCTATTAAGCTTTCCCGAGACGGCATGTTTGCCAAGAATAAATTCAAAGTAAAAATTGGTTTACTGCGAATGATCAAAGAAGCCAACTTTGAGGAAGATCAGCAAAGAGAAATCTTCGAGGAAATCTACGAAGAGTAAGAATCAGGACTGAACCAGAGCATTTCCTCTCATTTCACTCTATAACCTATCTCTTAGAGTTTTCATGAAAAACTTTTCACCTTGGATCGTATGGAGTTTTCAAGATCCATGGTTTGCGCAGGTTGAAGTTCTTGAAGCTGGTTAACACGGATATTGACCACTCCATTTTTAGACATTTTCCTTCCCCTGGCAATTACAAAGCCAGAGCGCTGAAATAAAATCTTATAGCGTTGCAGCGGGTCAGGGGGAATCACCAGATTGATCATCCCCTCCTCATCCTCCAGGGTCAAAAATCCAAACCCTTTGGCTGTGGGTGGCCTCTGTCGGCATACCACCATTCCCGCCACTCGTACTTCACGACCTTCCCGCACCAACGACAACCTCCCAGAACTCAGCACCCCCCTCTTCTTTAAAGTTTCACGTAAAAGCCCTATTGGATGCATAGATACAGAAAACCCCATGGAAGAGTACTCTCCCTGCATGGCACTCCAATCATTAGTTTGAGGAAGTTCGGGGGCTTCTGGTTCGCGGGAAATAAGGGCTCCCCCCTCCCCTCCCTTAGCATAGAGCCAACCTTTCCACAAAGCCTCCCTGCGTGAAGAAACCAGGGAATCAAGAGATCCCGACTGGATCATTCTCTGAAGCAGATCACCCCCCACCCTCACTCTTCGTAGAAAATCAAAGAGGGAGAGAAACACTCGCTTCTGCCTCTCTTTGACAATATCCAGGGCCAATTCTCTTTTCATTCCTTTAACCATCATCAATCCCAGGCGAATCATTCCTCCCGAGACATGACACCAAACCTTGCTTTCTTGCACACATACGGGAAAAACCTGAATCCCCTGGCGCTTCACATCCTGAAGCAGTACCTCCCGGGGATAGAAACCCATGGGTTGATGATTTAAGAGGGCGGTCGTAAAACATGCGGGATGATATTTTCGAAGCCATGCTGACTGGTACGCGATCTTGGCAAAGGCCATGGCGTGAGATTTACAAAAGCCGTAGAGGGCAAAGCCATCCAGGGTTTGATAAATCCGCAACGCGTCATCTTCACTCACTCCCTTCTTCCTTGATCCTTGTAAAAAATCTTCTTTAAGAGCTTCCATAGCTTGTTTAGAACGCTTCTTGCTCATGGCCTTACGCAACATCTCCGCCTGTCCGCAGGAAAAACCAGCGATAGTCACAGCAACCTTCAGCACCTGCTCCTGGAAAAGAATAACTCCCAGGGTCTCCGAAAGAATTGGTTCCAGGGAAGGATGCAGTTGGGTGACTTCTTCTTCACCATTCCTGCGTCGGATATAAGGATTGACCATATTCCCCTGTAAGGGACCTGGACGGATGATAGCTACCTGAATACCAAGCTCTTTTAAATTGCGGGGGCGGGTTCTGGTAAGGCTTTGCATCTGGGCTCTCGACTCCACCTGAAAAACTCCCACAGTGTCCGCCCGAGAGATCATTTCATAAACCTGTGGATCATCCTGTTTGATGGTTTCCAGATCCACCTTCTCCCCCTCGCTCTCCTCAATCAAAGAAACACATTCCCGAAGAGCGGAAAGCATGCGAAGACCCAGGAGGTCCACCTTAACCAACCCGGCATCCTCAATCATATCCTTATCCCACTGGCATACCACTCGACCTGGCATTCTCGCGGGCTCCAGCGGAACCAGCCTGTGAAGGGGAGTAGAAGAAATCACCATTCCCCCGGTATGGATGGAAAGGTGACGGGGTAAATCAAGAATCTGTGTTACCAATTGTCGAAAATGACTCCATACAGAAGATTCCAGATAAGGGGAAAACTCCTCCATTCCCGCTAATTCAGTAAAGGCGTCGGGAAGAGAATACCTGCTTCCCAATTTAGCCATCTTATCGAGAAGTTTCTCAGGCATCTCCAAGACTTTGCCCACCTCCCTGATAGCGCTCTTAGGACGATAAGTAATGAAAGTGCAGGCCATGGCCACATAATCCTCTCCGTATTTGCGATACACGTATTGGATTACATCCTCACGGTGCTCACGCTCCGTTTCCGCAGTAGAGGCAAAATCCAGATCGATATCGGGAATTACCTTTGTTTCTTCATTCAGAAACCTCCCAAAGAAAAGATCATGCTCAATAGGGTCAACAGGAGCGATTTCAAGAAGATACGCTACCAGGGAGTTAGCCGCGGATCCCCTCCCCTGGCAAGGAATCCCCCGGGAGTTGGCAAAGCGCACCAGATCCCAAACTACGAGAAAATATCCGCTGAGCTGTTTGGCGCGAATAAGATCCAACTCTTCTTGCATACGCAGCGTATGCCTGGGGAGAATTCTGGGATACTTTCGAGATAAGTACTTTTCGCAAAGATGCTTTAAAAAAGTATGTGCATCATACCCATCGGGAACAGGGAATTGTGGAAATCTATACGCGGAAAATTCCAAATCCACCCGACATTTTCCGGCAATCACTTCGCTATTACTCAACACATCGGGAAACTCAGCGAAAAGCTCTCTCATTTCCTCCGGACTCTTAAGCCCTCTTTCGTGATTTCCAAATCGAATTTCATGGGAATCTTTTAGCAGGACTCCCTCACGTATGCAGCAAAGAATATCGCAAAGCCTCGCTTTGTCCTGACTGTGGTAACGGGCGGCGTTTGTTGCTACACAGGGAATACCAAACTCTCGGGACAATTCCCATAAACAATAAATTAGCCTGTTCTCCCCGGCCTCAAGATGGCGAGTCAACTCCAGGTACAAGGAATCCGGAGCAAAGAGATCCTGGTAAAAACTCAGTAAGCTCTTAACCTCTCCCTCCTTTCCCTCGGATACAAGACTGGAAAATTTACCCTCCTTTCCTCCTACCAGGCAGATCAATCCTGGACTAAGCTCTTCCAAATCTTTCCTATACGTGAGAAACCTGCCCTTTTCTCGACCTCTTCTAGAGCGGGTAATTAATTCGCTCAGATGGGAATACCCCCTGGAGTCTTTACATAAAAGCAGGATCATCTCCCCGCTAGACATATCCATCTGAGAGCCAATGATCGGATGAATGCCCAGGGCCTTTGCCTCCTGATAAAAAGGGATAGCCCCATATAGAGAACAGCGATCTGTCAGAGCAATGGATTCATACCCTAGCTCTTTAGCCTGTCCGGCAAGCTCTTCGGGACTCGAGGCCCCCTCCAGGAAAGAGTAGAAACTATGGGTATGTAACTCAGCATAGCCCACCCTGCTTCACCCCTTTCAAAAACCAGGCTGTCGGTACCACTGCCCCCCGACTCGGTCGTAGAAAATTTTGCGAATTACCCCGCTACAAAGAAGTACCCGGTAATAGATTCTTGAGATGGAGGAAAGTTCCCACCAATCCTCTTCTACTACCCACTTTTCCAGGATCTTTCCGATCCTCTGGTCGGAACCATCGATACGAACCAGGCAAAGTCCTCCCTTTTCCTTCACCCTGATCCTGGACGGAAGATATAAAGGAGTTTTCTCAAGAGGATCGAGAAGGCCGTTTAAAAAAGCCCTGCGCTCAGGAATCCTGGATTCAGGATCTCCCAGGTGAACCTTATATAGAGAACAACCCTTCTTTCCAAGTTGCCGGGATAATTCTTGCATGCGCTCTTCACGAACTTTCCCAAAGAGATTTCCTTGTACGAAAAACCCCCGCAGAAGCCCCGCGGGCCAGACCTCACAAATCTCCACTGGTTTGGAGAAAGTCAAAGAAGCCAGCCTGGATTCCACAAACTTAAGAAAGCCATCCTCTTTTCCCTGGGGGGAAGAAAACCGCACAGTGTAAGCCTTCTCTTGCCCATCTTCGAGAAGGAAACGAAATTCCAGGCGACTACAGCGTCTGCGCATAAAACGCAAGCTAACCAACAGGGCTTTCAAATCCTGGTCCATTAGCCTGATCAGGGTTCCAGAATCCTTCACAGGGCTTTCAAAAACTCTTTTGAAATGGGGAGGACGCAGACGAGTTTCTCCACGAACGGGTGTAAAGTCTTCTCCCAGGCAAAGCCTGGAGAGTTTTTCACCGTCCTTTCCAAACTGTAAAAGAAGATCGGCAGCCGGTATTTTGGCTATCTGCCCCAGGGTTTGAAGACCCAGGAACTCCAACTTCATAAGAAGCTTTTTGGATAGAGGGAGCAAAGACGTAGGGCAAGAAGACAGAAAGTCCCTCTCCTGCCCCGGAGCTATAATCAGCCCCTTTCCAGGAAAGGATAAAAGAGCGGCCACCCTGGATACAAAACGGTTTGTACCCACACCAACCCGCACCGGGAACCCGGGATTTTGCAAAAGCGCGCTATAGAGTAATAAACACTGGGAAGAAGCCTTGTCTTGATCTCTCCAGGGTCCCATATCCAAAAAAGCCAGACCTGGATAAGGTAACTCCACCCGTGGGGAAAAACTCTCAAGGGTCTCAAAAAATTCCTCCTCAAGCCCCCTTTGTCTCTCAACATCCTGGTAAAGAAAGACTCCCTCAGGACATCTGGTCCTTGCCAGTCTCTCCCTCATACCAGACTGAATCCCTGCCTCCCGGGCAGAAGGAGAGCATTCCACAACTGTGGCACTTTGCCCCTCCTCCCCAAGAAGAATCAAAGGGGCTCCCCCCTGCCCTGATTTCAAAGAGCAGAAAATCTGAAAATTTCGCACCCATGCACAAAGAATCATAAAACCCCTAAAAAAAGACTAACCGAGACAATACCGAGACAACAAGGGGCCAGGGAGTTGCTCTTGAAAGCGCTGGGAATTTAGGGAGGTTTTACAAAAGTGTACTTTCACCAGGTTTACACAATTTACTGTGTGAGTTATTGTGTAAATAGAGAGGAGAAAACATGCCTTCAAATCTTTCAATTGACGATAAACTCCTTCAAGAAGCACTGAGCATTGGTGGATTTCGTACCAAAAAAGAGACAGTGAATACAGCCCTTAGAGAATTCATCAAACGAAGAAAGCAATTGGAAATCATTGACTTGTTCGGCACACTGGACCCAGACCCTGCTTACGATTATAAAAGAGCCCGTAGTAGATGAATGTGCTCGTCGATACCCCAGTCTGGTCCTATGCACTACGCTCAAAAGCTAAGGGCTTCGAACCGTTTATAGAGGCCCTTCAATCCCTTATCGAAGAATATCGTGTTCTGATGATCGGGCCTATACGCCAGGAGCTATTGTCAGGATTTAGTGATGCGAATAAATTTCAAGTACTTAAGGAAAAGCTCAGCGCCTTTCCAAATACGGAAATTCTCAACGAGGATTACGTCACAGCAGCGCAATTCTTCAATCAGTGCCGAAAGAACGGCATCCAGGGCTCCCACATTGATTTTCTAATCTGCGCGGTAGCAAAAAGGCTCCAAGTCCAAATCCTCACCACAGACCAAGACTTTCTCAACTACCAAAACCACCTTCCAATCGAACTACACATTACTATCTAGTCTAGATATGCGGCTAATCGGTGCCAAACTAATCACTTGAGTATTAGAATAACCAAGACAAATTTGTAGAAATACATCCGCTAGAAATTATGGGCCATTCGTGCAAAATTTGCGGTCAGACAAAGCCAAATGAGCAGTTCTCGGGAAAGGGGCATCGGGCTCACATCTGTAAGTCTTGCAAATCAATTCCAAAGAAGGAGAGAGGTCTCATCGTTCAAAGTGATGAAATCTTTAATTTTCTAAAGCAGTCACATATCTCAACAAAGAATATAAATAGGCTAAAAGAACTGACCCATTCAGAAGATGCAGAGATTTCCAACCTGGCGAATATCGTTCTCGAAGTGGGCAGGATCAGACCGTACAAGAAACGGCGATTACAGATTCTGGCTAAAGAACGACGAGGTCTAATGGAAAAACTTGAAGCCACGGGTCTAATCCTGGCCCATCATTTCTGAAAACTCACTAAACATTATCGGAGTAGGAATCCCGGTTGTGGGGACTTCGGGGACAGACCAGAATTCTCTCGACCAGAATTCTCTGAAAGCAATGGCGTAGGGCAAGAATTTCATTTAAGACCCGCTACTAGTGAGTCCATTTGGGGATTGACTGGGGATAGTGGGGGCTTCGCAAGAGTACGTATGAGGGTGGTTCGTGAGAAGGAGGTAGCCGTCGCTACCTTCGCCGAGGGAACCGCCCTCATACGTACTCTTGCGGGGGTCCGACGCCTCAGTCAATCCCCAAATGGGCTCGCTAGTAGCTCAAGCTCAAAGAGTATTGAAATACGCGATAATGTCAGTGATCTGGGTATCTGTGAGGAAGGAAAATCGGGGCATTCCTTCCCTCCCGTTTTGAATAATAGATTTAATCTGATCATCGCTAAAACGATTGGTCACACCGGCGAATCCAGGGGCCAATTTGAAACTGGAATCAGTGTTGTGGCAACTCAGGCACCCATTTGAATTGACCAGGGTCTGGCCAACGACGGCATTTCCCGAAGCCAGCGGAGTCGCATTGAACTCAGAAGACGGGTCTCCTTCACCGGCGGAATTGACACCTGTGAGAATGAAAAAGTAGGTAGTCCCATTGGAAAGACCAGACACTGTCAGAGGGGAACTTACCCCTGATGTTTTAACACCCCCTGACTTTGTACTGAAATTGGCAGGCGTTAATCCACTCATGGTAGCCCGGTATAAATTCACGGAGGTACTGCCAACCGATGCCAGAAACTGACCTTCAACGAATCCATCTGAACCACTAAAGGAAATATTCGTAGGAGGCTCAGGAAGAGCTAAAAAGTTCACGGCTATATCCGAGGTATAGGAACTGAAGACCTCGGAGCCACTGTTAAGATCCAGTCGAAATCTGGCATCGTAAATTCCCTCAAACTCCTGAAGTCCAGACCATCTGAGGGTCTGGTTCACAAGGTTAGATCCAAGAGAACTGGTGGCACCACTGGTGTGAGAGCTGGAAATCCAGGCGTCACCCGAGTTGGTAGAATAATAAAGCTGTATGGAGCTATTCTCATCGGGCAGTACATTGGTGTCAAAAACCAGGTCAACACCTGAAAAATCCGAAGATTGCTCAAAATTAAATAAGGCTGCCCCATGAACCCAATAACCATTAGAGGAAGTAAGTATTGATAAGATTGGCAGGGAGGTAAGGGTTGGCTGGCTGACTCGGGAAGAAACAAGAAATTTCTTGTTTTCATAAGTTAAAACTAAATCCACTTCAGAATTTATCAAAAGGAAGTCATGCAAAGAAGCACTCTGCCCACCAATCATGTGCCAGCCAGGATCAAAGGAAGCACTCCAGCTAAGAACCGGAAATAGAAAAATCAAAGCAAAAAAACGAACCACGAAACTCATCACAAGGCTGAGGAAAGGAACGTCCTTACGAGGGTAGTCTTTGCGGATTGCCATTCAGAACCACCGGGGAGTGCTAGTCAGGTACTCCTCATAGGAGCGACCAAAAGTTTTCTTTAAGTGGGGTTCTTCGTAGAAGTGAACAAAAGCGTTAAACAGTACCAAAACTACCACGGCATATACCCCTAACTCCCAGGAACGCCATGCGATTGCCCCAGCCCATACTGCCGTCAACATTCCCACGTACATGGGATTGCGCGTTTTCGTATAGAGCCAGGATTGAACCAGGCTCTTGGGAGGTGCTGTCGGTGATGGAGTCCCCTCCCCCTTGCGCGCAAATTCAACGGCGCAACTCAGGTAGATGAGGATACCAACAAATAAAAAGAACAGACCGGCACCCGTAAATGAAGTTATATCCGGCCAAAAGGGAATCCCTCGATAGCTTAGAATCAAGAGCGGTATGTAAACAGCCACTGAGGCCGGGGCTATCAAAGTAAAAATCAAAACTTTGAACCAGAGCATTTCATCCCATTCTACTCTCTAACCGATCTCTAAGAGTTCTCATGAAAAACTTTTACCCATGGATCGCATAGAAATTTCAAGATCCATAGTTCTTTAAGGCTGAAACTAACCCCTAAATTTAATTTTTTAAGTTACTAGGCTATTAGTGAGTCCATTTGAGGATTGACTGGGGTTAGCGGGGGCTTCGCAAGAGTACGTATGAGGGTCGTTCGTGAGAAGGCGGTAGCGTCGCTACCTCCGCCGAGGGAACGGCCCTCATACGTACTCTTGCGGAGGTCTTGCGCCTCAGTCAATTCTCAAATGGGCTCGCTAATAGCTAACGTGACATGCCTTGCATAGCGAGTCGTTCTTATTAGGTATCTTCAAGAACTTTGGATTGGAACTATGCGGATCATGACAAGAGACACAGGTAATCACTCGACCTACACCTTCTATAAGCGTCGTTCCCAAGATCTTTGGAATCTTGGTATTTTGAGAAGGAACCACGTTGATGGGGTGGGAGTGACCGGGAATAAAGAACTTTCCGCCTTTGGTTTCAGCTTTATGGCAGGTGTAGCACATGGCGTCCACCGGTGTGAGCGAAATTTTTTCATGGCTGAGGTTATTGAGCGGTGTAGCCCATAGGGCTGTTCCTTTGGGATGATGAATATCGTGACAGGCTGCACAACCAAAATCATGTTTGGTATTCTTTGTGGCCGCGTAAATCGTTACTGGGCCGAGGATCAAAGTCAAAATAAGCGCAAAAGACAGTCCTTTAATCATTCCTTTAGTTCTCATCACGGAGTTTCATCCCTTCAAGCATATAGCGACGACCTTCGGAAAAATTTCCTCTCTGAAATTCAAGGGTCGCTAGCATGTAAAAACTGAAAAGTTTCTCTTTTTTAGTAGCCAGATTTGAGTCCAATTTTTGAAGAAGAATACGCTGTTGATCTTGTTCTGACTGTTCCCAAAATGTCCATAAATTCTGCTGTACCGGTGCGTTTCTTCTCTCCTGAGAGTATTTCAAAAATTCATTATTTTGAGCCATTTGGCGATTATTATCATACTGCAGCCAACCTACCACGCCCATTATGCACAGTACCAGAGAGAGGATACCCATATTGATGTATTGAAGACGGCGGGCATCATCCAGCAGAGGCGTTACCATGACTTCATCAAAAATCTCACGGTTGTGTTCCAGAAGCTGAGCCTTGTCCTCATTTTCAAGATCATCCATCTGCGGCTCTTCTAGCGGTTCTTCTACCGAATCCAACGGTTGAAAAAAGAAGTCCTTTTCCTCTTTTGAAAGAAGTTTGTTCGGGGACTCCGGCTGAAGATCTACGGACTGTGAAGGAGTAGAACCCTTGAAGGAATCCTGGGTGCCCCTGCTCTTGTCAAACTCCCGGAGCAATAGATCAAGAGTTTCATCGGGGGAAGCCTGATCGATGGAATCTAGAAGACTATTCCTCTGTTCCTTGGGAAGCTCTCTGAGAATTTCCTGCAGAGCTTCTTCGGTTTCTTCCAGTGTAGCTAAAGGACTTTCCCTCATGCACTCTCCCGAGGCTCAAGCCCCGATTTCCTTCTCAACCTCATCACAAATCTCCTGTGACCATTGATGAATCTGCTTTTCATCTTCTCCTTCGAGCATAACTCTCAGTACATTTTCAGTTCCAGAGTAACGAACCAGGACCCTTCCATTCTCTTTTAGCCTGGACTCTACATCAGAGATCGTCTTGGATACTAACTTCATCGAGTCCAAAGGACGTTTTTCTCGAATCTGCACATTACAGATTACCTGCGGAAGTTTTTTCACCAGTGAGGCAAGCTTGGATAAACGCTGTTCCGTTCTCTTTACAATGGATAGAACCTGGAGAGCTGAAACCAGTCCATCGCCGGTTGTGTTGTGATCTAAAAAGACCAAATGCCCTGACTGTTCTCCGCCTACATTATAGCCATGCTGCTTCATTTCCTCTACCACATACCGATCACCCACGGCTGTTTTTACGACCTTGATCCCATGCTTCTTCATGGCAAGATCCAGCCCCAGGTTACTCATGATGGTCGCAACCAGGGTATTCTGATTCAAAGTCCCATCAAGGAAGGCCTGATGCGCGACCATCCCCATAATGTGATCCCCATCAATTTCATTCCCATTCTCATCGGAAAAAATCACGCGATCAGCATCCCCGTCAAAAGCGATTCCAAGATCTGCCTGGGTTTTAATAACCTCAACCCGCATTTTCTCAGGATGAAGAGCACCAAATCCATCATTGATGTTGGTTCCATTAGGAGAAACCCCCAACTCAATCACTTCCGCGCCCAGCTCCGTTAAAACCCCAGGCCCCACCTTATAAGCCGCTCCATTGGCACAATCCACCACGATGCGAAGCCCATCGAGTGTCATCCCCTTGGGAAAACTAGCTTTTACGAACTCCATATAACGACCAACGGCAGTTTCCATTCGTCGAGCTTTGCCTACACCTTCCGCCGTCGGACGAATCTTGTCCACTTCAGAAGAATAAATGAGTTCTTCAATCTGCGCCTCTATTTCATCAGAGAGTTTAAATCCATCGGTCTGGAAAAATTTAAGTCCGTTATCATAATAGGGATTATGGGAGGCGGATATCATGATGCCGGCTGTGGCTCTCAGGCTTCGAGTAATAAAGGCAACCCCAGGAGTTGGAAGCGGGCCGGTATAGAGTGCGTTCATTCCCATGGAACAGATACCCGCGACCAGGGCTGATTCCAGCATATAGCCGGATATCCTGGTATCCTTTCCAATTACAATTGGATGCTGACTGGTCTTTCCCCGGGAACTCAATACATAGGCAGCCGCACGGCCTAACTTCACCATCATTTCGGCAGTCATTGGTTCTACATTTGCAGTCCCACGTATTCCATCCGTACCAAAAATCTTTCTCATAGAGTCCTTCTCACCCAATTCATAGCCTACAATTGGCCTGAATTATATGAGAAATAACCATGGGATGAAAGAACACTGGCTTTACAGGGATCTAAAGCCACGATAAGTTTTGAGATCGAATTTAAATTCTAGTCGTTTCTAATCCTTAAAACATGCCTGGTTGTGAAAAATATCTTGATGAGTATTTCCTTGGCTCCTTTGGTCAGGAAGATTACGAATTCTATATTCATAAGGCCTATGAGGAAATAGCAGAAAATTCCTACCTATACATCTTTGAGAGCATCGTAGATGATCGGGGACAAAACAGGGCCCAGCATCTATACGGGTATGTGATCCTGGTACCCGAAACCTTTGGAGTCCAGGCAAACGCCCGCTGGATGCTCTCCCTACAGGCCCCGGCGCTCCTGCGCGAAAAGCTGATACGCTGTGCGGTATTCTATTCCCGTACCCGTCAACCTTCCCTTGGAGAACCCTTTAAAGTCCAGACCCAGGATTTGCTCAAGAAGGCACGTGCAATTACTCGCAGCCACCTGCAGAAATGTGAAAAGGAACAGAAACGGGCTATGACCTTTTCTGTATCTTCCTTTCAAAGTGAAGCGACAGTAGAGTCTGTCTTACCGAAAAACACCAGGCAGGCAGGTTCCGGCACAATACTCAAGCGAATCAAGGCTTTGCGGCCTATGGACGAGCCCCTGTCCAGTTCATACCTTAGAAACCTTAGCAAGCTTGGTGTATTGATTGAAACTTCCGGTTCCCAGGACACAATCCTCTCTCCTCTATTGCTGACACAAAACGAGTCTGGAGGATTTCGTCCACGTCAACTCACCCCCACACTTCTTCGTGAGATTGAAAGGAGCGGCCTTCCCGATGGACTTGGTTCGCTTCTGCGCGCCCACTCCCAGCTTTACTCAGAACAGGACTGGCGAAGACTGAAAAAAGACCAATGGACAGCACTATGCGATCGATATTTACGAGACTGCTTCCATTCCTTGGATCCTTCCACTCTTTTTTTCAAAAAGGACCGCAAGAAGATTCCCATCGAATCACTGGTTCCCACTGAACTCAGGGTTAGCTTTCAGGCACATAGAAAAATGGATACGGTGAGGGTTCAATTTCATATGAAATCCAGTGATGATTTCGAGGGGTTCTACCAAATAAGAATCCCTCGATTTCGTACGGATCAAGCCTACCACTTCCTCTTTGTCCAAGAGAGTTCGGTCAAAAAAATGGAGATTCCAATTACAGAGGATCTTCAGAAGTGGATCGAGTTTCTTGATGAGGGCAGCCTCATTCCATACAGTGCTCTCAAGGAGCTTACCACCTCCATTAAAAAACTGAGCATCCCAATGCTTGAGCTGGATGCACGAGTCAAACCGCTGCATCGTGTCAAACTCACGCCCATTCCCGCGCTTAGATTTCTGGCAGACAAAGCATCTCCATCCATCTTGCTCGATTTGAGCTTTGATTATGACACCCCCAGGAAAGAGCTGCTCTTGGAAAGGGAGTTGGATGGGGCCATGGAGATCATTCCTTTTCGAGAATTCGAGGACTCTGCCAGGGAATTCTTTCTTAACAAAGGTCCCCAGTGTATGAATTCCACTGAATCGGCAATGAACGGCAGCCGTTATAGCTATGAATGTACACGCAACGCCTTTTTGGACTGGCTCGATCAATCTGCCCAGCAGTTTCTGGATCGCGGCTTTGAGATCTACAGTATCCGCAAGGAAAAACATCTAAGAAGCGCTGGAAGTCACAAGCTTGAATTTGGAGTTGTGAAGAAAAGAGGATGGTTTCGACTGACTCCAAAGCTCAAGAAAGCAGGTAAGGCTGAAATTGAAATCGAAGATGTGGATTTGGACGAGGGATTCCTAAGGGATAAGGAAGGGAATCTACATAGACTTAAGGAAAAGGAACTGCAAAAACTCAAAGAATTTCTAGCTCTCTCCAAGAATCAGGTTGAGCTGATGATTCCAGAAGAATCATTCCTCCTGATATCCCGTTGGATCATGGCCGGGAAAGAGCCCAGGCCAGGATTCCTCGATGACAGTTTTGCCAAAGTAAGGCAGTGTGATGAGCTCATGAAAGGCTCGGAAATCCCCATACCAATCCTTGAGGGCATTAAGCTGAGACCCTACCAGGAAATCGGGTTTCAATGGCTTCACGCACTATCAAAAAAGGGACTGCACGGCTGTCTCGCAGATGACATGGGCCTGGGTAAAACACTCCAGGCACTCGCTTTGCTAAAGTCTTACCAGGATGCGAAAAACCTGAAAACCTCCCTGGTGATCGCCCCGCTATCAGCGGTAACCCACTGGATCCAAGAATCGCGAAGACATGTCCCAACGCTCAGGGTCCTCCTTCACCAGGGAATGAATCGTCCAACCAGTCCCCGGGAATGGAGACAGTATGATCTGGTGGTAACTACCTACGGCACTCTTCTTCAGGATCAGTCCCTCTTCCAGACCGCAAAATTTCAATTTCTGATTCTCGATGAGGCCCAACAAATCAAACAGTCCCGTACACAGAGGGCTAAAATAGTGAAAAAGATCAAAGCCAGACAGAGAATCGCCCTTAGCGGCACCCCGGTAGAGAATCGGACATTAGAACTCTGGTCACTTATGGACTTTTTGATGCCCAGGTACCTGGGTAGCCGTACCTGGTTTCAGAGGATCTTTGCTACCCCAATTGAAAGGGGCAAGGTACCCGAAGTACGCGACATGCTGCGCCAACTCATCGCACCCTTCATTCTAAGGAGGAAAAAGGAGGAGGTAGAGCAGGAACTGCCTGAAAGGATTGAGATTGAGGTACCCATCTCCATGGCTGCTGATCAGGAAGTCGCCTATGCCAGAACGGCTCAATTCTTCAAGAGTCGGATTCGCAAACAAATACTGGCGACGGGTCTTTCAAGATCCGGCCCCCTGGTTCTCGAGGGTCTCCTGAGACTCCGGCAGGTCTGTACTCTCCCTTCAGCAGCAAATCCGGAAATGAAACAAGTTACGTCAGCAAAGTTCGATTTTCTGGAACAGAGAATTCCAGAAATCGTGGATGAAAATCATCGGGTACTCATTTTTTCCCAATTCACTACAGTTTTGGATGAAATCTCTGAGCTAATGACTGACCTCAACATACCCTTTGTCTCTTTGCGCGGAAGCCATTCCTTAAAGCAAAGAGATAAAGCCGTGAGTTCATTTCAGGCGCTCTCCGGTCCTCCTGTTTTCCTGATTAGCTTGAAAGCGGGAGGAACAGGACTCAACCTCACGGCAGCCGACTATGTCATCATCATGGAGCCCTGGTGGAATCCAGCCGTGGAAGCCCAGGCTATAGACCGTGCTCACCGCATAGGCCAAACCCGACCCGTGATGGTCTATCGACTGATTGCAAAGGACACTGTTGAAGAGAAGATGATGAAAATCCACGCAGAAAAACAAACTCTATTCAAAGAGTTGATCGATCAGGGAAGATCCTTATTTGAAACTGCCGGTGAAGAAGAGATCCTGGCCTTTTTCGATAATGATGAAGATGCTTATGTGGGAACCGGGGAGACTCTCGACTCAACTCAGACAGCCATGAGAGCCAGGGAAATGGATACTGACTCCTGAGTCTTATACCTTAGAAGAGTGACAACAAGACACCTGCGGCTACAGCGGAACCGATGACTCCAGATACATTTGGCCCCATCGCGTGCATGAGAAGGTGATTCCCTGGATCCGCCTTCTGCCCTTCAACGGCAACAACACGGGAAGCCATAGGCACAGCCGAAACCCCGGCAGCCCCAATCATGGGATTAAGCTTATTTTTTAAAAACAGGTTCATGAACCGTGCCATTAACAATCCAGCAGCGGTACCAATAGCGAAGGCAAGTAAGCCGAGTCCCAGAATCCCCAGGGTCTCAGGAACCAAAAACTGTTGTGAAGCTAACTTCGAGCCAACGGCTAATCCCAGGAAAATGGTAACAATGTTAATTAAGGCATTTTGTAGAGTATCCGCCAGCCTGTCAGTTACTCCACATTCCCTGATTAAGTTTCCGAACATCAAGGAGCCAACCAAAGGCGTTGCCTGAGGTAGAAGAAGGAGGCAGAGCAGAAATACAAGAATGGGAAACACAGTTTTTTCAGCCTTGGAAACTTTTCTCATTTGCTTCATTTTGATTTTGCGCTCAGATTTTGGGACCAGGGCACGGATGATGGGTGGTTGAATGATAGGGACCAGGGCCATATAAGAATAAGCTGCCACAGCAATAGCTCCCAGTAGATCTGGAGCGAGACGTGAAGCTAGAAAGATGGCAGTTGGCCCATCAGCGCCGCCAATGATGCCTATTGCGGCGGCATCTTGCATCGAAAAAGAGAATAAATCACTAACAGAACTCAAAAAGAGAGCTCCTATCATGGTCGTAAAGATTCCAAACTGAGCCGCCGCCCCAAGCAAGGCTGTCCTGGGATTTGCCAAAAGAGGACCAAAGTCTGTTAATGCCCCCACACCCATAAAGATCAATAAAGGGAAGAGTCCATTCTCTATCCCCATCGCGTAAAGAATACCTATTAATCCATCACTTCCGGCTATATTAGCCAGGGGTACATTTACAAATAGCCCTCCGAAACCAATGGGAAGTAAGAGAAGCGGTTCGAATCCTTTGACGATCGCCAGGTAGAAAAGAAGAAGACAAACCACAATCATCAGACCCCGCCCGAGAGATCGATGAAAAGGCGTTCCTCCACCTTCAGGTTCCTCATTTCCAGTAAGCAAAACACTCAATCCGGTAGATTCCCAGAGATTCCAGAGCAAAGTGGAGAATTCTTTAGGTTCGTGTTGTTGAGTGCTCGGAGGACTCACTTCCGAGTATTCATAAAGAACTTCTGATACGAGTGGACGAGAAAGAGCACATGCCGCAGGGACAAGAATAACAAATCCAGCTAGCACCAGGACCAGGTTGGCTTTCATGATCATCCTACCGTCAGGAGTAAGTCCCCTTCATTGACCTTTTGACCATCCCGAACTTTAAATTCCAAAAGTGTCCCACTAAAGGGTGAGCGTACCTCGATCTCCATCTTCATAGATTCAAGGACCAGGACCACATTTCCTTCTTGAACGGGATCTCCCGCTTTCATGGGTATCTTCAACACGGTTCCGGACATACCTGCCCGGATTTCCTGACCAGCTTGAGAGGGAGTATGGGGAGCAGGGGACCGCTTCTCAATTTGCAGATCCGCTTCCCCATCCATAACTTGGACATCATATCTGGCGCCATTGACAATTATCGTATAGGCCTCACTCTGGGCCTGATCCCCTGTACCTGAAGTGGCACCCTGAGATACTGTGTCCGCCTTCAAAGAACGCTTGCGTACTTGAACCGTAGCCTCACCTTTGAGAAATTTGATCCCTTTGTCCTGGCAAGCCGCAACGATGAATAGGTTTTCTTCGGTAGCGGGCAAGCTATGAAGAGCAAGCTGTTTACGGGCATGGATAAGACTCTTGGCTTCATCTCGATCAGCGATGTCCAACGGATCTTCTGTGGTAGGTTCCAGTCCAAGCTTTTGCTCGCATAATGCCTTTACTACTGCGTCTGGCTCTACCGGAGTCTTGCCAAAATACCCCAGGACCATCTTCCCATAGCCGTCAGCTATCCTCTCCCAGGGGCCAAAAATCACGTTGTTAAAGGCCTGCTGAAAATAAAACTGGGACACAGGCGTAACCGAAGTACCAAATCCACCTTTTTCCACAACTTCACGCATAGCCAAAATGACTGAGGGCAGCTTTTCGAGAATGTTATTATCCCGCATCATCTGTGAATTAGCGGTGAGCGCTCCGCCTGGCATAGGAGAAAATGGGATCAATGCAGATACACTTCTGGCTTCGGGAGGTATCTCATAATCCTCAAGGGCCTTTTGCAAAACATGTTCGGATTCTAAAATCTTCTCCCCATCAAAGACTTCTCCATGGTGATTGCCAAGAACAAATCGGGTACCCTTCAAAGCATGCATCATGATGAGAAAGTCCGGCTGACTGGTACCTCCACTCAGAGGCTCCCGGGCCAGATCTATTCCATCAACACCAGCCTCCAATGCCGCAAGATAACAAGCTACACTCACACCGGCAGTCTCATGAGTATGTAAACGGATTTTAACTTTTTCTCCTACGAGTTTTCTGGCCATCAAGATGGTGTTATGAATCTTTCTGGGAGAACTGGTTCCGCTGGCATCCTTGAAACAGATTGAAGAGTAGGGCACTCCTGAATCCAGGATGCGCCTTAGAACTTCTTCATAAAACTCCACATCATGGGCACCGCTACAGCCAGGGGGCAAATCCATTAGGGTAACTACAACTTCATGATTTAGGCCGGCCTCTTCGATACATCGTCCACTAAAATCAAGATTCGCTACATGATTGAGGGCATCAAAATTTCGAATCGTGGTGATGCCATGCTTCTTAAATAAGCGGGCATGCAGTTTGAGAATATCCCTGCTCCCGGTATCCAGGCCAACGTAATTCACCCCCCTCGCAAGGGTCTGCAAAACAACGTCGGGTCCAACTGTCTTTCGAAAAGCATCCATCATGTCAAAAGCATTTTCGTTGAGGTAGAAAAAGAGGGATTGAAACCTTGCTCCTCCCCCTGCCTCAAAATGTTTGATCCCAGCATCTAGAGCAGCTTGAATGGAGGGCTGAAAATCCTCAAAAAGACAGCGGGCTCCAAAAACACTCTGGAGGCCGTCACGGTAGGATGTATCCATAACTTCAATCAATTTTCTGGGGCTCATGCTCCCCTCCCATTCTTATTTTTGGACTTCTTGAAACGGGCTATCGCCGCGGCCAGTACAACTGGAATCAAGGAATCATTATCTGAGGCCTCTGTGGGAGAGTCTTCATCCGGCCCCAGAAAATACCCCAACAAAATGACAGATACAACCAGAATGCAAAGAAAGAAAAACACAGTCCCCATACCAAGAATCGTGATTTTCAAACCTTCCAAAAACATATTAGTCCTTCATTCTTAGAGACTCTTCCTCGATTGAAAGTACCCAGCCTACCAGTTTTCCCACGCTAATCTTCTCATCTTTGAGCCAATAATTTTGAGTCCGAATATAACGAGAACTGGAATCTTCCTCTGGAATTGCTTCCATCTCGTTATAAATCCTCTCAATTCTTTCTTTCCATAGTTCCAGATTTTTGGGACGGAGGTCCACCCAACCCGCTTTAGCCCATCGATCAACCTGCGCATTGTCCAAAGATGAGCTTCCCATGCGCTGATGAGGTGGGATTTTCAGCTGGGGTCCCCTTAAGAGGGTCTTCCCATCAGAGAGTAAGATACCAATCCCCACAGATAATATCGAAGCTCTCAAATCTTTATTCATCTCGATGAGATCTTCGAGATTAGTTTGCAATTCCAAGGCGGAAATTTTCCGGAGTTCGGACATCTTCCCGCAAGCCTTTTTCACCAGATGGGCTTCGAATAGAAGCTTGGAAACAAAGGGACCGATCAACTCAAAACTCACTGAATCCGTACCATTGATCTCTTCGAGTTCTTTGAGTTTCTCCAGGGCAGACGCCCGCATAACTCCCGCGCGATAAGTCGGCCCCATTACGGCATTATCCATCGCGTTAACAATGTCATGACCGGTGTTACCACCGCGTATCTCAAATACGACGCAGCCGGCTATCTCTTCGGGTGTTATCAATTCCATTTGCCCTGCTGCTGAGATGGATTCAAACTCTCCTTTTGAAAAAATCCCATTCTCACCGGTATCGATATAGGCAGTTTCCAGGTTACGTCCCAGGGACTCCCAGCATTCTTTGGGATCTGCGGAAAGCGCTTCTTCAAGAGACAGTCCCCTGGATGGAGGACAATCGAAGAGTTCAACGGGTTTTCCCTTAAGATAAATCTCACCATGGGCGATTTTCTTCCACGCAATCGCTGCCGCAGGCTTAATCTCCTTGATGATAGGTCCTCCGGGAGTTCTTGCCATAACAAATAGCAAAGAGGAATGCGCCCCGGCTACGGAAGTCTTACTCAAAAGCATTCTTGAGGGTTTTTCCTCACTATGGGTATAGGGTATGTTCATGCCCATTCCACCGGTACCGCTGGTCCCAATCTTCAAGTAGATGCCAGTCTTTACAGATCGCATAGCCTCATTGAATATCTGCACGTGTCGTATGAGTTGGGGAACATACATCGTGCATAACATGCGTTCGATATCATCGAGCTGAGACTTCGTTGCCACACCCTCTTCACGAGATTTTTTCACTTCATCGCGAACCTTGTAGCCAGCAGAAAAAATATCCTGGTAAGCCACCGCTGTAGCGGAGTTGATACAGTCCACTACAATCTGGGGGCGATACTTGTGAAGAAGTTGATACAAAAAGGATGCCTCAAGAATCTTTGGACTGAAATCCTCCAGGGTATCGTCAATTAGAATGGAACGAAGCTCCGGGTCTTCCAGGACTTTGGCAAAGGGAAGATCCTTAAGCTCTGTACGAACAAAGATATTACCCCACTCTGGAATCAAATCCACACCGTTAGCACTCTTGGCGAGAATTGAGCAACCTTCGATCGCCTCAGATTCCTTGAGAGAGGAGACTACGATTTCCTTTGGACTATTGATAAGCATCTTGTGACAAATCGCCATCCCGACCAGTCCAGCACCGCCTAAAACAAGAACCCGTTTTCCTTCGATTTCCATAGTCTACCTCCACTCCCAGACAGCCCTCAGAACGGAAGCACAGTATCCTAGTCCTGAGAAAAAGTAAATGCAAATGCAGGGATCATCCAGAGCACCCCTAATAGAGAGCCCAATTGCAGGGGTTTCAGAGTAGAAAAGAGTACCGGGAGACTACCAATCGTTACTTTCCTTCCAACACATCAAAATAGCGATCGAGGGCATCGAGTTCCACCGTTGAAATTGGTATTTTTGGCATAGCGTTTCTCTTATAGCCCAAGGCTTGATGGGTATTATTCGGATCCAAAACCTGGGCACGGATCAAAGCTCGGTTTCGATTCTTTAGAATCCATTGAAACGAGGGGCCAAAGGCCTGTTCGTCGGGATGATGACATCCCCAGCAGCGGCCCATGAATACACTGTGTCCCATTTGCGACGCTACGTACCTCCGCTGTTTATTGTCGAAATTGTATTTGCCCACTGGTATGGAGACGGGGATTTTATCCAGGAGTTTCATGAATCCTGTGTCGTATATGAGAAGAGCTCCGTCTTTTTCATAGACGCTCACGTATGCGAGGCTGCCATCTGCTGAGAATTCGGTATGCAAGATCTTTTTTCCCGGCATTGGGGTTAACACAGTTTCTTTCAAAGTCTTCTTATTCACCAGGAGTAGTTGATCGGTACCGGTGTCAATCCATAGATGGGGAGTTCCATTATGCGTCCTGACAAAAAAGCCGTTACCACTGATCTTTAAAGATTTCTCATGCTTCCAGTCATACATTCTCCATATGGAGACCACAGGTGCCTTGATATGGGAGGTGGCAAAGAAAAAACTTCCCTTGTCGTACCAGAATGCGGCTGAGGAAAGGTGTGGCATCCCTTCAACCTTGTTTTCAAATACAACCTCCAGATCCTCAAGTCTCCAGGCCCTGATAAAAGTACCCCGCCTTGAACTTCCCACCAGAAATTTCTCCATGGGATCGAGAAAAAAGTCTTCTACAGGTTCAGTGATAGGATGGTGTTTTAATTCGAGAGTATTGGGATTGAAAAAACCAACAAGGGGTCTGTCCCTATAGGTCAGAACAACTTCATCACGTGTGTAGAGCCCATAGACTCCGCTAATCTTCCCTTTTACGGGTATGGTCTTGACCAGGTTGAGGGTTTCAGTGTCAAGCACAACCAGAGAGGGTGGTAGCCAGGTTGAAACAACAAGGCGTTTTCCGTCACGAGCCATGGCAATATTTCGCAGGAAAATACTGCTGCGAATCTTCCCGAAAAACTGTTTACCTATATCATAACGGCCTACCCATCCATCCCGCGATGGGACAAAGAAATACCTGCCATCCGGTGTGAACTTAATCCCCCCATGAACATTAGCAAACTCAAACTGATCTAAAACCTTGTTACCCTCTAGAATCCACACTCTCTGTTTACCGCGCTCAACCATAGCTGTGAGATTATGTAAGTCACTTACCTGGTACCCATTGCCTGAGTCTTTTTCGAGTGCTCGACTACCTACGATATCCTTCGGATCCCATTTGACTTCGGCTTTTGTTTTCATCAGGGTCACCAGTCCGTCTAACTGAGGTCCGTCAAGTTCCTTAAAGGCCGGCATACGAGTGGCCGGAAGTCCATTTTTGATGATTTCTTTCAGCCGTTGATCGGTCTTCTTTTTCAAAAAAATGGGAAGAAGGGGAGGTCCGCTAAGTCCGATCCTATTTATGTGATGGCACTCTGCGCAGAGTTTTTGGTAGATTTTTGAGGTCTCATTACCGTAGTCAACTACACAGCTAAAAAAACTCACTAAAATCAAAGTGAGGCTCACCTTGATATTTGATTTCTGAATCATGGTCAGTTTTGAAAGAAAATTCCGGATGGACCGGGAATTCTGTGACTGCCGAATAAATCCCAAGAGCCCGTTTTAAAGAGATTTAGGCGGTTATCAAAATAGGATGATACAAAAAGATTTTCAGAGTCCGGAGAGAACCTGATGTGCATAACTCGCTGGCCTGCATCTATGTTTTTCAGAATCTTCATCTCCAAGGGTTCAATAATGGTGACAAGGTTCTCTTTTTCACCGCTGAAATTGACTGCAATAAATTTCTCTTCGGGTGAGACGGAGGCAAAAACCGGCAAACCTGGAATCTCTATGTATCCGGTCACCTCTAGAGTCTCCAGACTGAGTGTATAGAGTCTGCTCTCTCCCACGGCAGGGATGAACGCTATATGCTTCCAAAGTCCCCACATCCCGAAATGAGGTACCTTTAAAATGGTTTTGTCTGTGGATCCCTTCAATGCCACACTTCGATAGCTCAGAGTCTTAAGGTCAAGAATCCCAAGGGATTTTGATTTGAAGTGACCAACAATGTAGTGATCGCCTGCGAGGAGAGCATCAAAAGGCATCTCAGCGGTAGGGAACTTTTTCAATATTTGGAAGTCGTTTTCAGCATCCAGAATCCAGACTTCATTCTTATCCATCAGGCAAAACGGAATTAAATTCCCATTGCTCTTTAAACCTACGTTTCTCGACCCTGTGGCTATGGTTTTGACCGGTTTAAGATCACTGTTTAAAATAACCACGGTATCGGGATCATAGTTGCCAACCGCAATGTACTCTGAGCCTACAAAACTGAAGCCTATGCTGCTAGCTCCAACTTTCACCTTCTTAACTACTGTATTTGTAGTAGTATCAAACTGGCTCAAAAATCCATCCCGGCTAATAATGTAACCAAACTTTCCCCGGAACTTTACGGTGGCATGATGAAGCTTACCAAGCTCTGTTAATTCTCCTGTTACTCCCTGGTCTTGAAAGATGGCCAGGTTGCTTCGTTCCCGCTCTACAACATAGCCCGTCAATGCAAAAACCGGGCTGGAAGCAATGAGTAAGACTGTTAATAAAAGTATTTCTAAAACTCTTTTCATAGCTTTCATGGAGACATCTCCTCAGGACAATTCCATCTGGAGCATCGCTCCCCCAACCTGCTCTTCCCATAAACCAAACTCAGGTGAAAAATAATTTATGCGTCGTTTCTTAAACTCACGCGTGGAATATAATATGAGAGCTTTATTCAAACCCGTTTCTTCTTTGATGGTACCTACTATTTCCTCAACCTCTGCTTCGCTCTGACCATGAATCATGGCATAGACATTGTATGGCCAGAACTTAGAAGTGGTTCGCTCGTAACAATGAGAAACGCCTCGGAAACTTGCCATGATCATCCCTGCTTTTTCACACTCCTCAGGAGGAACACTCCAAACAGACATGCCATTGGCTTTGAAACCAACTTTTCGATGGAAGAGCAAAGCTGCAAGTCTTCTTAACACACCGCGTTCTTTCAGATTCGCTAAGACCTCTAACAAAGAATCAACTGTCATTCCAAGCTCATTGGCGTAATCATTGAATGGTTCAGAAACCAGTTGGAGATCCCTCTGACAAAGTTGAACTACCTCCTTCTCCAGGGGGAGAAGAGGATGGACTTCATGGACTTTTTGCGATACCTGTTCCCTGTCTGAGGATTCTGCTAGTTTGGATAGTTTTACCCCGATCTTAAAGGTTCTGGTAGAACGCAGGATCGAAAAATCCTCTACCCCATTCTTGCTCGCCAGAGCAGCAACCGTTCTCTCTAACCCCAACCGGCTGTCCTGCTCCGTGGCGATTGTAAACCAAAGATTGAAGTCATGATTTCTTTCGTAGTTATGACTTACGCCTGGATGCGAACTAATATCATCGGCAATGAGCTCAATGCGCTCTGAATTCACACGAAATGCAACCAATGCGCTGTCATAGCCAAGTAGCTTTGTATCAAAAATAGGGCAGAGTCGGCGGATGATCTTTTCCTTTTTGAGCACCTCAATCTCCCCAAGGATATCCTCTTCAGTACATCCCAGTTTTTCGGCCAATTTACTAAAGGGCCTCGCTACCAGAGGCAAGCCTTCCTGTAACCAGTGCAGCAGTTCTTCTCTCATATTGATCTTCCGTTCCTTAAGTTTAATCCTGGAAATTACTGACCGGTTTGTACCAGGTAAGCGCCGTTGCCAGAGATACGACCTTTCCAATCACAAAAATTGCGGGTGACTCCACAGGCGGTGGATTTTCAGCCACGGTTAACAGTGTAGTCTCAATGGATTTCTGAAATGGAGTGGTGCCTCGGTAGATGAAGGCAACCGGATCGCTTTCGTCACGACCTTCTTCAATCAGCTTTTTAGCAATTTGTTGTCGGTTTCTGACTCCCATATAAAAAACAACTGTGTGAATTTTCGCCAGCGCTTCCCAGCATACATCCTCCCGTAAGTGCGGAGCATGATGGCCGGCTACAAAGGCACAACTTGAAGAAATACCCCTGTGGGTAATGGGGATGCCCGCGTATGCGGCTGCTGCTACGGCGGATGTGACTCCGGGAATGATTTCAAATGATACCCCGTGTTCTCCCAAAACCTGGGCCTCTTCGCCACCTCGACCGAATACGAAGGGGTCTCCTCCCTTAAGCCTTACCACCACTTCATACTTCATACTCATTTCCAGTAGTTTCTCATTGATCTGGTCCTGGGGAAGAGAGTGAAACCCGGATTCTTTACCCACATAGATGCGTCGACACTCAGCAGGTGCCAAATCGAGAATACTTTTCTCAATCAGGCGGTCATAGAGAATTACTTCAGCTCTACCCAAAATCTTATGAGCCTTGATCGTCAAAAGCTCAGGATCACCCGGACCCGCCCCCATGATATATACCTTGGCTGACTTCATTGACTCATCACATGACACGCCGGATCCTCAGCGGAATAACTCCCATATCGAGAGAATGCCCTTGCTCGAGATCCCCCGTTACAGATATTTAAATAGGTACAGGACCCACATTTCCCTTCGAGTATGCGCGGTCTATTTCTAAGCGGCCCTAACAAAGCTGCGTCCTCCCAGATCTCTGAGAAAGTCTTCTCACGCAGGTTTCCAAGAGAATCCGGGAAAAACGGATCGGGTTTGACATTACCGAGATAATCGATATTAACTAAGCGGACCCCGGCCTGGTTTCCCCCCCAGGTTTGTAAATTCTTATATAGAACATCTTCCTGAGCTGGAAATCGTTTCTGAAATTCTCTATAGAGAACAACACCGTCGGCTTCATTATTACCTGTAACTACATCAATTCCGATTCCATTTTCAACATAAGAAAAAGCCTTTTTAATGATGAACTGAACGCCTTCTTTATAGTCATCCATGGCCAGATCTTCCACTGTATCTGCCCGACCCGAATCAACCAGATGAGAAAGATAAATCTTTGGGATCCCTTCCTTCTCAGCTAATTCAAAGACGAAAGACAGACCACTAAAGGTTTCTTTACAGATTGTGAACCGGATCCCGACCTTCAAACCTGAATCCCGGCACTTCCGAATAGCACCCAATGACTTCTTAAAGGCCCCCGACTTGCCGCGGAATCGGTCGTGTATCAATTCCGGCCCATCAATGCTGATGCCCACGTAATCAAAGTGCTCTTGAATTAAAGGCAAGTGCCTGTCTTCTATCAGCCCGCCATTGGTGGAAAGAGAGGGGATGATTCCAACTTCTTTCATGGAACAGGCGATCTCAAAAAGATCCTCCCTTAAAAGGGGTTCGCCTCCTGAAAGCACAGCAAACCGAACCCGGTTTTTTTGCAGGTCCGCAAGAAGTCCTAAAATTTCCTCCCGACTTAACTCCTCCTTGCGATTTTGAGTGGCCGAGGCATAACAGTGTTTGCATTTGAGATTACAGGTATTGGTGAGATTCCAGATGAGAATAACTCCCGGAAAGGGTTTTCGGAAGATCCCATTCTTGCTGGATTTGATTAGCTCAGTGATCCTCAGCATCCCCGCTATCCTTCACCGGTGAGGAGGATTGATTCAGGCTCTTCGTAAAAAGTTCCTTTGAATATTCCATCACTCGTTCCATTGTTCGTTTACCCCTGGGTAACGACATCCTAAACTCTTGAACCGAATCAACGATTTCCTCCACATTCTCAGGTATTGCCGTTTCAATAGTCTGACGTACCAGCGACGACACAGCCGGGGCTTTTCCTGCTGTATTGACCCCAACGCAAAGATCTCCCCTCACTACCAATGCCGGAAAAAGAAAATTGCAATAGTCGGCTGAATCAACGCAATTGCAAAAAAGGTGCCTATCCTGCGCAATCTGAAATATTTCCTGTTGGAGAGCAAGATCATCAACGGCCACAATTACCATGAACTGATCTTGAAGATCAGTTATTTCAAAGCTTTTCAGATCCATTTCAATGTCGTTGTCCTCTATCAACTTCTGGAGTTCCGGGTGGACTTCCAAAGTTACGATTCGCATTTTCGGCTGGAAAAGCAGTAATTTTTCGACTTTTCTACAGGCGACAATTCCTCCTCCAACGACGAGAATCTTTTGATTGGTGAGTGGTAGGAAAGCGGGGAAATAAGCCATGGAGTTTCTGCCTTTACTTACAAGGATTTTTCTTTAGCCTGACCTTTCAAAAGTCCGTTGGAATTAGCTTCCGGTAAGAGTTTTTTCACTTTCCGATAAAAATTTCCACGATCCATGCCAAGAGTCTGGGCTGCCTTTGATAGATTTGAGCCGGACTGTTTTAAAACCTGCCGTATAAACATTCGCTGGAATTCAGTTGTGGCATCCCTAAGGCTGTGGTTTGTTGGAATTCCACATATGGTTGAACCGGGTCTACCCTTGCTCTTTTCAGGTCCCTGCAGGCGATCAAAGAGACCACGGTCGAAAACTGGACTGGCTTCATGCCTTGTCCAGGTAAGACTCCGCTCGATAAATAATTCCAGCTCGCGTACATTTCCCGGCCAAGGTGTATGTTTTATTGCCTCCAAAAAGTCCTCCTGGACTTTAGGAATTCTCATCCCAAGTCCAGGAGCATGAATCCCAATGAAATGGCGTACCAGTTCAGGAATGTCTTCCTTATGATCCTGCAAAGTGGGTACTTGGATAGGGAAAAGGCTCAGCAGATGATAGAGCTCCTTTAAAAAGTTACCATTTTCAACCTCCGTCTCTAAAGCTCGGCTTGTTGAGGCAAGAACTCGTACATTTAAGGCAACAGGTTCTCCACCTTGATGATAGGTAACCGTGTTTTGCTCCAGGAGCTCTAGTAATCTCCTCTGCAAGACTTCGGGAAGCTCTCCGACTTCTGCCAAAAACAGCGTTCCACCGTTGGCCAGAGAGAACTTTCCCTTATCGCTCCCGGGGACTGAGTCCCCCGCACCAAAAAGACTTGCTTCGAGCTCCTGCTGATCTTGGATATGGCAGTTCGCGAAAACCAGTACCTTTCCAGCACGTTGGGAGTTGTAATGGAGCCATCGGGCGATAAGTTCCTTGCCTACACCGGGTTCGCCTGTGATCAGAACAGGAGCATCCAGGCTGGCGAGGTACTCAACTTTTTGACGAAGGGCTCTAATTACCGAACTGGTTCCAATGACCTGGGTCCCGCCCGCTTGCGCCTGTATTTCCTCCACAAGACGCATATTCTGATCCTCAAGCTCGCGACTGTGATGCTTAGCCTCTTCCATAAGCCTTGCATTACGGATCGCCACAGCTGCAAAGGTTGCAAACATCATCAAAAACTGCTGTTGATCATCCCTGAAGGAGTCTGTTTCAAGACTGTCTACAGTTAAGAGTCCAATGCACTTCCCATCAATGATTAAGGGGGCAATCATGCAGCCGTGAATTCTTTCATGGAGGTCTGTGCTGGCTTCCAGTAATCCATCAAATGGATCCGGTAGGGAAGGGTCCGTGAATCGGATTGGTGTAGGCGACTTCAATGCCTGGTCCAGCCTTGGATTGTCACCAACACCAAATCGAAGAACACCGTCAGGTCCGTGTTGGATTCCCCGGCTATCCAGGGTGACAAGGGTATCACCCTCCAGTATTAAAACAGATGCCGCATCATAGGGTATTACTTCTGAAAGCCGTCGCAACAAATTGTTAAGCAAAGACTTCAAATCCAGGGATGCAGTGAATTCAAGTGCAGTATTAAAGAGTATGGATTCGAGATTCATAATCTGGTCAGTTTAGTAAATATCCAGCTGTTCTAACAACAAAGACTCATGAAAATTTGACAATATTACATCATAGTAATGTCATAATGACACAATGGCGATACGCTTAAGCCATAATAACTGATGTAAGGATAACAATAAAATGTCATTACGACAACATTAATGTAATTAAGTCCCGTATTTTTGGGAAAATACTGGGGTAGAATGTTGTTACTTTCTATTGATAGTTGGTCACTATGTTGCTATATTTACATCGTGATGTAAAGTTTTGTTGTTATGACTACAGCCTCCCCTTCAAATATTCTAAGGAGTTCTCCCTTCAGGGGATGGCTATGGGTTGCCATTGGTTCGTTGATCCTGGCTGGCTTGCTGGCTCTTGTTCTGGTGTTGGGGAGATTACCCCTTCCTCCCGGCCTGCAGCCCGACGCCGAGTTTACAAAAAGCTGTCTGGTGGTACATGTAAACCTCGCCCTCAACATCTGGCTGATCAGCTTCCTCGTAGTCCTCCAGTCTCTTCTACAGCCCTCGGCGGTCCCTCGCCAATGGAATCGAATATTTCTACTCCTTTGCTGTTGTGGCCAGGGATTATTGGTAGCCTCACTGTTCTTCAATGGCGTAAATCCAATACTTTCGAATTATGTACCCGTACTAAATCACCCTGTCTTTTTCGCAGGACTTGGTTTTTTCTTTTTGGGGGTTTGCCTCTACTTTCTTTTTGCCCTGGTAAGAGGCAGAGGCGACGATACAACCCCAGGTATACCTGAAGCCTGTCATACAGGGCTTAGTTTTGCCGGATTAACGATTCTCATCGCGTTATTAACCTTGCTCCTTACTTGGATGAAACTACCGCTTGCGTTACCGGACCAGTCCTATTTTGAAATGCTTTTTTGGGGTGTTGGTCATGTACTGCAGTTTGCACATTTAATGGGGATGCTTGTTGGCTGGATATTGGCTTGTAAGATACTGACGGGCCGGGATTTGGTGGGACCGAGACCGGCCAAACTACTCTTTGGATTCTTGTTTCTCCCCATACTTAGCTCTCCATACCTGGTCATTGCGGGATTAGAAAACCATTTCTATTATTCAGGTTTTACCGCGATGATGAGATTTGGCAGCTGGCCTGTCGTGGCCATCACAATATTTCTAACGCTAAAAGCTATCTTCAGAGCAGTTAGTAAACTTCCAACAATGCCCCGAACCCGAAAGGTATATTTTTATGGTCTGGTAACAAGCATCTGCCTTAGCAGTCTTGGATTTCTGCTGGGTGCAGCCATACATCAATCCAATACCCTCGTCCCAGCTCATTATCACGCGTCTATCGGAGCGGTCACCGCAATTTATATGGTTCTAAGCTATACAGCCCTTGAGCACATGAGTTATTCGCTGAAGGAAGTCTTTCGCTCTCGCCTAAGCGTCTATCAACCAGTGATTTTCGGGGCAGGACAATTGACATTTGCCCTTGGATTCGGATTTGCCGGATTGCAGGGAGCTCTCAGGAAAACCTATGGCTCAGAGCAGCATATCCGCAGTTCCATGGAATCCATGGGGCTGGTCATTATGGGACTTGGAGGAATTGGAGCCATTGTAGGAGGAGTTCTTTTTCTCTGGCTGGTAGGCCGCACGCTGCTGCTGTCACGCCAGGTGAACAACACCACCACTAAAGATCCGTATCACCGGAGCGCCATAACGGCGACTCCCTGTGGAGTCCAGTCTATTTAAGGAGGAGAGTGTGAATCAGGAGCCTAATGAATCCCAAAAACATCCTTACCAGCGGTTTCTTGACAACCCCTGGATTCTTTTACTGCTAGGAGTTGTCGTCCCGGGTATTTCCTACCTGCTTTGGGGCTGGTTAGAGATTCTTTACATCCCGGTAGCCCAGCTACCCTGACCCACCTGGAAGGAGTGCATTCGAATGAGTATTTTCAGTCCAGCCAATGATTGGTGTAAACCGCCGGAAGGCGCTGAAAGAACATGGGTAATCATTGCTCTTGTGTGGTGCATGATCATGTTTTTAATGATGCCCTATTGGCATTTCAAGGGAAAGCAAAACAGTACTGGAGAGTCCTACAGAGTTAAAGAAGAGGACTTTATGAACCGGGTAAATAAGTTCGTGGAAACGAACACTGTAGGCAATGAAAGTGGCATCCCCATTGTAGAAGTAGAGCCGGGAGGAGATGGCTACATGCTTGGCCAAATGTGGCGCTGGTATCCCATTTTGAAATTGAAGAAGGGCCAGGAGTATCGAATCCATCTCTCTTCTGTTGACCTGAACCACGGATTTGGAGTTCTTCCACTGAATATGAACTTCCATGTTCTGCCTGGATATGACCATGTCCTGACCCTGACTCCAACGAGAGCGGGAGACTACCAGATTATTTGTAACGAATTTTGCGGGATCGGCCATCACTTGATGACTGGCAAGATCATCGTCGAATAGACCTTGGGAAACCGGAGCGAAAACAATGATGAATTTTCTTCCTAATCGAATGAGAAAATGTGACACATACGGATTGCCCATATGCCTGAACGCGGAGTTCTTTATAAAAGCTAGCGCAGTCCTGGCAGTGGTTTCCATCTTGATTGGCGCTGTGGCTGGCATCAGCATAGCATTAACACGCTGGCCCGCTGTGCATTTGCTAAATGCTGAAATGTATTATCGACTCCTTACCCTGCACGGTCTGAATATGCTGATCTTTTGGATCCTATTCTTTGAGATCGCCATCCTGCTATTCGTAGGAACAACCATATTGAAAACCAGGTTATTCTCGAATGCTATGGCCTGGATTTGCCTCATACTCATGCTTGTTGGTGCAGTCCTGACAAACGTAATGATCCTACAGGGCAAGGGCGATGTCCTGATGACCTCTTATGTACCATTAAAGGCCGATCCTCTCTTCTACCTCGGGATCATTCTGGTAGCCGTTGGAACACTTGTGGGTGTTTGTAACTTCCTCGGATGTGTTTATATAGCCCGCAGGGATCGGACCTACGGGGACACTATGCCTCTGGTGGCTTTCGGTGCCCTGGCTGCAGCCATCATCGCCGTGTTTACGCTGTTAAGCGGTGCCATCACCCTGGTACCCACTATGATCTGGAGTTATGATCCTGCCTTGCTGCAGACTTTGTTTGGAATCTCTGAAATCGATCCGGGATGGTATCGGATTACCTGGTGGGCCCTTGGTCATTCCTCCCAACAGGTGAATGTCTGCGCGATGGTAGCAGTATGGTACCTTATGGCCACCCTGACCACCGGAGCGGCGCCACTCAATGAGGCAGTCTGCCGTACAGCTTTTGTCCTCTATATACTATTCATTAACCTTGCGTCCGCTCATCATCTTCTCGTAGATCCGGGAGTTGGGGCCGGCTGGAAAATTTGGAATACATCTTATGCGATGTACCTTGCGGTACTGGCCTCCCTGATACACGGTTTTACGGTGCCTGCTTCCGTTGAGGTTGCCATGCGTGCCCGGGGTTATGTAAAGGGCCTATTTGGCTGGCTGGCAGCAGCACCCTGGAGAGATCCGGGGTTCTCGGGCTTTTTTCTGTCCCTGGTAATTTTTGGATTTATTGGAGGTATTACCGGTGTAACCCTCGGAACCCAGCAAATCAATATTATTGCCCATAACACATTGCGTATTCCAGGACACTTTCATGCCACGGTCGCCGGCGGAACCTCCCTGGCATTCATGGGATTAACCTACTACGTCGTGCCTCTTGTTTTCCGCAAGGAATTCTATTTCAAACGCTTGTGCCGTATCCAACCCTACCTCTTTGCAGTAGGAATCACCCTGATGTCATTTGGAATGAGTTTTGCCGGATCCTATGGGGTACCACGCCGTCACTGGGATATAGAATTCACGGGGGCTGCACTCAATGCGGGTTTTGATGCTGGAGCCCATGTAATGCTCGGTCTGATGGGAATAGGAGGAGTACTCGTATTTCTGGGGGTCTTACTCTACATCTTACTGACGGTATTCGCCGTGTTCTTTGGCAAATCGAATGCCGGAGGACCTATGAGCAGTTGGCAAAAAGACGACGATGATAAGGAGCTAAAAGGAATCATTTCTGGATCGATGCCCCTTGAACGGGGCCACAATATGCCCGGTACTGTGGCTCTCGTCGCGATCTTGTTAACTTCTTTTGTAGTTTATTACTTTGCCAACTGGAAGGCGCTGGCTGATGTCTGGCACGTCCGTTGATAAAAGGGCAGGAAGACTAAGTCATATCCTGACCAATCTTCATAGAAGCATAGATAGCCCTCAGTTTGCCGTCTTTGTGGGAACGCTCCTTTTCACTTTCACAATACTAATTACCACCTTGCTACTGATACCGCCGGGAGATGGCCCCCTGGCGGCTTTTGCAAAGGAATTGAAAGTATGGTGTTTTAGCCAGAGCCCGAGATCCGATGAACTGGAATGGGCCACGGTCCTTGCCTTTTATACCCAGGCATTGATCCTGGCAACCATTATATGGCTATTTTGGAAAAAGGCTTTACTGGCGGTATGGCGCAGCTCCCCTTTTAGCTTAGTGCCCGGTGCCATAGTGGCCATGCTCCTCGTCGTAGCGATCGGCGCCGGGCTATTTACTCTTTACATTCCATCATCTCCAAGCTCGAGCCTACAGCTAAGTCAACTTCGCACCGAGCTTCTATTTCCAGATTTTCATCTCCTTAACCAGAATGGAAGAGTAATTTCAAAGAGCGAGATGACTGGAAAGGTGGCCATTCTGACAGGGGTTTATGCTACTTGTAACGCTTCCTGTCCAATGATCATGAGCCAACTCAGGAGGGTTCTCTCCAATCTCTCTGAAGAAGAACTAAAGACTATTATTTTTCTGGCAGCAACCTATGACCCGGAGAATGATAGTGTTCCTGTGCTGAAAGTATTAGAGCAGCAATATAGATCTGAGGCACCTCTTTATAACTTTCTCACCGGCGAATCCGCAGAGGTAGCCAATTTTCTCGATAGGCTTGGTCTTAACAGTAAAAAAGATCCGGAAACAGGCATTATTTCCCATGCAAATAAATTCATCCTGGTGGACCCAAACGGTCGAATTGCCTATCGCTTTTCCATTGGCAGCAACCAGGAAGTACTTATGCTCAAAGCATTAAAAGGGTTGATCGGCGAGATATCGCCTATGCCGGGATAAAGATAAGGTTAGAAACATGAAGGGATGTGACGTGGCTGAGGATCCTCAGATAGTTTTCAATAATCTGAGTAGTGAGCTGACCCTCGTCCAAGAGTCAGATACCCGTCCTCTTGTATCTGGAGAGTATATCCTGCTTCCGGTGGAAAATCTTTTCCTGCGCCTGATCAATATGACCAGTGGATGCATAAGCCGGGACATGAACCCGTTACTGCAACTAGGTGCGGTAGCCAATTCCATGTTTCTTATCTCTACAATCACTGGAATCGCAATGCTCATCTGGTATGACTCCAGCGTACACCTGGCATACCAGTCCCTTGAGAATATAAAAAATTCCTCCCACCTTGCCCAGTTAATGCGCTCCCTGCACCGCTATAGCTCGGATGCATGCATTCTATTCATTTTACTCCATATCGTAGAGGTCTTGGGGGGGCGAAAGATCAGTTCCACACGCTGGCTGCCCTGGGTTACCGGAGGTCTTGCCCTTTTCCTGCTATGGTTTGACGGGTGGTTAGGGTATTGGCTGACCTGGGACGTGCGAGCCCAGCAAATAGCCCTGGGAACGGCCAAATTGCTTGATACCTTGCCGATTTTTGCCGATCCGCTATCACGCTCTTTTGTGGCTGACGCAACCATAAATTCACTCTTGTTTTTCGTGGTGTTTTTCATCCATATGTTGATCCCGCTAGCTGTAGGAATAGGTTTGTGGCTGCATGTTACCAATCTTAACAAGGCAAAATTTTTTACAAACCAGCGACTTAGCATGGCTTTGATTTTCATATTGTGCCTGGTTTCTCTAGCGTTCCCGGCATACTCAGCAGAACCGGCAAATATGGCTAAACTTCCATCAAATCTTCCAATTGATTGGTTCTATATGCCTTTCCTTCTTTTGACGGAAAATTTCAGTAGCGGCTCCATATGGTTCATTGGGATTCTGAGCAGCCTTATTTTTATTACTCTTCCCTGGCTTATTACTAAAGAAAAAGATGAGAAACCATTCATAGAAGCTTCTTCCTGTGGCGGGTGCTCCAGTTGCTTCGAAGACTGTCCATATGGGGCTATTGACATGATCTCAGGGGCTAAAAATGAGCACGGCAAACATGCGTCTATAGATTCTGAGAAGTGCGTTAATTGTGGAATTTGTGTGGGATCCTGCACCTTTGGTTCAGTGCAATTTCCGTCGCTGACTTTCAAGGAAGCACGAGAGAGGATTCGTGGCTGGTTGAAGAACAATACAGACATGAAAGCTAATGATGAAGAAAACTATATCGCGTTTTTATGCTCAAACTCAGCGGCTAGCCATTTCAAATATGATCCAATCACAGGTATTTGCGAAGATCTTCCGGGTTATCGCGTTATGGCAGTGCCATGTGCAGGATGGGTGGGACCCAATATCATTCGTTCCAGCGGAAGATTGGGTGCCTCCGGGATCCTTATCGTAGGATGCGGTCCTGAAAACCCGATTTTTAGACTGGGTCCGACACTGGTTGACCAACGCCTGAAAGATCACAAAGAAGCAGTTTTTCGAGAGCCGGACAAGATTCCGGTTGGGCTCATTACCTTCAACCGCATGTCCCCTGGAAAATTCCTGAAAGCCGCCCAAGAATTTCGTGCGGCAGGCTCTATCAAGCCACGTCAGATTGGCGCACTGAAGAGATTTTTGGTGAATTTTTTCCTGATAGGGACCCTTTCTGCCGGCACGGTGCTTTTTAGCAACCTACCCTATCCAAACCCGGCACCACAAACCGGTTTCTTTGTCTTTTCTTTTAAGTATCCAGGCAGTGTCATGGAGATATCCAAAGCTTCTGAGGAACATAACAAGAACAAACTCGCACATATGCGTACACCGGTACACATGGGTAGAGAAAGAAATCCCGTGAAAGTCAGGATCGTTCTCGACGGAAAGATTGTCCTTGAGAAGAGTTATGAACCAAGGGGCCTATTCAACGATGGAAACTCCATAGCACTTGAACGGTTTCCCCTGGCCTCCGGTCAACATCTCGTTGAGGTCTTTCTTTCCGATTCAGCAGTAGAGGACTGGAAGTTTCATGAAAAACAGTCCTTCGAGGTTCAAGCAGGGAAGATAAAGGCACTTGGATTCAATAAGCTTGAGGGGTTCTTGTGGTACTGACGCACTTCTATACTTTGATCAAGCCTAAGATCATATCCATGTCCCTGATTGCCGCAACCTGCGGAATGTTACTGGGTGGTGGACTGGGTTTTTCAGGTGCCTGTCTCGCACTGCTTGGAATAGGATTCACCGTGGCCTCGGCCTGCTCTTTAAATATGGTCATTGAGGCAAAAACAGATGCACTGATGAAACGGACCCGTTTGCGCCCGGTGGCATCTGGAGAGCTAGGTAGACTTTCGGCATCTTTGTTCGGTTGCAGTTGCGGTTTACTTGGACTATTTATTCTTTGGAAAATAAATCCATTAACAGCTGGACTGGGATTTCTTTCGTTGTGTCTCTACACCCTGGTCTATACCCCTATGAAGAAGCATTCTCCATGGGCCTGGCTCGTTGGAACGATTCCCGGAGCTATGCCCCCTCTGATGGGTTGGACAGCTACGGGACAAGAACCTGCTGGATCCGGGCTAGCGCTCTTCTTTCTAATCATCACCTGGCAGATACCTCATGTACTTGCAATCTTTATCTACCTGGAAGATGAATATCAGCAGGCTGGGATACTAAATCCAATTCATATCTTTTCCCGCAGAAAACTGATCCAACTGATGACGCTTTTCACGATGCTGCTCTTCCCCATGAGTCTGATCCCTTTTCTACTCGGGGAAGCAGGACTGCTTTATGCCGTTTTCGCACCGATTCTTGGTTTATGCATGGCTGCGCAGGTTTTACAGGGATTCTGGCTGAAAAGCTTGGAGCTTTGGGCAATGAGGGTAAAGCGGGGTTCTCTCGTGTATATGTCACTGCTTCTCACAAGCATACTGGCGGACGGAGTGCTTGGGTAAAAAATCATTGAATTAATTGTATGAACAACCACTATGAACGAAGGAGTCAAAAATGAAATTCATCATGATCTTGTTAAGTTTTTGGATTGGCTTAAATACCTATGCCGGTGATATCAAAGCTGGAAAGAAAAAGTCAGTTATGTGTGCAGCCTGCCACGGCCCTCTAGGGGTCAGTGCCAACCCACTTTGGCCTAATCTTGCAGGTCAGGAGGAGGGCTATTTAATCAAACAGCTAAAGGCATTCAAGAGCGGTGATCGGAATGATCCCGTCATGTCCGCCATGGCCTCCCCCCTGACAGAAAAGGACATCAAGAATCTATCCGCATACTTTTCGAGCCTCGCACCAGCCCATAAGTCCACGGTCAAGGGACATTCAATAGCAAGTACGGAGGCTCATTATGAAAAGGGGTCCGCTATTGATCCCGATTCAGCCAAATCCAGTATTCCCGACAAGGGATTCGCCCTGGGCAAGACCGAGTTCTCAAAGGCTAAGAGGATCTACTTTGAGCGCTGTGCGGGTTGCCACGGGGTACTTCGAAAAGGGGCTACAGGAAAACCGCTAACAACGGACATTACTCGAAAACGAGGAACAACTTACCTCACGAATTTCATTACCTACGGCTCACCCGGGGGAATGCCAAACTGGGGTACTTCCAATGATCTCTCGAAAGCGGAAATCAATCTCATGGCCAGGTATCTACAACTCGAACCCCCCGTCCCACCTGAATGGGGTATGAAGGAAATGAAAGGAACCTGGGTGATTCACGTCCCGGTTGAGGACCGACCCACGCGCAAGATGAATAACTATGAAATCGACAACTTCATAATCGTCACCCTACGTGACTCAGGTGAAGTAGCTTTAATTGACGGGGACAGCAAGAAGATTATAAATATAGTCAAAACAGGGTACGCAGTTCATATTTCCAGGCCAAGCTACTCCGGACGCTATACCTTCACGATTGGTCGTGACGCGAAAATCTCCATGATTGACTTATGGATGAAAAAGCCCGGTCTGGTCGCTGAAATCAAGATCGGAATGGAAGCCCGGTCCGTGGAAACATCCAAGTATAAAGGCTATGAGGATAAATATGCCATTGCCGGCGCATACTGGCCACCGCAGTTCGTCATCATGGATGGGGCCACCTTGGAACCACTCAAAATTGTGTCCACCCGCGGAGTCACGGTAGATTCCCAGGAGTACCATCCCGAGCCTCGAGTGGCAGCTATTGTTGCCTCCCATGAGCACCCGGAATTCATCGTGAACATAAAGGAGACTGGAAAAATCGCCCTGGTGAACTATTCTGATATGGAAAATCTGAAGGTTATCACCATTGATGCTGCCCGTTTCCTCCATGATGGAGGCTGGGATTCCACCCAGCGGTATTTTATCTCAGCCGCCAATAAATCCAACAAGTTGGCAGTCATTGATTCCAAAAAGCAGCAATTGGTGGAACTGATCAATGTAGGTAAGATTCCCCACCCGGGTCGAGGCGCCAACTTCGTCGACTCCAAATATGGTCGGGTATGGGCCACCAGTCACCTCGGCGATGAAACCATCGCTGTCATTGGTACCGACCCAAGCAAACCAAAACACGCCTGGAAAGTGGTTCGGACTCTAAAGGGTCAGGGGGGAGGGTCTCTCTTTATCAAAACCCACCCGAAATCCCATAACCTGTGGGTGGATACACCCCTGAGCCCAGACGAAGACTTGTCCCAGTCCATCGCAGTATTCGACACACGTAACCTGGACAACGGCTATGAGACTCTGCCCATTGCCAAATGGGCCCGTCTTGGAGAAGGTCCAAAGAGGGTGGTACAACCCGAGTACAACAAAAGAGGGGACGAAGTATGGTTTTCCGTATGGAATAGAAAGGACCTGAAGTCAGCCATCGTAGTGGTGGATGATAAAACCCGAAAGCTCAAAAAGGTGATAAAGGATCCCAGGTTGATTACCCCAACAGGAAAATTCAACATATACAACACCACCCACGACGTGTATTAAAGAGCCAAAAAGAACGAAGTAAGAGCAAAGCAAAAACAGAGTAAGAAACAAAAACGAAGTAAAAGCAAAGCGAAAACAAAGTAAGAAACAAAAACGAAGTAAAAGCAAAGCGAAAACAGAGTAAATAAGAGAAAGGAGAAGAAGAAAGTGAATCGAGGTCGGGGGTTTTTGGGATTACTGGGGGAGCGAAAAGTTCGATACCTGTGAAGACGACGAAGGTACTAGGAACCTGTCGGAGAATTGCCTTCTACTGCGACCGGCTGCAAAAAACAGGCTCGGCGTTGTCACCGAAAAAACCGCTCTCAATGTGCTCCAGCACACCTTCGGCGGTATTTTCCGCCTCCGCCTTGAACCTGATTTTTTCGCTCGGTCTCGTCACAAACTCAATTCTCCGACAGGCTCCTAGCATCGCTAATACCAAGGAGGATGAGCAGAGTATCGGGCTTTGCAGCCGCCCAGTAAGTCCAAAAACCCCCGACCTCGGTTCACAAAAGGTTATCGGCGTCGACCAGGATTTTGAGACGAGAATTTCGGGGAGTGCGGAAGTTCCTTCGTATTTCGAGAAGCTTCTCCCAGAGTTCAGGGCTTTCCTTGGCTTTCAAGATGCAGCGGTATCGAAACCTGCCCTCGATTTTTTCGATCGGAGACTTCTGAGGTTCATGAAGTTCCAGATACATTTCACGGCTTAAGCCGCTCCTGATCTCCTGGTAAAATTTTTCGAGGGTATCCTGGGCTTTTCCCGGATCCTTACTAGATGATTGGATATGGATTAAACAGGCGTAAGGAGGGAAATTGAGGGTCTTTCGAATTTGCAGTTCTTCTTTTAGAAAACCCGGAAGGTCATAATCTAATACCCTTCGATAGATTTCTCGATTGGGAGTATAGGTTTGTAAGAGTACCTCTCCTTTTTTATCCTTTCTTCCCGATCGTCCGGCAATTTGAACGAAAAGTTGAAAAGCCCTTTCGGAGGCTGAATAATCACCCATCCGCACTAAGGAGTCGGGATTCAGTACACCAATAAGAGTCACATCCTCAAAATCCAATCCTTTTGAAATCATCTGTGTCCCGATTAGAACTTGAATTTCTTTCCGTTTCATTTTTCCAAGGACTTCTTCCAAATACCCCTTTTTACGAGTGAGATCGGTATCAAGGCGGGCATACTTAATCTGAGGAAATTCCTTTCGAAAAAACGCTTCAACCTTCTGAGTTCCGATTCCAAAGTACTTAATCGCAGTAGAAGAGCATTTTGGACAATGCTCGGGAACAGGCACAGAGAAGGAACAATAATGGCAATGCAGCCTCCGGGAGTCATGGTAAGTCAAGGAAATCTGGCAGTCCTTACACTCTATTACGTGTGAGCAGCAACGACACATTACGCAACTGGAATGACCCCTGCGATTTACAAATAGAATAGCCTGATTCCCCTTTTCCAGTTCTCTTTTTAACCTCGATTTGAGTTCACGTGAAAAAATCGAGAAATTTCTGTGTTTATATTCAGTTTTCAAATCGACCAATTCAACCCTGGGAAGACTTTGCTGGTTATGACGGTGTGGCAGTCTGAATACTTCAAACTCTTTACTCTCGATCTTCTGCCAGGCTGACATACTTGGAGTAGCTGATCCCATCACCAAATCCACTCCGAAGATTCGGGTCATTTCCAGGGCGACCCTGCGTGCGTCGTATGCCGGATTGGTATCCTGTTTATAGGTCCCCTCTCCTTCCTCATCAATCACAATGAGCCCCAGATTACGAACAGGAGCAAAAAGGGCCGACCGGGCTCCGATCATGATTTGCTTCTCACCACTGAGCACATGGACCCAATTGTGGTATTTTTCTCTCTCTGTCATCCGGCTATGGTGGACAGCCACTGAGCCTGGAAACCTTTCCTCAAAAAGATCAATCATTTGGGGTGTCAGGGATATTTCTGGAACCAGGAAAATTACCCCTTTTCCCTCCTGTATGGTTTGTTTTACCAGGCGTAAATAAACCTCTGTCTTCCCAGAACCTGTAACTCCATGGAGATAGGACACCTTCGAGGAATTAGAACGGATTCCCCTTAGAGCCTGCTCTTGCTGGGGACTAAGGATGGGAAACTTCTCCTCACAAGCAGATTTTCTCTCCTGGTGCGAAGGACATTCCAGAAGTGCGATCTCCTGTGTAAGCCATCCCTGCATCAGAAGATCTCTAAAAAGAGAGGCACTTAAACCAGATCTTTTTTGGAATCGATCCCGAGAGAAAGATCTCTCAGGAATCGACTCGGCGAACATAGCCAATCCTTCCCGCAGACGTTTCCGTCGCGGGGAAATTTCGCTGAGAATCTGATCTATCCCCCGGGTTAACCGATATGTTTTTTTCTGCGGCGGAGAATAGCGGGGGTAGAATATTGATGCCATCTCCCCCTTGGGAACCAGGTAATAAGAAGACATCCAGTCAATGAGAGATGTGCGCTCATCGTTGAGGAAAGGGAATCCTTCAAACAAACCTTCAACTTCCCTTAACTCTTGCGCCTCTTCTCGAAGAGTATCCATGGATTGTATGATGCCGACGATTGTCTGGGGGCCGAACGGCACCTGGACACGCATACCTGACATTGCCCGAGCCTCCAGGAAACCAGGAATTTTGTAGGTATAGGATTGGAAAACAGGCCTGGGAATTAAGACCTCGGCAATTTGCATAGGACTAAAAGTCTACCATATGCAAAGTTTCTGTACGAACCTCGTATCAGGTTCGACAATTTCTGAACTAAATTTGGAAAAAATGAATTAGGATTTGGATTTGGCTTCTTCTTTAGCCAACGCGATCAGATCAACAGCTACCGCTGGCTTCCCATCAGTACCGATTACTGATTCGCTCAACTCCACTTCCGGCTCTCTTGTGGATTCCTCATCCAGTCGAAAGGTCAGGTCTCCTGAATCAATCTCACGAATAGCAAGAACAATGTCTTTCTCACGCATATGGCGATCCACTTTTGGCTCTACTCCTGCGCGAAGTCTTTTGACACGATTGAAAATCAGATGGGCCAGATTAAATTTTCCATCTAGCTCTCTCTGGACTTTATCGATATTAAATTCGATCACTCTTAAGTCCTTTCACAATAACCGGGGAGGCGCATTGTAGCAAAGGCTTCGTCTAATTTCAACCTGGATACTTTAAAACTTTCAGAGAGGAAAATTATCTTTAAATCTTCTACTGCGGCATCCAATTGATCATTGAGGACAAGATAATCGTATTTGGGTATCTGCTGTAGTTCTTCAATCGCATTATGAATACGCTTTTCAATAACATCCGCAGCATCGGTTCCGCGACCATGAAGTCTTTCTTTCAAAGTCTCAAACGTAGGTGGAGAGACGAATACAAGAACAGCTTCGGGAAAATTTTGACGAACCTGTAATCCCCCCTGGACATCTATTTCCAAAAGAACCGTCAGGCCAGCCTTGAGAAAATTTTCAACCTGGTCTCGAGGTGTCCCGTAGAAATTTCCATGAACTTGCGCTGACTCGAGGAAGAATCCCTCGTTTTTTTTCTTTTCAAATTCCTGGGCACTCAGAAAGTAGTACTCCCGACCATTTTCTTCCGTCTTACGAATTGGGCGCGAAGTATGTGACACAACCAATCCCAGATTCAATTCAGGATCTCGGGTCAATATAGAGCAAAGAGTGGACTTGCCGCACCCAGAGGGGCCGGATACGACAAAAAGAGTTCCGTTTCTAGTCTTCGTCACCTACCTCTTCCTCAAGCTCAAGAGCTTCTACTTCCTCACGAACCATTTCTTCTTTACTAGATAGCCGCGAGGAGATCGTCTCAGGATTGATGGCGGATAAAACTACATGTTCTGAATCCATCACAAGGATGGCTCTCGTCTTTCGGCCATAAGTAGCGTCCACCAACTTACCTTTATCCTTGGCGATTTCCTTGATTCGTTTCACAGGAGCGGAGCCGGGTGATATGACACTTATGATGCGATTGGCGATGACAAAATTGCCAAACCCGATACTCAGTAATCTCAATCTCATAGTATTTACCTTTCTATTCCAGGTTCTGAATCTGTTCCCGTACCTTCTCCAAATTCGACTTTGCCTCAATGACCAATTGAACAATTTTCAGGCTGCTTGATTTGGATCCAATTGTATTGATTTCGCGGTGAATTTCCTGGCAGAGAAAGTTCAATTTCTTCCCACATTCACCATCACTCTTCATCAGAGTTTCGACACTGTCAAGATGAGCGCCAAGACGTACTAATTCCTCTTCAACGTCCATTTTCTCCACTATCAGTGCCGCTTCCGTATGAAGGCGGTTTTCGTCAAGTTCCTGACAGTCTAATTGAGATAGCTTATTTCTAAGCTTTTTTAGGCTTTCGTCCTGAATCCCATCCCTGAGCTGATAAATCTCGTCCATACATGAGCGTATTTGCGCGCAATTCACCAGCAGTGATTCAACCAGTACCAGCCCTTCTTTTTTTCGACTCTCTTCGAAACTTTCCATCAGAGTCTCAAAAGGAATTTTTGCCGCTTGCTTAAACTCTTCAACCCATTCTCGATCCTCCTGCACGGAAACATTTCCAGGCAGGCTGTAGAGTTCCTGCAGTCCAGGTGGTTCCGAAAGTGAATATTTTTCCTTAAGAGAACAAGCCGACTCCAGGTACTTGCTAATCTGGATTTCATCGAGGCGGATCGCCCCAACCTGAAAGGACAACTCTCCTCGAACAAAAAGAGTCACTTTCCCTCTGGCGATCACCTGTTCAAGCCAGGAACGGAAAACTCGCTCAAGTTCCATGGAAGGGAGCGGCAGTTGAACTTGAAAATCCCTGTAGCGGTGATTCACCGCCTGAATCTCCATGGTGAGAACAAGTCCGCGAAAGTCGATGCTCGTTCGGGCAAAGCCGGTCATCGAACAAGGCATCTCTAGGATTCCGCCTTTACCTTACGAGGTTTGGATCGGAGCTTAGCACCTTTACTACGGGCTTTCTTGAGGTCGCCTGGCACAAAAGCAACTTCCAGCACTTCTGAAATTTCATCGACAATATGAAACTTGATTTTTTTCAGGATTTCCTTGGGGATATCCTCTAAATCCTTTTCGTTATCACGACAAAGTATAATATCTCTAATCCCGACCCTGTAAGCGGCCAGTGATTTCTCCTTCACACCGCCAATGGGGAGAACTTTGCCCTTGAGTGAGATTTCACCAGTCATAGCCACATCTTTTTTGACGCGAATATCGGCCAGTGCTGATACCACCGCAGTGGCTATCGTGATACCCGCTGAAGGACCGTCTTTAGGGGTAGCTGCCTCTGGAGCATGGATATGAATATCAACTTTCTTATGAAAGTCCTTTGAAATACCAAATTCGTCTCTATGCTTCCTCACGTAAGTCACGGCAGCATGACAAGATTCCTTCATTACATCACCAAGGTTTCCTGTGATTTGAATCTTCCCGCTGCCTTGCAAAACTTCGACTTCAATAGGAAGGGTGCAACCGCCCAATGAGGTAACGGCCAACCCGGTTACGACTCCTACTTGATCCTCTTCTTCCGCCATATCAGGAAGGTATTTCCTGGCGCCAAGATAGCGCGGTATTTGGGCTTTACTGACTTTCCTGGATTTAAACTGTTTACTGGTCACGATATCTCTTGCTATCTTCCGGCAAATTGACCCAATTTTCCGTTCCAGCTCACGAACACCAGCTTCCCTGGTATAGCATCGAATTACTTCTGCGAGAGCTTGTCGTTCAAATTCTATCTGGTCCTCCTTGATCCCATTTTCTTCCAACTGTTTGGGTACAAGATATCTCATACCGATTTCCAGTTTTTCCTCCTCGGTATAACCTGCCAGTGTAATCAGTTCCATACGATCCAGGAGGGGACCTGGAATCCCGCGAACCTGATTTGCGGTAGTTAAAAACAAAACCTGGGAAAGATCAAAAGGCACACCGATATAATGATCGCGAAATTTTACATTTTGCTCGGGATCAAGCACCTCTAAAAGAGCGGAAGCCGGGTCTCCCTTGAAATCCGCACCGGTCTTATCAATTTCATCGAGGAGGATCACTGGATTCTTAGTACCGGCCTGCTTGAGCATTTGTATAATTCGACCTGGCATCGCTCCAACATAAGTTCGACGATGTCCCCTGATTTCAGCCTCATCGCGCATTCCACCTAATGAGACGCGCACAAATTTTCGCCCCAGCGCTTCCGCTACAGATTTCGCCAGCGATGTTTTTCCGACACCTGGCGGTCCAACCATGCATAGTATGGGCCCTTTGAGAGATTTTTTAAGCTGAGCCACGGCAACAAACTCCGTGATCCGTTCTTTCACTTTTATCAGGCCGTAATGGTCTTTATCCAGAATTTCCTGTGCACGCTTCGCATCAAGCTTATCCTTAGACTTTTTACTCCACGGCAGCTCTACAAGAACCTCGAGGTAATTGCGTATCACTCCGCTTTCAGCGGATGAATAGGACATTTTTGAGAACTTATCCAATTCCTTAAGTGCCTTATCCTTCACTTCCTTTGGCATCTTGGCTTTTTCAATCTGCTCGCGAAACTCCTTTACCTCAGCGGCGACTTCGTCGTTCTCTCCAAGTTCTTTTTGAATCGCCTTTATCTGTTCACGCAGGTAGTACTCCTTTTGGACCTGCTCCATTTGTTTGCGAACCCTTCCTCTAATCTTCTTTTCTATGTTTAGGATCTCGATCTCACGGTTGAGGATGTCACAGATCATGGATAACCGCTCTTCAGCTGAAAAGGCGGCCAGAACTTTTTGCTTGGTCTCAACTTTCAACTTGAGGTGAGCAACGATGATGTCAGCCAGCCTGCCTGGTGACTCTACTGAGTTCGTAACATTGATGATCTCGATCGGGACGTTTTTATTGAGCTTGATGTACTGCTCAAACTGGGCAATAACATTACGCATCAGAGCCTGAGTCCTGAGATTCTTTTCCTCCAGATCCTCATATTCTCTAATTTTTGCGCAGTAGTATTCAGAAGTTTCTACAAAAGATTCAATGCTTGCTCTTGAGGTTCCTTCTACTAAAATTTTCACAATCCCATCTGGAAGTTTCAGCAGCTGCATGATCTCAGCAATGGTGCCTACGTCATGCAGATCAGTGACCTCTGGATTGTCAGTTTTGGCTTGCTTTTGAGAAACTAAAAGAATTTCACGATTCCCCTCCATAGCCTTTTCAATGGCCTTTAGAGAGAGGGATCTCCCCACAAAAAGAGGGATCACCATATAAGGAAAAACTACGATTTCACGCAAGGGAAGAACGGGAATCTCAAAGACTTCATCTCGCTTCTTCCGTTCCTTTTCTTCAGTCTCCCCCCCTTCCAGGGAACGCACTGAAGAAATCTCCTCAGGTAGTAGATCGGAAGATTCGTCAGAATCCACGTTTTCTTCTATTTCTTTTAACTTCGACTTATCGGTCTTTCGCTTCGAATCAGCCATTAAGCCTCCTGCACTTGGGGCCACTCATTCGGATGGGGTGGTGGAGCAACAACGTCCTAAAATAAATACTTTCGAAAATAATTACAATCAAAACACTTGATAATTTTGATCCTTTTGTATTGAGAATCTCTTTTATACAAGGGTCTGATGTTGATATGGACCCTTGAACTGCATCGAGGACAGCGTGTTCTTGAATACAAAAAAATCACTGATACGATACAAAATGACACAAACAAGACTCCAAACAGCCACAAAATCTTGTCCCTGGTCATGAAACGTAAGAATCCACTTTCTTCGTCTGGCGAAATTACATCCTCGGGTAATTCAGCGAGAACTCGAAAATAAGAGCGGATTCCATCAACTAATGGCTGCTGGTTGGAAAGATCTTCCCTGAACCGAAGAATTTCATCTTTCAGAATCCTTCGTACATTTTCAAATTCAAAAATACCGCGCAATCCATAACCGGAAGAAAATCTTATTTTTCCGCGATCTGTACCCTGCTCAACCTGTATATAGAGCATTATTCCCCTGTACTCCGGTACGTCTTGAATGAACTGAGCAAAAGCCTCCCGAGCATCAACATCAAAATCCGTGATCTCATCTCTTGATTCTGTAGCAAGCAGAAACTTGGTTCCGGTCTTTACAAAGAGTTCCTCTGCCATTTTTTCAATACTTGCCCGAGTCTGCTCCCTTAATAGATTTGCCTCATCACGAATTGAGGAAGCCTGTAGAAAACATGTACTGCCCAATAGGAAAAGAAGGCACTGTAATGGGAGCCTAAAAGAGCTCATTTCATTCGCCCCAATACACAATCACGCCACAGTGGGGGCAGGTGTGAATCTCGCTGTTATAGCGAATTAGCTCATATATTCGCAGGGTGAGCTGCATGGCGCAGCTTGCACAGTTTTCACTCTCTAGCTCAAGAATTTTAATACCATAGGGATCGGTTCGACGGCGGGCTTCATACTTTTCCAGTATTTCTGAAGTTAATCCGTCGAGAAATTCAGGACGACCTTCGATGAGCAGGGGTAATTCCTTCTGTCCCTTTGAGGCTTCATCATTTAAGAGTTCAATCTCATTCTCCGTACTCTTGACGCAAGCCTCTAATTCCTCCTGGGTTCTGGCCTGAGTTTCAACGATCATCTCCAGATTTTCACTCAGTTCCATCCACGTTTCATCCAGCCCGTCTCTCTGACTATCTAATTCGGAAATTTTGGACTTTGAGGCTTCAAGCATCTTTACTGACGTCGCTTGCAGCGCCTGCTTATCAATGCGCTCCTGTTCCACCTGGTTCTGTGCCGATTGTGCTTCCACTTCTCGAACCTTTAACTCCAGGTCCTTTCTTTTTGTATTTTGCTCTTCAAGGCGCTGCTGCAGGGCTAATTCACCCTTTTTGAGTTCGCCAACCTTAGCCCTGGCTCTCTCCAAAGACATCTTTAAATTCCAGATTTCCTGGTCAAGCTTGCAAAGAGATACGAGATTTTCGGGTACACTCACCTATAGACGTCCTTATCCACTCTGAATCAGAAAGAGCTTCAAGTTAAACCATATTGCCTGCTGATCTCAAGCCCTGCACTGAGACCTGATTGCCTGAGACGTTTGAAAGGTGCCTCTGCCTGACCTATCATGGATAAGTGAACAACCATGCTTAGATTAATTCCTGAGGGGACTAAATCCTCGGTCTCAGCGCTTCAGAGACCGGGTATCAAGAGGAGTAGAGGATTCATTATCCCGGTGGTTGCCTCTATTTTGGGAATCCTGGGTATGGTTCTTTTATCCCTTCATTGGATGAGCCGTTCTAGAAATCTTCAAGCACACAAAGTAGCGTTTAATGAGATTGGACGCTCTATGGCTGAAGGGGGATATCAATTTCTGTCCAGAGCTGTGCGTGAAGGATCAGAAACACCGGATGAATCTGAGTTGTCCCGCTGGCTGCTCTCAAAAGGTTCTTTGCCATTAGGATTTTACGGCCATTTTCTCCAATCTCCCCTCACCAATTCCTCCGCTGGCCAAGGGCCGACGCTGAAGTTAAGTCATGGCGAAATCATGGAATTGATCCCAGAGAAGTTTGAAAGAATACTCCATCATTTTGAGACTTCCACTCCTGGATCAAAAATTGAATTTCAAATGGAATGGTCCTCTACACAGCTTTTTGAGGAAAATGTACTGATGGATCCCATTGAAAAGACTGTTAACCTGACAATCAGGTCAAAGTGCACTTTTCAGGGAACAGAAAAAGTCGTAACGGGTACCAGAAAACTGCGAATTTATAACTTATTAGCCCCACTTCTCTCGAAGTTTACCTTCTACCATAAATCCCAAACTGGGGGACTCTACAACCAATTACTGACCAACCTTTTCGGCCGACCCGTGATTCGTCCCGATGGCAAATTTAAGTACCCCGCAAACCACTTCCCATTGGTTCTCGTTAATGGCCCTCTTAGTCCGGAATCAAAAATAATCCCCGATAGCCAGCTACTGGGGGGGAGAGGGCAAAGTGATGATCCACAGAATTTCGAATACCTCACAGATGACTCTCAAATCCAACTTTCCAAGGAACAAATTCTAAGGCGCGGATTTTTGTATTTTGGTCCGCATAGACCCGACTCAGCTAATGTACTGAACCTCACTCCGGGGGCAGACCCAAATGGCTACGGTGAGTACTTTTTTCTCTTTAATCCCTATTTCGGCTCAGGTCCCCGCACTTATCCAGCAATTCAACGCGTAGGTCTTCCCGAGGCGTTCCAGGAACCTGTCTTGATCCAAAACCTGATGGAACCCACCGATGGACTGCCCTTCGAATCTAGCGGCAAAGCAGATATCTATTCACTTCATGAAGGCTTTTACGAGTCTGATCCTACTAACTCCTTCGCTCCTAATCCCCGCGGAGCGGGATATATCAAAGACGGATATACGGAAGCATCATCACTAATCCATCCCTTTGGAACTTATACGATGCCGTCCCGAGCCTACACTGTAGGATCCGCTTTTCGCGCGGTGGCCAAGCTTTCGTCCATAGGAATTGACCGGGATGAATCTAGTAGCGATGAGAGCCAACAAAGTTCCTGCCTTGGAAGACCATCCCCCCTTAGAGATGCCACTGCCGCCTTTCTATATCAGACCAACCGCTCAGGATTCGAAAACCCCATCCCGAATGTGACCATCGATCCTATTCATCACACCCTGGATAACCGAAATTACGCTCCTAATTGCTCAGAGCCCAGGCGAATTCGTCTCCCTGATGACTTTGACTATCCCCTGCTTTTTCCGGATTTCGATACTTACCTTCCCCATATGTGCAATATTCTCTATATTCCCATGAATCATATGGTGGATTATCCCCACTACAGCCACCGGAAGATTCCACCCACAGGCCATGACAATTTCAAGTCTTTTATGTTTCCCCCTTTTGAGCCAGAAAGTCTCTACCTACTCGCCGAGCCACCCCGTGAAGAGTGGCTGATTAAAGACGGTTCCATACACGGACCTGAAACCTATTATCTTAAAGGAGAGCCAGATGAATTTGATCCTGATACCTGGCAACAGAGGAAGATCTCCTTTGATTTTATAGATATCGAGGACATGATGAACCACGGATTTTTGGAAGAAGCTGGGGATCACTACGTGCTGGATTCACGGGGACATCAGCTTTCCATCATAACTGACTTCAAACTAGACAAACCCTTACAGGTTATTAATCATACGAATTTGTTCGTTCATGGACCCTGTTCCCTACCCCCTATAGATTCAGACTTTTATGTTCATATCAGCTGCGCTAAGATCACTCTCAAGAAAGACTCACGCAAGGGGAATTTGGGAATCTTTCGAGCCTTTCTTGACTCTCGAAGTACCCTGGGGAAAGAAAATCTCGATCTTGAAATGAACATTTTGGGAGGAATCTCAATGCATTCGCTGGACTTCAGCATTTTCCAGGCTCCCAACCTGGTAACTTACAATACAGATTACAGCCCGCTGGAACCTGGCAGAGACTATCTTTATCGAATCCTCATCGATGATCATACACAAGGGTGGGGTATTGAAATATGAGCCGCAAAGCCTTTTCCCTTGTAGAAGTTTTGATAGCAGCAGCCATCGCCGTTTTGGTTATCGTACCGTTGAGTACTGTTTTCCAGCAGTCGGTCCATCAGGCCTCCCTGAGCTACAATGAAATTCGAGCCAGTTTTTTAGCTCGTGAACTCATTGAACAAATGCAGGTGATGCAATATGTCACGGGATTCAACCGACTCACCAGTATCTCAACTCCTCGTGAAAGTGACCCCTGGATGGATTTGTCCCAGCCCTCCATAACAGCCCTGTTCCCCTCTTCAGCAGATCCAAAAAGAGAATCCGAGTGCAGGGCGTTTTCAAGACTTTTCCTGACACCGCTTCCCCCAGAATTTCGCCGACTCATCAAACTCTACCCTGCAAATGAGTCCCGAACTTCAAACTCCTATGAAGGTCACCCATCGCTTCTTCAATTAGATGTAATGATCGAATGGAAAGCCCCTAATTCCAGCGCGTTCAACCGTCGTCTCAAAATTTCGACCTTCATAGGCAAGGACGATGTAATCCCGAGTGACCATGGGTAGGGCAAAAGCATTCACACTGGTTGAGGCCCTGGTTGCGGTGTTCATCGCAGGAATCGTGACGGTAGGAGTTTTCGGCTACTTTAGTGACTCCATACGGGGAGTAGCTCATTCCACTGAAACCCTCGACACCTTGTTTCAACTCCAGCAATTGGCCCGCAAAACCCGTCACCTTGCTTATAACGTAACACCCTTCAATGGTGGAGTTGGTATCGACCTCTTCGAGGGGGGTCCGAACTTTCCCATTCGTAAACGTCAGTATTCCTATGAATTAGTGCATACGACAGGTGCATCGGAAACAGTCATTCCACTTACCCCCGCTACCAAAGATTACCGGAGATCCTTCAAGGACGGAAAACCATATTTGGAAACAAAAAGAGTGATTGACCAGTGGTTCTTTACAAAAAAGCCCCTCCCCTTCTTTGAAATGGCGGGCTTTGAAGACGGATTGGTTGTCTACCAAAGAAAACTTCCCGGCAAAGGGTCTGAGGAGGTCTTGGAACACTATCTTTTCACGGAAAACCGCAAAATGCTTCTCAGGCATTATCCTCCGCCAGAATCCTATGTGGAGTTTTACGATATCAACAGGGACGGAAAAGAAACTCTGCTGGAAAGTTTTGGGAAAAAGAAAAAGAACATTGTACATTTCTCACTCACTCCCGTCTTTGAGTTAGCCTATTTTAAACCCGATGAAACGGAGCCTGATAGGGAACTAAGTTTTCTTCGCTACTTCATCGATGTCAAAATAGGAATGGAGACAGGCGGAACAAAACGCGGCCCTCGCGGAGGACTGTTTGAATTGCACTTTAGAGTAATCAATCTCTACTGCAATGCAAACCGGTATGGAAGGGGGATTTTCTGAAATCCCCGTTAGATTCAATCTGCAAACAAGTTCAACTCCGGGAACCAGGAAGTATTCGTGAACTTGCTCTTTACTTAAATCCCTCCCTCTATCAATTTTTCACCTATTTCAATACTCGCTCAGAAGAGATCTGCTCCTGGATGGAGGAATTACTGGACTCGCTTGTTCCGAAGCTAGAAGAGCGCGAGGCCCCTCTTTTAAACGCAAAACTCTTTATTTTCCGGGGGGCTCTTAAGCTTGTTAATAAAAAGAAGCAGGAGGGTGATCTCCTTGAGCGCTTCAGAGCACTGCCCTATGAAGAGCTTCTTTTGGAAAGTCTTCCTGATTCTTTCTTCTCCGATTCAGCAACTCCCACCAAGGAATACCTTGATTGGTATCGTAAAAATCAGCTATCTGCTCCTACAAGACTCCTTTTGGACATGCTATTTGTTGAAGAATTGAGTTTGAAAGACATTTGTGAGTTGTTTAAAATTTCTGAAGCAGTTCTTGAGCCCTTTCTATTTACTTTTTTTCATCGGCTTAGTGCGGAACCGGAATTGGATCAGGCAGGAAATGCCAATGAGCTAGACACCTTTTCTGAATTGCTTCTGAATCCCATCTCCAAATCTGAAGAGGAATCAACTCAGAATTTCAAGTTTCGGGTAGACAGGCTCAGGAATTTCTTCCGTACTGACACCCGTCAACGGTTGAGCACCGTGGACCTCGATTGGATACTGTCTCGAATTCGTCCTGAAGAGTCCGAGCAGGAAACAGAGGATAAAGAGGATTCTTCAGTCATCGAAATCATTCGAAAGAGAAATCAGAAATTAGATGCAGGAGCCAATCCCCAAGAAAACCAGGATGAACTTGACTCGGAGTACTACAAACCCACTTCCACACCACCCAAAGATCCGCAGCAGATCTTACGAATCGTAAAGCCTGCCGTCGTAATTCTGTTTTTCTTTCTAAGTTACTCCTTTTATCGAACCCTTACCCCTAGTACAACGGGCATATTGCCCAACCAATCGGACACGGAAGTTCCTACAGCCACGCTCGATTCGAGGGATCAGCTGGGTCCAAAAATATTAGGATCTTATACGGATAGTTCTGGTGATCACCCACTGTACGCCTTGAGGACCCTTTTAAGTTCACGAGAAACACTATATCTAGTACTTACTAACGGCTCCAATATGGTGGTCTCTCCTTATTCTAGAATTCGAGTTCATTCTATGCGTCAACTCGAATTGCTACGGGGGGAAATAGTTGCTGAATCCGGAGATTCCAAGGATGAGTTAAAGCTCTACTCTCGCCATGGAGCACTTATCTTTAGAAAATCTTCCATTCGATTCTCAATGTGGTATCCCTCTTTCAGTGTGGCTGGAGTTGAGAGAGGCACGGCAAAGGTGCACAGTGAAAATGAGGAAACTGAGCTAAAGGAAGGTCAGCAGATCATTCTGGCACTAGGTCGCAAATTAAAAACAGCTCCCTTTTCGTCGCGCTCTTTTGAGCGTCCAAAAGAGAACTCGAAAGGCCGGCCTTCTCTCGCTGTACCCCTCGCACATTCCTATTCCAACCAGCTTAAGAATGAAGAACTGGAGAAAAGACTTCTGAAAAGAAAGGCCCTGGAAGGACCCCCAACAGTAAAACAAAAAGATTTCTGGCATAAACTGTAAATTGATTGAGGTACTTTTCCGTTGCTCAGTTCCAGGGAGACTTTCTATAATGAGGGTCGGGTTCCCGGGTTCAAAATGGGGGAGGCTCTGGTTCAAAATTCTCAGATAAAATTAGCGCATCCACAGAACCAATTCTTCTTAGACTGTTCTTTTGATAAATTATCGAAAGAATTCATCTTCGAAAGGGACTCCAATCAGGCTTTTCAATCATGGCAGAACTTTCCGATACCCAGATAGCGCAAATCTACAGTGAAGCTGATGCCCGGGCAAGGGCCTGGCATATGCCGGAGGATACCCTTAAGCCGGAAGTGGAGGAAGTAGAGCCTGAATTCTTTGCGGAGCAATCCCCAGAAGAAAGTAACGGGGAATTCAATGATGGCGAGAATTCAGCAGAAGAGAAAAATGAGGAAATAGCTGAAAATGAGCCAGAGTCCAAAGGAGAAGTAGCTGCCGTGGATACGGAACAACCCGCTTCTGAGGACGATCCGACTTTTGAAGGGTTTCAAGACGCTCCCTTCAAGGAAGCCCCTCCCCAAGCACCTGTTTCAGAGACTCCTGAAATTCCCGAAGAAGAGGAAAACCTGAGCCAGGCTGAAATCGAAGAGATGGTTGCTCAAATGGCCAGCAGCGATGAAGATCTGCATGATGATACCGATTTTAGAGAGGTCTCGGGAGACGACTTAGACTCAGACACGGACGATGAGGCTAACATTTCACGTGATGAAATAGATTCCCTGATCCATGCGAATCAAAGCAATGAGGACTCTTCCTGGGACGAGTCCTATACTCCCCTTGAAAGTGGAAAAGAACCACCCTCTGACAGAGAAGAAGAATCTGAAATCAGCTCCGAATCGGCTGTCGAGCGAGCTCAAGAGCCAGAAGAGACCGAGTTTGAGATTGGGGGTGGAAGAGAACAGGTCCCGGAAAAAGAAGAGGAAACTTATCTTGATATCGGTTCAGAAGAGAAGGAGAACGAGCCAGACATTCCTCCAGATGAAGAAGGATTAGCCGCCAGCCAGTCCACAGAGCCTGAAGAAACCTACATGGATGTACCCCAGGACGAATCCACGGCAGATGAATCAGTGGTAGACGACTTCGAAGGTCAAGAACAAATGACCCAGGAAGACATTGAGGCTCTGCTAATGGGAAGGGATGAAGAAGCCCCGGAGGAAGTTGAAAACCTCGATAATATGTTCGAGGATTCTGAGGGTCTCTTGGAGAGTGATGAGGATGAATCCTCCGTCCTGAGCCAGGATGATTTTGAGGCAGAACCAGAATCTGAACCAACTCCTCAAGAGGCGGAACCTGAATCTTCAGTTGAGGCCGAAGCCGAGTTTGTACAGCAAGCTGAGCTCGAAGATGAAGCCATAAGTGAGCCAGACGTCGAACCCGAGATAGCTGCAGCGGTTGAAGAAGAGGCTGAAGAACTTAAGGCTGAAGAGCAACCCGTGGAAGAGGCTATTGAGGAACCTGCCGAAGAAAAGACCGTTGAGAAAGAACCTGATGTCCCTCAACCTGAATCTACGGCCAGCGACGATCAGATGATGAATAAGGAGGAACTCTCGGCTATATTAAGGGAAGAAGAACAAAATGAGGATGCCGAGAAAGCACTTGATAGCCTTGCGGAACAGACCGAAGAAATTGCACGAAAACTAGACGGATTTGAGGAAGAAGAGACTGGCTCCCAATCTCAGTTTCAACCGGGTACAAACGTGAATGGTCAAGGTGAAGAAATCGAAAGCACAGAAGACGATCCAAATTCTCGAAAATTGAATCCTAAATTAATCAAACCACTCATTTTCACAGGAATTGGGGCTGTAGTCATCATGGTTCTACTCTACTTCTTCCCCATGGGCACGGGAAAAGATGAGACTGAACTGGCACTAGAGCACATTTCAGAAGCCTGGACCTGGGAGCGAAACCCGGACCATGAGAGCAGCGTAAAATATAGAATCTACGCCCCTGGCGCTTCCATTACATTAAGTACACTTGGCGGGCTTAGATCAACAGCTCTCGATGAACTGGATTCGAGTCCATTAAAAAGCCACTACACCAAACTTGAAAAAAATGCAGAAATTGAGCGCTTTCGTTTACTCGGAGATGTGAGATATGTGGAAGCTAAGGATGCCAAGAACTCCAGAATGCTCCACTTCGACTATTTCTTTAAGGATCAAGAAGGCAGATTTCATTTAAAGAGATCTGCTTATTTCGGAGTCTCAGAACTGGTTCTCAAACTCGAAATTACGTCTATAACAGAAGATCCAGACCTGACCTCTGAGAGCGAGGTTTCCCAAAACCTGAACCAGCTCTTCATGGATGTATTGGGAATCTCTGAGTTGGGTTACTTACCAGAACATGAAATTGGCGAAGACATCAAAGATTTCGAAAAAAATACCCAATTTTTAGCCAAGCGAGTCATCCTCTTAGATAAGTGAGCCGAACTTTGGTACTTAGGTAGATGTCTAAAGGCCTATGAGCAGCATCTGGCAACGTATCCCTCGTCGAAGGTAACGATGCTACCTCCTCCTCACGATCCACTGCCAGCCACTACTCCTAAACCTCCAGCCAACAACCACGTACCAAAGCTCGACTCAATCTGAAAACTGGAGTGATTTTAAGGCTGATCTTACGATTCTGCCTTCCTTTTCTACTCATTCAATGCTGGCGTTTTTTTATTTGCGCTAACGCTTAATTTATTGGCTGTATTTTTTGAATACTTCGGGTCCTGTCATGTTTTGGGTTTTGTTTGAGAAGCCGTAATAAGCGGGTTTCTCATCAATGAACACTTGGTGATCAAAAACAAACGACTCCACTTCTGGAAATAGTCCCACAGGCATCATGTAATGGTGGGCTCCCTTCAATCTATAGAAAAGATGGCTTCCACATTCCTTACAAAAACCACGCTCAGCCCATTCTGATGAACTATAGACTGATATATTTTCTTCACCTTCAAATGAAACATCAGTGCCACAATCAACCGCCATGAATGGCCCCCCACCCCAATTTCTACAGGTTCCACAGTGACATGCCCCAACGTTTCGATTGATTCCCTTAACAGCAATTCGAATTTTCCCGCAAAGACAACTCCCATTGCCTTCAATTAGCGCTGACATATTAATCTCCTTCATCGACTGGTTTGAGTTTGTCATTTTTCTACCTGATGTTGCAATTGCAGCTACAGAGAAACCTTTCCACCAGAATTCACGTAGAGATTGGCATGAGGTTCTTGTTGCTCTTCTTTCTGGTTTCCTCTCCCCTGAGTGCTTCCACTCGTTGGATGGTGGATTTCAATGAATCTCTTTCTCGTAACCTTTGGCTTAAGTCTTCACGTGAATATTCGGGCAAACGCCGGTTTTTCCTTGCCCATCCCAGTCTGGCCAAGCGTTGGGGATTGATCAACTCCAGTGCTGAGGCCACCTATAACGGATTTCTCAACACCATTGAAATCAAGGAAGAATCCACAATCAAGGAACCCGGTCAGCGCACCAGACTAAAGACCATTGAAGAGTTAAAAAAAGAGAAGCCCTATGTGTGGAGTGTTGGCGTGGCTACCATTTTTCACGAAATTGGGCATGCTGAGTTCGATATTTTTGTAGAAAATGAAGTAACTGCCGAGGACGAGGCACTCTGGCATCTCGTGAAGACCAAAATTCGACCCTGGTTTAAGAAAAACCATCCTCGATCCAACGCTTCGGTGGCGGTGAGTGAACTCTTCGCTTATTTCAGAACCGATGTCATAGAAACCTTCAATGAAGACATACAGTCCGTTTTCATCGAGAACGGAATCAATCATTTCAAAGAGCGTTGTTTCAAACCCAGGCGATTCAAAGCCCTGGCCCCCACCATGACTGAGGAAGAGTTTTCTCATTTTCTCGGCTTTGATTCAGACCCTAAACTAGACCTTCCCTATAGAGAGCGAATTGATCCGGGAACTGTCTACGTATCTGGAAAGAGTCTACATCTCCATAAGGCAAAACAACCCTTTAAAAAAGAATGGCTCCACGCTATCTGGGACCATTTCGCAGCCTTTCACAATCCCCCTGCATCCAAACGCGAACTCATCAAACGCATGGATGAGGGGCATCCACTCAAAGATTTGCTGGTCGGCTGCCGAGGAGACTTATACCACGAACTGGTAGGGACCAGTCAGGCTGAGAAAGAAAGCTCCGAACCTAATCCAACCTTCGAAAACATAACCCAGTAAGGGTTTTCAGGCATCCGCTTGCTTCTCAGATTTTTTTGTCTTTTCTGACACGCCAAACTCTACTTTAACTGGTTCTTTCACAACAGCGGTCTCCAGTAATCCATCTGTCAGACCATTGATATCCCCGGCATTGAGTCCCACTTCTTTCATCAAGGCATCTACCAGTGGCGCTTGAGCCCTATAACGCAGCGCACTGTTGACCACCTGGTTGGCCAGATTTCCACCTTGAGAATGGCCATTGGATTGTTCAGTGTTCCCGGCAACTTCACCGGATGCATTTAGCCCATCCACCTGGATAATTTTTATCCCATCGATATTTTCCATGGGTTTAACAGCCTCCGCCAGGATCTGGGGCAGAGCATCGATTAATGCCATTTTGATCTTCATCGCTATCTGATGCTCAGAAAGTACATTTTCAGCTTCGTGAACCGCTTTTGTTCCTTCAGATTCAACTTTATATTTCTCAGCCATACCCATTGCTGCGATTTTTACTTTTTCAGCTTCCGCTGCTGCAATAGTCTTAATTGCTTCAGCGTCATCTTCAGCGGCTCTTTTTTCCGCCTCGGCCTTAACTGTAATACCAATAGCCTCTTTTTCAGCGGTTCTAGATGCTTCAATTAGCTCAATACGCTTATTTCTTTCGGCCTTTTCAGCCTCTCGCGCTGTGACCACCTGCTCCTCAGCCTTGACCGCATCCGCGCGAGCAAAGTTGGCTTCCTTTTGGGCAAGAGACTGGTCTTTGGACTTTTCAGCAATGGCTATGGCACGGTCCTGTTCCGCAAGCTCGATGGCTTTTTTCTTATCAATCTCAGCTGCCTCAATGGCCTTGTTGCGTAACACATCAGCTTCCTTAACCAATTGCTCTTTCTCTATAGTCTGCTCTTGAATAACTTTTTCAGTATGAATTTTGGCTTCTTCGATTTTTTGCTTCGCCGCGATTTCAGCTTCCTTGGCTTCCCTATCCTTTTCCGCCCTTTCCTTGGCTATCTCCGCAGCCTGGCTTGCACTGCGTATAGCTATTTCTCTCTCCTGTGATAGTCGGGCATATTCTTCTTCCCTGGCCACATCTAGCTTCTTCTTTTCCGCTTCCAAATTTTTAGTCTTTATCTGTACTTCCGTATCCTGTTCAATGTCATTTCGCTGCTTTCGGCGGGATTCGGTTTCCTCCGTCAAACGGGTCAAGCCCTGGGCATCAAATACATTGTCAGGATTTAAGAACTCTCGATTAGTTTGATCAAGTCCCGTCAAACTTACTGCCTCAAGTTCCAGACCATTCTTCAAGAGGTCCTCACTCACTACTTGCTGTACTTTTTGAACAAATTCGGAGCGCATTACATGAAGTTCTTCCATGGCCATTTCAGCAGCTACGGACCTCAAAGCATCTACAAATTTACCTTCCACCAGGTCTTTGAGATCCTCTGGTGCCGTTGTTCTCCTGCCAAGTGTTTGAGCCGCATCGGCTATTGCTTCTTCAGTAGGTTTAACACGGACATAGAACTCCGAGATCACATCCACACGCATTCGATCTCTTGTGATCAGTGCCGCTTCATCTTTGCGAGTTACCTCCAGTCGAAGTGTATTCATGTTTACTGGAATGGTTTCATGAAGAACCGGAAGAACCAGGGAGCCCCCGTTCATGATGACCTTTTGGCCTCCAAGACCTGTTCTTACGAACGATGTTTCCTTACTGGCGCGACAATAAAGTTTTACAATGACAACCCCGATGGCAACCATCGCAAAGACAATAATTCCAGCTACAAAAATTGCAATACCCAGAGTAATATTCTCCATGACCCTGCTCCTTTTCAAAAAATCAAAAGGACCTCATCAATGGTGAGGTTCCTAAATCCCTGATTTGGGTTCTATCTCACTTTCATTTTTATTTTTTTGATCCAGTAGTTTTCTTTCTTTTTGCTCGATACTCCCCATGGTTGAAACAGCTATAAATTTAGATCCACTTCCCTCGACAATTACAATAGATTCGCCAGCCTGTAGCACATCTCCATCATTCTCGGGCTCAACCATCAGGTAGTGCGTCTTTCCATTTTTGTCCACTAGCTTGGCTTCCGCCGGTTTTCCGGGCTCCGCCTTACCTAGTGTGATATTAGCAGGTAAACCAATGAACGACCTATGGGATACAGCCTCGGTTTCATCCTGGGGTATTAAAGGTATGATCAGCTGATTAATTGGCTTTAAAACTGGGAACGTCAGAAAAAACACTGCTGGCCCCATAATGTATGCACTGACCATTGTGCCCAACCCTACTTTAGCCAAGAGCTGCAATCCCAAACCCAACAAGCCAAAGGTAGTCAGGAAAACCACCAGTAAAATAATAGAAGGTACTTTGCCAGGACAAAGCCAGGCAAAAAACTTGTGAAAACCTGAATACCCACCAGCATCAATACCATCTAGATCAGCATCCATGTCCAGATCAACATCTACATCGATACCCAAATCAGGTAGAAAGTCATCAAGAAGAGAAGAAAAGCCAAATCCAACTATCATGGCAAATCCTTCCAGGAGAGAAATGCCTACCATGACCAATAAGGCAACAGCAAAGGGAAGATTCGCACCAGCACCAATAAATTCAATCATGTCACCTTGTGAGTAGTACTCCGTTATGACCTGTGAATTCTAACAACAGACCAACATGGCCCGCTTCAACGCCCTGCAACAGGATGGATCGTTGATTCTATCAGAAGGTCTTGATAATTGCCCTGACCCCAAACATTGAATGGTCTTTTCACCCTTGTGTTCTGACCTTGAAATTTGACCCGGGTTATCATCGAATTTAGACCCGCCCTTATCAAGCAAATTTTCCGGGTCTTAAACTTGCCACCCAGCACCTCTCCAAGTCTTATCAAGCCAGGAGTTGGGTCGGTGTCTTGAGGTCCTTTGAGTTCATGATACTGTTAAGTTGATTTGGCCAACTATCAACCGGCTGTGAAATAAATTTTTCGGTGAACCATACGGCCATACCATAATATCCAAAGGCAGATATAGGAGCGCCTCTGAGTTTAAGATCATCCACTTTACGGCCTAATGACACCCTGTTGTCCCATGTCCCTGCGGCAAAGTGACTTTCAATCCATGTAGCCAGGCCCTCATCGTAGAGCCAAACATCATCGATTCGAGAAAATTTATCCTGAAAATTAATACCGCTCTTAAAGAATAGAAGATGTATCCATTCGTGGATTAAAAGATTCTGTAGTCTCTTAAGAGACGACTCACGAGGATCAACGGAAAAAACAAGAACTATGTAGCCATCGTTCTCAAAATCAATTTTCGATAATTCTTCAAAAAGTTCATCAATCCAAGTCTTGTTCGAAAATCTATTCACGCATTCCTCAAGTGCCAAAAGAACAGTCTTATCAATTACGGAGCCGCCAATTCTTAACTCCTTAACATATTCAAAAAATTGAGGACTCTCGATGAATTCTGCCACTGCATCCAGTCTTGTTTGAGGGGTGTTTTCCCATCCGTCATGAGGAGGTGCGGGACACCCACCCAGAAAATCCAACATCACTTTCTGCTCTGGGGAAACAACCTGGTAGACAAAAATCTTTTCATTAAATTCCAACTGAAAAATACCCGCAATTCCCTCAAGGTACTGAACCAGGCCAGGTACCGAAGATTGTAGCTCGTCAAAAAGAGGTTGTAGAGTTGCTATTGGTTCCATCGCAGGATGATCCTGTGTAAGTAACTGAAAACTGACACGCCCATAGAGTATAACTTCCTAATTTGAATCTTTCATATCAATGACCTGCAAGGCAGGTTGAATCTTTCAACCAGACTTCGCTACCGAGTAGCAAACATATCCGAAGGATTAGCCATCGGGACCCAGGCATTTATCGAATCAATCCAAAGAAACCTGAGCAGGAAGTTTATTGGAGCCAGGAATTCGACCCAATCTCGATGATTTTTCAAATCCCCCAAAAATGACGAAAAACCGCATTATTAGTGGCTTACATCTCCGGTTGGCTGTTCCTTATTCTCTCCTTATTCGCAATCAAGGGAAAATTGATAGGTACCAGATGATGAGAATGGGTATTGGTAAAACAATCATACCCAATAGGCAATGCTTCCAAGCTTGGCTAATGTCAGTGCGATTCTTGCAGTTTGAGATTGCAGCAATTGGAAATGGTGAGCTAAACAGGTATAGCAAGCCAAAGAAATACCAGGCCATTTGAGGAAAGTATCCCTCATATTGAGGGTTGAACCAGCAATTGATCACACTAAAAATTAATAGTAGCTCAGGGATCAAGATCAGAGTAGCAGTCAATTTGAGGCTGGTAGGTGATGGCAGTTTAACAATGTTCTGGTCGTCATTGGAGTTCATTAACTATAGATTTTAGTAGTAACGACCACACAGTTGCTACTCTTCTGTGTTTTGTAATCGAATATCGCCCCAAATCCCCATCCGCTACAAACCTCGCTAAAAAATTTGAACCAGACCCATCCAAGAATCACCGGAACCCTAAAATAATCATTCCCAGACCCTTGAGTCGAGGGCTGGTATGTGGTGGTGGTCTGGGAGTTCAGGGATGGTGCATGGTCGTGGATTGGGACGACGGGCGATGCATCGTATCGCTCTAGGAGTAATCGACGAGCAGGTGCCGTCCCTGAACTTCCAGACGAGCGCCTAAATACCAGTCCTCGGCTCAACCTCAATAAAAGATTCTCCCGTTAAGACCCAGGACACTCAACCCCAACATCGCAAGAACCAATGTGATGATCCAGAAACGGATTACCACCTTATTCTCTGCCCAGCCGAGCAATTCGAAATGGTGGTGAATGGGTGCCATCTTAAAGATTCTCTTTCCCCGCAACCGAAAAGATCCTACCTGTAAGATCACTGATATAGCCTCAACCACGAAAATACCTCCGATTACCACCAGGAATAATTCCGCTTTACATAGAATAGCTACCGTACCCAGGGCTCCCCCTAATGCCAGTGAACCAGTGTCCCCCATAAACACCTGGGCCGGGCTTGAATTGTACCAGAGAAATCCCAGGCATGCTCCTACCAGGGCCATGCAGAAGATGGTCAACTCACCCGTACCGGCCAAATGAGGAATATTGAGGTAGTTGGAGTAAATAGCATTACCGGATAAATAGGTGAGCACGCCCATGCAGCCAATCACTATGAACATGATGCCGGTAGCAAGACCATCTAGCCCATCGGTCAAATTCACCGCATTGGAAGAGCCTACAATGGTGAGAATCACGAGCAAAACATAACCATATCCAAGCTCCAGATTCACATTGATGATAGGTACGAAGAGATCGGTACTCATCCAGCTAGCCTGGTAGAGATAAACACCCACGATGAGCCCGAAACTAACCTGTCCCAACAGCTTCTGCCGGGCAATCAAACCATCTGAGTTCTTCTTCGTTATTTTTAGAAAATCATCCATAAAGCCCAGGATTCCCATCCACAGAAAGGAGGCCAAGACCAGGGTTAGCTGGATTTCAAACCGCGCCCAGATGATGGTGGAAACCACCACCGAAACGATGATGATGATGCCACCCATTGTTGGTATACCGCTCTTCTCGAGGTGTGCTTTCACACCCTCCGCGCGAATACTTTGCCCTATCCGTTTTTCTTTTAGCCTGGCGATTACGTAGGGCCCTAAGACCAGGGTTACGAAATAAGAAATAACAAGGGAATAGATAGAGCGTAGGGTAATGCTATCTACGAATTCAGCTAACATTCTTTCTCCATCAGCCCTTCAAATACTCTCTCTAGCGCGAATACCCGGGAGCCCTTTAACCCTAGCACCTGAGGCTGGATTGAGAGGACCGATAGCACAATCTCATCGATTGAGCTATGTACTTCAACCTTCGAATTCTGAAAATTCTCAGCAGCCTGGGTAAAGTTCTCCCCTAGTAGGTAGACTTTCAAAAATCCCATTTCAATTGCAGCAGTCAGTACCTCTAAGTGCTGACTCTCAGTAGACTCACCTAGCTCCAGCATATCAGCTAAGACCAGTATAGTCCCTTCAGGTTTATCAAAGGAAGAGAAGAAAGAGTGCATTGAGATTGGGGCGGCATTATAGCAATCGAGAATGACTTCAAGTTTTCCAGCCTTTCTATGCTCCATACGAAGAGGAGAAAGTTCAATTGATGGAATTCTCGATTCAAGCTGGTCCTGTCTCACTCCCAAGATACGAGCCAAACCACAGGCCAAGAGAAAACTCTGGTAAGGTCCTTCACCAAAAAACTTGCGATGAGATTTGAAACGGGATTCAAAATCCTCATAATCTAGCCGTTTAAGGCGGGGGTGATAACCCAGAGGCTCATAGACTTCCAGGATTTCATCAAAGAGGTCTACAGGCGCTAGCAATAAGCTGTCCCTCCTCATGTGAGAAGCTATTTTTAACTTTTCCAGGATCAATTGACGCCTGGTAGGAAAATACTCACGGTGAGATAAGTTGATGTTCGTAATCAGGGCTATATCTGGAACCAGACATTGGCTTAGAACCTCCATTTCTCCTGGTGAATTTATGCCGAGCTCAAAGATCCCAAACTCACTCCTGGGAGCCATTTTCAACAAGGAAATGGGGAGTCCCAGGTCATTATTGTAATTCCCAGGATTGGCGTAGGAGTTTTCACCCAGAAGCGCGTGCAGACAGTCTTTGGTTGTTGTTTTTCCACAAGAACCTGTAATCCCAATAATTACCGCGGAGAGTGTGTCGCGGAAATAAGCCGCAAAGGCCTGAAGAGCCTGGAGAGGAGAGGGATGCTCCAGGATCGCGCTTTCACCAGCTAAATCCATTTTTTTAGATCCCAGAATCCATCCCGCCCCTTTTTCAATCGCGGCTTCAGCAAATTGATGCCCATCCAGATTCTGCCCATTCATAGCTACAAAACACTCCCCTGGCAGGAGTTTTCTCGAATCAAAGTGAAAGCCGCAAACCTCATTCTTCTGCCCTGCATGATGGAGTTTGGCACCGCTTACAGAAAGAAAGTTTTCTAAGCGGTGAATTGGTTGAAGCGAACTCTGAATCTGATGCTTTGAGAAATCTGATATCACATTGCGGATTTCATCATGATCAGAAAAGTGAATACGATTTTCTCCTATTACCTGGTAATCTTCATGCCCTTTCCCTACCACGAGAAGAACATCTCCCGGACTCAGACCTTTAACTCCTTCTCGAATAGCTTCCCTTCGATCTGGGTAAATTTCATAATTCTTAGATTCGCCAAATCCAGAAAGGATGTCTGCAATAATTGAATTCGGATCTTCCTGTCGCGGGTTGTCATTCGTGATCAGGATCCGGTCGGCAAAACGCCTCGCGGCTTGTGCCATTCGAGGTCTTTTCGCGCGATCTCTTTCTCCTCCACACCCAAAAATCAGATGCAGTCGACCCACAAAAAGTTCGCGTACGGTTTCAAGAAGAAACTCCATCGCTTGCGCGGAGTGGGCATAGTCCACAAAGATTCTTGCTCCTCTAAAGGTCGATACCATTTCAAGTCTTCCAGAGATTGGCGATAGTTGAGAACAAAACTTTGTGATGGAGTGTAGAGAGAATCCCTGGTCAAGAAGAATGGAAATCATACAGAGCAGATTCTCAGCATTGAAAAACCCAATCCAGGGTGTAGTGACTTCTAAGTTTTTAGCCCCAATTTTGATTTGAATTCGAGTTTCTTCCAAGGTGGTCTTGAATCCCTCAACAGAGGGAGTGCTTGTGGACTGGAGCCCGAATTGAGTTGGCGGACATGAGGGATGAATGGAAAGTCTGGCAGCCCACTTGGATCGGTCCAGAATAAAGGAGTCATAGGAGTTTTTGTGATCTGCAAAAAATAAATTCTTCGCAGAAAAATAGGACTCCATGGTTTTGTGAGAATCAAGATGCTCTTCTGATAGGTCCGTAAAAGCCCTCACTTGAAAATAAGGGATGGGAACGCGTTCCTGAACCAGTCCCTGGGAAGATATCTCACAGATAACATGGGTTATATCGAGAGCTCTTAATTCCTTGAGAATCTCAATAAAGGTGGAGAGTCCTGGGGTAGTGTTGATTGAAGGTCTATTTAAATTCTTTGATGAAACTCCCAATGTACCAATGTAGGCAGCAGCGACTCCTTCCGATTCAAGATATTGATAGAGTCCCCAGGCAATCGTAGTTTTCCCCTTGGTCCCTGTGATGCCCCAGAGTTGAAAGGATTCAAAGAGCTCCCGGTAATGCTCCTGGCAATCCTCACGATAGGTTTTGCGCACATCAGAGACGACCCTTACAGGAATTTCACCAACCGAAAACTCAAAACCTTCGGGGACTACCAGCAAAGAAGGATCCTTCTGCAGGACTTCGGACAGGTATTGATCCAAACGAAAACCTTCTCCCATTACATAAAAAACGTCTCCGGGAGACACATGTCTTGAATGGGACTTCAGTCCACAAACCACAAAATCACCTTTTCTCTTAAAATCAGGTAGCCTATCCTAACCGCGTTCTGATGGGAAGGTCATGGAAATGCTCCGCTAAAGAACTATTGGTAGTTTAACGGCCTTCTTCTGCAATGAGCATATTTACGAACTCATCTGTACGGAGCACTCCAGATACGGGGACCTCCTGCACAGTGGAACTTCCAGCCAGGGTGCGCTGCGCCGTAAGTTCTTCATTTCGTGAGGCCAGGTTGATCCAATCCGGCATTTCTTCAATGGCCTGCTCTATGGCTGGAGCCACCTCTGGGTGAAGAGGCTCATCGGGCCACTGGGGCAGAGGATCCTCGTTTGATTCTCTTAAGATGGAATCCGCCGTAGGAACGGGATCTTCTCTGGACTCGTCCTCAAGATTAGATCTTGAGGGAGGAATTTCCAGATAAGTTAGAATTTCGCGACCCAACTCCTTGAAAATAGGGGCAGCAACCTGACCCCCATAATATTTTTCTCCCTGGGGCTCATTCACTACCACGTACATCACAAGTTGTGGGTCCTCAGCAGGTATAGCACCGATAAAGGAAGCTACTACTTTGGGATTCAGGCCATCATCCCAGGCAGAAGTCTCTTTGTGCATTTCTGCGAGGCTCTGCGCTGTACCAGTCTTGCCCAGTACTCCATAACCTGGAATCGCCGCCCTTCTTCCTGATCCCCCCGGCTCGGTGACATGTTTGAGCATGTCTGAAATAGTCCTGGAGGTTTCTTTGGAAATCACCCGCCGAACAGGCATAGGTTCGATGGTTTCCGACACCCGCTCAAACGTCTTGGTTTTAGTAAGAATCTTGGGATGATACAGGACTCCACCGTTTACAATACTGGAAAAGGCTCGCAGCAACTGCAAAGTATTCACCGCAGTCTCCTGTCCAATGGAGAGTGCCGCAAGCGAAAGTCCCGACCATTTTTCGGGCGGACGATTCACACCCCTGATCTCCCCGGGTAATTGCACCCCTGTCTTTTCACCAAATCCAAAGCGGCTCAGATAATCAAAGAGTCTCCGAGTCCCTAGCCTTTGAGCGATTTGAATAGCGCCCACGTTACAAGACTTTTTCAGGATCATCCCTGGTGTGAGATCTCCGTGTGCCTGCCTACCATCACAATGAATTCGAAATACATCATATAGCTCGATGTACCCCACACAACTAAAGAGGTCCTCAGTATTTATCGCATGCGACTCGAGAGCTGCAGCAAGCGTAATTACTTTCATGGTGGAGCCAGGTTCGAACTGGTCTGAGATAGATCTGTTCTTATAGTCTTCCTGAGTATAGTAAGGAAAATAGTTTGGATTGAAATTGGGCTGAGAAGCCATGGCAAGGACTTCTCCATTCCATGGGTTCATGACTACGATTACTGCGTTCTTGGGGCGATGCTGTTCGTAGGCTTCCCTGAGCTTTTTCTCAACGAGATACTGAATCACCACATCAATGGTCATATAAATGCTGGTTCCACCATCTGGCTGCTCTAAAGTTCGTTCACTATTAGGAATAACCAGCCCGTTAAGTCCCCGTTCATAAACTTTAACTCCATTTTTACCTTTGAGCATTTCTTCATAAAAAAGCTCTACTCCCTCCAATCCTTCTCCGTCTCTTCCCACGAAACCAAGCAGACTGGAAGCGATCATGTTGTAGGGATAATAGCGTTTGGTTGAATCACGAAAGTACACACAATTGGCCAGCAATCCGGCAGATTCAGGAGAGGAGAGAATTTTGCGCTCCTCCTCTATGCGCTCCCGGATACGATGAAACTCATCAAGAGTAACGTCTTCCTTGACCAAAAAATATCTTCTTTTGTTCTTCATCGCTTTCTTCAACCGAGGCATGATGGTTCTGGTTTGAAGATTTGTATAGGTGGAAAGAAGAGCAAGGGTTGATTCAGGATTCTGTAACCGCATGGGGTCACAGATCAACTGCTTTACCGCAGCGGTGTAGGCAAGGACATTTCCGAATCGATCATGGATCGCACCGCGCTTTCGAACAATTTTTTGCTTGAGGATGTGCTGTTTGCGCGCCTTCTCAGACCACAGATCATGATCAATAACCTGAATCCAGAAGAGACGAAGCAGGACTACCCCATATAAAACAAAGGCCATGGCCATAAACCAACGAATCTTCCGATCAATTGGCTGCATCGCTACCTCTCACAAATACCCTCAAACGCGCAGAGCGTGAAGCATCGTTTTCAGAAATTTCTTCCATTGATGGCCGAATAGGTTTCCTGGGATTCCTTTTACCGCGGGCTTTCCTGGCATCTTTGAAAATATGCCTCAATTCGTCGGGAACTCCTAACTCAGACTCCCAATCCTGGAATCTACGTTTGACGATTCGATCTTCAAGAGAGTGGAAACTAATGACTAAGATCCTACCTCCCGGACGCAATGCTTCTATGGCGTTATCAAGAGCCGTCTCAAGGGACTCCAGCTCTCGGTTTAAAAAGATTCGAAAGGCCTGAAAGGATCTGGTTGCCCCATGAATCGGTGATTTTCTCAGGTATGACTTTGGCAGACAATTCTCAATTACTTTAGCCAGATCAAGTGTGGTCGTTATTCTTTCCCTATTTTCCACGATGGCTCGTGCGATTCTAAAATGAAACTTTTCCTCTCCGAAGTCACGTAAAACTCCAGATATTTCCTCAATTTCAGCCTGTGAAATCCAGCTAGAAAGAGGTATTCCTTCGCCTGGGTTCATACGCATATCCAAAGGGCCGTCATGGAGAAATGAAAATCCCCTTGAAGGATTTTTTAACTGGTACTGGGAGGTACCCAAATCCAGAAAAACCACATCCAGCCTTTTTTCACCAAAATGTTTTTCTCTCTGAGACAAAACCTCAGAAAAATTTCCTTGTATCAGTACAACCCTGGGGTCGATTGGATCACTTTCAAATCGGCGTACCACCTCTGGATCCTGATCCACAGCAAAATATAGTTCTAGATCCTTTCGTTTGCTTAGAATCTCCTTTGCGTGACCTCCATGCCCAAGAGTACCATCGAAAAAAGTCTCGCAGGATTCAGGAAGGTGCCCTATCACTTCCCGATAAAGTACGGGGTAATGTGGGACTTCACTTGGATTCATCGGGCTTGGCAAGATAAATTCTGTCCTTCCTGGTCGGAACCACCATACCCAACTGCTCTTTGGCAATAAATTCAATGCGCTGCAGTGAACTGAGCATCACCTGCTCCTGGAGGTATTTATCCCGACGCTTCTCAAGTGAGACTATTTTTCTTTTCAGGTTTTCTCCTTCATTCACCAGTTCCAACAGCTTCATGTCCAAAAAGAGATAATTCAGAAGAAGAATCGAGGCAAAGCAAAGGAGCATGATAAAAGAGAAGGTGATCCTTTTCTGATTTCCCAGAAAGCGTGTTCTTAACGCTTCTTGGGGGGGGACAGAACGAACAGGTACAGACATAGCCCTCCTAATAGAACAAACTCATACAAATTGCGACAGTATTTTACCCTTTATGTCAACCTGACCGCCAGGACTTTTTGGAGTTTACCCTAATCAGGAGAGAACTGTGAGAGTGAGTCTTCTGAGGTGCGCAGAGCGCCGGTGCTCCCAGAGGTATATCCCCTGCCAGGTCCCCAGACCAAGTGCGCAATTGCTGATCGGAATGTTCAGAGAGGAGTTTGTCAAAGCGGATTTTAGATGAGAAGTAGTGTCATCTGGTCCCTCCAAGGTGTGACGATGCCAACTTTGCCCTTCCGGAGCGAGTCTCTCCAGGAACTCCTCTAAATCCTGTCTGGCGGTGGGATCCGCATTTTCCTGAATCAAAAGAGAGGCTGATGTATGCAAAAGGAATAAATGAAGGAGCCCGGTCTGGGGAAGGTTTCCCCTCAGGGCTTGTTCAATTTCCCGAGTAATGAGGAGAAGTCCCTTGCCGCGAGTACGAACTTCAATCTGAGTTTGAAACATAGGCACCCCTTCCAGGCCAGTATCCCGGAGAAAGAACTCTGAATCAAGATCAGAATTACCAAATCAACAAAATTTCGGCTTCGTGATGCGAGGGCCGGTGCGTGGTATGGGTTAGGTTGGAAGGAAGTGGTGACCTAACCTATACCTAAGTACCGGTTCTCGCATCATCTTTGATAAGTATCTGGAGAACTTGTATAATCCCGCCTCCATGAGAGTGGCACCTGGTACAACCTCCGGATACACAGCATCCATCCTGGATGTTCCAGCGATCTATCTGATCCTGGTTCTTTCCTATGTCTTTCGTTTTGAGTCTGGCTGGATTCCCTCGCCACTGGGAATTCCAGAATTTTCCACCTATTCCAACATCTTTTGGCTGGTCGCCTTTATCTTGTTTTTTGTTCTCTCTTTTTCCGGTCAATATAGTCGCGGATTTCGATTTAATGCGGAAAACAGTTGGCATCTTACCAAAGGGATCTTTCTTGGTTTTCTGGTCCTTACCTCCTTTGCCTTTTTTTATCGTGAGGTAGAATTCTCACGGACCGGCTTTGTGATTTCCCTTGGATTTCTCATGGTCTTTATGAACCTCTACTATCTTCTGCGAGATAAAGTGATTCGCCTGATCTCGCCTCTTTCCTTCGAGCGCAATAACATCCTCATCGTAGGTACAGGGAATCGTGGTGTTGATGTATTTGAAACCATGCGGCGAAATCGTACGGATCTAAATTTGTCGTTGATTGGGGCTCCAACCATTCATCTTCCCAGTCATATCAATTATCTAGGCCCCTTGAACCAATTTAAAAAATTCCTCAAGGAGCATCGTATTGACCACGTAATTGTCGCTCTGGAAGGAAACGCCATCAAACAGGCTCTGGATATAGTTTCTACCTGTGAATCCAAGGGAGTTCGATTCAGCGTGATCCCAGATCTCTTTGAGGTCGTGACAAGACAGGTCAGCATTGGAGATATCCATGGAGTTCCTGTTGTTAGTGTTGGCTCAAACCTGCCTATATACGGGGTTCAAATGAAATTGAAACGAACCTTTGACTTCCTGGGAGCTTCCATCGGGTCCATTCTAATCTCACCCCTGCTCATTCTTGTATGGCTGGCAATCAAAATCGAGGATGGGGGACCAGCGCTCTATAGCCAGGATCGTGTCGGACTGGATGGAAAGACATTTCGTATGTATAAATTTCGTTCTATGAAAGTAGATGCGGAAGCCAAAACCGGGCCCATGTGGGCTGTTAAGAATGATGACCGCTGGACCAGAATCGGGGCTTTTCTGCGTAGAACAAGCATCGATGAATTACCACAGCTCCTCAATGTGATCAATGGAGATATGAGCCTTGTTGGTCCCAGGCCCGAGCGCCCCGTCTTTGTAAACGAATTCAAACAGGAACTTCCCAGCTATATGCTGCGCCACAAGGTTCGTGGGGGAATCACCGGCTGGTCTCAGTGCAACGGACTCAGGGGACAGTCCAGTATCGAGGACCGTACGGCTTATGATCTACATTATGTTGAGAATTGGTCCTTTTTCTTTGACATCAGAATCCTTTTTCAAACTTTTTTTAAATTGGTATTTCTACAGAGTGGCTATTGAGATGTTAGAATTTCCAAATGTCTTCCGCAGCTAGTCGTTCTGAAGTCACTGGAATCCCTTCCCGTTTCGTAGAGTTGGTCCGCAGTGCCTTTTTCCTGGTGGTTGCAGGCTGCGCTTATTCAGTTTTCTTTTATGTCCTCTTCTTAATGGGGGCGATTTTAGAACCCCACATCGGCCTGATCGCCTGGACTAAGTCCCATCATAATCTCCTGGTCCCTTTTTCCCTGGCATTGATTCTCTTATTTCAAGGAATACTTCTTTGGTTTCTGATTGATTTGAGAACTCGTGTGAAGCGAATGGAATCCTAAACCTCAGGTCAATTTCACTGAGACTTTGATCTTCTCTTTGGGTGAAGTAGGACCCGCGGTAGAGTACAGAATGTCTGTCTTTTCGGTTACTGCGTCGCGAAAGTTCCATACATCTTGCTCATCGAGAGCATTTACTTGTTTTTCTAATCGACTGAATCGCACGATTTCCTGATCCGACGCTAAACCCAATTCCATACAATGCCCGGTTTCTTGCGCAAACAAAAATAAGATTCCCTGGGATTCAGAGGACTGGCCCGGGCTATTTCCATTCCCTATCTTAAGTACCCCGACCGGTGGGATGGAGGAGGGTGCGGCACCCTTTTCAAGAGCTTTATTTTCCAACAGCCTTACCGCTTCCCTGGTATCTGAATGAGACAAACACACCGTAAAAGAATGATCAGCAATGGTACGGAGCTGTTCTGCAGCAGCAACCTGCTCAAAAAACACTGATTCCTCGGTCGCGTCTGCGTTGACCTCTTGAGGACTTCTTTCGAAATCAAGTCCTGCGATCACGGGTACCGCATGCTTGACAGCAAGGCACTTTAACGCCCTGGCAAGTGAGCAAACTCTCGCCTCATGGGACTCAGAAGCGTCACCAGACATAACATTAAGCCAATCCACAAAGACCACCGGTGACTTCTGATTGCCAAGGGATCGTATCCGCTTTATCTCCTGGTCAAGAGAACTGTAGTCAGGAGCCTCCAACCCTCCAGAGAGATGGAGTAAGCCCTGGTAGGGAGCTAGATTCTTAAGGCCCTTTTGGAGCTTGTTTTTGCGTAGTGGATCTCCGAGCAGTTTGAGCGATGCCACTGTATGAAAGGGTAGAGCTGACTCTCGGGAAATACGAGCGAACACAAGATCACGAACGGTCATTTCAAAGCTTACAAACAGAGCGGGTAACTTGGAACTGCGGGTTAGTGCCACACACCACTCCATCAGGAATGCCCTACGCTGTTGTGCTCTGGATCCCCCCAAAAGGGTCAAAGTTCCTGGTCTTAATCCAGACATTGTCTCATTGAGAAGAGGCCAATGTGGAAAGGGAAGCCCAAGAACTTCCCGAATCCCTTGCGACTCTCTTAGTTCAAATTCCTTCAGGGCCTCTTTCAAGGAATTCACCAAAGGCTGGACAGCGTTGCGTTGATGGTTTAGATGGTTTTTCTCAGTTTCTTTTTGGCTCACCTGTGCTCTCCTCAGGGCACTACCAGTTTAACCCAGTTAGTGTTTCGGTTAAACTCTTCGAAACTAGACAAAAAATGGAATCTGAGCTGTGAATCTTTTTATCACTGGTGTCAATGGGGCACTTGGGTGGAATTTAGCCCAATTTTTCCACTCTATTGGAAATCGTATTTCAGGTTCTTTTCATCTTTCTCCCCCTCCCTTTCCTGCGCCAAAGCTTGAGCGAGACTTTATTCGGCTCAATTTGGAAGATCCTTCCTGCGCCCAACGCCAGCTTGAGTCCATCCCTGAAGAAACTGACGCGATCATCCACTGTGCCGCTCTCACCGATGTCAATTATTGCCAGGAGAATCCCGAATTGGCCAGGATCATCAATGATAAAGGAACTGAGTTAGTAGTTTCCGCGGCCAGGCAGCGAAATGCGGCCCTGGTCTATATCTCCACTGACTTCGTCTTTCCCGGGAGCCACGAATACTACCTGGAAAACTCACCCCCCAACCCTGCAGGGATCTACGGACAAACAAAGCTTAGCGGTGAAATCAGTACCCTGACCTACGAGCGCGGAGCCGTAATTCGATTCACTCCTTTGGACCACCCTTACCACCTATCTCATCACTCAAATACTCTCGTTCGGTGGATGGAATCTACGCCAGCGGGCGGACCTGCCCTGAAGTTATTCTCCGACAAAACATTTTCTCCGGTTTCGGCCCGAGAGGTCTTTGAAATTTGTGAGAAGATTCTCATAGAATTGGAAGCTGGAAACGGGGGGTCAGGCATCTGGCATGCTTGCTCACAAGAAATTCTGAGTGTCTACGAGACAGGAGTATTGATTCGAGACCATTTCAAGCTTTCTACAAATCTGGTACCTTCCACTTTTCCTGATAATGAATACGGCAGGATCAGACCGAGGCACAGTGGCTTGAAAAGCACCCGACATCCTTCAAGATCCATCATGCAAATCCTCTCTGAACTCAGAGAATGAAATTCCCCTTCCTACCTATGGACTATTCCATACTGATATTGAATTACAACGGAGCTGATCTGCTTCCCCGCTGTATAAAGCACTGTTTTCAAGCGATGGAGGCTTCGGGAGCCCGGGGGGAATTGATTGTAGTAGATAACGCGAGTATTGATGCCAGCAGGGAAGTATTGAGTTCCTATGGAGATCAATTACGTACGGTTGCCATGAAGTCAAATACAGTCTTGTGCGCCTACAACGAAGCCGTGGAACTCGCCATGGGAAAAATTATTTTACTGCTCAACAACGATGAATACATCGATTCCGGATTTCTAGACAGAATTCTCAAACCATTTGAACAAGATCCTGATCTTTTTCTGGTAGTTCCAAAGACTGTAGATGAGGGATCCAGATGCTACCAGGCCGGGTTGTTGGAGCTGGAATTCAAAAGGGGGCATTTCTGGATAAACTCTCAGCCAAAAGAGGATCGAACCTCCAAAAGGCGCCACCTCAATGTGGGTTGTCTTGGTGCCTACCGCAAAGAGCCGTTTCGGGTCTTAGGTGGATTTGAGCCCTTATTTCTTCCCTTTTATTGGGAAGATGCCGACCTTTCCTATCGTGCCGCCAAACAGGGCTGGAAAATTTTGTATGAACCCGAAGCTGTATCGGAACATTTGGGACAAGCCACTATCTCCCGATTTGTACCGGACGATGTACGCAGGATCAATCGCCGTAATAAGCTGCTGTTCTTTTATCTCAATGCCACCGATTGGCTCCTCTGGGCAAAGCACTATCTCCGATTCCCATTTTTTGTTATAGGCTCTATCGTTTCAGGTAGAAATCTCGACTATCTGCGGGCATGGCTTTGGATTTTTCTGCATCTACCACGAATCTGGTCAGTCCGTCAGGCACGAAAAAGAAAGTCCCGGCTTAAAGATGCCGATCTACTGAACCTGGTTAAAATTCAATGATAAATCTGGAACCAGGAACAACACGATGAATGAAGTAGTAGTTGCCATCCATCAGCCCAGCTATTTTCCCTGGCTGGGCTACTTTCATAAAATTTTTGCCAGTGATGTTTTTATTCTTCTGGATCATGTCTCTATCGCAAGAAAGAATTTCACGGCTCGAGTACCTGTTCGCACTCAATCAGGAAAGAAATACCTGAAAATTCCTTTGCGAAAACATCATCCCACTACTCCCATCTTAGACGTAATGCTAGCTGATGAGAATTGGATCCAATCCCACCTGGGAATTCTCCGCTACTATAACAATTCACCATTTTTTAAAACTTATTATCCCTGGATTGAGGACTTACTCCAAAGGGTCGACCTTAGCCAAAACCTGGCCAGAATCAATACTTTTCTGGTCCTGGAGACCTGTAAGCTCCTTGAGATCTCAACCCCTGTAACTTTAAGTAGTGAAATGGAACCCGAGTCTAAAAGAGATGAATTGATGATGGAGTTAACCAAGAAATCTGGTGGATCCATTTACTTTTCGGGCACCCGGGCAATGAATTATCAAAGACCGGAGGATTTCGAGGAGCAGGGAATCCGATTGATATACCAGTACTTCTTTGACTACCTTCAAGTTCAGCCCTATGCTCAGGCCCAGGGAGACTTTATGAATGGGCTCACCGTTCTCGATGCGCTCTTTAATGTGGGTGTTGTAGGAATCCAGAACCTGTTAGAGGCTTACGAAAATAAATTCCCAATTCGTAGTCCCCATTAGGACACCCCTGATCTAAATCTACGAATTCTTCTCATCTTCTATTAAGATGTGCAGGTTTTTTGCCGATAACGTAATGTCATACTGTACCCTTTTACCTGGTGGCTAACTCATGCAAGGATTTGTCGTCCTAGTAGACTCAGACCGAAATTGGCTTGATCTACCTACAAGAATCTTTCAAAAGGTCCAGGGTAAAACCTTTCTTGAGCATCTTCTCGATCAAGTCCGGACCTTTCTTTACCCTGTTATCCTCTCCATCTCAGACGGGGAAAAGGAAAAGCCTTTTTGGGAGTCTCTTTCCAAAGAAAATCCAGACTTAACACTTCTGTTCACTAAGCAGCCTAATGAAACTCAAAGGGTGAGAGAAGCAGCTGATAAATTAAAACTCGATCAGATCATTCGAATCAGCGCAGATAATCCCATCCTTGGAAACTCACTCATCCCGCGTGGTCTAAAGGCACTGGAAAGTCATGATTACGCGTTTAGTTATGGTTATCCGGTGGGGATTCAGCTTGAATTTTTAACAACCCGGGTATTGGAATTATGTGAGCAAACGGAGAGTGATAAAAGAATTCGTGACATCGTGAGAACAGACTTGCTTGAAAAATTACAGATCACACCCCTGCAGCCCAGAATCCCCGAATTGACTCGTCCGGAATTACGCTGGACCACAGGAACCTCCCAGGATTCCCAATTGGTCTCGAGAATGATCGAAGATGTAGGCACATTCAATGTTGGCTCCCTGAGAGAAATGATGGGGGTGCACGAAAGACTACAGCAGGAATATCTACCCATGCCCACGATGGTCAACATCGAGCCTACCAATAAATGTAATCTCAAATGCGTCATGTGTCCAAGGGATGAGATGGAAAGATCGCTAGGCTCAATGACCATGGACACTTTTCGCAAGGTTGCTGATGAATGCGCTGAGATGGGAGTGAACCTGATCACGCTAAATGGATATGGAGAACCCTTTATCTCGGGAGAACTCTTCGATATGGTGGACTATGCGAGCAGAGTCGGACTCCAGGTGAAAATCAATACGAATGGCCATTATCTATCCGAAAATAATGTCCACAGACTGTTTCAGTCACCGCCCCACCACCTCAGCATTAGTCTTGATGGGGCCACCAAAGAAACCTATGAAAAGGTTCGAGTAAATGGGAAATTCGACCGGGTCATGAAGAATCTCCATACCCTACTCTCAATACGGGAAGAATACCCAGACATAGACATGAAAGTTTCGCTCCAAATCATACGCATGGATGAAACTGAAACAGAAATTGAAGAGTTCAAGGCGAGCTGGAGTGATCGGGTAGATGAAATCTCTATTCCCAACGTCCACAACTGGGGGGGAGTCTTTGAGGAAGCTGGCCCCTTGAGGGGGCAGGAATTAGAGCGATTTCCCTGTCGAGAACTGTGGCGTACCATGATGGTCTTCTGCGATGGCTCTACCTCAATATGCTGTGCTGTTTTTGACAATAATATGAATATGGGCAACGCTAAGGACAAGAGCCTCCGGGAGATCTGGACCAGCCCGGAATACCAACGTCTACGCAAGCTGCATCTAGACGGCAAATACGATCAGATTGATATTTGCAAAGACTGCAATATGTGGAAGGTACAGGGATAGGGATGTGGGTCGACGATCTCGGTAAAATTTTATTTCAGGTACCAGACATCCCATCGCAGGTCCAACTTGAAGTGAATAATGCATGCAATCTTGATTGTGCTATGTGCCCCCGCCACGAACTGCCCATAGAGCTTAATGAGATGCCCTTTGAACTCTTCTGCGAAGTCATTGATCAACTTCACCGCCTGAAGCAGACTCGCATCGACCTGGGAGGCTGGGGGGAGCTAACCCATCATTCAAGATTTTGTGAGATCGTGCGATATGCGGCCGATAAAGGCATGGAAATCTCTCTAACTACCAATGGACTACTTCTTAAAAAGGAACGCCTGCAAACCCTGCTCGATAGCTCTGTTAAGGACATCACTCTTAGTATTGACAGCCTTGAGCGTAGAAAGAAAGATTTCACCGGACACATAAATAATCCGGTCTGGAAAAACCTGGAAGAACTCTTATCATATAAGGATTCCCATAACTTGAGAATTCGCATCAACACCTTAATTCAAAAGTCCAACCGCGATGAAATATTCGAAATCATAGATGCTGTTGATAAGCTAGGCGTGTATATGCATGTTCTCTTCGGGCCAAACATCGCTCGTGATGATGCCGGACTTCGAGTACCCTATTCTGAGGAACGCGCGCTTTACAATGAGATTGAAGCTCAACGCAGCAAGGGACGTTGGCAATGTGTAGTTTCTACTCCGTTAGCCAGGTATAAATCAGGAACCCGAAAGCACTACTTTGGCCTGGGGGGAAAATGTCCGCAAACCTTTGAGAGCTTCTATGTCAACCTGAAGGGTGAGGTCACACCATGTACCCTCTTACCTGATACTGTGATCGGAAAGCTTTCCGAATTCGATACACTGGAAGCGCTATGGAAGAGTAGTAATTTTCAGGCTTTTCGTAGAGATCAAGAAAGAATCTGCCAGGGTTGCGACGCCCTAAAGTTCGAAACGCACGATGGGTAATAAGGTCTTAGTAACCGGTGGTGCCGGATTCATAGGAAGTTGGGTTGTAAAGGTCCTCGAACAAAGAGGTTTTGAGCCTATCGTATTCGATGATTTTTCCACTGGTGAAGAAAGGAACCTTGAAGGTTTAAGGAGTTCCGATGTCATCCATGGCGACATTCTATTGGAACAAGATCTTCAAAAAGTACCTTTTAAGGAGTGCGTCGCTTGCTACCATCTCGCGGCAAAGGGGGATGTACAGGAGAGTATTGATCTACCTTTTGAAATCATGCGGGTAAACCTTGAAGGCACCCACCGTGTTTTAGAACGGTGCCGCCAGTACCAGGTTCCTTTTCTATTGGCCAGCACATGCATGGTCTATGGCTTCAGCCAAAGTACAGGACTTCCAGCAAAGGGTATTTCTGAATCCTATCCAACCGAACCCTTATCACCATATGGCGCCTCAAAACTTGCGGCGGAGCAATTGTGTATTAGCTATCATCATAGCTATGGCATGAAGGTTCGTGTAGCCAGACCTTTTAACACTTACGGTCCGCACCAACAACCCACCAATAAAGAGGGTGGTGTGATTCCTGTATTTCTCCATCTAGCTATGCAGGGAAAACCGATCCAAATTTTTGGAGACGGCGCTCAGACCCGTGATTTTCTCTTTGTTGAAGACTGCGCTCGTTTTCTGGTGGATTACCTCTGTGCTGAAGAGGCACCCTTAATACTCAATGCGGGTTCTGGTACTAAAATCACGATAATTGATCTTGCAAACTTGATTTTAGAAGAGAAAGGGCAGATATCCCATGTCCCCCATCCACACCCGCAAAGTGAGATCCATGAACTGCTTTGTGATTCCACACTCGCGGGACAATCGTTGAATTGGGCTCCCGCCATAGATTTGGAACTGGGCATCCATAGAAATCGCACCTGGCTGAAAGAGAAACTATGATTTCCAAAGACACTAAACTCCTCTTAATTTCTCCCCATCCTGATGATGAGACCCTGGGCTGCGGAGGCTTGATTCGGAAAATCAAGAAAGCTGGAGGAGAAGTATATGTCCAGATCATGACCTACGGTGATGAAGCTCAGTACGGAGGTTACTCTGAAAAGAGTGTTCGAGAACAGGAACTTGAAGCCGTCATGAGCTATCTGGAAGTTGATGATTATGAAGTCTTCTTTCCCGGAGAGGAATTCCATCTTAAGCTTGACGGAATACCAGAAAAGGAACTACTGGATAGAATTGAGAAGAATTCCAGGCTCAGTCTGAATCAGCTCAATCCTAATATGGTCGGAATTCCAGCCGAAAATTCAACGAATGTGGACCACCGGGTTACCTACCGCGCTGCCTTTACAGCACTGCGCCCGAGACCTCACCACTTGAAGAGTTTTACCCCTATCGTATTTACTTATGACAACCTGACTTATTGGAATTATCAAAATTTTCAAGCAAACTGGTTCGTCAATATAGACGATGAGATTGAGGATAAAATCCATGCTCTCTCCCTATATGCTACCCAGATGCGGGCTGACCCACACGAACGCTCCCTGGATAATATTCGAAGGTTTCACGAAGTACTGGGGCGTTCTCAGGGAGTTAACTGCGTGGAACAATTTTATTTAAATCGCTTCTACCAATCCTGAAATAAAAGTTCAATATAAAGGTGGAATAATCACATGCAAAAAGCCATTCTCCTGCTCATTGACTACCCCAAGAATTGGCTTGGGCAGACCTCCCAATTTTTGTCCGCCCTGGATGAAAGACATACTTCTTCCATTTCTCTGGTCCTTAAGCGCATCCTGGATACCCAACTTCCAATCCTCGCCAATGTATGGATCAATCAAGAACTCAATGAAGAGGAATTATCTGACCTTCAAGCCCTTGAAGAGATGCTGGAGAGTTGTGCGGTACCTACAGTCTTCACTGATAAAACCGAAGGTGCTGGATTGGAAACCAATCGCCTGAACGCAACCTTCAAATCCTACCCAAAACTTCAATCGATCCTCAAGGTTAGACCGGAGGACTTTCTTTCCCCTTCAAATGAAGCGATTGGAGCTTTGTTGGAAAATCTTGATGAGGACTATATCTTCTCCATCAATGAGCCCGTAGGACTAAATTTTGAAATTTTCTCGCGTAAGTGTCTGGAAAAACTGATCGAATTCGAAGCCTCTGAAATCCGTCCTCAAATGGCAATATGCAGAGATTTCGTTGATTCTTTTTCAAGAAAAAGACTTCACGGTGGATATGTTGATGAATCCAAGCCTCATTACCGCTTTACATTGGACTCTGAACAGGCTGCTAACAACCTAAAAAGCTATCTTCATGGCGGAGGAATCCTTGAAAAAGCCCCGCTCATGGACTGGAGCCGCCAGCAAAAATGCTTTCTGAGGTTTTTTGATGAACCTTTCTACAATCATCGCAGCCACTTTGATCGCGATGAATTTTCAAACCAATACATCATCCAGTTCTTTGAACGAGGCTTATTTGGTAAGCGCTATATGAAACGAAATTGCAGGGTTTTGGATCTTTGTTGTGGAAGTATGTTTCTTGCAGAGTTCTTTTATTCCACCGGAACCTCCAATATTTTATGTGTGGATGATTGCCAGGATGCTGAAGATCTTTACAGCGCTCTTGAACTTAAGACCAAAGGAATCAATTTCTTGCGGGGCTCCATTCTCAGCGAAGAGGACTGGAAGAAGATGGCCGATAGAGGGCCCTTTGATGTTGTCACCTGGACTGCTGCCATTGAGCATTTTAGCCTGGAACATCAACATTGGATTCTGAAGAAAATATCACAGGTTCTTGATGAGGGAGGCGTTTTACTTGGTGATACGGTGGTCTTCTCTCCCGAAGGACTCCCAGGCCATTGGCAGCACAAGAATGAGATTGTCTCCCAGGATGACATGAATTCTGTACTGGCACCCCATTTTAGTAATGTGGATACATTCATCACCTACTACGAGGAAATGACCTTCCAGCCCATCTACTTCGTTGGTCATAAATAACTTTAGGAATCAATGAACACACCAAAGGTTCTCACATTCCCGCTACAGAGACACCGGGATAATAGAGGGTATCTGGAAGAGGTTTTTCGTCCCGAGATGCTCCCTCCGGAGCACCGTGAATTCGGCCAATGCTTTCTCACAACTGCCAGGCCAGGGATCGTAAAGGGAAACCACTACCATCATTCCAAGTATGAGCTTTTTTACCTCGTAAAAGGTCACGCAACCGTATACTTCAAGGATCTTGAAACAGAAGAAACCTCTGAGGTAGAAATGTCAGAAGATGATCCCAAGGTTTTACTCATTCCTCCCGGACCTCTCCATGCTATTAAGAATACCGGGAACAGCGACTTTTATTTAATGGTATATACCGATAAAAGGTCTATGGAAGTGGACGAGGACGATCAAGACACCTTCTACCGCGCCTGGATTGAATAGAGTGGTTTCATATGAGTTTTCGGAGGTTTTATGAAGAACTCCCCGGCAGGGGACAAGTACTATCACTCAGGCTAAACGGCGAGATCTGTTCCTATAACGGAAGGCAGCTTCACCATGGCCTGAGACGCTGGATTAGCCAACTCTCCAATTTAAGAGAGAGGGCTTTAGTGCTCATTGCCCTGGAACACTCCGAGGACCTTATCCTTAGCTTCTTGGCATGCCTGGGATTAAATCTCATCCCCGCTTACTGTGCTCATCCATCCTCTAAAGTTGATCCCCGGGATTTCTCCTCCAAACTTGGTTCCCTCGTTGATACACATAGTCCCGACGCCCTACTCATTGACTCGCATTCCATTGACCTTGCGGTGGGACTTTCCAAAAAACTGAGGGTTCTTTGCAAAGCGGAAGACAACCTGGACTTTTGCTCCCGGGAGGTTCCCATTAATCCCAGTTTCGCTCAATTTTCCAGCGGCAGCACAGGCGTACCCAAGGGACTGCTCTATGAATGGAATCAACTCCAGGAGCATGTGAATGTTTTTTCAGAAACCCTGGACCTTGAGGAAAGACACAGGTTCATATCCTGGCTGCCGCTCTACCATGATATGGGTTTCATAGCCTGCCTCATGACTCCACTTCTCAACCAGAATCCCCTGCATTTGATCAGCCCATTTGAGTGGATTTCCAATCCGGGAATCCTATTTGAAGATGCGCAAGTGCTAGGTTCAACCCACACATGGATGCCCAATTTCGCCTTTCGGCTACTGAGCTCCAAAGTCGCTGCTGAGAATTTAGACCTGAGCAGATTTGAATGCCTGGCAAGTTGCGCGGAACCTGTGGATTCAAAGGTGGTCATGGATTTTTACGAGCACTTCAAAGGGGCTGGATTATCGCCGCACTCCCTGGGGTCCACCTATGCCATGGCTGAAAATATATTCGCGATGACTCATCGACTTTTCGATCTGGATTCAAATTCCTGGTACATCTCACTGGATGAGAAAGAATTCCAACACGGGAGAGTCAGGTCTTCAAGAGAGCAAACCCGGACGGTCGTGAGCTGTGGAAAGCCAATTGGCAAGGTTGAGGTTTCTATCGCAGCTGAGGATGGTTTTCTTGGGGAAATCTTGATTCGCTCACCATTTACCCTTGATTCTTATTGGCATCAGAGTGGACAGCTCCTCGATAGCCAGGGATTTTTCAATACAGGGGATCGGGGTTTTATTCACCAGGGCGAACTCTATGTGACCGGTAGAAGTTCCGATTTGATCATTCATCGAGGAATGAACCTCTACCCACAGGACGTGGAGAACATTCTTAACGATATTAAAGGGACCTATAGAGGTCGCAATGTTGTATTTGGGACCTACAACAAATCAACAGGTACGGAAGATGTGGTAGTACTGGCGGAAGCCATGCCAGACTCCAGTCCTATAGGCTTAAAAGAAGCCATATTCGAAAGAATTTCCCATCGCTTTGACTTCACTCCCAGTGATGTGCAGATCCTTCCGCATATGTGGCTTCGAAAAACCTCCAGTGGAAAAATCTCCCGAAAACTCAACCGGTCCAAATACCTGGACTATCGCAGCCGTGAAATTCATATTGCGGGATGCTCTCATGTTTATTCCTTTAATGCGTCTGAAGAACTCTACAACGAACATACTACCGCGCAGAATATTCACCTGAAGCAAATTCCCATTGTCAGTTCAGAAAATATCCATAGAGAGCCGCGTCAGTTGGAGTTTCAAAGTTATATTGGGAGTCTTCCCAAAGATGCTCTTCTACTGCTTTTATTCGGAGAGCAGGATATTCGAACGGTGATCCCCTTTCTTAAGCGTCACCAAAATCAAGATTTGCAAGAGGCCGTTGCAACCGTGATTTCTTCTTATCAATCTCTTGAGCGAGAAATAAGGGAGTGTAGACCTGACCTGACCCTGGGATGGATCCTTCCCCCACCGCCTGGAGAGGGGCTCCCCCCTCACCCAAGGTATCTGGCTGCCACCGAGCTAAGTGATGAAGTTTATTATCATTTCCTCGCCACCCAGGAGGAAAGAAGAGGATTTGCGAAAGTCTTTGTAATAGCGATGAAAGAGGGTATGGATGCCCCGGTTCTCGACATCTGGCCCTGGATTCTTAAACAGCAGGATAGCCTTGAGGTAGAGGAGTACTACATCAGGGACAATAGTCATCTTCAAAATGTAAAAAGTCTCTATGAAAGCGCGATACAAACCTGCTTCGGCTACCCCATTCTACCCACGAAACAGGTTGAAGCAACACAAGGTCGTGAAGTATTAACAGAACATTCCATTAAGGAAGCTATGGTCACTCTCATTGAGTCCCATTTTGGATTTCTCCCTCAGGAGCAGATGAATCTGCTCTCCAGGCTAAATTCCATTGACATCGTAGAATTACTAGGGCTCCTGCAAGATCACTTTGAACTTAACTTACCTCCCACCTGGACAGACAAGAGTGAAATCGAGACTCTATCAAAGCTATGTGAGTGGACCCTGAAGTACTCCGCAGTAAAGAAAACCTGAACCAATGTTTTTCCCACTAAAAGGAGTTTACCGCTTCGATGACCTGCTCCACCTCTTGGTCCTCAAGACAGGGATGTAGAGGCAGGCTCAGCACCTGGGAATGGATTTCTTCGCTAACTGGAAGGCTGAGATGACTCCAATGACTATAGGCCTCCTGCTTATGGGGAGCAATGGGATAGTGGATCAGGGTTTCTACCCCACGTTCCTTCAAATGAGTTTGAAGCCCATTGCGATCTTTTGTCCTGATAACAAAGAGATGCCAGACTGGAGTACACGGTTTTGGTACTGCGGGCAGTATTACTAATTCAGTTTGAATTTCTTCCAAATACCTTTTCGCGATTCCTCTTCTGCGCTCATTGTCTTCCTCTAGAACAGCTAACTTAGCGAGTAGAAACCCAGCCTGCATTTCATCTAATCGAGAGTTGTAACCTCTATATCGATTCTTGTATTTCTCGGCGGAACCATAATTGCCAAGATCGCGAACCAGGCGGCCCAATTCCTCATCATTTGTGACCACAGCACCGCCATCTCCAAGAGCCCCCAGGTTCTTACCCGGAAAAAAACTAAAGGCAGAGCAATCTCCCAGGCCTCCTACCACCTCTTCTCTCCATCTTGCTCCATGAGCCTGAGCAGCGTCTTCAAGAATGAGTAAATTTCTGGACTTAGCGAGATCTCGAATTCCATCCATTTCCACTGCTTGTCCATAAAGGTGAACTAATAAGATCGCCCTGGTTCTCTGCGAAACTTTCTCCCTGGCGTCGTTTACGTCCATGTTATAGGTCTCTTGCTTAGGTTCCACCAGGATTGGGATCAGACCTGCCTGAGAAATAGACAAAATGGATGCTATATAGGTATTTGAGGGAACCAAAACTTCGTCCCCTTCCTTTAATCTACCCTGCTCTATATATGCACGAAACATCAGAAAGATAGCCTCAAGGCCATTACCAACTCCCACGCAATGATTAGCATTACAGTAGCTGGAAAATTCCTCTTCAAAACGGGTGCAATACTTCCCCTTGATGAAATAACCAGTCCTTAGGACCTGATCAAGAACTTCACGGTATTGAGAGGCGAATCTTGCATTAATTTTTTGGAGATCAAGAAAGCGAATCGTCATAGGTTCAATCCTTTAAAGCCAGTCCAGGTTTCCTCTGGCAAAATTCTAGGCACTGAGTTCAGAAATTAGTGTTGTGAGCTCATCTCCCATCTTCTGTGTATCTTCGGGGAGATTGATGATGCGAGAACTAACATCCCTCACCACAGGTAGTTCACGTTTCTGAAAACATTGTAAGGCTTGGTGAAAATACACCGGGTAGTCATAGTGAAAGGAAGAGCGCAAGGAACGCTCCCTGAATTTCTTACGAATCTTTTCTTTAGAGTCCTTGTCCCTCAAAAGGTATGAGATTACATGTTCATTGGCCAGCTCACCTTCCGAACGATATTGAAAACCTCTGAGAGGAAGTTCCTGACGATAACAATTAGCGATTTCTCTGCCCTGGGAAATATATTTCCCCAGGTGTTTTAGCTTCTCTTGCAGGACCAGGGCCTGAAGGTCATCCATCCGGTAATTTCCGCCAAGGCTTTGATTCTTAAACTCATCATCGAGACCATAGTTTCTAAGCTGGCGCAATTCATTTGCAAGTTCTTCCCTTTCTGTCAGTACTGCTCCTGCATCTCCCCAGGCTCCTAAAACTTTGGTTGGATAGAAACTCATTGCGGCTCCAACCGTCTTCCGGGACGGAATATGGTCTTCTCCAATTGCCCCACATGCCTGGCAAGCATCCTCAATGACAGGTAAGTTTTCGGAAGAGGCGAATTCGAGAATTTCAGACATAGGCGATATTTTCCCAAAGATGTGGACTACCATCAAACCCTTGCAGGACTTTTGGTAGCGACTTGCAAAATTTTTAGCATTGGGCATTAGGGTGTCTGCCTGTATATCGACAAAGCGAGGAATAAGGCCTGCTTCAAGAATTCCCATGACAGTGGGAATCGGGCAAAATGAGGATACGAGTATCTCGCTACCCGATGGAAGATGCAGGGACCTCAACAATAATTGCAAAGCGACTGTTCCTGAGGATAGACCCACACAATATGGTGCCTTACTAAATTCCGCGAATTCGTCTTCAAACCCGCTCAGATGCTTACCAAGAAAATAATATTCACCGGATAAAAAGGAGGAAATCTGGTCTTTGAGCTCCTCAAATACTCTGGAATTGTCGGATTTCAATTTTCAACCTCCTCACAATGTCTCTGGCATTAAGAGAATCAAAACCCCAGCCAAATTGATCCTTAAATCGCTGGCATGAAACCGCATATGGAGTCGCCGGGTTCGAAGGAACGAATTTTAGGGATAAGTCCTGATCAAGTTCTCCAAAAGGCCACTGGCAGGTAGCCAAATTATAAACTCTTCCCTCGTATTTATCCTTTTGTATTACCTTCGCAATAGCTCCGACGAAATGCTCAATACTTAAGCCGCTCCAGGTTCGTTCTTTGCCCCCATAGACCTCGAAGGTTTTCCCATGCAAGGTAGAGAGAATCATTTTTTCCAGGAGACTGGGATTATTAAGATCGGTCTTTCTTCCAAAAACAGTTCCCAGGCGAAGAGAGACAAAATCCAGATGATTCACCTTTTGTAGGAAGCCCAACGCCCCCTCCATAAACACTTTACTCAGCCCCTGCGGTTCTTTGGGATCACAGACTCTGGACTCTTCAATCTTTCCTTCTAGAACCCCATACTGACATAGGCTACCCAGATAAATGAACTTCAATCCCTTTTCTGATTTCAAGATATCCAGGATTTCAGCGACATTGAGCTGGAAGTCCAGGAATGGATTTTCCTGACCAGCTATATGGTTTGACAGTCCATTGGCAAGAATACAAACATCACACCATTGGAGAGATTTTCTTAGCTCCTCCTCAGTGTGTCCCCTGTCCAAACCACGAATCTCAAGGAGGGCTTCAGAAGGTAGTCGTTCACAAAGAGCTGAACCCAGGTAGCCCTTTGAACCAATGATGAGAATTTTTCGTACCATGATTCTACGTATACTTAAAAATTCTGAAGCGATTGGAAATATGGTTATGAACTTTTTGGTAACTTGAAATTGATCTACCTTCAGACACCAGGAAGTAGGTACCTTCCAATTCTTTATATCTCCTTAAAAAATCATCTTCATCCATCTTACTGGTTTTCATGCCCAGTTCCTTTAGAAATTCTTCCATCTTTGAAATCGATGAATTCTCACCTACAAGGGTCACTTCCGTCTCACACTGCTCCACAAACTGGGGTGTCATTTTATTGAAGAATTCCAGTTTAAAATTTCCCGGATAGCGCACAAATAAAGTTCCACATGCCTTCCTGACCTCATCCATTTCAACCCGTCTCTCCGGCAGAAGGCGAAAGAATTTGAGACGCCCTGCATAGGTCCCCAGGTAACTGACCTGGAATCCCAGACTCCTTAGGGAGTCCAGATGTATCAATTCATTCTCCTCCAGTACAAGAAGATCTGGAGTATGTGTTTTAAGTCTCTGATAAAATTGGTCGGGAAAATCTGGGAAGAACTTGCGCTCATCCTCTGGCTCCATAATCATCATGAACTTGAGGGTCTGAAGAAAAACAGAGAAGGGGGGTAGATTATGCCGCAAGTGAAATTGAAACCTCCAGCCAGCAAACCAACAGACTTTACTGTTGCGGACTATCTCGAAGTGTTCCCAATCTTCAAGCTGATCCACAAGTCTATTGTAGATTTCCTGATGCTCCAGTAATTTTGGCCAGAACTGTTTTTTGGAATACTTGAATCGGATAATTGTATAAAGGAGTAAGATCCAGATTGAAAAATCAGTCCAGGGAATCAGCTTGACGCTAAAGGCTCCCACCAGCGCGACTCCAGGTAGAAGAGCAATATAGTGGTAGTGAAAGAATCCTCTTTGAAGGATCACTCCAAATACTTCCGCACCTAGTAATATCAGGGCTAGGATCTCTAACGGCCCGGGGTTGGAAAAAATCCAATAAACAGCTGGAATGAGAGCGAGGAAGGGCACGGCATTCTCTAAGAAAATAGGACCCAGGAATGGAATCAGAAGTCTCTTCCATGCATACCAACCTTCGTTTCTACACTTAAAAAAGGCCAGAAATCCAGATATGGAGAACCTCAAAATACCCAGGCATTGTAAGTAGAGTAGAAAAGAGAGACCTCCCAAGCCCAATCCTAGAAGAAGATCTACAAGAGTAGAAAAATGAAAGCCGGAATCAATGAACCTGAGCAAGCAGAAAATTCCCACAACATCAAAGGCCAGGTTGAGCTTAAAGAGTAAGGATCCAAAGAGAGCCAAGCCTAGCTTTGCAGGGAACCAGGAGAAAGGTAGGAAATATAGATTCAGGAGGATTGGGAGTGCGCAGATTCCAAATAGCTCAATGGTATAAATATAGACGCAGCCAGTGCTAAAAGAGCTAAGTAAAATCGCATAGAAAAGAAAAAAACAGTGAACCACTTCCCGATCAAGTCCCAGGTGTTCAAACACAGACTCGAATGCAAAGAAAGAGACGCTAATAAGGACTAGTTGCGAAAATCTTGAAGAAAATTTTACCCCGAGATGACCCGTCAGCCTATGGAATATCCAGTAGATAAAAAGGGCCGCGGAACGAAATCCCCCGTTATGAAGAATTAAATCATGGTTTAAGCGCTCATATGGGAAATGCCCCCAGATTCCGAAAAAGCCTATGTCACCATGGAGAGGCAGACGGAAAAATAGGGCTCGATTTAGGATGAGAAAGGAGAGAAATAGGACCATCGCTCTCTCGCGTAGCACCCCGCTTCACTGATAATGTGTGCGATATCCTGAAATCGAACGGTAGAAGCTCCCTTTTCTCTTTCAAGATATGGCACCGGCAATTCACGTATCCTAAATCCGCATCGAATCGATTCCAGGATAAGTTCGGCATCAATAAACCAGCCTGATGACTTTAATGAAATGCAGTTGAGAATCTTGCTGTCAAAGACTTTAAAGGAATAATTAATGGTTTGAAAGCGAGCCCCAAATACAATGCGTAAAAAGATTCGATAACCAAGTGTATAGAGGACACGGGCCCATCGATCCCTTCCCCCTATACGCTGTCCCAGGACAAAATCACAATCTTGAGTAGCGAGGAGTTCAAGAGCTTTTTCAATTTCGACCAATTCAAAGGGCATATCACATTCATAATGGCAGACGAGAGGATTCTGGACATATTCATATGCTTCTCGAAGTGCCCATCCCATACCCATTCTCTTATCTTGGAACACCGCTCTTATACAATCTTTCTCCTTGCGCATTTGTTCGAGGAGTTCACGGGTGCCATCTGTGCTACCTGAATCAATTACGATGATTTCAAATTCGTGTGAATGGGCTCTGGAATACTCTTCCAGTGCTTGAACACAGGCGCCAAGATTGTCAATTTCATTATAGGTAGGAACGATAAAGCTGATGGAACTCACTTAGCTAGTTCCTCAATCCCTTTTAAATCAACAGGATTCGCTGTTTGGGATTCAATCAGGTCCAGGGAGCGAATATCCTCCTTCGCTTTTTCGTAATGTTCCATATGACCTATATCAAGCCAATAACTCTGCAGCGGAAAGGCACCTAATTTCCCTTCCTCGGAGACTCTATGGAGAAGTTCTGGCATATCAAAATTCTTTCCTGCTGGAATCTTCTTAAGAACGGAAGGGTCCAGGCAATAAATACCCGCAACCACCTCTGCTTCTATATTGGGCTTTTCTTCAATCTCTACTATCTGGCTACCCTTGCGCGTAACTACACCATAATTGGTTGGGAGCTGAACTAATGTGGTGGCAAGAAGGACTTCATAAGAGTTCTCCTGAAAGAAGGAGTAGAAGTCCTGAAAATCCAGATTTGTGAGAATATCGCCATTCACGACTAAAAAGGGTTCTGTCAGTTCATCCTCAAGAAGTTTCAAAGGACCTGCAGTCCCAAGGGGTATGGTCTCCCGACTAAAGTGAAGCCTCAGATTCTTCGGAGGACATTGACGAAAGTAGGTCTCGAAATATTCCGACATGTAGTTGGTTGCGATGAATACATCCTTCACACCACATTCTTCGAGGTTCTTAAGAAGGATTTCCAGGATGCTTCGGTCGCCGAGAGGCAGAAGTGGTTTTGGAATAATTGACGTAAGGGGTCTGAGACGCATTCCCAGTCCACCTGCCATAATAACGGCTTTCAATTCCTGTTCTCCAAAATCCGATATAATCCCTTATCTATATAATCGACAAGGCTCCGAAGATTCATGAGAGTAATAAACCAATGATCTGACATTATATACCGAAAATACTAATATTTTGCTCAATAGCAAGCCATAAGAATGACTTATCATTTTTTCTAACGAAACCCAAATTTGAGATTCTGACTAGTTTCCTCGAGCACGAAGCATTCATTCACTGTTTAACGATTTCGATGATTTCTTTCATCCTGTGGGAATAAAGATGGCCATTCAGCACTCTTTTCAGGGCATTTTCGACCATTTTTTCTCGGGAGTCAGGTTGTTTCAGGTAAAAGCAGATTTTTTCATGGAGTTCTTCCAATGATGAGTACATTTCGAGCTCTTCTTTGGGGAAAATTTCCCGAATTGCAGGTTTTTCTTCTACAATTTGAAAGGTTTCCACGCCGATTGCCTCAAATAATCTGAAATTGGTAACATTGTCTTCCTGCCCCTTCATATAAGCGCGGTGTACTGGATTGACCAGGATTTCCATTTCTCCCATTTTACTCAATAGAGCCTTTCCCCAAACTTCCCCGTGGTAATGCTTGATTAGATCCGGATACATAATGCGTGTCCCGCCAGTAAAATTCGGAGCCCAGAAGGCCAGATTGTGGCATGATAAAGTCCTTAGAAGTCCCATTCTATCTGGATAGAGGGTACCCAGGAAACCAACTCCCTGTCTTTGGCTCTTGCGAAGACGAACCTGTGGATAATCAGCCAGGGCGAAGGGTAAATAGTAGGCATTAACCCCACGTTCTCTCAAGAGTGCTACTCCTTCTCTATCAATTAGAAAAACATGAGTAAAATACGCCAGCTTCTCCCAGATTTCAGGGTAGGGTGCTCTACCAGGACTTGAACTCAACCAGGCAATTCGAATCGGGATTTTAGACTTGATAGATTCAAGTATCTCAAGGGGATAATCCCAAATTTCCCTGGTAAAGAGGCAATCGAAGGAGCCCACTCTAACCCTCTCCAGAACCTGTTTAAAACCCTGGGCAAGCCTGATGGCTTTTAGCCTGGGCACCTCCCTCTCCAAACGAAGTAGGCTTGACCAAAGAAATTTTTCAAAGGGCATTCCCGCGAAAGGAACCACCCGCAGCTCCGTAACACTTTCATCCAAGAGGGATAGGGCGTAGCTGTGGGCACCAAGTCCGTTGTACTCACAGGATCTCAAGAAGTCAGATTCTAAACTCGCCTCAACGATCAGGCCTTGCCGGGCATGATGAGGTTGTAGACTTCCTAGACAGAGCCATTTCATAAAACTTTCCCAATAATAAGGAGCACCCTTTCAAAAACCACTCCCGGATTAACAACGCGGATACTCTTATGCGAGGGATACGAAAGATGTGTCCTTCAATATTGACTCCATATAGTGGACCAAAAAAGAAACAAAGATGTTTCCAGAGGTTGGGGCCATAGCGCTCTACATTGTATCCGGCAAAGAGAATAACCACCAGATCATAGGATTTGATCTGCCTCAAATAACTCGCCAGTCCCATTTCCTTCACTGAAAAGGAATCAAGATTCACACCAGGGCACCACTCTTGGAGAGCATTTTTCATCCTGGAGAAATCTTCAGCTCCTACCTCAATATCTTTGGAAATGCCAACACTATGGGCCAATTGAGGATTAGACACCATAGCGATTGGAATCATACCGAGATAAATTATTGGGATCAGAAAACCATTGAACCATGTTTTTAAGCCCGTTTTGAAAGGATGTAAGAGGTTGATATTCAGTTAATTCCTCAAGCCTTGAGGCATCGCATATCAGGCGGTCTACTTCACTTGCTTCGGGGCGCAAACGATCTTCCTCCGTTTCGATTTTCATATCCTTCCTATTCAAGATTTCTAGAATCAATTTGACCGCTGAGCCTATGGATACCTCCACCCCACTACCAATTTGAACAACCTCACCAACCGCATCATCACATCCCGCCAATAGTTTCATCGCTTCGCAGGTGTCTAATACATAGGTAAAATCACGGGTGGGTGAAAGTTTACCGAGACGGATTTTCTGTGCTCCGGAAAGAGCCTGGGTAATGATAGTCGGTAAAACCGCCCTGATGGACTGTCGAGGACCGAATGTATTAAAAGGTCTGACTACCACCACGGGTAGAGAAAATGACTTATGGTAGCTCAATGCCAGGGCATCCGCCCCTACCTTTGATGCAGCATATGGAGATTGGGGATTGAGTGGGTGATGTTCCGTCATAGGTACCGAACGAGCTGTACCGTATACCTCACTGGTGGAAGTTTGAAGAAACCTGCCAACTCCTTCTTCTTTGCTAGCCTCAAGAAGATTTAGAGTACCGATGACATTGGTCTGAATGTAACTCTCAGGAGCACGATAAGAATAAGGAATCCCAATCAAAGCGGCGAGGTGAAAAACCACATCCACTCCATGCATTAATTCTCTGCATAGACCCGGATCTCTGATATCACCGCTAACAATTTCAATTTCATCACGTACCGGAGAGTCCTCCAACCAGCCATAAAACTGAAAGGAGTTGTATTGTGAAAGCGCTCTAATACCAGAACATCGAGTAATGAGATGTTCCACAAGATGGGACCCGATAAATCCATCTGCTCCCGTGACAAGAATCTTTTTATTCTTTAGATTCATCCTGCTATCCCACTCTTCTTTCTTGCATGTAACAGTCCTTCACTCCCAAGATCCTGGCTCTCTATCCAAGTCTCCAACTGAGTCACCCCTTCATCCAGCTTTCTCTTGAGCTTTTCTTGTTGATCGGGAAATACTCTTCGAAATAATTCAAGATCCTCGCGAAATTCATTATATAGCGCTTGCCTGGCATTCCAGGCAAATCGGGATTGTTCTAGAGTCCTGGTTTCGAGAACTTCATAACCAGCTTTTTCAAACAGCGCCCTTACCTCGCCCAGGCGATAATAAAATCGATGATGAGGAAGATGAAGATCGGGGAAGAAGCCCTTCTTTATAAAGTAATTATCCCGGTTGGGAAAGGTGATGCGAACTTCAAAGGATTCTTCTCCTATTTTCTCCAATAGTTGGAAAAACTCCGCTGGATGGTGAAAGTGCTCGAACACATGATTGGCATAAATAAAGTCCGCCCTAAAAGGCAGCTTAGATACTTCCGTGACGCAGGTGAGTCCCCTCTCTTTGACATAGCTAGCCATTTTTTCGCTATTTTCAATCCCACAAAGCAAAGCGTCTGGGCAAACTTCTTTCACCCTTGAGAGAACATCGCCGAGGGAACAGCCTATTTCGACGATCTTAGTGTAGTTGCGAAGCCCTGCTCCTTCAATCACAGAAAAACGGATGCTTGCCGCTGTCTGACGCTGGGCTGCGCTGAACACTTCATAGTAGTCATCATTGGAGATATAGGCCCTATCGCCGCCAGGGGAAAACCAAACTCCGCAAGTTAAACATTCATAGATTGAGAAACGACGATTTTTATAAGCTACCTGGTTCTCTTTGATATGAAGGGTTTTGGGAGAGGAGCAAAGCGAGCATGGGGGATTTTCCTCGACTGTGCCAGCACAGGTGAACCAGGATTGCCAGCACTGCCGGGAGTCGATTTCTGAGTCATTTGTATTACTTAAACTTTTAGACATACCCATTTTATCTATCGGAACAATGATAAATTTTCTCAAGAAAACCTAAAGAATTTCCAGTAAAATGTCGATATTGTAAGGGCCTTCGGCCCAAATTCTAGTTTTCAGTATTGGTTCAAACTCCGAGTTCACTTAGGCAAGTTACTATATCCTATTTAGTCCAGGTAGATGGGTGTATAAAGAGAGATCATGCAGGGTAGAATTCTCTATATCTGTCGTCAAAATAACGATTTTGAGCGCTTTGTCGCCATTGCCGATGCTGTAAACAAGTCTCATACCCAGTGGCTTTTCCATACCCAGGCACTAGAGAGAGTAAAGAATCGTCACCTTGCTGGAATTTTGGCAGATCGAAAAATACCCCTTTGGGATCCAGGCAAGTTCTGCCTTTATTTTAAGAGCTATTGTGGTTTAAATCGATTGGCAAGGACCTTCAAATCCAGACTGATCTGGAAGATGGGTCAGTGGTTCCTTAGCAGATCAGAACAAAATGTAAAATCACTGGCATCAACTATCCTAAATAGACTTAATCCACAGGTAGTATTTTTCTGTTACACAGCCAGTGATGCCCCGCTACCTTTATATAGAGAGCTTCACGCGGAGGTACGTAAGCGAAAAATTCCAGTCTTTATTGCTAGTACAGGTATCGCGGCCTATGCCACCTTGACTAGTTCAAGAGAGTCGATCATTCCAACGGCTCAGCTTCCAGGAGATGTACTTCTCTCCCCCAGCGCCCAGGACTTCGAAGAGTATTATTTACCAGAGAAGACAATGAAAGGAGAGAGTTTTTCCAAACTCGTCGCAGGGGACCCTCGTCTTGCCAAACCCTTTGTCTTGAAGGTTCGTGATTATTATCAAAGCAGCCCAACTCTAAAGGTAAAACCAGGCTTAGATCAGACTTCCGCTGTAGTCTTTGGTTCTAATGTCCCTTATCTCTGCGAAGGAAGACAAGAGCCTCAAGATCTCATTGTACTTCGTATCGTTCAATGGCTGGCAGCTAAGAATGTCCATAAAATCTTTGTACGATTTCATCCCCAAACATCTTGGACTCCCTTGCGAGATGAAATCCAATCAGTACCAGGAGTGGTAACCTGTTCTGAGGTAAACAGCAGTGAGCTTCTCTCCGTGGCTCAAATTGTAATATCACCTCCCTCCAGCGTCCTTTTTGAGGCCATGATCTTAGGAAAGAAAATTCTGGTTGTGGATGATTTCACCGGCAAAACATCTACATTTCAGGACTATGGGGTCAACACAATTGAGAGCAAAGATCTCATTACGCAGGACCTTGAATCCATCGACAACAGCTATTCCTTAAAGCCCGTCATTAAATATGTTTGGGGTGATTTAGAAACCGGTGACTGTCGTGGGAGAGTATGCTCAAAAATAGAACTCGTATTGGAGCACCGAAATTCCAGTTTAACTCTTGGGCGGATTGAAACTCAGCTTCTCTGAGACGCTGTATTATCAACAAAGCTCTTCAATGAAACTACCTCTGGATCAGCCTTGCCGTTGTACAAGCCATTTGCTTCGATTAGAATTTCTTGGCCCTCTAACTCCTGGTCAACCTTACGGACCGGAACATCTGGGTGGAGATATTTCACGAACTGAATACATGGGGTAATATGTCCCTGAAGAGGCTCTTTATGCAGGTTTAAGTGGGTAATATAATCTGTACGAGAGCGCCAAAATTCTATAATTTCCCTGTTTCTAACATCATCTCGAGAGAGGAGACAGGAAATCCCTATCTGGGGACTTTCATGGGAAGTGGAAAGCTGCATCATTTTCCATAGATTACCAAAAATAAGGTTCGAATCGATTCCTGGATGGCGAGATGCCAATAATTCAGGACTTGTTTCGTCAACATGGTAAACGACAACATCCCAGTCTTTGGAAATCACATCACTGAGTTCTTCTGGATAAAGTCCATCGGTTTCAAGATAACCATGAAGTTTCTCGGACTTATGCGCACTGAGCAGGTCATCACGATTTGGATGGACAGACCAGGAGGACTCCATCACAATAGAAAGTCTTCCTATTTCAGCAGCCTGGCTCAAGATAGTTCTGTAACGCTCAATATCAAGGCTTTGGTTACCACACACAGGCCTAACTCTAAGGACAAGTGGATAGCGCTGAAACTCCTCCAGGTTCTCCGTGAGGAACCTTTCAAACAGTGCCCGAAATTCCCCTTCATCCTTGAGTTTATTCTGGGAGTAAAATTTCTGCATAAAATCAAAATTTTGCTTTTTGAAAAGACCCGGCATCACTGCCGCAACAGATTCAAAATTTAGCAAATCCTTGACTCTATCTTCCATGACTCGGATGGGATTCTTGAAGGGCAGAAAGGACAGGTTACGATTTAATCCTACAATCTTTTCCTTAAAATAATTCTCCTGAAGATACTGGCGGGAAAACACCCATCCCACACGACCAAGCTTACCCTTGATGCCCACGAAATGATCGGGCTTCTCAAAAATTTCATCAACAGCCCTGCTCAGATCCTCTAAACGCACAAATCCATTGAAAATGGAATCCGCGAAAAGAAATTCTTCATTAAAACCCAGCATAATCTGGTAAAGCCAGACCGGTGTAAAGTCCATGTCCTGAGCCGCACTGTATAAATTCCAGGCTCGGCAGGTGTAGCGGTAGCTATAGACATAATCTTCTTTGCGCAGTTGAACAACTCTTATCCTATTTCCGCGAGACCACTGCATGTATGAGGAATATTCATCTCCTTCTCCAACCAGAAGATAGATGTTTTTGAAAATCCCAAAAGATTCAAATCTACGCAGGACCTTTTCCAGGTAACATTCCCCGTCAAGATCTTTGAGAACCCAGGCTTGTTCCGGAGTTTGATCAATGTCATATTGCTGACAGAAGAGTGCCAGAGAAATGTTTCTTTCACTTTGAGCCATGGAGAGTCTCCCAGTTTTCGACATCTATGCAAAAAAGACCCATCATACTCCTCCAATGCAAGGAAATCAGGTCTTTTCCTGGGTCTCTTCCTCTCTATTGTATGTATCTGCCTTATTCGCAACTGAAAAGATCTGTTGAAAGTTATACCACTGGTAATGGTCTAAACTTGCCTGAACTCTTGAGCTGGTACTAAAAGCTGGTTTATAACCCCAATGCTCCATTTCTTCCGCGCCATAAAACTCAATCAGGGCCGCCTCATGATCCGTGATCCTCTCCTTCCAACGGTCCACATTTGCCGTTGACGGAGCATCAAATTTTAACCCATCAAAGTTGTTTCCCCGCCAGGGCATACCCAGGAAAGTTGGTTCTAATAGAATTGGATCATAAGGTAGCTCTATGAATCTGCAAAGTTCCATCATCACAGATTGTGGATTGGCAGTTAGATCTTCATAGCGGACTACTTTATAACGATTCTCACCAAAAATTTCCCTATTTAGCCGGGCTAACTTGAGTCCTAAGAGTCCTCGATCAATCATACTTTGCAGTAGCCGTTCGATCGAATCATTTAAGTGCTGGTATCGGGCTTTCCATCCTGACTTCAAAGAAGCGAAGTTATCCCTTGGATCCCGTACGAGGTGAATCATTTTAGCGTTGGGATACCACTTGTATACTTGCATAGCATAAATCTCAGTACTGGTTGTTTTTTCCAGGAATCCACTGGGTTCTATTCCCTTAGGCTCTAGCACCACTTCATGAAATGAAGCCATTGCTGAACTTAAGAGCGCGGAGGCAGAGCCATCTGTATTCATAGCTGCCTCACGGAAGGCACTCACCAGGGTATCCATGGGGAAGGTCCAGTCTGAACTTTTGTAAGCCTCGAGAGCCTCAAGGTCATCACGGACATTACAATAGAGAACATCGATTACTCTTTGCATCTTTTGCTCAATCGAATATTGATCAGAATCGTAAGTAGGATAATAGGCATACCAAAATCCGCTATCGGATGGGAATACGCTTAAGTGGCGATAGGAATCAAAAAGATTGAGCAATAAAGTAGTACCGGACTTTCGATGTCCGCAGAGAATAATTGGATTTTGAGTCCAGTCCTTAATTTCCAATTTTGGCTCCTTTTCCCGGCCAGGTTACTTCAGCTTCAGCAGGTAAAGGTTTGGTTGAACCTACCCGACTTTCATCTGGATTTCGATCTTCATATAGCAATTGACCTAACTGGTCAAGGAGTGGCTCATTCATTTGAATAATCCTCACCCTCGGATCTCGAAGCTCGCTGTGAAGGGTCAAATAAAATTCCGAAGGTTCCAGCGGCCCCTCAAATTTTTTAAAATAACGAATCCTCAAATCAGACGGAAATCCAAAGAGATGACGAACTAGACGATCCAAAGCAGTTGAAATTTCCAACCACTCTTGATCGGACGAGCACTCCGGCAATTCCTCCGCTTTCAAGGGAGCCAGGTCTGATCCCTTCTCTACCATCTCCTGAATATGCTTCATATCCTTATAAGTTCCATCCGGTAGGAACCAAATGGGATTATAGGGCTCTGTAAGCCCTCCCAATTGGTAAAGAAACTTCTGTATGGACCTCTGAACCTTTACCACCGATTCAGGCCAAACATGCTTCTTGTAGCGAAGAACTGGAGAAAGGTCCAAGGTCATTTCAGACATGAGGTAGTGAAACCATCTAAAACAGGTACGAATCCTGTCAACATCTAACCTATAATCCTTATCCAGGATTTGTCCTAATTGACGAAAATAGGCCTCTTCATCCACAGGGATTTCACCAAGATCCCAGAGTGGAGCTAATTCATAATCATGGGTGTAGCTTAGTGTTCCTATACCAAACAAACCGTATTCAAATGCCGCTGTACTATAGCTCACCAAAAGATGTGAACATGCTTTCATGATCTCGTGATTACTAACATCTTCCCAGGGAGGATTGAGCAGTACATTTTTGGGAAATGACTTGGATAGTTCCAAAATTTCTTCCAGGTGGGCTGTTCTTCTACCTGTAGGACGATGAAAGCTCCTGGGATGGGGGCGTACGATAAGGGTCACATCAGTCCTCGACTCAAAGTACCTGGCTAGTTTCTCTAACCAATCAAGCTGCGATGGAAAGACAAAACGCATTCGAAATTCACCCCAGATTTTCTCAACGGCAAAAATTTCGTCTGGACTATTCAATGCCGCAACCACGATCTTTCTTCCTGGATCAAGATTCCAACGCTCATGAATAGACTGGGATGATCCGCTAACCGGCGCAGTGCTACCAGCCAGAGCCCTGCCTTGGAATAGGTTTTCAAAATGGTCCCCGACAAGAGAGTAGTCTCCACGTGGACAAGACTTAACGCTCTCCCATGTCTGTAGGTTTCGGTCCATCCAATCCCGATCCTGTTCCACGGCTGTGAGTCTGCGCTCCATATGCCTTCCCATGATGTTGGGTGCTGTGAGCGGGAGCAGCTTTACTTTTTGAACCTGTTGAAGAGCCGTTACAAATGATTTGGAACAGGTATAGTTATAGTGGGATACGATCACGGCGTCAAAAACATGCCGTTCAGCAAGTTTTTGGGCCAGGATTACACACAGAGCGCCGCACTTAAGAGCAAACCTAAACCCCTGTCTAGTCGTGTCATCTACTCCTGCCAGAGATTCAAGCTGTTGAGCCCTCAGAGCGCGAAACAAAGAGGAACGACCAAGGTTTACAGCTCTAAATTCAATCTCAGAGTAGTTGGAAAGATCCGTGGCAATTTCCAAGTTTGTTACGAAGCTAGTTACTTCCTCAAGATCTTCATCGTCGAGAAGATTATTCATGGAATGATACTGAAATTGTGGATAAGCCTTTTCTAACTTTCGCTCAAAGGACTGCAGATGATTGTTGAGCGTTGGATTCCCTTTTCCCATTGGATCCAAGTTAACTACCTCTAAGCCAGGAATTACCCGGGGATTAGGACCAGTATTTAGGACATGCAATTCGTGACCGCGGGAGCTCAAGGCATTGAGAACGGTGAATTCCGGAAAGATATATTCCGGTATATAGCCATAAAATGAAGCCAGCAAGATTCGCTTTTTGCTCATGACGCCTGGCCTTTCTTTCGCCGTAGTAATTCATGATCTACCAGGGTCTGAGCAACGCTATGAAGTTGATGAATCGGAAATTTTGAACGCCTGGCAATCGTGAGTAAATCTGTGTTTCCATCACAAAAATTGAGTAGCCAGCATATTTGTTCAACCCACTTCCACTCGGAATTGAACTTTCGCTCGGAGAGGGACGGATAAAGGTTTCTTTTGGAAAGCTGGGGCTCACAATATGGATTTACCCTCTCGAAAGTCTGATTCATTTCCATAGCCTCACAAATGGAGGAGAAGATCTCTATCGTTTGACTCATCGCCCTAAAGTCCATTTGGTCCTTGTTATCCAGGGAGGTGTGGTATTCCCTCGAAAGCTCTTCCTCTTGTGCCCCGTAATACTCTCCATAGGAGAATAGCGTTCTGGCAATGGCCCCAATGGGGAGATTGAATCCGGGAGAACTGAACTGCCGCAGGTCAGAGCAAAGTACGGGATTAAATTCAGCCCTGCGAAGCCCAACTCCTGAGTAGGAAATGGCATGTTCAACCGCCCGATCTATGAGTGAGTCCCCTTGTTTGGAACAAACATAGTAAAAATATGGGTTTGCATTTCCCATACAGGTCACTACCAGCCCACCGCACACTTTACGGGCCATTTCCTCTCCGTGAAGATTGAGGTAAGCGATAGTTCCTACTGTCTCCGGTGCAAAGATGAATCTATAAGTGTAAGCACGGTTCTTTCGTGCGGCTAAACTTTGGTAGAGAAAGCTGCTTAACAATGGTCCTGATAGCTCATTGTTAGCCATAGAGGGGTGGCAGGTATAAGTACTGATGAGTATTTCCTCTTCAGAGTCACCAGGCAGAAGACAATGTCCAAGAGTCATACTTCCCTCTACAAAGGAACTATCAATGCACGCTCGATATTTACCGGGCTCCAAATTTTCCAAAACTCTGTGGGGTAAACAAAAACCCCAACGAGGTTCGTAATAAGAAGTGATATAGGGAATTGCCTCCGGCAAATCCGGGAGGGAATACAAATGTGGTTTCAGTTGCTCTAGATCAAGGATTAAATCAACGGGCTGACTGTAGCCGAGAACATGTAAGTTGTTCTCTTGAAAATCAAGAATTTTTCTTCCGCTTTCATGCTCAAGGTAAGCACCCCGTATGATCCACTCCTTTGGAATTTCCCAATCAAAGGCCATCGTACCAGAAGGAACTTCTTCAATGGACAGAGGGATAATTTCACTTAGGATGGACAGGGTTTGACGGACGCCTTCGCCCGTAATGCTTCGGCATAGGGGCCATAGACGGTCAAAATAGCTCTCGATGTCTCCTGGCGGTACCATGTGGATTTTCATCCCGGGGGGTGATGCCTCAACAGGCAGGCTCACTGCCCTGAGTATATACTAGTATTATCGACTCTCGGAGTTGATTATCGAAGCGCCTTCTCGACACTTTACGCGAATTTACTTAGTTTTTTTCGGGTTTTTTCCGAAAAGAGGATAAACAGTCCCAAACTATGTGCGGCCTTACTGGATTCCTACTCAAAGAGACCCCTTCCTATGCCTCGTCAACTGTATTGAAAAATATGGTCGGGCTCCTTGTCCATAGGGGGCCGGATCACCAGGGAGCAAATTCCTACCCTTGGAAAAATCAAGAGTTTCCACGCTCTTCGGTTCACCTTGGCCATCGGAGACTAAAAATCCTCGATCTCAGTGAGGAATCCAATCAGCCCTTTTCCAGCCGAAATCAGAATATGGTCCTGGTCTATAACGGAGAAATCTACAACTACCGTGAACTTCGCAGCGAACTTGAATCTCTCGGGCACCGATTTCGAAGTACTGGCGATACTGAAGTAGTACTTGCTTCCTTTGAGAGGTGGGGAACTGATTGTTTTGCCCGCTTCAACGGGATGTGGGCTCTTTGCATCATGGATTTTGATCGAAATCAACTCATCCTTTCGAGGGATCGCCTGGGCGAAAAGCCGCTCTATTATTACCAGGATAATGGAATTTTTGTTTTTGGTTCCGAAATTAAGTCAATTCTGGCTCATCCAGAGGTATCCACAAGACCAAATCTCGAACGAATTTATCGCTACATCTCTACAAGCTATCGCTATGGTGATATGAAGCCAGATAGCTTTTTCGAAAGTATCCACCAGGTACCGGCAGGTTCATTCCTATCTCTAGAGTCAGACTGGGATTGCAATGTTCAGAAGTATTGGTCACTACCCATAGATCGCCTTCAAGACGGAGATCCAGAGCAGTTGAGCTCGGAGTTTCTAGATTTATTCACCGATTCCATCCGTCTTCGACTTCGCAGTGATGTTCCCGTGGGAACTCTGCTAAGCGGGGGTATGGATTCCACATCTGTCACCGCCGTTGCCAGGGTGGTACTCGGTATCCCTGTTCAATCTTTTTCTGGAATCATGGAAGAAGAAAGAGGGGCGTTTAATGAGAGTAAATATATTGAGTCTGTGGCTACTCACACACGAACCCCTACAACCTATGTGAGACCCAATCCTACCGAGTTGTGCCAAACAGTGGAAGAGATGATCGGATTCTTTGACGAGCCAATCTGTACAGTCACATGGTATGCAGCCTTTTTACTCTCTAGAAGTATTCCTGGTAGGAGTGTTCCTGTACTGCTCAATGGACACGGGGGAGATGAACTCCTCGGCGGATATTGGGATCACTATCAGTATTATTTCTACGACCTTGCCGCGGCAGGCATGGATGATTTGCGTAAACAGGAGATTCTTCACTGGCAAAGAAATCACAAGCGGGATCCTGGTGAGATTCCAAAGCACGAGGAATACTGGCGCGAGTTCTTGGCCGGTAAGAAGAAAGAGACGGAGAAGTTTCCCGACTACGGCTATCTATTTCATAGGGGATTGAGTCATCAGTTCAAAACAGCTATCCGCCTGGATTCGCCTTTTTCAGACTCCCTCACCAGGAGACTCTTCCTGGAGCTCTTCTATGAATCTACCCCAGCAATCTTAAAAACAGAAGATCGATGCACTATGGCACACTCCATTGAGAGCCGAACTCCCTTCCTGGATCATCGCCTCGTAGAATTTTGCTTCCGATTACCCTCAAACATGAAAATCAGGGAAGGGATGGGGAAATGGATCTTGAGAAATTCTATGCGGGGAATCCTTCCTGAAGACGTACGACTTAGAAAGGAAAAGGTAGGATTCAATGCGCCATCTCATGCCTGGTTCAGGCAGGAAAGTAGAGAAAATTTGAAGTACCTTCTGAGCTCTGAAAGCCTGCGTTGCCGCAATTTACTAGATTCCGAGCTAGTGCTTAAAATATTTGAAGAACACCTCAGCGAAGGCGCTAATCACCAGATGGTTTTGTGGCAATTGCTCAATCTCGAACTCTGGTTTCAACGCTTCTTTCCCAACTGGAGTCTAGATTAGCTTCAATTCAAGTCTACCTTTGAATAGAATTGGACAAACTCAGTTATCTTTCAACTGTGGTAAAATTCCAGGAATCCTACCGCTCGTGGACATTCAATGAAGATATTAATTATCGCCTCCCACCCCGATGATGAGGTTCTAGGCTGCGGTGGAATCATCAAGAAATGGAGTAAGAGCCATCAGATTAAAGTTCTCTTCCTGACCAATGGCTGCGATACTCGCTATGATGAGGAAATGATAGATGCATTACAGGAACAGGCTCGCCATGCCGCTGTCATTCTAGGAACCAGGGATGTACTATTTGAAAAACTTCCCAATCAACAGCTAGAAACCATCCCCCTCCTTGAAGTGACTCAAACCATTGAAAAATACCTGGGAATACTGAAACCTGAAATTGTTTTCACCCATCATCCAGGGGATCTCAACCGAGATCATCGAGTGTGCTACGAAGCCGTTTTAACCGCTACCAGGCCATTGCCTAACCAGTGTGTTAAATCACTCTATACATTTTTCGTTCCCTCTGCCACCGAGTGGGGTTCCTCTCCCTTGAGCATTCCTTTTCTACCTAACTTTTTCGTAGATATTGAAGATGAAATTGAATTTAAGATTCGTGCTATGGATTGTTATACCAGCGAGACTCGGCCTGCTCCCCATCCCCGTAGCTCAGAAAGTTTGAAAGCCTACGCAAAGGCATGCGGCGCAACAGTGGGAGTATCCTACGCTGAGCCCTTTTCTCTCGTAAGATCCCTCAGTTCCAAACTCCTCTAAGGGTAGCTCTATTTTATTGCGTAAAGATTCCACATAGTCTGGCGAAAGGAGTTAAATCCCCTTCTCTTTGACTCCTCCAGCGGTAGGTCGTAGATCACTTCACAGGGATCCACAATATGGAATCCTTTGAGGTACTGGGTAAATTCTTCCTTGTTAAAAAAATGGGACAGTCCCAGGTTATTCATTTGAAAAGCACTGCCGCCGTCATTAAGGATCAGTGTACCAGGATCTTCTTCAAGCTCATCCTTCTTGCGATCTTGGAAAACCTGATGCTGAGAACTGAGCATATATCCAACAAAGATTCCGCCGGGCTTCAAGATTCTACAAACTTCATGAAATGCCTTCTGACGTTCTGCGGCATCTAGATGCTGAAACACATTAGATTCAATGATGCCGTCCATACTCTCATTCTCAAGGGGGACATCACAGACACTGCCGCTGATGAGTTCTCCCACACACTCACTCCCCATCCCATCTTCTAGAACCGAACGACAGAGCTTGAGAGCAACCGGAGAAATGTCTACGCCGTGAACACGGATTCCTTGTCCGGCTAACCATCTTAAATTGGGACCAGCTCCACATCCCATTTCCAGAAAGTTCAGATGATGATACTCACCATCCGTAAACCGCGATCTTAGATAATAGGATACACTTCGAACCAGCGGTTCCGCGGGAGCCAGGTTAAACGCCTTGCGACGACTTGCTTCTTCAAAAGCATGGTCCCAGGTTTCTCTCTCCTGGTTTTCACGGCTCAACCCAGCGCCTCCAACCCAGGCTGCATATAGGGTAAGACATCAGCACCTCCAGTGGTCATTCCAAAATTGGTACACCAGTCTTGAAAACACAGGTTTCTATAGGTAGCCCGATTATATTTTCCCAGCTTTTCCCATCCAAACCACACATTTAAGGGAGCACTAAAACCACGTTTATCAATTCGGTCCGCAATTTCATGGGGAATAATTTTGCGTGATATTTTCTTCAAAATCCACTTGGTTCTACCTTCCCTTATTTTATAGGAAGATGGCATCCTAAACGCATATTCAAGCAGTCTATGATCCAGAAATGGGGAACGGTTTTCAATAGAAAATGCCATACTCAGGCGATCCGACATTTGTAGAAGAACTTGCATGGTGGAGTAGAAGTCATTCATCCCCATACCATGCACTACATCTCCACCAGCATTTTCAAAATAGCCTCGTACGACCTCATGCAAATACTGCATGACCTCCTGGTCGTAAACATTATCACAACGATTGATTAGACGTACGTAGCGCTCCTCTGGACTACCATAATACTTTTGAATCAGATACTGGTATTCTTTCATCGCGTCCAGGCTATGGATCTGTTCATCGTGATGCAGGAGATGGTAGCGATGATAACCAGCAAACGCTTCATCCGCACCCTCACCAGTCATAATTACCCGAATATCCTTGTCCAAGCTTTCCAAAAGCATCCAAAGACTAAAGCTAGTCCATGTACACGGGGTGTCCAAGTGATAGGCGATTCTATCTCTGGTTCTTTCAAAATCTTCCTTTTTAGGCTCTACCACTACGAGTTCGCGATCGATTTTTTTCGCTACCAGGCGCGCATAATCCAGCTCATCAAAAGCAGCGCCCAAATCATAGTGACAATAGTAGAGTCGATCAGGCTTGGAGATACAGGCCATCAAAGCTGAATCTACGCCCCCACCCGTGAATATCGCAAATTGATGGACCGAATTTCGAGTTCTGAGAAGAATGGCATCCTCGATCAAGGCTGTTAAATCTTCTTCAATCCTCTTTTCATCGTCCGGGATCTCCAAATCACGATCCCAAAGCTTCCAATAATCCTTTAAGCGACATTCGCCTTCGAGGTTCAGGGTCAACATTTCCCCTGGCAATAATTGTTGAATCCCTTTAAAGAGGGTTTCACGGCCAACTCCGAACTCAAAGGCGCGATAAGCAAGAGTGATATTCGGTTCAGGATGAATGAGATCCAAAAGACACTTCATCTCGCTGGCAAATGCAAAAAATTGAGGTGTTTTTACGTAGTAAAGGGGCTTTTCTCCAGCCTTATCTCGGACTAGTGTCAACTCTTTTCTGCGCCGATTCAAAAACGCCATAGTATACATGCCGTTATACTCTTGAAGTCCTTTGAAACCTCGCTTAAGGAAATCATAGAGTACTGTCTCCGCATCGGAGTCTGTTTGGAATTCAATCCCCTCTCCCAGTCCAGACCGTATTTCCTGATGATTGTAAATTTCACCGTTATAGACCAGGGCTCCGTGCCCCATTGGGTCCTCGTATGGAATTGAATGTTCCTCGTGGTCCACGATGCTCAATCGGTTCATTCCCAGAACAATGGACCCATATTCTCCAATACTTCTCTGGTCCGGTCCCCGGTAGGCAATTCTCTCCAGCATTCGAGCTACATAAGCTCGCCCTCCATGTCGGGGGTTTCTTGTGAGATCTACAAAACCAACGATTCCGCACATTTTGAATTTACCCCATCAGGTCTAATGACCCATCACCCACACGGTGATAACGAGTATTTTCTCCAAATGAAAGCCTGGACCATGACCCACAATTATCGATAATCAAATCTACCTTCCCAGCAATATTGCCTTCCACAAAGTCCTGAGAGATCATGCGATATTCCGGATAATCAGACACCAGAAATATCGCGTCGTACCGTCCAAAATCGCCCTCTGGAAAAGTGAAATAGGAAGATCCGGATACTATAGTCGAAAGCTTTGCGGGAGAATAATGGGGAGCGTGTACACCAACCCCGACACCAAGTTTGAGCAAGCTCTCGGCAATGACTAGAGCAGGAGACAAAATGAGCTCCTGGGTGGAACGTACTCCCAGGAGGAGAACGCGTTCATACCCCTTCCGTCTTACATAGTCTACATAAAGCATCATCGAGGAAAGGTTTACGTCACTACCCTCGTTCAAGAACGAAAGATGATCGCTATATGGGCTTTCTCGAATGAGATGATCAATGGCTATAGGCATTCGAAAGCCTCCCGTACCCAACCCTGGAGCACAATGATCAAGCCTGGACCCCTCAATAATTAACGGTGCCAGCCTGGTCACATTGATCCCTGGATATGCTTGAGATAGTTCATTGAGATATGCACTGACTAAAAATTCAAGAGCATTGCATGCGTTTTCCAAAAACTCCGCTTCCTTTAGAGTTCCTACTGTTTTAGTTTTCATCCCTAGCATGGCGTAATAATCCTGAATGCAGATGAGAGCGTCCTGAGTAGTAGCGGCAACAATCTGTGGCCCCTTGGAGGAAACAAACTCCTCCAGGTTCCAGTCACTCCTAAACGCAGTGGCTATCCAATATCGGGAGGCAGTATTTCCTAACTTTTGTTCAAAGTCCCGCTCAACTGAACCCGGACCCGATACAGACTGGAAAATCACAAGGGGTTGATGATCTGCACTTGAGTTTTGAGCAAAGATCCCAGCTATCCTGGATAGATTGGCATTGTAGCCCCCATCGAGATAGCGGGATGGAAGGCAAATAATGTGAACGTGAACCAGGTCTGTAAACATTTGCTCAGGATCCTGGATAACCTCGATTTGGGAAAAATCGAGAGGAGGCAAGTGCCCAGTCTCTGACCAGAGATGACGTTGTTCAGGTATGGGATACTTTCCCTTCCGGTAAAGCTTGATATTTTCTTCGGAAAGATCGGTGAGCCGGATTTGAAAATTATTGGATTGAAGGTGGAGCATATAGGTGTACGCCAGATAGCCCATCCCCCAAACTCCGACAACCTTGTCCTTGAGTAGCTCAGTAAGCATACCCATGGTGACCCTCCTCCCAAACCATATTTACTCCTTCAATGACTCGACTTACCTCCGTATCATCCAATTCCGGAAACATGGGTAGCGAAACCAGGCCGTCGGCGATTGATTCAGCGGAAGGGAAATTGCATGCGTCCCAACGATCCGCAAAATACGAATGTCTATGGAGAGGGATAAAATGGACGCTAGTCCCAATTCCCCGATTCTTCAGGCATGATATGAAGTGATCTCGATCCATTCCATTGGGTAAGAGAATGGGATAAAGATGACGGGAATGTGTATGCATTTTATCGTAAACAGGTCTTTTGATAGCGGTATTAATTCCCGTGTCATAGCGATCAGCTATGTACCTTCGCCTGCTGTTCTTTTGCTCAAGTCCTCTCAACTGTACTCTACCCAGTGCCGCATGAATCTGGTCCAGGTTGAATTTATAGCCCAAGTCTCTGATTTGATAGTACCAGGACCCCCTGCCTTCATATTGCTCATACGCCTTCTTATCGATTCCAAAATAGGCCAGGGATCGAATCTTTTCCAGTAGAGACTTGTCCTTACTGACCACCATTCCGCCTTCCCCGCAAGCAAGGTTTTTGGTGGCATAAAAGCTGAAAACTACACAATCTCCGTGGTGGCCGATCTTGGTATTCTTGTAACTCGTTCCGATCCCATGAGCAGCATCCTCAATTACCGCTAAGTTATGAGTACGGGCAAATTCCATAATGGTATCCATCTCACAGGGATACCCGGCTATATGAACCGGTATGATCGCGCGAGTATTCTTACTAACTCTCTCCTTCATAGAGGAGACACTGAGATTTAAGGTTTGCGGATCGATGTCGCACAAAATAGGAGTTGCTGAGCACCACTCTACTACATGGGAGGTAGCTGCAAAAGTGAGGGTCGGGACCAAAACTTCATCCCCTGCTCCGATTCCCAAGGCCTTTAAAGACAAGAATAAACCTGCTGTACATGAACTCAGTCCTACTGCTTCCAGACCTCCGCCAAGATATTCACAGACTTCCTTCTCAAACTGTCCTACGGCCGGGCCTGTACTCCACCAGCCAGACTTGAGAACTTCTTCGACCGCGGCAATCTCCTGCTCAAATGCAAAAGGCCTGGCTAGCGGAATTGAAGCTTCAGACTTCGATTGCCTCACGAGGGCTTTCCTTTTCACTGGAGGACACATTTTCTAGAACTTCCCCCGTATCCTGAACACCTTCGATGGGGTACCAGGAATCACAGCCTGAACATACTTTATCGGTAATACACAAAGACTGATGCTGCCTTCGTAAATCCAGGTACTTTTCGCCATGCCAAACATCTAAGAGCGAATGGGTATTCACATCACCCATGGGATCGCCATTCCAATCATGGTTGCACCGCCCAATCTTGCCATCGCAGTAAACAAGGCATTCATATTGGGGCATCATGCAGGGCTTACGCTCAATTCTAGGTTTCTCTAAAGAGCCGAAAACTCCCCCCTTCGAATGCTCCTGGTAGACTCGAATTCGATCTACTTTCCCTTCCCACAAATCTTTAAATTCCTCCACATAATGGTCGGGGGTATCATCGATCTGAACCATTGAAACCTGGGTTTTTACCTTGCCCTGGTTCCAATCCAAAAACTTCAGAATATTACTTTCTACGGAAGTGTATTTCGCCGGCAGTCGAGTCTTATCAAAATTTTCCGGATGATCAATGCTAAAGGAAACAAAGTCCACGGCATCGATTATGGCCAGACTTCTAGGCTTATTGAGCAAGGTTCCGTTGGTCGCAATCTGTACCTCTTGGAACTTGTCCTTCACATAGGAGCACATCTGCACAAATTTGGGATGCATCAAGCTCTCTCCCCTGCGATGGAGAGTGATAATGCGGTCAGAATAGGAAGATATCTCGTCGATGAGCCTGAGGAAGAGTTCATAATCCATGTACCCCGTCAAATCATTGACATGGTGCCTCGGGCAGTAAACACAGCGCAAATTGCAGTCGCTAACGAGTTCAATCTCCACGCGTTTGGGAAAATTGTAGAGCATCCTACCCCCTCAGGTGTCTTGCTTTCTGTGGTGTTATGAGATGACTGAGAACCCTGACAACGTCTTTCGATGAATACCGTAATCCCATCCCCCATTCTGATAGAACTCGAGAAATCCAGGAAGCTCTCTCCCAATCTTCCCTGGTATCCACAGTGAGACTCATTCCACGTAAGGCGTCACTCATATCTTCCCAGCGATACAATTCGGAGCGAAAGGATTGGGGATTTTTGCGAATCTGTGCTGTGACATGTTCTCGTTCTTCCTCAGTGGGTGAAGAGGAAATGATTTGCTCCAAAAGGTCCAACCTGACTATCTCTGAATCCAGGCCAGGAAGACACTCCTGATGATCCCATCCTACATAATCTAGCGTATTTGAGAAAAAATGTTCGATCTTTCGTCCAATCCATTGTACATCAAGGAATGGAGAGTCTCCACAAACGCGAACAATCACATCGGCTTCAAAGGACTTCGCGCACTCTATATAACGCTGAAGTACGTTATCCAGACTCCCTCTAAACACTTTGCACCCGCTCTCCAGAGCGTGCTGCGCGAGAACATCATCTTCAGGTTCATCAGAAGTAGCCAAAACTACATCTGAAACCCCTCTAACTACCTGACATCTTTGGTAAACATAGAGATAGAGTGGTAATCCGGAAATCAACCGCATCATCTTTTCCGGGAAACGGGTAGAGGACATTCTTGCTTGTAGTATTACAATGGCACGCATAGCTAAGGGGCTGGATTACACAGAGTTCCCCCAAGTCTTATCGACATATTTTCCGCGGAGCGTAACCCCTTTGAATCGAAAAACTTGCTTTGAGGATAAATTCGCATCCTGCCAAAACCTGGGAAGGAGAAGACTCTATTTCCACAATCATAGACCAGATCAATTTGAATTGAGGTCTCAAGCTCGACAAAAACCGTGACCTTCCTCTAATATTTGTTCCATGATCAGGCTTATCAAGATTTCCTTCAAAGAACCTATTAAGTCATCCGAGTTTTATACCGATACCCCTTCGGGGAAAGAACCACTCTAATTTCTTATGCATCTACAACTTCTAGATACACCCAGAGAATTTCAAGTTAAGGGCCATTCCATCAAAGACCTTGGCAAAGTCCAACTTGAGGATGGAGAGATGCTTACCTTTCTTGATCCCGAAGGAAGGGAATGCGATTTTGTAGCCAAAAAATGGGGATTCTACCTGGGACCATCCTTAAATGATCGTCTTTCCCGGGAAGGCTTTAAAGTTGCCCTCGTGCTCAATGAACAGGGGCAGATCTATGTTAACGCCGTAAATAAAGATCGGGTAGAAGAGTTCATTAATTATCTGAAAACCGGTCAGAATAATACACTGCTCTGCTGGCTTGATGAATGGGTTCCTGATCGTAAAGGCGATAAGGAAAACAAGCCGCTGAAGGATGGATCATGATTTTTTGTCAGAACTGCATCATACCTACCACCAGACCCCAGGTTTCGCTGGAAAAAGAAGGACTCTGTACAGCTTGTAAGGGCTCCATGGAAAAATCCCAAGAAGTGGACTGGGAATCACGGAGCAATGAACTTGAAGAGCTATTGCGCCAGGGGAAGTCGCAGGATGGCGGCACCTACGACTGCCTGATTCCTGTCAGCGGTGGTAAGGACAGCACATGGCAGGTCCATACCCTAATTAATAAATACGGATTGCGCCCTCTGACCATGACCTGGAAACCTCGCCTTCGTACCGATATTGGCACCCGAAATCTTGAAAATCTGATCGAACTTGGGGTTGATCATATGGATTTCACCTGCAACCCCAAGATCGAAAGAAAATTCATGCTGCGCGCTTTCGAGCAAAATGGCAGCCCCTCTCTTAGCGAGCATATGGCCATGTATTCCATGGCACTTCGAACCGCCATGCAAAACAAGATCAAGATTATTGTTTGGGGAGAGAACCCAGGCGCAGAATACGGAGGCTCCAAGGAAGACCGTCTGAATGCAATCATGAACCGTGATTGGATTTCCAAGTATGGAGTTAGCAATGGAACATTCGCCGAAGATTGGATGGACGAGGACCTCGACCGTCAAAATATGCTCCCCTATACCTTTCCTACCGATGAGGAAATGAACAAAGCTCAAGTTCGTCCCATATTTCTTGGTTGGTATCTTCGCTGGGACCCATTAGAGGTCGCAATGAAAGCACAAGAAGTTGGGTTCGAGTGGGGAGTAAAGCCCCAGACTGGCTACTATCGGTATGCTGACCTGGACGCCCCATTTGTCATTGTCCATCATATGTTCAAGTGGTATAAGTTTGGGTTTACCAGGCTGTGGGACAATCTCTCCATCGAGATCCGAAACGGCCGATTGACTCGAGATGATGCCATAGGCTTCATTTTGGAAAACCCTGAACCGATTCCCATCACTCAAATCCATCAACTTTGCCAATACCTGAGAATTAGCGAGACCAGATTCTGGGAAATTGTCGAGAAACATCGAAATCTCGAGGTTTGGAAGAAAGACTCTAGGGGAAGTTGGACCATACCCGCTATTGAAAAAGAGTTTGGCGCCTTTCCTAGAAACTATGAAGAACTCCCCTGAGAAGATTCGCTTCCTTTGCAGGGCCGATGCCTACCCCGAAATTGGCACCGGAGATCTCCTATCTCTGATCTATCTTACAGAATTGTTAGAGGATTTTTGTGAACCTTTTTTTCTTACCCGTGATACGGAAAGCGCACGAAGGGTCCTGCAGTCCAGGGCCAAACGCGCTCGTTTTTTTAACCCGGATTTTTCCCTCGGCCAGGAACTTGAAATCATCTCACAGACTTGTCGTTCTGAACGAACTCAAATTCTCTTTATGGAAATCACTCATCGACCTCTTGAAGACTATCAGCCCCTTCCGGATTATGTGATGAAAGCTTGCGTAAACTTTGATGGGAAGGTACCCCATGACTACCACTTCATCCTTGATTGGAGTATTGACGCAAGTCTGCGTCTGAGGCCTGATAATTTCCCCGGGTCAACTCTGATTACCGGGCCGGAGTATGTTCTTCTAGATCCTAGAGTTGGAAATCTTCCGGTAAGAAATCCCGATGCGGATAAAGTTCTCATCTCCATGGGAGGAGCAGACGAATTTGATCTCACGAATCAAATTCTCACTATTCTAGCTGAACAGAATCCCACTTTTCTAAAGGATCTCACAATCCAGGTCATAGCAGGTCCAGGCTATCGACAGCATACGAAACTTCAGTCGATGGCTGAAAGTCTTAATTGTGGTGTCGAAATTCACGACAATATATCCTTCCTTCCGGATCTTTTTTCTGATGCTCATGTAGTCATCAGTGCCGGTGGACTCACGGCAAGTGAATTAGCCGCTACACAGACTCCAAATATTTTAATCAGCACTTATGATCACCAGGTGGCGCGATGCCGCTATTTCCACGAAAAAGGTTGGAGTTATTATCTCGGTCATAAATGCATTCCCAGGCAAGAATTTCTTCGGATTCTTAAGGATCCACACAGACCTTCTAACCCTCTCAGGTCAAAGACTTCTGAACTCGTGGACCAACTAAAATCCACCTGGAGAGATCATGAAAAACACAGAACAAATTAAGGCACATTGGGATGAAAAGGCTGATTCCTTCGGCCAGAGTCAACGCGCCACTCATGGAGACACTCATTTAAGGGAACTGGAAGTTCAAGCAATCGAACAAACACTTGGCGATCATCTTAAGGTGATTGATGTAGGCTGCGGAAATGGATATAGCACCCTGAGATTCGCCAAGACTTTTTCAAATTCTCATTTTCAGGGGGTTGATTATTCACAAAAAATGATTGAAGTAGCCAGTGATTCTCTGGCTGACTCTGGACTTACAAACCTCAGTTTTTCCGTGATGGATGTACTTGATAGCAGCCCTGAATTTCAAAATCGTTTTGATGTAGCCATTACTGAGCGGTGCCTGATTAACCTTACCAGTCACGAAGATCAGCTTAAGGCATTGAAGAACCTTAGCTCCCTGGTCAAATCCGGAGGGAAACTAATACTGAGCGAGGAGTCCATTCAATCTTATCGAAAGATTAATGGTCTGAGGCTCCAGGTCGGACTTCCGGAAATGTCTATTCAGTGGCACAACCTCTACCTGGATATGGATCGAATTCTTGAGGAATTGCCCCCATCTCTTTCCCTCTTAAATGTGCATGACTTTTCTTCCAGTTATTACCTGGGGACCCGTTTTTTTAAGGCTTTTCTGTATCATGAAAGAGGTTGGGACCCAGGTGAGGATGTTGCTGGAGAGTTCAATCGCATATCCACCCTGGTACCTCCTGTCGGAGACTATGGATTGATCAAAATCTATGAATTTGTGAAAGAATGAAAATTGGCTTTTTGAGTAGTGTCGAAGTTGGTTATCAAACCCTGAAACTTCTCTATGAAGACTCAGTAGAGATCTCCCTGGTTCTTTCTCTGCACCCCGAAATGGCCGCCAAAACCTCAGGCTTTATGAATTTTGAAAAAATCGCACGGGAAAACGGTTCGATTCATTACAAAGTTAAGAATATCAACTCTTCGCGTAGTCAGAGCATTCTCGAAAAAAGTTCTTTGGATCTTTTGATCGTATGCGGATTCCAACGTTTATTGAAAGAACCCATATTAAGTATTCCCCGTCTTGGATGTGTAGGATTCCATGCCTCCCTTCTGCCTGCTTATCGAGGAAGAGCACCGGTGAATTGGGCTATCCTGGAGGGTGCAGAAAGAACCGGGGTAAGTTATTTTCACCTGGTCGAGGAAGCCGACGCCGGGGATCTAATTGCCCAGGAGTCCTTTGCCATCGAGTATAGCGATACCGTCAAGACGGTTTATGAAAAGGTATCCCCTGCCTGCTATAGGATCCTAAAAACAAACTTAGCTCTTCAGTTAGCGGGGTCCGCTCCTCGTACACCTAATCCTGCCAAAGACGCCCCTCTCTATCCAGGGCGCTCCCCTGAGGATGGTAAAATCGAGTGGAATTGGCCCTCCAGAAAAATTTATAATTATGTCCGCGCTCTGACCCATCCTTACCCTGGCGCCTACTATGACCAGGAAAATACCAGGTACTTTTTATGGAAAGTGAAGGAGGGCAAATACCCCGACCTGGGAAGGATCAAAGGATGTGGAGATGGGTACGTTACAATTTTGAATGAATCTACAAGGAATTTGCCATGACTCACCATGATCCCACCGCTTACGTAGCCAACCTGGCTCACTTCAAAGATGAACTGCTCCAAGTTGAAAATTCCCCCTACTCCATTGGAGTTAAAATCCTTTGTCTCATTGAGTTCAATATGAGATTTGAAAGAGAAATTGCCTTTGAAAGAAATCTCAAGGAGCATCCTTACGTCTTACTCAATGATTTGATCGAAGTAACGAGAAGCCACTTCTCATCACTTATGAGTTGTAGTTTTTTGGAGGATCAGGAGCCGTTTTCGAAAACCGGTTTTTCCCAAACTCTTGAAGAGAAGCACCATCAACTCTGGCAAGAAATCTGGCCAAGACATTCAAAGGAAGAATACGATAAATTTGTGGAGTTGAAGAAAGAGCGTTTTGAGTTCAATGAACTCCAATCGATCGTGAAGGGGGCTGATTGTGTTGAATTTGGTTGCGGAAATGGGGCAATTTTATGTTCATTGCTTCAGCTGGGAGCAAAGTCCATCACGGGAATAGACTGGGGCGAGAACTCTGTTGCATATGCTCGCAAGGAAGTTCAACGGTTCTCTAAGGGCGAACCAATCCATATTGATGTCGCAAATGTCCTGTCATCTGGCCTTGATTCCAATCGCTATGACTTTGGTGTCTCCAACGGAGTCTTTCATCATCTCTCTAAAAACCACATTATTCCCGCCCTAAAGGAAGTCAACCGAGTACTGCGCCCCGGCGGCCTGTTTTGGTTTTATACCGATGGGAACGCTCTGAGCTCAGAGCTCTGGGATATGACCGTGGAGGTAATGGAAGGTGTATCTCCAACTCAAATTGAGCAGGTCTTAAAACTTCTTAATATAAGTAGAGAAAAGACAGTCCATCTAATGGATGCAATGAAAGCTACTTATGTTCACGCAAGTCTTGAGGAAGTAAAGACCTGGCTGGAACAGAGTGGTTTTGAATTTATCCGGCGGATGAAAGGCGGTGGAGAGTTTGACCAGGATTCTGACTCACAGACGGCTCCCTACCAAAGAGAAAAATTTCGAGATGGAGATATTCGAGTTCTAGCCCGGAAAATATAGCTAAGATCCTACCAGATTTGAATATCCCCCCGCCTACAGCCAAGCGCATATAAACTCAGCTTACCGCTGGGTTCTCTCATTCTTTGAATTTCTAACACTTCTAGCTCATTCGCTTCAAAGAGGGTTTGTAACCCTTGAGGGGAAAAAATCGTCAGATGAGAGGAGCCAAATTCAGGATGCTTCTGCCCATAGAGTCCGAAGGTCAGGATATCGGGAACTTCAATATAAATTACTCCGCCTGATGACAGGCTTCCCACAGACACCCTGAGGACTTCGGCCGGGTTAGGCATGTGCTCCATGACTCGGTTGAAGCTGATTAAATCTGCCTTTTCCTTTAGCAGGCCTGGCCGCATTACATCACAAATTACTTGAGCCTGCAGAACACTCTCCAGGTGCTCACACGCCTTATCATCAGGCTCAACAGCAATTCCGGAAAACTCTGGAGCAGCTCTCTTTAGACGGGCAAGAAATACACCGGTACCTGCGCCCACATCCAGGACCACATTCGAGCGAACGAGACCAAATTGCTTTTGATATCTTTGGACCGAGCTAAGAATTCGGTCAACCCTCTGCCAGTTGTCTGATTCGTCGGGACCCATAGCCATAACTCGGTCGAATTTACCACTGATGGTTTCCCCGTCTACGTGCTCATAGTAATTCTTGTTGAAGATGTCTGCCAGCGGAGCATTGTGATCAAGATCACTATTAAAGGAATGACATCCCTGACAGCGGTAATAAACCCGCCTATATCCTTTGGAGCTCATTCCCGCCGAACGCTCCATTGGGTCCGGATCAGCAAAGCTCATCACAGCAAAGTCAGCAATCTCAGAACAAACTCTACATTCCATAGCAGATCTCGTTTCCGTCGAAATCATTCTTCATTCAAAAAGTTCCTTGATTCAGTTTCACTGCCCTTCGCGCGCGAACTGAAGTTTACCATAGTAGATCATGGGCTTTCTAAGCCCTATGAATTCATTGATACCCCGCCTATTCATTTTCAGTATTCCATGACAACCAATGGCTAAGGTCTATAGAATTCAAAAGCATGGATCTTGGATTTTGGAGGCAGCTGTGGGAGGAACAGGATAGCCCTCTCTTTGACCAGAAGTTTCCCAATGCCCTACTCATTGACTCCTATCCTTCCTGGGCGCCTTATTCAGGGACCAGAGTATTTGTTCCGCTTTGCGGTAAGAGTGTGGATATGCGATGGCTAGAGGAGCAGGGACATTCAGTTCTGGGGATAGAAGTGTCAGAAAATGCTGTCAGAAAGTATTTCTCATGTGAGCCAACGGAATCTCGGCACACCTCTCAAGGTAAGGTACTTAAGTCCTTTGCAGCCCAGCACACAGAAATTTTTGTCGGAGATTATTTTTGCCTTACTCTTGAGTCTACAAGGGACTGTCAGGCCTGTTATGACCGTGCTTCACTCGTGGCATTTCCACCTGAAATGCGAAGAAAATATGCTCTACAGCTTGGTAAATTACTGGTTCGCGGCTGTCGAACTTTGTTGATCACGTTTGAATTCCAAGCACCTTCTGAGATGGGTCCCCCGTTTTCAGTTCCAGGAGCAGAGATCCGTGATCTCTTTTCCAATGACTTCCATATCCAGGAAATTCAGCAAAAGGAAATCATTCCCAAAAATCCAAAATTCCGTGATGCCGGTATTCCTCTCGTGAAGGAAGTAGCTACTCTCATGGTTCGGACCTGACTGAAAGACTGTATTATGTCCATAACCTATACCAATGATATTGGGAACTTAAGATCTCAACAGCTAGATGGTTTTTTTGTTGGGTGGCCAAATCATCCAAGCCCTTCGGCTCATCTTGAAATTCTTCAGGGTAGCTATGCTGCCTGGCTTGCCTTCAATGAGGATTGTTGCGTTGGATTTGTTAACGCCCTCTCCGATGGTGTTTTTTACTCATTTATCCCTCTTCTAGAGGTATTGCCTGAATTTCAGGGGCAGGGAATTGGGCGGGAGTTAGTAAGAAGAATGGTCTCAACCTTAGAGAACATGTACGCGATTGACATCGTGTGTGATGAATCTCTAATGCCTTTCTACAATTTCTTAGGATTCAATCGGTGTGTAGGGATGGTAAAGAGAAACTTTGCGAATCAAAGCGGAAGGACCCAATAGTACTTCTACGAATCTTAGCTCAGCATCCCTAGCAGAAAAGTTAGTATCGCGGCTCCAATTTCTGCCCCGATCTCAAGTCCCACCTCAGCCCCCACCTCAAGCCCTGCTTCAGCCCCTACTTCAATGAGAGTCTCAAGTCCAATCTCAATTCCTGCCTCTATGAACTCATCTCTAACTTCGGATCCCATTTCGCTGAGCAGGTCCCTTCCAAACTCTGAGATAGAGTTGCGATCCGTTTTCATTTGATCTACAAGATAGTCGAGGGTAAGAATTTCACCTGCTCGTTGAAGCTCAGAAGGAAGAAGCCCTTCTTTAGCTGTACTCACTTTGGTGTAGAAGCGGCGAATCAGGCTTGGCAACTCGTTTGCATCCAGCCAGATGCCGCGACAAATCTCGCAAATATCAATCTCCACACCCTCGTAATCAAGAATTTCCAGACTGACGTTGCAGCGTACACAAGGACGTGGTCGACTTTGGATTTCCCTCACTTTTTTCTTGAACATGGGAGGGATTTTCTTAGTTCCGAAATGAACGCCTTTGGAGGTCTTTAAAAGCTCTCCCCGATCAAACCAGAGACCGTGGCATTCCTGGCAAAAGTCCAGCTCTACTGAACCAAGCTGGAATGGCTTGAGTTCTAAAAAACACTCGGGACACCTGGCAGAACTGGTCACTTCTCTATCAAAGCATACTTTGATTGACGCGGTAAAACGTCATTTGCATCAAGGTTGAGCTCTTTGAGATTTGAGCAGAGTGTGAACTCCTTTCATCGGACCCTCAACCTGAGGCTGGGAAAGGATGATCCAAAGAACTCATAGAACCCTCATGACTTCTTGAAAGGTGGTTTCACCCCTGAGAACCTTAAGAAATCCAGAGTGGGCCAGGGAGATTAAGTTTTGCTCCTTGAAGTGAGCCTCAAATTGATCTAATTGGGCGGAATTCAGGATCAAATCTCTGGAGCTTTGATCAATTGGGAGCCATTCACAAATCAGAGTTCGGCCTCTATAGCCAAGCTTTTGACAATGATTACAACCCATTGGGCTGAAGATGGAGAAGGACTCTAATCCTCGCAGCTCCTCAAGATACTCTCGAAACTGGTAGTACTTCTCAATATCTGGTTCGGAGATCTTTTTACATCGGGCGCAAAGGGAGCGAACCAATCTCTGGCAAAGAATTCCATGAACCGATTCGGCAAGGAGGTAAGGACTGGTTCCCAGGTCCTTAAGACGATTGATCGTCGAGTAGGTGTTATAAGTGTGCAGAGTAGAGAAAACCATAATACCCGTCAAAGAAGCTCGCACAGCGATCTGAGCCGTCTCTTCGTCGCGAATCTCCCCCACCAGGATCACATCGGGGTCCTGGCGTAAAAAACAGGCCAGAGCCGAATTAAAAGTATAGCCTTTGGAGCGGTTCACCTGGCTTTGGGCGATGTTCTTTAGATCGTTTTCCACAGGGTCTTCAACTGTGAGTATACTCCGCTTATAATCATTGAGTTCATTGAGAATGGCATAGAGTGTGGACGTCTTTCCTGAACCGGTCGGACCGGTAACAAGAAACATACCCCCACTTCTTTGACTGACTTTGAGCACATCCCTGAGAATACTTTCTTCAATTCCCAATAGCTCAAGATGTGGCATTGTCCCCGAGATCAGACGCAGAACAGTCTTTTCTCCGTGAAGCATAGGCGCGGTCGAGACTCTATAGGCAAACCTTCCGTACTCAAACCGCCCGTCCTGCGGAATGGAATGTATTGCCAGATCCAATTCCGCCCATAGCTTAATCACATTTACGAGGGGAGAATGATGATCCTTACTAAAGTGCTCTACATGCTGCATTACACCATCAATACGAAATTGAACTCCGGTATGATCCTTGTCCGGAAAGATATGAATATCGGAAACCCCAAATCGATTAGCAAGGTTGAGGATATTTTCTAGAAAAACCGGGTAATCTTCATGAAATAGGCTCTGCGATTGAATCGAGTAACATTCGCTAATGCGGACTGCAAGGATTTCTGGATCCGCAATTTTGACCTGGACTTCCATCTCACTGAGGACTCCTACTGCGCGTATTGTTTTCTCATCCAGAGGGTCTGAGACGATGATTGTAAAGACGCCATCCCCAATACCAATCGGCAATATGTTGTGATCCTGGGCAAATCGGAAGGAGATGATTTCTTGGAGGTCAGAAGTCACTAATCTGTAATCTTGAGGTTCGGGAACCTGGTAGCCAAACTTCTCAATTAGTAAATGACAATAGTCGGTGGGCATCAATTCATGAGACTTGACCAGGATGCTTGGGATTGACACATCTAACCTTTGCGCCTCAGCTTCGGCCATGGCTAACCTGGTAGCAGGAATAAGGTCGTGATCGACGATGAGCTTTCGAATGATTAGATTCGAACGGAAACGCTCCAAAGCCCCGTAACCTATAGACTCTCTGAGATGTCTTCGTTCAGACAGAGATTCTTCAACCAGTTTCAAAGCTGCCTGAAAATTCTGAGTCTGTAGCTCCATTTCCGATCGAGCTCTGATCACCTTGAACCTTAAGTCTTCTACATCGCTCATACCCTCGATGCAAAGTTCAATTTCCCGCAGGATGGAATCACAGTGATCCGCTTGCCCCTTGGATTGATAGCACCGGAAACAGTCAAAATATGCGAAAGCCAGCTTTTCCTGACTATGTAAGGACTTGAAAGTACTTACACATATTTTCAGGTCTTCGAGGGCACCGTCCAGGTCTCCTTCGTACATCTTATCAGCGGCGAGATTAAGGTAGGTGCAAGCCCTGAGATATTCACTCCCCACCTGGTCAGAGTAGTGAAGAGAGGTGCGTAACATCTCACGAGAGTGGTTCTGATCATCAATGCTCAAGTACAGTAATGCACTTTGATTGCCGATTTCACAGAGCCTGCTGGTAAAGCCGTTAGTACGTGCAATTTGAATAGCTGAAAGGCATGAAGAAATCGCGCTATGTATCTGATCACATTCTTTCTCAATAATAGCCCGCAGGCTATGGGACCAGACCTCCAGAATTGAAAAGGGCTGTTTCTTAAGGATGTTCAGAACTTTATCGAGTGGATCAAGAGCGCGCACAAACCTTCCACTACGAAACTGGAATAAAGCGGCGAGATATTCGGAAAACGCCTTTTGAACCGTATTCATTCCAGGGTAGTTCTGGAAACTCAAAATCTCCTTTGACTCGGGAAGAAACTCACTTTTGCATTGAGCCAGCAAACTAAATCCAGTCGACCAAAAAATCTGGTCTTTCTCCTTCAGATTGATTGATGAACAGAGATCTACCAGTTTCCCAAGACAGCACGGTTCATCAATTACGATCAAAAAGTCAGCTAGCAAAAATAGCAGGCTCACATTAGCACCTTCGGGCTTCTGTGAAATTCGTAAGATGCGCTTCAACTCGGGATTACCATAAGCCTCGTGCAAGGACTCAAGAGTGGGCCAAAACTGCTCAAAAGAACTGATATCAGAGTTCAGCCAGTCCTTTAGTATAGGCTGTTTAGTCATATGAAATCATTTCTCAAACACCGTAAAACTTAAGTAACTTCTGTATACACTGCTGCTGAGTTTTTCCCGCGGCATCAATCTTAAGATCAGGATGTTCAGGTTCCTCATAAGCTGAATCCAGACCGGTATAATCTTTGATTTCACCACTATTCGCCCTGGCGTAAAATCCCTTCGGATCTCGTTGTACACAAACCTCCAGAGGACAAGATACAAAGATCTCCTCAAAATCCTGCTCTCCGATGATCTTTTTCGCCATCGCTCTGTGTGAAGCCAGCGGGGAAATAAACGCCGCGAGAACCACTATACCGGCCTCAACCATGAGCCTACAGACCTCCGCGGCTCGGCGAATATTTTCCTCCCGATCTTCATTGGAAAAGCCCAGACCCCGGCTGAGACCCCTCCTTAGATTATCGCCGTCCAAAAGAAAAGTTCGAATTTCTCTGGAATGAAGTTCCTGTTCCAGGCTACGAGCCAGAGTACTTTTGCCGGACCCGCTGAGGCCAGTGAACCAGAGGGCACGGCCTTTGTGACCGTTTAATGCCTCCCGACCATTTCTCTGAACCAGGGAATTCTCTATGGTTAGATTCTGTTTCATGGTCACTGACTCTCGAACTCAAATCTTCCGCGAAAGGGCTTAAAATAGCTTTGATGAGCCATGGCAAGCATTTCTCTATCCCCTCGAGTATCACCATAAGCGTAGATCGTATCATAGCTTTTTAGATCGAATCGCTCCTGGATTTTGCGGACTTTCTCCGGGCCAAAACAATTACGAGGAACAAGCCTTCCGGTAACAGTACCTTCGTTTTCTTCGAGTTCAGTACAGATCAACTCCAGGCTATTTTCTTTACACCAGGATTGAAGCCAGTAGCGAAGTGACGCAGAAACAATTACGGTTTTATGCTCCTGTTGCTGATGCCAGCGTATTCTTTCCAAGACTCCTGGCCTTAGCAGGATTGAGATTCTCTTCCTGGCAAAATCTTCACCCATTTTTTCAAGCTCATTCGCATTGCGCCCGCGAAAGAAGAACTTGACCGCTAGCTGTTTTGCCACCGAGTTTGGCAGTAATCTCATGAGAAACAGCATTGCAAAAGGTAGAAAAAGTACTCCCTTGATGATCAAAGCTGGCCAGCTCAGTGCGTAAATCACAAAAAGAGTAAAGCTATCTTTCTTTGTCAGCGTTCCATCAAAATCAATAAAAGCAATGGATCGTCCCATATCAACTAATCGCCTGGTTTTTGAAAACCGCCTGAACCCTGGAGGGAGAATTGCGATTCAGAAACCTGTCGATTTCATCTGAAACCAAACATAGAGACTGGAGGTCAATACCCGTTGACATTCCCTGAGCCTCGCATAAATAGACGAGGTCCTCGGTAGCCAGATTACCGCTGGCACCCGGGGCATATGGACAACCCCCTAAGCCTGAGACAGAAGAGTCAAAAGAAGAAATTCCGGCATCCATCGCAGTACTAACATTCGAAAGTGCCATTCCGTAGGTATCGTGAAAATGGTAGGTAATCCGGGATCCTTCGAAGTGTGAGAGAGCCAGTTTGGTAACCTCTCGCACCTCCCTGGGAGTAGCCTTCCCAATCGTGTCACCTAAGGACAGTTCATCAAAAGGAAGCTGGTCTAGAAAACAAAATACCGAGTCAAGATCTTTAAGAGCTACTCGACCGCTGTAGGGACAATGAAATACCGTAGAAACATACATGCGAATGAATAAATCCTTGTCTCTCGCTTCACACGCTAGCGTCTGGTAGCCCCGTAGGGAATCTTCAATGGATTTGTTGGTATTCTTCAGGTTGAATTCTTCAGAAGCTGCCGTGAAGAAGGCTAATTTCTCTAGTCCCGATTCAAGAAAGGAATCGAATCCCTTCCGATTGGGAACCAAAGCCATTAATCCTTTTTGATTTCCATGAAAACGCTGGCAGAGTTCCTGGGTTCCGGCCATCTGCGGAACCCATTTTTCGGAAACAAAGGACCCGATTTCAATTTCCTTCAGACCAGCCATTCTTAGATTTTGAATCAGACGTTCTCGAAGATCCAGAGGAACTTGAACTTTCACATTCTGGAGCCCATCCCTGGGCCCAACCTCAACGATTCGAATCTTCTGAGTCATGGATCCTCAATAACTGCTGGTCTGCTTGTACCAACTCACCTTCTTTAACAAAAATTTCCTGAATAGAACCCATTCGATTTGATAGAATCTTCGATTCCATTTTCATGGATTCCATAACCAATAACTCATCACCTTTTTGAATTAAGGAGCCTTCGCCAGGTCCGATTCTCAGAATTTTTCCAGGCATACGTGCCCGAACAATAGTATCTCCGGACTCTTCTTCGTCCGTTTCTTCAAAGGAGGGTATCTCCTGGAAAATGTAATTTCTGCCGCCAATGCACAAAAAAAGCGTCTCGTCTTCTTGTTTCCAGGCCAGGGAAACTCTTTGATTGTCTACAATCATAGTTCCTCGATTACCTATTGAATTAAGTGAGGAACGACTCTTTTTTTGTGGTGTGTGAAGGGTGAGTTTTCCGTTTTCCCTATCCAGCTCAATGCGAAGCTCCCTGGAAGCAGCTAAGCCCGCATTACACAGCTTAAACTTTTTATATATCATTGCAGTCCAAGTTTCACTTGATGATGAATGGATCCGGGGTTTTCACCGCGGCCGTTCTCAAGAGGGTTACATGTGCCAGGGCATGATCCACTACCTCAAATTGCCCCATCTCCTTACGATGTTTCTCATCCAGCTTATTTTCATCCAAAAAGCCAGTATGCAGCCGAGCTTCCGCGAAACTCTCATCACGAAGAATCGTGAGCAGATAGGAAACATTAGTCTCCACCCCTAATAAAACCAGATCTTCAAGAGCCTTTGTCATAATTTGTCGTGCCTGTTTTCGTGTGGATCCATGGGCAATAATTTTGGCGAGCATAGGATCAAAGAAAGGAGACACTTCCGAACCTTTTTGAATCCCCGTGTCAATTCTCAACTGACCTGGGGAATCCGGCCATTGCAGGTCCACGATTTTACCGCAGGATGGGCGGTTTTCATCTAAGGGAGCTTCGGCATAGATCCTTACTTCAATAGCATGACCTGAAGCCTGCGGTTCTTGTGTCATGGATAGTTCATAGCCAAGTGCTACACGAATTTGCTCCTGAACCAGGTCTACTGAATGAACCATTTCGGTGACGGGATGCTCTACCTGAATCCTTGTGTTCATTTCCAGGAAATAAAAATTCGAGTCTTCGCCGAGGACAAATTCAACGGTTCCCGCATTGCGATAGTGAACCAACTGTGCGGCTAGTAAAGCCGCCTTTCGCATTTTCCGGCGGATTTTTTCGGCCAGTCTGGGAGCGGGACACTCTTCTATGATCTTCTGATTTCTTCTTTGAATGGAGCATTCTCTCTCATTCACATGTACCAGGTTGCCGTAATTGTCACCAAAGATCTGAACTTCAATGTGTCGTGGATTCATGATGTATTTCTCTACGAGCAATCGATCATCGGCAAAGGAAGAGCGCGCTTCACTGGCACAGGTCTCAACAGCGGCAGAAAACTCTTCAACGCAATCCACACGACGCATACCTTTACCCCCCCCCCCGGCTGCCGCCTTGACCATTACTGGAAATCCAAGTTCCCTGGCTTTGTGCAGGTTTTCCTCCCACTCACCAGGATCCGGGTTCAGGACAAATCCCGGGATGGTAGGAACACCGCCTTCCTTCATCATGCCTTTAGAGAGAGCTTTATCCCCCATGAGTCGAATCGCTTCAATAGGAGGCCCTATGAAAATGATTCCTTCTCTCTCACAGGCTATTGCTAATTCAACCTTCTCAGAAAGAAAACCATATCCTGGATGAATCGCCCCGGCGCCTGACTGCCTGGCTGCCTTCATGAGTTTTTCTACATCCAGATAGGTCTCGGCGGCACTCATACCGGAAAGAGGAATGGCTATGTCCGCAAGCTGGACAGCAAGGGAATTCCGATCTGATTCCGAATATACCACTACGGATTCCAGCCCAAGGGAACGCAACGCAGCAATGATACGAACAGCGATCTCATTTCTATTTGCAATCAAAACTCGTTTCATATTCAATCCAGGTGAATTACATTCTGTACACACCCTGTCGACGCTGTGGAAAGTCTGAGTTGAGGGACGCTGAAATCCCTAAACCCAGGACTGTACGGGTATCAACAGGATCAATAATACCATCGTCCCATAGTCTGGCTGTGGAATAGTAGGCGGAACTCTCCTCATCATAGGAGGCCAGGGTCTCTTCCCTGATCTTCACCAATTCCTCATGATCAAGCTCCTTGCCCTCCTTGCGAAGCTGAGCCAACTTAACGGATACGAGAACCCCTGAGGCCTGTTCTCCCCCCATTACTGATATTCTCGCGTTTGGCCACATCCACAACTGCCTCGGCTGATATGCCCTGCCACACATTCCATAATTTCCCGCGCCATAGGAGCCGCCGATGATTACGGTAAACTTCGGCACAGAGGCATTCGATACAGCCATAACCATTTTAGCACCATGCTTCGCGATCCCTTCGTGCTCGTACTTTTTCCCTATCATGAACCCGGTAATGTTTTGAAAGAAGACCAGGGGAATTCCTCTTTGTGAGCATAGATCAACGAAATGGGCTCCTTTTAGGGCCGATTCTGAAAAAAGCACTCCATTGTTAGCCAAAATACCAACCGGATAACCCATTATTCGCGCGAAACCACAGACAAGCGTAGAGCCATAATGCTCTTTAAATTCATGGAACTTACTCCCATCGATGACTCGTGCCAAAATTTCCCGAACTTCATAAGATTGCCTGGGATCACTGGAAGGTATTCCGTAAATTTCCTCGGGATCATATAAGGGCTCTCTGATCTCTTCCTGCTGCAGGGAATGGCGCTTTCTGGTGCCCAGGTTTTCGAGGATGGAGCGGGTGACTCTCAGGGCCTCTTCATCATTTCGCACCAGGTGATCCGTCACGCCGGAGATTCTGGAATGAACCTCGCCGCCCCCCAATTCTTCAGCACTGACTTCTTCACCAGTGGCCGCTTTTACGAGCGGAGGTCCTCCCAGAAATATGGTTCCCTGTCCCTTGATGATTACCGATTCATCACTCATGGCAGGGACATAAGCACCTCCAGCAGTGCAGGAGCCCATCACAACCGCGATCTGGGGAATTTCACGGGCGCTCATCCTTGCCTGGTTATAAAAAATACGCCCAAAGTGGTCTCGGTCTGGGAAAACATCTGCCTGAAGAGGAAGGAAAGCTCCCCCGGAATCTACCAGGTATATACAGGGCAGAGAATTCTCCAGGGCTATTTCCTGAGCCCTGAGATGTTTCTTTACTGTGATGGGAAAATAAGTCCCCCCTTTTACCGTAGCGTCATTGGCTACAATCATGACCTGTCTTCCCTGTACGGTTCCAATTCCCGTAAGAAGCCCTCCACCTGGTGGAGAACTCCCGTACAGACCGTATCCTGCCAGGGCTGATAACTCCAGGAAACGTGAATTGGAATCCAGCAGAAGATCAATTCGATCTCTGACAAAAAGTTTGCCCCGTTCGCGGTGTCGAATCACAGATTTGTCGCTGTCACGGCGCTGAACTTGATCCAGCTTCGAATGGAAGTTTTCTACGTGTTCCCGCATACTCTGGGAATTCTCCCGAAACTGGTCGGAAGAGGTTTGAATCGAGCTCTTAAGAGCCTCCATATTTTGATTCTCCTTGTACTTGATACCTGTCCCTTATCTTAGTACGGAACACCTAAGTCTGCCAAAGAAGCTAAGAGCATGGGTAATTGAGGCGTCTGCGGTATTTGAAATTAGATACGGCTGCTTGAATATGGTCGTGAATCTCGCATTGACAGCTCAAACATTTGCTGATACCCTTTTCTGCTCTTTGTCGGGGGCTGATTTTGAAGGAGTATTGCTATGTATGAGGTATCCGCTGAAGCAAGAGTTGGAAAAATTACTGCTGCTAGCCGAACAGTGCTAAAAGGAAAGAAGTTTATTCCTGCGGTGCTATATGACCGAGATGGCACTGCCCAGAATATAGCCCTTTCAAAAAAAGAAGCTGATACCCTGATTAAAAAGCGCGGTACTAGCGGGATGGTAAAACTCAGCATCCAGAACGGTGACAGTACCGAATCCCACGAGGCTGTCTTTAAAAACCCGCAATACAACTATCTCCAGTCCGATCTACTCCATCTCGATTTTCAGAAGACCTATGCAGACACTAAAATCCGGATCAAAATCCCTATCAAAGGAACAGGCACTCCCTATGGAGTACTGAGACAAGGGGGTGTTTTGCAGCAAAATGCCCAGGAATCCGAGATTACCTGTCTGCCAGGATCAATTCCTGATTGCATCACCGTTGACGTTTCTCATTTAAAGATAAACGAGATTGTCCGTGCGCAAGATTTAGAGGGATTTGAATTTCGTGTTCCAAGCCAGTCTTTCTTTACTGTAGCTTCCTCTAGAGTGGCACGTAAGATCGCTGCCACGGGAGAAACAGAAGAATAAGGTGATCAGGGACTGGTCCCGTTCTTTCCTGTGCTTGAGCATCTAAGAATCGCATGAATTGGGAAGGACTTCTGGTTTCAGTCTTGGTCTGCTTCCTGGCTGACCCATTCCTCGTTATCTCCCTGCGCAACATGGAGATGTATGACATTCCCAATAAGCGGTCAGTACACAGTTCCAAAGTGCTGACAATGGGAGGAATCATCATTTTGATCGGCTATAGCGCCGGCCTGCTGTATCTCCTGTTCAGCCAGCACATCCCCATGGATTCGGATTCCTTTCGACTCTTCGTGGGAATACTTTCCGGAGCTCTTTGTATGGCCTTTCTGGGTGCCCTGGATGATCTTTTGAACCTAAAGCCAGTCACCAAATTTTTAGTGGAATCCCTCGTGGCACTAATGGTGTGTCAGTTTGGCCTACTCATAGAGCGAATTGACTTATTTGGATTTGTCCTTGAGTTGGGAGCCCTTTCCTATCCGGTCACTATTCTCTGGATCGTTGGAATCATCAATGCCATCAATTTCATGGACGGCCTGGATGGTTTGGCCGGCGGTATTTGCCTGGTAATCTTCCTGACCTTAGCCTTATCTACCAAGATCGACCCGATCGGAAGTTATTTTCTTCCCGGTATCATGGGGGGAGTCTTTGTTTTTCTTTTACGAAACTCATACCCCGCGTCCATTTATATGGGAGACATTGGCTCCCTTTTCCTGGGATATCATGTGGCCGTCTTCTCTCTGCTTACATTCCCCTTTGACCATCCCATTACGGGCTCTTTGGGCCTGTTAATTCTACTGGGAGTCCCACTTTTGGATACAGCACTTGCGATTCTGAGGCGATCTTTTGGTAAAAAGAATCTTTTTAATGCTGACCGAGGTCACCTCCACCATCAGCTCCTTCTAAAAGTAAACCATCGCAGAGCGGTTGCCATTTTATACGCTGTCTCCTCACTACTCTCCATACTGCTGGTGGTATCCCTGAGAATGAATTCTACCCACTCCCAGGGCCTGCTTTTTGGAGGAGGCGTTGTGATCCTGGGGCTACTGCTGGCTTTCGCCTTCAAGAGTTCAAATCCCCGTCCCCAAGACAATTTATCCTGAATTAAATAAAACAAGGTTTTGATCTCGAATGGGATGGGCTATACTCCCGCCGAGATCTGTACGGTAGTACAACAGTTGAATCTATGAAGAGGTGTTGGCTAGTTCTTCAAGACGGTACCCGGTTCGAAGGTGACTCCTTCGGCGCCAGCCTTCCATCCAGTGGAGAGGTGGTTTTTTCCACCGGTATGGTTGGCTATGGAGAAACCATGACAGATCCTTCTTATGAAGGTCAAATCCTTTGTTTCACCTACCCCATGATCGGGAACTATGGTGTTCCTAAAAGCCTATCTCAAAGCCTGGTTAATTCCCCCTTTGAATCCTGGAAAATCCACGTACGCGGACTCATTCTGTCTGAGTATTCCGAAGACTTTTCCCATTGGAGTGCTCGAATTTCTTTACATCAATGGATGCAGGAGCAAAATATTCCGGGAATTTCGGGAATAGACACCCGGGCTCTAACGATTCTTTTGAGAGATCGCGGCTCTATGCTTGGCTCCATCGTTCAGGAAGCCCCAATGGCCCCCCCCCTATTCCAGGATCCCAATCAAGAAAATTTAGCCGCCAAGGTGACCAGTCCGGCAATTCAGGTCTTTCTACCTGAAGGTGAACCCCGCTTCACACTTTTACTCATAGATTGCGGCTCGAAAAGCAATATTTTACGTTCCCTGCTAAAACGAGGTGTGAAGGTAGTTTCAGTACCCTACGATTATGATTTTCTGCACCCTCGATTCTTACGGGATGTCTGTACCTTTGACGGGATTATAGTTTCTAATGGACCAGGAAATCCTGAACTTTTCGAGGATGTCGTACTACGGCTCCGAAAAATTATTGAAGACGGAATCCCAACCATGGGAATCTGCCTTGGACATCAACTCATCGCCCGTGCCGCCGGAGCCAAAACCTTCAAGCTTAAATTTGGGCATCGGTCTCATAATCAGCCCTGCATGATGGAAGGAACTGAGCGGTGTTTCATAACTTCTCAAAATCACGGTTATGCCGTAGACATTGATTCCCTCCCCACAGGCTGGAAGCCCTTTTTCACCAACCTCAATGATGGTACTAATGAAGGGATAAAGCATGAGGAAAAGCCTATCTTTTCCGTACAATTTCACCCGGAAGCGGCTCCGGGACCTCAAGATACGCGCTTCCTCTTTGACGATTTTCTGGAGATGCTATGAAACCTGAGAAGGTGCTCATACTAGGCTCTGGCGCGCTGAAAATCGGGGAAGCTGGAGAGTTTGACTATTCTGGCTCACAGGCTATCAAAGCCATGAAAGAGGAAGGCATCTATACGGTTTTGGTAAATCCAAATATTGCGACCATACAAACCTCAGAGGGGCTTGCTGACCGGGTATATCTTCTCCCCGTAACCGTGGAGTTTGTGGAAAAGGTTATAGAGAGAGAAAGGCCTGACGGCATCTTTCTCAGTTTCGGGGGTCAAACAGCACTAAATTGCGGACTGGAACTTGAACGGATCGGAATTCTTGAAAAATATAGAGTCAAAGTTCTGGGGACCCCAGTCTCAGCCATCGCACTCACTGAGGACCGCAAAAAATTCGCAGACTTTCTCGCAAGGCGAAATATCAAAACACCTTTGAATCAAATCGCTTATAACATTGAAGAAGCTCGAGAACTTGGTAAAGTTGCTCCCTATCCTCTTTTGATTCGCTCAGGTTTCGCTCTTGGCGGGCTTGGGGCCGCTGTGTGTGAGGATTTTGATTCTTTTTGTCTGATGGCTGAAAGAGCATTGGAGCTCGCACCGCAGATTCTTATTGATGAATACCTTGGAGGATACAAAGAAATAGAATATGAAGTAGTACGGGATTTTAAGGACAACTGTATTACGGTCTGTAATATGGAGAACTTTGATCCCCTGGGAATTCATACTGGGGAGAGTATTGTCGTAGCCCCTTCCCAGACTCTTAACGATCGCGAATACCAGAACCTGAGAAATCTCTCCATAGAAATCGTCAGGGGTCTGGGTATCATTGGTGAATGTAATGTTCAATTTGCGCTGGACCCACACTCCGAAGACTACAAGGTCATCGAGGTCAATGCCAGACTCTCCCGCTCTTCGGCGCTGGCCTCAAAAGCAACAGGGTATCCCCTTGCGTTCGTAGCCGCCAAGCTGGGACTTGAGTATTCCCTGCCGGAACTCAAAAACTCTGTGACTCGAGTCACAACCGCATGCTTTGAGCCTGCCCTGGATTACATCACCGTAAAAATTCCAAAATGGGATCTCAAAAAATTTCGAAGGGTATCTAAGAGAATCGGGCCCGGAATGAAATCTGTTGGGGAGGTGATGGCCATAGGCAGAAACTTCGAAGAAGCGCTCCAAAAAGCCATTCGCATGGTGGACTCATCCTATTGTGGTATTTCCCAGTGCGATGCCATTCGGATTGAACAGGCCGAACTGGAATCACTGGAGCCCACCGATATGCGCATCTTTGCCGTCTTCAAGAGCTTAATGATGGGAACCCCCATTGATGAGGTCCATGAAAAAACCCGCATTGATCGATGGTTCCTCTACAAGCTGGAAAATATTGTCAAGATTGAGAGGGAGCTACTAAGTTGTTCGCGCACTCCCCTGACCCCCGAATTGATGAAAAGGGCCAAGAAAGCTGGTTACTCTGACCTTCAACTTGGCAAAATTTTAAGGATATCGCCGGCACACATCAGATCCGAACGCCTACGCATGTCCATGAAACCCTGTATCAAGCAGATTGATACACTGGCGGCCGAGTACCCTGCTCAGACTAATTACCTCTATTCTTCCTACCACGGAAGTTTTGATGATCTAAAGCCGGCTGCGGAGGGTAAATCCATTCTAGTTCTGGGGTCTGGAGCCTATAAAATAGGTTCTTCAGTGGAGTTTGACTGGTGCTGTGTTACAGCTATCAAAGCCTTTCGTGAACTTGGTATTCCCGCAATCCTGATCAACAACAATCCCGAAACCGTCTCCACCGATTATGATGAATGCGACAGGCTCTATTTCGAAGAACTGAGTCTGGAGCGAGTTTTAGATATCTGTGACTTTGAAAAGCCCCTGGGAGTCGTCCTCTCCATGGGCGGACAGATCCCAAACAATCTGGCTCTAAAGCTCGCCGAACACGGGATTCCTATCCTGGGTACCGACGCGAAGTACATTGACCAGGCAGAGGACCGCACGAAATTCTCCAGTCTTTTAGATGAGTTAGGAATCGGGCAGCCAAAATGGACGCAGGTAACGGACCGGATAGAGGCTTTTCAGTTTGCCTCCCAAATTGGTTATCCAGTCATCGTACGCCCCTCTTACGTTCTTTCCGGCTCAGCCATGGGAGTCGCAACTGATGAGCAAGAATTAGGGGTACTGCTTAGAAATGCGGCGGACATATCCTCCGACCACCCGGTGGTACTTTCCAAATTTGTCCAATCTGCCATTGAAGTTGAATTCGACGGTGTTGGTGACGGGGAAACCATCATTGCTTATGCAATTTCTGAACACCTGGAACACGCCGGAGTCCACTCAGGAGACGCAACTCTGGTCTGTCCTCCTCATTCCCTTCCCAGTCCAATCCTGCATATCTTGAAACAAACTTCCCAGAGGATTGTAGAAGCGCTCAAAATTCGAGGACCTTTTAATATTCAATACCTCGTGAAAGACGTTGAAATCCTGGTGATTGAGTGCAATCTAAGAGCCTCCAGAAGTTTTCCCTTCATCTCAAAGGTTACGGGCTTCAACTTCATAACCACCGCTTCCAGGGCAATTGCAGGCAAAGGCTATGATACATACTATTTCCTGACCGAAAAATTGAATCATTTTGGTGTGAAAGCACCCCAGTTCTCCTTTACGCGTCTGACGGGAGCGGATCCATTTCCAGGAATTGAGATGACCTCAACCGGAGAGGTTGGCTGTATCGGGACCACGGTTCATGAAGCCTTTCTAAAGGCATTGCTTTCCGTTGGATTCCACCTTCCCTTGAAGAAGGTGTTGGTATCTGCCGGACCGGCTCACTCCAAGAAGTCCTTTTTGGATTGTTGTCGAAAATTTGAAGAGATGGGTATTGAAATCGTGGCTACCACGGGAACTCATAGCTATCTGGAAAAGAATAAGATCAAGTCCAGCCGAGTGGCATGGCCAGGAGAAGAAGGGGCACCTATCTGCCTTGAAACCCTGAAAGAACGAACCAGCTATGATCTGGTTATCAATATTCCCAAGAATTTTCAAGAAAGTGAATTGACTAATACCTATAGGATTAGACGCAAAGCTGTTGACCTGGGTATCCCCTTGCTGACAAACCTTGAATTGGCTATTCAGTTCGCCCTTGCCCTGGAAGTATGTTCAAAGGGAGAACTGGAAATCCGTTCCTTCGATGAGTATTACCTGGCGCAGGAACCTGAAATGGCTTCCTCGACGGCCTGAGAATATCTCGAAGATACCGAACACCCATCTCCCAATACACCTCCCAGCCCCCTCCTATCCACACAATTAGATTGTGAAGGGTGGTTAGATCATGAAAAGAACCTGCGATCTTAGTTTATTTTCCTCCAAGTGTTTAGAAACCAGAGACTATTTACTTCTTCCAAGACTGATGCGAAGGAAGATCATCAAGGACTTGAGTTACTCCCGGAATCCAGATCTAGAAACCCTGCGGGAATTTTTCATGCACGAGGAGGATCCCGGGTTAAAGTCTCTGATCCAACACTGCCTATCGAAGTGGTCCGAAGAACGATGGGAGACCCGTTTTGATGATTCAATGGCGAGGAATCTTCAGGTACTAAGGCTACTCATGTCAAAAGACCGGGATGTCCGCAGAAAGGCTTTTCGATATGCTGCTCAGAATCCTTCTTCTAGATGGATTCCAGCGATGAATCGAGTCGTGAGTCGAGATCGAGATCCTTTTTTGAAGGCCTGTTTAGCAAGAAACCTGACATTCTCCGGACCAAGAAGAACCAGAGAATTTCTATCCCTACTCCAAAATTCCAATTCGTTAATTTTAAAAATTGTCCTTGAAGGCTTAGAGAAACAGAATTGTCTGGAAGCCAGAGAAATATTCCTAACCGTTCTTCGACTCCCGCTGCTGAAGTCAGCCGCTGCTTATCATCTATGTACTAGTGCCATTCATCGTATCCCGGTACATACGCGTGAGCTCTGCTGGGCCCAGGCTCTTGCCGGTATTTCCGATGATCCTGCTTTAGAAGCTAACCTGAGGGGGCTTTGCGACGAGTTCCCTGAACTAGCCAAATGGTTGAATGGAGACTCAGGAATAGTCCAGCCAGATCAATCGGTGGAATACTTTCTTAATCAACTGGCTGAGGACGGTTACGTGCCCAATCGAACGGACCTGCCCAAACTAAGGGAAATTATAAAATCCAATCAGAATCCTTCCACTCTGAGAAAAGCGATTTCTGAACTTCTCAAGTTCACTGAAGGGAATGAGTGGGATACGCTTTCTCAACACCTCACTCATAAGGACCCCACCTTAAGGTTTGAAGCGTTGAAAGCTCTGATCCAATTGAAAGATAAACGAATCAAACCTCAATTAATGAATCTACTCCGGGATCCAGAGGCTCCCCTGGGCCAAAAGCTCTCCCTGGCGGAGTCCGGATTCTCCTTGCTGATCGCCCTGGACGAGTCCTTTGCAGTGAGTTTTTTAAACTGGCTCCTTGACTGCGGTCCCAATGCGGCGAAAACTCTGAAAATTGGCCTGCAAAATTGGGAATCTCCAAGTATAATCGGACTTCGAACTTTCCTAGATCCCCTGGAAACAAGACAAATCAAACCCTATCACCGACCTATTCTCTTTCAATTTTTTGTAGCGCACAAAACCCAAATCAAAAAACTTCGGTTAGAAGGAGCTATGGCATCAATAGGATCTAAGTACCCTCTAACTCCAGGCTCTTGCACATCTGAGCAAGTAGAGAAGATCACCAAAGAGGGCCAGAACTTCTCTAAGGTTTCTCAAATCTTAAACGTTCTGGTAACTGGAATTGTTCAAAAATTTGGAAAATGGCTTCAAAATCCTCTTCCTGAATGTTGAGCGGATGAACTTGATCAGAATTTTTCGTATTATTAGAACCTAAATTATAGGGAGAGAACCATGGAACTTTATGATCTTTTCAGTATCGATTCAATCCATGATCCCAGGAGATTGGGCCTACTGCAGGAAGCTATTGAAGGGCGTCATCCCCTGGTATTGATATGCGGCTTTTCAGGCCTCGGCAAGAAAACATTTGCGAGGCGTATCCTCAAGCAGATTCAAATCGGAAAACCTGACTTTCAGTATGTGGAAATTGATGCAGAACCCGACAATGCGGAATTATTCTTCAAGACTGCGGGGGGTAAGGGAAAATCTAAGTCGTTAAGGGGCATCTATTCAGAGCTCAAACATGGCTCCGAATGCCCTTTAATGGTCCTCCCGAATGCCTGCCTGCTTAACCCGGAATCCTGGTCCGAACTACGCACCATCTCCATACAAGGAGGACGTTTTCTTTTACTAGCCAATGAAGATCCTAAGGTATCAGAAGGCTCCTATCTGGATTTTTTTCGATATGAACTTCGAGAGGTTCCCATCTGGTATTTTCCTGTATTTCTTGAAGAATATTCCAGACAGCTATCAGACCAGGGATTTCAATTGGGCAGTCTTCCTGAGCCCTCCAGTGCACATAAAGTAACCGGAGGCCATATCGGTCTCATCGATAGCTTTTTTCGAAAACTCGCATCTGGCATCAATTCGGCAGAAGAGATTCTCAAAGAGAATGAGGAACTAAATAGGGAAGCTTCAAACCTGGTTTCTCTACCACTGTCACAACTCTCAGATCAGTCTTTAAACCTCTTGAATTTGCTATCTTTCTATCAATCTAAGGTGCCGCTCTCAGTGATTTCTTCCTTAATGTCGGACCCCGCTGAATTTAAGACTAGTTTTGAACCACTGGTCTCCACACACCTCGTCACCAGGGAAAGCGGCTCCTATTATTGTGTTCCTGATTTCATCAGAAATTATCTCAGCACCCGGGACTCCTCTCAAGAATCCAGGAAGACTTTTCACCATCTATGTTTTGAGAGCCTTGAGACCAGCAGGGAATCCGCTCTTCGCATAGAAGCTTTCTTCCATCTTCATCATGTTGATGAAAATAAATCTGTTTCTTTCCTGGAGTCATTTTTCCAGGATACCGCCTATCCAGAGCCTCTCCACAAAGCGCTAAATTCCGTAAATCTCGCCCTTGAAACCGAGCCCTCCAATAAGATTCTCAAGTTGGCCAGAGCTCGGGTTTTGCACCAGATGGACAGGCAGGAAGAGGCACTTGATGAACTCAATTCCCAGGCGTGTGATCAAAGCGCTGAAAGCTTGAACCTTAAGGGTACGATTCTTCTCCACAGCAATTGGAATCAATCGCTCCAATACCTCAATAACGCCCTTGATGCAACCGGCGAAAATGAGCATCGTTTGCGTGCGGAAATCTTGGCTTCCCTGGGAGGATATCACCTCAATGCCGGCTCTCTAAAGGAGTCACGCGATATACTTATTGAAGGGCTGAAACTAGTTCGTGAAAACCAATTGGAGAGTGCTCTTCTAGCAAGATACCTGGTGAGTTTGAACCTGGTAAGCTTGCGCCTAAATGCCCAGCAGGATGCAGATGCCTACGCCCAGGAAATCCTTGAAATAGAGCCTGAATCTCTGGATCTATATACTTCCGCCCTGGCTGGGAGAAGGATCGAAATTGAAATGGAACGCCGCTCCTGGGACAAGGCCCTTCAATATCTACAAGATTTGCGTGCAAGAGCCGCTTCGGCAGGGGATCGAAAAGCACTTGGTGATTACCACTTCCTGATGGGACTGTATTCTCAGCTCAGGGGGAATGGTCAAGATGCTATTTCCCATCATCGAGTTTCCATGGCACTTTACCGAGATAGCGGGGCCATTCAACGCTCCATCGTAGCTCATTCCTATCTCCTTAGCGTGGCTTTGGAAGAAGAACAGCTTGATGACATAGATGATCTACTTGCCTCCTTTCGAGATCGTGCACAAAGCGATCCCTTACCCAAAGCCAATGTTCGAGCCCTTTTTTACCAGGTCATACTAGCAGCCCTCACTGACCAGCCTGACTCCCTTCAGAGATGGATAGAAGAACTCTCCGTACTGGAGGGCGCTCATGTCATGACCAAAGAATTACTCCTCTTCTTTAGCGGATATCTCTACCAAAAAATTAAGAATCCATGGGGCGCTACTAATTTTGATTATCAACCCCCCAAAGAACTCGTACCTCTCTTTTCCGAGCTTTTGGGATTACATTTTGAGAAAATTGAAAAGCGATTTGTGTGTTGTACCAACCGCAATGGAACCTGGCAAGCTCTATCGAGGACCTCTGTTGATACAGAACGCGCAAGACTCCAGCAATATGACCTATTTTTCGATTTCACCAGAGATTTTTACTGGGAAAGGGAACAAGGCGAAATTCCCCTTGAGAAAAGCCGTGTTCTCCAGCTGATCTTCTTAATTCTTTGTTTTATTCCTGGAAAACGCTATAGCCTGGAAAAGATGTTTGAAGCGGTCTGGCAGAAGGATTATAACGAAGAACTGGATGAACCCACGGTTAGAGTGGCTATTAATCGACTGAAGAAAAGAATCGAAAAAACAAAGGATCGATACATTGGTCAGGGTCTTCTAGACGGCACTTTTTATCTCAAGTCGGAAGTACGCTTTTGCCTGGTGATTCCAGAGGATGAGATTTCTCATTTTCGAACCACCATGGAAAAGTTCTCCTCTTGAGTCTTAAGAGCTCGATCGAGTAAAAATGAACCGAGGGCTACAATCCACTTTTCTATTCTTTTTTGGAGTTTCCGTACTCATTCCCCTGGCGGTCAGCCTCATGAGCCTGGGTCCCTTTGAGGATGACCATCTCAGAGTTTTACGCAGAAAGGTTTTCTTAGAACATAATCGATTTTCCAAATCCTTTGAAGCCCTATATTTCGAACTCATTTCTAGAATTAGACACCTGGACAGGGAGTATTACCGCTGGGTGGACAAGGTTTACTTCCAGGGTAAGAAACGAGGACTTGCGGGAAGCGAGGATCCAAAAATCTGGTTTGGTGGTACAGGGGCAAGAGGAAAATTTTTTAATGAAATTTTACCTGGTAAAACGGTAGCTCACAGGGCCAGGTATAGAACCAAATACCAGCACCTGCGGAACCAATTTAGGAAGTTGGTCGTGGAAAAGCTCCTGAGTCACGAACAATTTGATCGCTGGGAGAGATTTTCCCCTATTTTGTCACAAGTCTTCGTTTTAGAGCGAAACCCAGATAAAGTCCCCTTGACCTATGAACTAGCTCAGAGTTTACCTGAAAAAAAGATTGAGCGAATCTTTCATAAAATCCGGCCAATTCATCCTGCCATAACCTATTTTTCCCCTTCTCCGATTCTCCTATGGGATGTCGTACTGGGGCTGAGTTCCGATATTTTTTTCTTTGGCATCACAGGATTTCAGCGTCATCCAGATAAAAGACGAGTTCTTCAGGGGTTTTTATCAGAAGACCCGCTGAAAACTAAAGGGAAATCTCTTCCCATGAGTATTCTTGAAATCGATTTCGAAGCCAGGTGGAATGTCTTTCCCGCAAATTGGAAGGATGATCTTTACCGAACTCAAAAAGACTCTAGCTACGAACTATTTCATGCAGTGTATTTTAGCGTGATTCTCAAGGAGCGAACACGGGATCTATTCTTGGCTCTCTTCACGGAATCACCTATTAGTGAGTATCTCCAGGACTTAAGAGTTCCCTCCTCAGAGCAACGGAATTCGAAACCGCTGAGTGGCTGGAAACCCATCCAAACCTGGGAAGAAGAGTTAAAACAATTTGAGGTTTCCTTTGAACTGCTCCATCTTCCCCCTGGAGGGAAGGCCCCAGAAAATCCAGTATTTTCCCGGCTCAATCTCAGCAGAAAAACCGAGAGTAAGGCTAATGAACATTCCCTTTTGATCAGTCCTGAAATCTCACGGCTCACTCCGCTAACCATATTCAATATTTTTGATTCAGAAACAGATTCTTATCTTCTTGAAGAAAGCGGGATTAAAAAATACCTGGAGAAAATCCTTGCCCGCCCAGTAAAAATTCCTTCCCTGAAAGATTTATGTGATGCCGCAAAGAAAGTCTCACAGCCCCTTCATTTTCGTTTTCAAGATCCCTTTTCCAAACAAATTCTCTGGGGAACACTCACTCCTGTCCACTTCCTGGATGATCACATTCTCTTCCAGTACCGCCCGTCAGAAATATCATTTGGATTGGTAAATCAATCTCTTCAATACTATCTGGCATGGATTCTCATTTCTGCCCTGGGAGCTTTAGTGCTTGGTTTTTTTCTCTCAAGAAAAATGGTGTTTCCCATAAAGCGGTTGAAGGAAACTGTGCGGGAACTCTCCGAGGGATCCCTTTCAAGCCGCACCTGTCTCGAAAAAATTCCCAATGAAATCGGGGAATTAGCAGCCGGTTTTGATTCGATGGCAGTTTCCCTGGAAAATAGTTTTCATCAGATGGAAGCCATTCAAAAGCTCCATCAGTTGATGCTGGAGGAATCGAAAAGAGATCCTTTGCTGAGGGAACTGTGCACCTCACTTCAAAACCATTATTCCCCGGCTCAACTCATCATGGGCTTTTTCCTGGAGGTTCTTTCAGAAAATGAGCGGGACTACTATTTTGAAGGAGAGTTGATGGATCATCCCACCCGGACAGAGATCCTTTCACAAATCATTGAAATCTTTCCCCACGAGTCAAAGTCAGCTGTCATTAGAGAACTAGAAAACGACGAATTAAGTACTCTTCCAGCCAAAGTCAGAATCGCCTATTTTCTCCCTCCCGGCACCTTTCAAGGTTCGAGTGAAAAGATCTGCGGCGTATTGATCCTGGCGGATCCAAAGAGAGAGTGTCCTCTTCAGGTGCTAGACACTTTTTGCCGGCAAGCTAGCACGGTGTTATTGAAAACCTGGCTTAACGAAATCCAGGAAGATACACGCCATGGAGGAAAGATCCAGCAGGAACTAATGTCCAGAGACCTTCCCAATACTGGAAAGTCTTTGGAAATTGCCTCTTGCTTCATTCCTGCCAGAAATCTTGGTGGTGACTGCTTTGATGTCCTTAAGTCTGACCGGGAAGGGATTTTCGGGATCCTTATTGGTGATGTATCTGGTAAGGGAATTGGTCCCGCGCTATTTGGTGCATCGGCCAAAGCGTTCCTCCATAGCTTACTCGTCAACGAGACGGATCCCAGTATCTGCCTGAAGAAAGTAAACGAATTCCTGTGCAGCATGAATAGTCCGGAACTTTTCCTGACTCTTTTCCTGGTCATATTGAATGTGAACACCGGGAAATACTCCTATGCTTCCGCCGGACACAACAACATGATCCACCTGCACAAAGATCAAGACCTGGAACTCCTCAGTGCCAAGGGACTCCCACTAGGTATGTTTCCCAACGTGAAATATGAGACAAAAACAGGGAAGTTACTGAATTCTGAGGTTTTGATTCTGTACACAGATGGGATTCCTGAGTTAGAAAACCCGAAAAGGGAATTGTTTGGGCAAGAGCAATTCGAAAAAATTTGTTTAAGTGCCCTGCCAAACAACCTCCCGGATTGGACAGACGCACTGATGAAGGATCTGCACAAATTCCGCCGAGGTGCCCCGCCTTCAGATGACATTACCCTTGTAGCACTACGCTACTATGAGGAGAGCAAGGAAATATGAGGATGAAAAATTCTCTCTTTCTGCTCTTTTTAAATCGGTTCTTCTATGCCATCTTGATCCCAATAATCCTGGTATTCGCTCTGTGTAGTAGCTGGATCGAAATGCGCAGGGAAATTCTTTCTGATCAGATCCGACAGCAGCAGCAAGATAGGATACACGGCATTGAAGAGTTCTATTCGCAGGAGTTTGAGCCCACAATTCAAAGAGAGTTTCTCAAGGTCATGGGCACCCTTGACCCTGGTCCTTTTCCAACAGAACAAAACTGGAATCGAATCTATAACCACCAATTCTTCCCCCATCTTGCCTACCCCCCGGTAAAAAATTTAAAAGAAGAACGAGCCAGCCCTTTTCGCCTTCTTTACGCGGCGTTTCAATGGAGAGAAGGCCTAAGTCCGCTCAATCTCCAAGAGGTAATTTTCAGATCCATCAATCCTGTTCTCAGGCTAAATTTCGACGTTCAAGAGAACTCTTCCTTTCAGAAACCCGCCCATGATATTGAGGAATTCCATACCTGGCTGACCGAACTCAGCCGCTTTATGAAGGATAGGAATTTGAAGTTTGATTCTTTACCACTCAACACCTTGATGGATAGGGATAGATACTTACTTCGAAATCACAAAATATCAGCCGAGGCGCTGAATAAAGAAGATGACTGGTTTCTTTTCAGCACTATCGTTGAGAAATTAAATCGAATCACCCTAATAGGAGATGAATCCAGCAAAGCAGGTGAGCTTTTTCAGGCCGACTCAACAGCTATTCTCCCTCTCTACGGGGGACCTGTAAAACCTGCCCTTCAGGGTGGATTGTACGAAGTAGCGTCCCGTGGATTTACCTACCAGGTATACCCTATCCATCACGAAGTTCAAACCTATCTCCAAAACTCTGCTCCACCTCCCAGCGGAGTCTTGTATGGAATGATCAATAAAGTCCGACTACCCCAGCACTTTCTTGAAATCCTGAATTCCTTTCTCAGGTTCAAGGAATCGCAGCAAAGTTCATCCGAGGCAGTTCAGAGGTTTTTGTTAAAGAGGGGGATCGAACCAGAAAACACGGCAAATCCTATTAAGAATTTATTGGCTGCGGTACATACCTTGAGCCAGCATCACCGTGAACCCGGCGTTCCTTCCTATTGGAGCGCTTCTCTATCCTACTTACTAGGTATTGAGGGTCCCTGGATTCGCTATCGAAATCACCAGTGGAACACCCATTCTAAACTGCAGTTTCACAAACCTGGTGTACCCCTGAAAACCCTGGGATCAACTGATTTAAATCCATTCGACTATGAGCAATTTCACCTGAGCAGAAACAATAGATTAGCTTTCAAAACGCAGCGGCAATCTACCGAGTTCGAGGCTACTTTGTTTCGCTCCAATCAGTTCCCAAACACTCTTTTCTTGTTGACGCTGGATTCTGACTCCGCATATGAGGAACTGACCTTGATCCAGATTAGAGGATGGCTCACGCTATTGTTCACCCTGGGTCTCATCACTTTGTGCGGAACCTTACTCAACCAGAGAATCCCTTTAGCTCTATCCAGGCTTAACTCTGAAGTACAGGCGTTCTCATCCTCCGTTTTCACGGGCAGGCAAGAGAGCCAGACTTTTAAGGCTCCTTTAAATACCACCTTGGAAATTGAGGACTTGAGGATGTCGTTTCAGCGCATGGGATCACAAGTTCGTGAACGGATTTTTGAGATTTCATCGCTCAATGAAATCAACCAGGAACTAGTTGATGGTGCCCAAATGGATACATTGCTCCAGCTTGGATGCGACCGCATCGCTAATCTATTAGGCTCGCAGCTTTGTGCCCTGGTGGTGTTTGAAGCCTTCAGCGCCGAGAGGATTCTCCATTCCCAGATCTATGACAGACACAGTCGATCTGCAGAGGACATGGAGAAGATCATTCAAGTACTCACGGACCAGGCGCCGTCAGTAATGGACCCTCAACCCCTGGATCATCAAGATTTCGCTTCACTCAGTCTAAATCAACCATTCTTACTACCCCTGATTTCTAAGGATAGGGAAACTGGATCCACCGCTTCTTCGATTGAATTACAGGGAATTCTCTTGATTGATCCTTATTCACCTGATGAATTCTCTGTGAAACAAAGGAATATATTGAGCAGTTTCACTTCCCAGCTAAGGACCGTATTGAATAAAGCTCACCTGGAGAAGATTCGAGAAGATAATGTTCTTGGAAGCCAAATACAAATGGATCTTATGCCCTCTAGCGCTCCCCAGCTTCCAGGTATGGAAATAAGTTCCCTCTTTTTGCCAGCTAACTTTCTTGGAGGAGACTTTTTAGATTTTTTAGATTTTCCAGGAGAGCGGTCTATCGGTATGGTTGTCTCCGATGTATCCGGAAAAGGTATTGGCCCCGCCCTTCTGGGAGCTAGCTGCAAGGCCTATTTACAGTCGAAAAAGCTCGAAAGGTGCCCTGGGAAAATCCTGGCGGAAGTGAATCAACTTCTGTGCCCCAGAACCAGTCCAGGATTATTTGCCACGGCATTTCTAGGTATCGTGAATTTAGAAGATTCGACCCTAAAGTATGCCGCTGCCGGTCACAATCTGATGCTGCACTACCAATCCTCGAAGTCTCGACTGGTTCACCTGGATACTGAGGACTTTCCCCTGGGGATGAGTCTCGAATTCACCTACTCCTCCCACGAGACCCAATTCCACGAAGGAGACTGGCTGATTCTCTATACAGATGGACTGGTGGATTTAGTTTCCCCATCAGGAGAAGCCTTTGGCACCCCGCGGCTGGAGGCTCTGATTCTAAGTTCAGTCCAATGCGGACCTGAAGCGTTGGCTGAGAGAATTAAAAAAGAGTTAAATCAACATTGCAGAGGTGCCCTTCCCTGCGATGATGTGACCTTCATTCTGCTCAAAGGAACTGCACCCGCATAGATTTTCGACTCCAATCTCCTGAATCCAATCCCTGAACTTCTGAAACTTTTGGAATATGAACCTCTTTCCTCCCTTGTACTAGGTCCCCTTTGAGTAAACTGACCGGTTGCGTTATACCGAAAAGCAAACGGTATGCCCGTTTGCAGGTTCATGACCAAAATAAGCTCATCGCAGATGAGCAAAGGAATCTGTAGATTCCTGGTTTGGCCGGGAATCCGGGCAAACCAAATCCGTTTGGGCATAAAAAAGGAGATTCTCATGCGCCGGATTCAGATTTTTGTTTTATTCGTAATCACAGTCTTTTCAATAGTCCCCGGACAGACAAATGTTGAGAAACCAATAGAGGAAGAACAGATACGATTTACCCACCTGGGTAAGATCTCAGCGGATAAGCCTGCTTTCCTCTATCTCGAACCCAATGGTAGCGGACAAAACAGTCTCATCATTACCCACTTCAAACTCATAGGAAACGGTAAAGTCACAGCAATTCATCAGATCGGTACTCACCTCAATTCCCTGGCAGACGCACAGGCGGAAGTCTGGACCTCAATACCGGCCTGGCCAAATGAAATCAAAAGAATTCCAGATGAAATTTTTGGCCCCCATCACTTCACTATAGCGGGAGGATTCCTGGTTCCCGGAAAGGCCAACGGCTCCATCAAGGTTTTTCGATGTGAAATCCTCGATTCCATCAGGAAAGATCTCTGCACCCAGTATGGAGAAGCCGGGCCAGACCCGCTGACAAAGTCAAAGCGTGGATGGTGGTATCATCGCGCCAGATGGTCTGATCTAAACGCGGATGGACGCCTTGACCTTATCAGCGCACGTGCGCGAAAGCCAATGTTTGGTAAAGGCCTTGGTGAACTTCTGTGGCTTGAACAGCCGGAGAACCCTTTCATCATGCCCTGGAAGGAGCACCTCATTGGTCATGGACCCGATGTTCATTTCCTTATCGAGGATTTTGATGGTGACGATAAGGTTGAAATCCTTTCAACCGAGTTTTTCCAAAAACGATTGAGTCTCTTCTACCAAATTGATGGGGTATGGGAATCAAAGATTTTAGATCAAGAGCTAGGATCAGGATTTGATCTTGCCTATGTAGATCTCAATGGCGATTCTAAACCTGAAATTCTTGCCACTAACCATGAGAACAATAACAGGGCTTCAGTATTTGCTTATGAGATTCCACAAAAGCCTCTGGAGCAAGAGTGGAAACGACATACCCTGCTCACAGGTATTGAAACCAGGCAGGGTGGAATGGGACAAGGTTCACCTGGAGCAGCCACTGCCTTCTATCCCAATACTAACTCGATCGATGGCAAACCATGGATTTTGGTCTCTGGTGATGGTTCCCAGAGAGCGCACCTTCTACGTCCGATCTCTGATGAGTATTCCAATTGGACCTATGAAGAATCAATCCTGGTGGATGCTGGCTGCACAGTAGGGCATATTGCCATTGGCGATGTTGATTCTGATGGATGGGTAGAAATATTCGTACCCGCTTATGATTCAGGATCCATAGAAGTTTTCACCAGTTCTCCTAAGGCATCAAAGCTCTAGGATGCTGTCGGAGAATCCTGAGAAAGGAAATATACAGTAATCGGACTAAATCATAAAAGTCTGCCCTGCCAACCTTAGTTTCCTGCTAAACTATGGCTCTATGGCACCTACGCTAAGCGAAGAAGACCAAAGAGCCCTGCAGCAGTTCGTAATCAGTGATGAAGACGCCCTGGAAGGAGCAGTTCGTCATTTCAAACTCAGAGGCCAGTTAAAGCATGATTTTTTGAGCGCATTTACCGCCCTGATTGATCGTGAGTTTGAACAAGGTCGCTTTAGAATTCTTCTTGGCTTCCATAAGGTAGAGTCTATTTTGTCTTCTCACCTGGGTATCCTATGGCAAAGATGCCAGATCTCCAGGCAAAATGGAGGCGATATTAAGGTCTGTGAGCTCTCTGATACGCTTCATGAAGCGTTCACCAGAGTGGGCTTCCACAGGCTCATCTCCATCCAGGATGATGCTCAAAGCGCATTAAACCTCTTTCAAAAAGAAATCTCCGCTCAGGAATAGAGAACAATTCGAATTTTAGGAAGATCTGAATCCTGATTCCGCTACGATCCGCTCATTTCTTGCACAATTGTGTAGGAATGGAAGATCCATGAAGGTAGGGATTGAAATGAAGCGTTCGTTCTATCTAGTTATCTCTTTTTTCACTTTAAGCCTGTCTCTAATCGCGAGCCCAGGCTTTGAAGGAGTCGAGTATTCACGAAAAAGCCTTCGAATGGTCGCTGATGATCATATTCGAGTTGCCCTCCGACTAAATGGGGAGGGGATGGAAAGCAGCGCATTAGAACTCTTGAGGCTGGGTGTAGAAAAAACCCAATTTCAAGACGTCAAGATCCGCTATTTCCTCGCAAAACAATATGTTCTGGTCATGAAAAAGGATGCAGAAGCTCCCAAAATTCCAGAGTTTAGAACTAACCTGAGAATTCATTACGAAGCTGTTCTTCATTATATTCAAGGTACTGAGGCCACTTTGAAAGAGATTTCTTACTACTCCACAGGATTGCGCGAAATCGTCCAAAGCGGATTTTTATACGAAAATGTCCGGCTCCCCTCCCGGGTATCCTATTCAAAACTACTTGCGGCATCCAATAAGGCACGGAATCACTGGCCAGGTATGAGAGGAAAGTGTTACCCGGTTGTACTTCTGGCAGCGCGGTATAACGGTGCCATAGGTGATGGATGGTCCTGGCCCGACACCAAAAAATACAGGTGGAAGAGAATTTCAGATCTCAAGAGTGCTATCTGGACTGGAACCCTGCAGCCAGGAATGGTGGTGTACGCGAATACACGTCCTGGGGCTGATCCAAGCTCCTTGAAAATCCAATATGCTCCCCACTGGTTCACATACCTGGGGAAGGACTCAGGTGGAGTGGATCGATTTGCGGATCAATACCGGACAAATTACAGCGCCTCAGAGATGGAAGATTTTATCCCCGGAAGGGTGATCGATTCCTTTCTTGATCCGTACCAGGGGATTTGATTTTCTTCAGGGTAATCCTTGATCTAGCTGGTCATAATCCCAGATCTCATCGATAAACTCAGCGCTCTTCTCAGCGGCCTCCGGGTCCTTGAATGTAGCAACATTGAATAAGGCATCACCCTCATTCGTAAGCGGAAGCCTGGTTTGGCCTATGATGATTCCCTCTGTAGGGGCAGTCACCAGGTAGGAACGAGTCCCCATAGGATTCAGGATTCTACCAATAATCTCGCCCTCGTGGACCCGCTGACCAATCCTCCTGCGAATGTGAAGAATTCCACTCTGGGGAGCCCGCACCCACTGAAATTTATTGGCTATGAATGCCTCGGGAGTCTTGCTTTGACTGGAAATACTGCGAGCCAGCATACCCAGGCTGTCCATGACCCTCAAAATCCCCTTTACACCCGTACGAATCGCGATTTCGTTGTGCCTCAGGGCCTCTCCCCCTTCATAGAGCAACACAGGTATTCCTTGCTCGACTACCGCCTGACGCAAGGAACCGTCAACCACATTGGAATGTACGATTACCGGAACGCCAAAAGCACGGGCAAGCGACAAAGTTTGCTCATCCCCAATGTCTCCTCTAACCTGTGGAAGATTGGTCCGGTGACGGGTCCCTGTATGCAAATCAATCCCGTGGGTGGAAATTTCTACGATCTCAGTCATGAAGCTATGCGCTAATCTGGCTGCCATGGAGCCTTTGGCTGAACCGGGAAAAGACCGGTTCAGATCTCTGCCATCAGGCAGTTCACGGGATCGCTGGTTAAAGCCGAATACGTTTACGACCGGAGCAGCTATGAGAGTCCCTTTTAAATTGGAAAGATAACGGCTCTTTAAAAGCCGTTGGATGATCTCTGTACCATTGATCTCATCTCCGTGAATTGCCGCGCACACGAAGAGAACTGGCCCTTTGTTCCTTCCATGTAAAACCTGAACCGGCACTTTAACAGCAGTGAAGTCAAACAGATTCGCAACCTCCATCTCCAAGGTCCTTCGACTTCCCGCTGGAACCTCAGTCCCAAGAATTTTAAATCCGGGGGTACGCCTAACCGGTGACATTTCGCTTAGACTTGCCAGTTCGCTGTTTCTCAATAAATTGGATAATGGATCCAGCAATATTCTTTTGGGTTACTTCCTCGATTCCTTGCAGACCGGGGGAAGAGTTTACTTCCATGACTACAGCTCCATGATTGCTGCGTAATAGATCCACCCCTGCCACCTTGAGCCCCATAGCCTTGGCAGCCCGCACGGCGATGCTGCGCTCTTCGGGAGTGATCCGGATTTTGGTCGCGCTGCCGCCCTTATGCAAATTGGAACGAAATTCCCCTTCCCTTCCCTTACGCATCATGGAAGCGATGACTTTATCTCCAATCACAAAACAGCGAATATCAGCACCGTCAGCTTCACGAACAAATTCCTGAACGATGAAGTTGGCTTTGAGTCCCCTAAACGCGTCAATGACACTCTCGGCCGCTTTGGGTGTTTCGGCAAGAACCACTCCCTTACCCTGGGTTCCCTCCAAGAGTTTGACTACCAACGGAGCCCCTCCAACCAGCTTAATCAGCTCATCGGACATCTTGGTAGAACTGGCGAATCCAGTTACCGGTAAACCAATTCCCCGGCGGGCCAAAAGTTGTAATGCCCGCAGTTTGTCTCGGGATCGGCTGATCCCAATGGAAGGATTAACCGTATACATCCCCATCATCTCAAACTGACGAACTACAGCAGTACCAAAAAAAGTGATTGATGCTCCGATCCGGGGGATAATCGCATCAAAATAGTCCAATGACCGGTTATTAAAGAAAATTTTGGGATGGTGGGAAGTTATATCCATGTAGCAGTACAATGGATCTACAACCTGTACCTCATGCCCCCGCTCCCTAGCCTCTTCTACGATTCTTTTGGTTGAATAGATGGATGATGATCGAGATAGAACACCGATTTTGAGCACAAAAACCTCTACTTTCTCTTGGTGGGATCTTTTTTGTAATGCCCCAATGTCCTAACATAACAAAATCAACGGATTGAAACTATGTCCAAACAAAAGCAAATCCTGGGTTGGAGAGAATGGATTGGGCTTCCCCAATTACAGGTTGGATCCATAAAGGCAAAGGTAGATACCGGAGCGAGAACTTCTTCTCTTCACGTAGCGGACTTGAAGGTATTTCGATTGGAAGGAATACCTTTTGTTCGATTCACGATTCATCCTGTTCAGAAGAAGCCGTTTCCCAAGATTGAGGCTCATGCTGAACTCCATGATATTCGATATGTGAAAAGTTCAACCGGGAGGCAAACTCTTCGACCGGTCATTAAAACCGATATTGAAATCGCGGGACACCGTTATGCAATTGAACTCAACCTGGTCAATAGAGACCTGATGGGTTTTCGAATGCTCCTTGGAAGAACAGCGATAAGAAACAAATTTCTGATCGATCCAGGTAATTCTTATATTAGTTGATCCGAGGACCGAGGTTTAGGGCGTTGTCGAGAGACCATGGCCTTCGCCTGCTAGCCGTTCCTTCAACAAATGAAGTATGGAATTTGGACGGGAACTTTTCTCTGGTGGCTTTATTGAGAACCGAGTTCGACTAGCCTGTTTTTTGATTTCTTATACAACTCATACTGCTCCCTGGCCTGCGATCCATTGCGACTCCTCAGGAGTTGAATGTAGTTCTCGTAATAAGAAGACATTTCGGCTTTGAGTTTTTCAATTTCACCTGGTTTCGCGGGAGCTATCGGAGCTTGTTGAAACACAACCGGGGCTTCAACCTGGGGTTGAAAGACGGTTGGTTGTTGCGGAAACGGCTCTAAAATCTGCTGCTGAAAATTGCCTTGTACAGGCGGGGCCTGTAGAGACTCAGCCGCCGGTATTGGTTGAGCCATGGTTTGCCATTGAGGTTCATAATTCATCGGAGGTGTGACTTCCTCAAATGAGCTAAAGAGCTTATCAACGGCCATGCCGGCCAGGATGGAAACGCCGATTCCTATGGGGCCGCCGATGAGCCCGAACGCAAGCGCGGAGGCTGCTGTAGAGCTAATCAATTTAGTCCAGTTGGTTCGTCCAACGTTACCGGAACCGACCTCAAAACCTACCGCTCCTCCCAGGAACATGGGTAAGGCCTTTAAAAGACCTCCGCCGATGCCAGGAATGGGAATCCTGGAGAGAATCATCGCGCCCATTGCACCGCCTCCGATTCCTGTCAAAAAGGAAGGTTGCAGCATGGGGGCCAGGGCACGCGCTGGATCTACGTTGCCGTCATTTGAAATAGCGTCGCTAAGGATCTGCGCACCGGCGTAAATTCCTACCCCGGTAAGAGCACCTTTAAATCCGCTGGTCATTTTGGATCGAGCAGGTCCGCTGGACTTCAGGCTCACTTTAGTTTCCAGGGACCGATAAGCTTTTTCGTATCTTGGGATTTGTTTTTCAAGACCCTTGAGCGTTTTTAGCTCCTGCGCGGAAGCCAGACCACCCTGGGATTTCACCTTCAGAGCTTGAGCCTGGGCACGGGTCAGGTCCATCTTGGCCCTGGCCTCGGCAAGTTTGCCCTGGTATCTCGCAAATCCATCCAGATCTGCGGGTCCCTGAATCTGTATTTTCTTCATGTTTGGAGAAGCGTCATAAGACTTACGGTACAACACCTCTCCCTTAGCGCCCCGTACTTCATAGGCATTTCTTCCCTGGGAATTCCAGAGAACTTTTTCACCACTGTTGGAGAATTTTACTTCGGTATAAGGCCGTGTATCCAGCGAAGATACCGCCTTATTGAAAAACATCTTGATTCTTCCGCCGGTATGCTGGGCCTTAAAGCCTGCTGGCTGGGCAACAGGTTCCGGCGCCTGAGAGTACAGGGGACTCCCTATCAAAAAGAATATTGTCAGGAAGACGGACAGAAGCCTTCGCATTTTAAAATCCTAACGCAGTACCTGGTGGAGCATTCGCTCCAGACGCTGTACTTCCTTATGTGCCCTTTTGCGCTGTAGTGCTGGGGCATCCTGAGCGGTCAAATTCCGTAATTCTTCGACTGCATCCTGGTAGCGGGAAGACAAATTGACCAGACTTTCATTAGAACCAATTTCATGCGAGGGATTGAATGTCTCGCCATCGGAGGTGGTATGAGAGGAATACTGGTCACCATCATCATAGAGTGATCTGCGGGACCGTGCTCGACTGGACCCTTCCCAGTCAGGATTCTCAATGCTGGACCCACTAGAATATTCATCATCTTCGAAGCGGTTTGATGAGTTAGATCCATATCCGCGGTTTGACCTGCCATCGTAGCCGATTGATGAGTCAGGTCCATATCCACGGTTGGGTCTGCCATCGTAGCTCGATCCTGAATAATTTCCTCGTCCAGTAGTCCATTCGGGAAGTCTTCGAGAAAGAGCGCCGCTCCCATCTACCCGATAGAGATCTTCTTCCCAACCGGGATAGGCTAGTTCTCCATTATTATCGTGCCAGACATAATCGGTACGAAAATCCATGGGCATCATGTTCATCATTCTTGGATCTTGAAGGGGGTTCATACCAGGCTGCATACCTGGTGTAAATTGACCATTTTGCTGAAACCAGCCTGGTGCTCCGGCCCATTCTGGACCCATTCCGGTAAGGAGTCTGGAACGAACCATTGGACCCTCAGCCATGGCACCCATAGGGCCCATGAATCCTCCGGAAAACCGATGCATGGCACTCTCAATTAAGCCGGGAGGTTGACCGCCTCCCATTGCTCTTTGCGCGGCATTAAGTTTAGTGTTGTCTGCAAGAGCATTTCCTAGCATACCCCCTGCAACCGTACCCAACCCTGCTCCAATAATGGAACCGCCGGGTATCATGAAACCCAGGAGTCCCCCGGCTAAGCCGCCAGCCCATGAAAGAAAATTGTTGCTTGAATTAACCCTGAAGTTTTTAGATCGAGAACTGTTTCCGACCTGAGACGCTAGAAATCCACCAGCCAGAACCGACCCGATAATGGTTGCTGCCGCAATGATTGGTGAAGCCGCCAAACCAAGCATGGCAACCAGACCACCGCCAACTGCCGCTCCTAATCCCATCCCGACTAGCTTATGAGTACGGAATGTAGCTTCACTCTCAAGACTGCGATGAAAATTCATTTGCCTATTCACTTGACGATGAACCATTTCTCGATTGGCAAAGCCCCCAGGCCCATCATAGAAGCTGGATTCAAACGCAAAGGTCTGAAGAAAGGGTGAAAACAGACTCAAGAAAAAAAGTACTCCGGTTAAAAGAGAGGTTTTCTTTAGTCGAGATATATTTTTATAGACTTGTCCATTCATGACAGATCCTTTTGCGCTTCGAAGGAATGATGCCCCATCAGGCTCCACAGGAGTCACCTATCAACCCCCAACATTCCCATCATTATGATTCGTTCATAACCTACTACGAAGCAAGAGGGAAAAGGTTTCCACCAGGATTAGGTTCTGATCAATCCATTCTTCGGCGAAGATTCTCAACACCGTGATCATCAGAGTAATCAATCTTCAGGGGAGTAATTGCGATATAACCATCCAAAACAGCCCTTTTGTCACTGTCCTCCGGCTCATCTAAGGAATCAAGCTCACCGGTGAGCCAGAAGTATTCTCTTCCCTGTGGTGTTACCCGTCTCACATAGGAATCACAATATCCCCGTTTTCCCACACGGGTCACGCGAACCCCTTGAATTTTTTCCTTTGGCAAGGCTGGATAGTTGATGTTGAGCAGTGCCCTCGAAGACATGAGATAATCCTCATGAGCCTTCAAAAAGGAGAGAAACCAATCGATGACTTCCTGCACCCGCTGGGATTGAAGTTCCAGTGAATTATAGGAAATAGCTATGGAAGGACACCCGTTGATACTTCCTTCAATGGCCGCGGCTACAGTACCAGAATAAAGTACATCACAGGCCATATTCGCCCCTGGGTTGATCCCGGAAATCACAAGATCCGGAGGTCGGTCCCGCATAAATTCCAGCAGACAGAATTTCACACAATCTACCGGCGTCCCTGAAAAGGAGTAGAAATTCTCCAGCCCGAGGGGATTTTTATGGGATTCTACGGCGGAATAATAGACTGGCTCACGAAGGGTGAACGCATGAGAAATCCCGCTGCAATTCTGCTCAGGGGATATCATCGTCACGTCATAATGCTTTTGCAGCTCCAAACCCAGAATCTGGTAAGCCTCCGTAAAATAGCCGTCATCGTTTGTTAATAAAATTCGCACATTAGCTCTCCACGCCTAACATTTGCAGGATTTTCTCTCTCGATCCTGGTAGTTCCAAGACCTTGATCCTACTCTTTTCTCCCCTCAGAATCCTCAGGTCTCCCCTTTTTAAACCAAGTATTTGGGAAAGAAATCGAATGAGTTCCTTATTTGCCTTACCTTCAACCGCAGGAGCTTTAAGCCGGATCCGTAGAAGACCCTCAGAATTCATTCCAAGAACCTCACTCTTTGAACCGTTAGGAGTAGCACGCACCTTTAAAAACACAATTCAACCTCTGGTTTGAAAAATCTATGCACGTATCAGTGAATATGACGGGCACACTTTTCCTTCCCTGGCTTCCTCTGTTTCCTGTGCTCCCTGGAATTCCTGGAATCTGAGATTCCCCTATTGCGTCACTCTGATCTGATTTCTTAAGTAAATAGAAGAGAAATCAGACAGCTTTAGATCCCCCGGTGAGGGTGTGAAAATCTCGAAAAGCCCAATTTTTTTGCGCATCAGATTATTTTCACCAAGCGGACGAAGATAGGGAAAGGTTGACTCTGAAGCTACAAAGAAGTCGGGAATATTCTGAGCGCCGCCGTAAAGTCCCAGCGGAGGAATCCCTTTCGAGACCAGGCCAACGGCTTCGGCTGCCACACGGGCAATGGAGACAGCCAGGATTCTGGCATAAGACTCAAGGGCATTGAGCATTTCAAAGTACCGAGTCTTTCGCACTTCATCAAGGCCTGTGGAGGCATCCTGAGGACTCAATTGATAGATGTCCTCATCGGTTGGGAAAAAACCTATGGGTAAACCTGTGAATCCGCCCGTGTTGGTGTAAGCAAAGACCGATATTGGACCGAATCGGCTCTTCCACTCCTGAAATCCTTCTGGATCATTGGCAAAACTGCGAATAATCTGGACACTAAAAACACCCTGACCCTGGTCAACTGGTTCAGTTCTGGAAATAAGACTCAAGAAAGGATTCCTATTCGCGGTGTTGTAAAAACTTCTCTCAGTAGACTTGATCACACCAACTCCACCGCCGGATTCAGCGCCATTATCACCTCCGATGAGCAGCCTGGAAATAGAAGACTGGGTCCCGGGGAGTTCGGTTTCAAACCTGACTCCAACTGGTAATTCCGCGATATTGGGTAGTCCTGTAACGGGATCGAGATCAAAGAACCTCCGTACTTCCTGTAAAACAAGACTCTTTAAAAAGGTAGTCACATTGGTACCAATGACTGAAGGACTGGGGCCTTCAGTTACATTTGGGGGTCGCACCGTGTCATCAGCAATGAATCCCAGCAGCTCCAATTCCTGCAGAAAATCCAGTGCTCCGTCAGGTTCAAAGAGGGTGCGAATCCTGAGGTTCCCAAGCTGTACGCTCGTATCATACAAATAATGATCTCCATCATATTCCAGAGAAAATGTGGAAGTAGTACCATTTTCAAAGGGGTAGTTAATTTCTTCTCCTGAGATCGGGGAAACCTGAAACTCGAATACTTTGGCCAGGGATATGTTTCCATTAGTGGATAGATCTTTTACGGTTGCCGTAAGGATGTGCCGGCCAGCGGCAAAGATCCAATTAGAAGGAATCACCAGTCTTGTATGACCTGCCTGATGGATGGGGAAAATTCCCTGCTCCAGTAGATTTAAATTGGTGAGAAGCTGCTGATTACTGGGATCTATCTGCTTATGGACCTGCTTTTCATCCACTACTGTGATATTAGATTGATCCACACCTGAAGTTTCTCCACCCAATCCTGGATCTTCATAATAAATATCAATGGTAAATCCATTTTCAGGGACGTGTAAAACAGGTACTACGGCAGATCCCAGGTTATCAAATACAGTCGGTCCGTCTCCATTTAAGGTAGAAGGGATCCCATTGACGGTCAGGTTGGAAATGACTGGAGGAACATTGTCGAAGAAAGACTCGGTCGAAAAGGTGGTTGTCGATGGTACTAGACGGGGATTCCCGAAGAGATCTTTGATGGAACCGCTGATTTCAAGCACATAGGTAGTTTCCTTTAACAAAGGGGCGGAGGGGACAAAACGGACCCGGGTTGAGTTTTCCTCCAGAGTATATCCTCCTGCGACACTCAGAGCGTCCACGGTTCGAACTACAAAATTTGCGGCGGTCACATCAGTCGGATCTATGGGTTCCGTAAACTTCACTTGAACATGGGTACTGATGGCAACCTGTGAAGCCCCGTTAGCGGGGATAACGCTATCGATATTGGGACCAATGGAATCAAAGTGGGGAGTAACCGTGAAGGTGATGGAAACTCCCTCCGTAGACAGGTTACTAGATAGATCCCGAATTCCCGAAGCGACCGTAACATTGTACTGGGCTTCGTGTTCTAATCTTTCCACCGGGGTCAGAAGAATAGTGGCTCTATCCTCAAGCAGGGTAAGTCCATGTTGAATCGTATGAAAGCCATCAACCTCAACCTTGTTGAGTTTGAAGTTTTCAGTGGTCAGATCAGCCTTATGAATCGATTCGTTGAAAGTAACAATCGGGACCGCTTCTGTGGAGACCAAACTCTGGGCGTTGGATGGAAAAATGTTAACAATTACCGGACCCGAAAGATCGATGTCATCGAGAGTGGATATCGTAAACGCAGAGGTTGAACTGGCAGTTATTGGGACTCCTGTAGGAGATTTCACCCGGCGGGAGACAACAACATCATAGATATCTCCACCATTTAGTAATTCAAGAAGGCGCAGCGTATAAAAGGTCTTTTCATCATTACTGGAAAATACCCCCGCAAGCTTTTCTCCAGCGGGATCAAGCACAAAGACATTGCTGTCATTCATCGAGGTCTCAGCTACTTCTTGATCGAATTCAAAGATTACGACTGTATTGCGAACCACACCTGTTTCGGCATTCTCTGGCACAATGCTAAGCAACCTCGGTCCGGTCGCTTCTGACCCTAGCTGATAGGTAAAGTCTGAGCTCATTGAGTGCTGCGTCAGACTCCTGAGATTTGTGTTCTTCCAGCGCAGAGAATAATTTCTATTTGGATTGAGCCGTTCCGTTGGATCTATGTGAACGATCAAACCGCTATTATCAAGCTGAACTTCTACTACAATACGCTTCGAGGTCACATCTTCAGTAAGAATAATATCTTCTGGAAAGATGGTTAGCGGATCTATTTCTTTGGAGAAAACGACGTCGGTTACCCAGGTAGATGGGGCAGTACTTCCACTTCCAACCGGAGCGACTACACTCAACGCTGAATTGTCCTGACCCGCACCCACTTCAAATGCCCAGTCTTCTACATAGGGCTTATCAAAGAAGGGAGAAGAGAGCTGGAGGACATCTGTACTCACTAAGGACACACCGGTACTAGAGCGTATGGAAGCGGCAAAACCAATTTCAACCGGTTTATTCGGTATGAAATCGATTCCAAAAGTATTGTAGACAAAGACTCTGCTATCCGGTCCCCAGGTCAGAGTTCCTCCTATCACGTTTCGATCAGAAAGAACCTCAACACCATGAAAATTGAGGGTCCCGGTGACCAGGTCCTGTAAACTTTGCGCGTCAATGGGTTGATCAAACTCGAAGGCAATTCTTGTATTAATCGGCTTACCCGTTGGACCTGAACCGGTTATAGCTCCTGGAAAAACTCTAAGAATTCTTGGTGCGTTGATCGTTTCGCGGAAATAGGAGTAGAACTCTTCTTCCACAACCCTTTCGCCGTCCGGATTAATAAGCTCCACACGCACGGAGGTACTCGCGCCCGTGATTGGAATTGAAGCACTCAAAGCCGGAGCAAACGCTTCCAGTCGAGTGGGCTCTACACGGATATCCTGTGCCAAACTATTTCCTATTACAAGGCGGGTTCCCTGGACAAATCCGGCTCCCTCTATGACCAGAAACTCTCCCCCCAAAACCGAGCCTGTCTGGGGTTGGATCGAGTTTAGGGAGAGACCCGATCCTTCCACGATCAAAAATGCTGATGTGGTATTTCTACCGGCCTTATTGGTTGCCTGGATTTGGTAGCGCCCGACTTGGATACCCTGGGGAACCAGCACCTCCATATTTCTACGATCAATAAGCCGGATCTCCTCCAGGGGGGTCTGTAAAACATCGGTGAGAGTAACCGAACCAGGGGCTGTACTTGCGGAGATGAAATGGTCTCCTACTAGCTGAATCAAAGACTCTCCTTGAAAAGATACCCTTTCAGGGACAATGGACTCAATCTGTGGAATGGGTTCGGTGACGATGAAGCTTAGCGAAGTGCTTCCCTGGGTATTCTCGAAGGAAAGTATCCAGGTATCTGGAAATAGACTGTCTATCAAAGTGAGCCCACGAATTGCGAATCTGGACTGTAGAGCCCCAGTAACGACAATAGGACTTGTTGTGGATCCAAGACTCACATTGATAAGAGGATGTCCAAATAAGTTGTCCCCTTCCAAATCAAAGGTGACCAATCCGGAGTTATCAAATGAGGAAGGCTCTACCGGAATGATTTGATCCAGCCTGGGCTCCTTTTCCAGAACCTCTAGACTGAAATTCGCCAGGGGAAATAAGCCATTCGCATTTTCGACAGCTATCTCATAAAGACCGGGTACCAAAAAGGTTGGACTCTGAGGAAGGCTGAAGATAGCCGAGTCAAAGTTAGCCGAAGTCAGGTCAGGGCTAGAAATAAGACTAAGAGTAAGTTCATTCGAAACAGGTGCTCCTACCAGGGATAGCTCAACTGTGCGCATACCCGACAGGTGCAATCCTCGGATCTCCAGATTAGGCGGGAGGAGATCAAAATCAGAAATCTGGGGTGTTACAAATGTGACAACAGGGGAAGAATCCAGAGCCTCAAACAGGATATTATCAAAAACCCGTGGATTGAATGCTGTCAGGTGATGGTCATTCTCAACCGAAAAGAAATATTTTCCAGGTCTGAGTCTTTTGGGAATTACGGCTACAAAAGAAGTGAGGGACTGCACTGTAACGGAAGCGGTAAGATCGATGCTGATGGTTGTAATCGCTGGGTTTTCAACGCTTTCGCGGTGAAACATTCTCAACCTGTTAAATCCACCCCCAATCAGCGGCTGTCCAACCCCGAGAAGGTGATTTCCGTCAAAGATTAAAGGGCTTGTAGCCAGGTTTTGCCCGCTTGTAGGCAAAATGGAATCAAGTTGTGGAGCTCGTTCATTGATTTCAAATTGACCTGTCCCGCTCTGGGTCCACCCTCTGGAATTCAAAACCTGAATGCTGTAGGGCCCGAATACATCGGTCTTCAAACCTCTCAGGGTCCCTTTAGGTACCGTAAATTCAAGCTCGGTTTCACTCACAATGAAACCCCTGGGAACAGAAAAATCACTTAGCCTTGCTCCAGCCTGATCCCTGATGCGAACCATTCGAGCACCAAGGAGTTGGCCTGCCTTCAGCCTGAGGTCGTGATCTACATCATTAAAAATGGTAGTGCTGGAAGTATTGAGAATTGAGGTATTGTTTGGAAAACCTTCAGAAAAGTAGAACTTCACCCGCCTGGGAAGCGAGCTGGAAGTACCTGAGGTACCGCTGACCACGAAAGAATATAGGCCTGGGGTTAGAGGTAGCAGGTTGCTAGGGTTCAGACAGGGATTCCCCGCCGCGTTGGGTGGGAAGTGGAATATCTCACGCGGAATGCGAACGGTGACTGTGGTGAGGTTGCCCTGGTTCAAGGAGGCGGAACCGGTACCTGAGGTGCAGGCAAGAGTCCACTCCACAGAATCTGAATCTCGAATGATTTTAATACTTTGTAAAGAGTCGTAATTAGCACCTCGGATTACTAAATCAAGGGGTAATCCACTAAAAATTGAGGTTGTAGCCACAGCTGGGTTGCCACTAACAAAATCAGTAAATTCGGTTGTAGTTGGAATGGGAATCGCGATTTCATCCTCAAAAGAATCTACTTCAGGAATATTTCCCACCAATTGAAAATTTCCCGGGGAAGGATTATTGAGAACAAGGAGTTGCTCACATGCTGGTCCACCAGAGGCCAGGTCAGGATCCCCATAGAGGTTGTAACAGAAATTAAAGAACTTGTTACAGGCCTCATCAAATTTTTCATTCACATTTTGGGAGCCGAATATGATTTTGGTCTGTGTATGGGAAACCTCTTGAAAAACAGTCGAATTGGTATTGGTCGCTATGAAGAGGATGTTCACACTATCATCGGGGTCCGCACAGCCAATCCCCCGTTGAAATTCCATACGCTCCCAGCGCCGCAGGTGGTTACCGGTAATCGTAATTTCGCTAGGAGAGTTGTAGGGACCACTTCTTGGCTGAAAATCCGTGATAACTGAATTAGGAATCTGAATATCAATGATGGGCGTACTTGGGTTGATGGTTCCTGCTGTGTTTTCTATGAGCAACTGGTACTGTCCCGGGTACACAAAATCTGTATTGATCACCGAATTCGTGATCGAAATATAAGGGTCTGCCAGGCCATCGATGAGATCATAGGTGTAGGTTCGCCCCTGGATCTGAGTCGTGATTTGAATCCGCTTCACTCCCTGTAGATGCTTACCAAAAATATCCACCCTTTTGTTGGAGTCATTGAAGTTGTCATCATATTGAAAGGTGGTACCCACGACTTGCTGAATTTCTACAAGCCCTTCTTTGACAAAGAACTGGGTCACAGTGACTGTGCTGGCAACACCCTCCTGGTTTTGAATTTCGAGCTCATATAGACCAATGAGTAAATTCCTTGGCACTGTTAGGTGCAAGGTGTCATAGGTAGGATTCTGGGTCAGGTCCAGGTCTCTTTGCACACCGCTCTCCACATGAGTCAGGCGGGCAAAAGTGCTTGAAACAGGGGTTCCCCGAACCCCCAGGAAGTCGCTGCCGGTCACGACAATTTGCTCGTCGTCAGCATAAAAGACAAAGGCAGGGCTCACAGAAAAAATCGTAGGAGGATTTTCCCGAACCTGGAAAGGAACTTCATAGAGATAGCTTGAGGGATTGGTATTCTCCATGCTCAATTGATAGAAACCAGGTAGTTGCAACGGAGGAATCACAATGGATAAAAGGGACCGCGATGTTACTGAAAACTGTAGCGGTATCTGAGAATGGGGGATACTCATGTTCGCGTTGGACGTACCTGCTAAACCGGTGGAACTGGGTTTAAAAACCACATCCGTGAGACCCAGGAATCCGTCTCCATGCACCAGAACGGTTTTGGTAGTCTCATTGGTGTCCCAGAACCTTGAGAGTGTGGTGATAAGCGGAGGGGGCTCAGAAATTTGAATCAGGTTGGTATCGAGAATGGGATCACCTGGGTTGAAGCCCCTGGAGTTTCGGATCCGAATCCTATAGGTGGAGGGAAACTGGTTTTCAGGAACTGAAAAAGAGAGTAGGTTAATAGGAAGGCTTGGATTCGGCTCAAAGGGCAGAGTAGTGATCAAAGTCGCACCGGCGGAGGGTAGATCAGAGGTAAATAAAGCGACCTGTGTGGTTCCCGTCAAATGATCCCCTGACACGAACACGGTCGTATTCACATTATTAACTACACTGACAGGATTCAGAGTAAAGATGGTGGCCGGAAATAGCTCTGCGCTCTTCAGCTTTTTTTGAAATCGCACGGTGGCAACACTATTGGTAAGCTCAATATCGTAGAATCCGATCTTCTTTAGTAGTTGAGGAAGTGTAACTTCTACAGTACGAGAAGTATGGGTCAAAATTCCGCTACCCTGAAGAGACTGGTTAAAGGAGGGAACTGCATGGGAAATTTCAGCCACAAGACTTCCCTCAGGGAAGATTTCTACTTTCGAGAGTGTGTATAGATTTCTGCCTGTGAATTTCAGATTTATTAAAGCATTCACATTACGGGTCGTAAAACTGGTGGAACACTCGGAGTTTACTGAAGCAGG